>Ga0315280_10011119_pt1 | contig 11135 bp, 11 predicted proteins | sample YL17G06_40_MG_FD_203697 | JGI IMG/M metagenome (GOLD analysis project Ga0315280, IMG submission 203697) | Sediment microbial communities from Yellowstone Lake, YNP, Wyoming, USA - YL17G06_40 | ecosystem: Environmental > Aquatic > Freshwater > Lake > Sediment | place: USA: Wyoming | collected... | reverse complement strand
CAATCCTCTCTTGAGGTTAGATTCCTTCGAGCGTCGCTCCTACCAAGAGGCGATAGCGCGGAACGCTCTGCGGGTAAACACACTCGTCTGCCTGCCCACGGGGTTAGGTAAGTCAATTATCGCAGCTCTTGTGGCGGCCGCAAGACTCGGACGAAAGCCAGACACCAGTGTCGTAATGCTTGCACCAACCAAACCCCTAGTGCTACAGCATTTCCAGAGCTTCCGGAAACTCATGAACGTGAATGAGGACGCCGTTGTCTGGCTAACCGGCGAAATTGGACCTGACCAGCGACAGGAATTGTGGAGAAAGCGCCTGATATTCTCCACTCCACAAGTCTTCATGAACGATCTCCTAACAGGCAAGATTTCGCTTGAGAAATTCTCTCTCCTCATCTTCGATGAGGCCCATAGAGGCGTCGGCGATTATCCATACGTATTCATCGCAGACCGATACGCAGCAGTAAGCGACGGTCTCATCTTAGGACTCACTGCGTCGCCAGGCTCAAGTGAAGCCGATCTCCGCGAAATATGCGATAATCTTCACTTGGAATGGGTCGAAGCGCGAACAACCCAGAGCGACGACGTGAAACCATACGTTGGAGGAATTGAAATAAAGTGGCTCACCGTCGAGCTTCCGCAGATCTTCTACGATGTCAAAAGAGAACTAGAGGATTTCTTACGCGAGAAGCTGCGGACCGTGAGGGATCATGGATATCTAGAAAGTGCAGCGATGGATCGAATTCGCTTGCGGGACGTACTTGCTGCAAGACAGAGAATATTGCAGGAAGCCGCGCGCGGAAAGAGAGAGGTCAAAATCTACTTAGCGTACGTTTATGCCTCCATTCATGCAATTCGAGCCATCGAATTTCTGGAAACACAGGGCTTCCCTGCACTTAAGACGCATCTCGACGGGCTCCAAGAGAAAGGCAGTAGACGCGCTTCACCTGGGTTGAAAATGATTCTCGATGACCCAAGAATATTGAGAGTGAAGTCGATAGTGAACGAGGTTGTTGCCAAAGAGGCGGACCATCCGAAGGTAACCGAGTTGATACGCTCGATTCGGGCTGCCTTGGCTAGAGGGGCGCGTCGCATTATGGTCTTCACTAATTACCGAACGACCGCCGCAAGGCTTGTCGAGCTCTTGAACAGAGTTGAAGGTGTTTCTGCGGTGCGTCTTGTCGGGCAAGCGTCTCGCAACAAGGACCGTGGACTCACTCAGAAGAAGCAGGCAATGATACTGGATGATTTTAGATCAGGCAACTTCAATGTGCTCGTCGCTACTCAGATCGGCGAGGAGGGACTTGATATCGTAGAGTGCGACGAGGTAGTCTTCTACGACACGGTTCCTAGCGCCATACGCTATATTCAGCGTCGTGGAAGGACAGGTAGGAAGGGGCCGGGAGAGGCCGTCATCCTTATCGCGAAAGGAACTCGCGACGAGGCCTACTACTGGATATCGCAGCGGAAGGAGCGCGAGATGGCTAGCGCGATTAGGCAGTTTGTGAAGGCGCAAAAGGATCGCGCGCCCGATCAGGTCAAGATTGAGAAGTTTATTTCATCTGATGTGAAGGAAGAGAAAATGGTTGATCAAATAGTCGTAATAGTTGACTCTAGAGAACTCGGCGCTTTGGTAACCAGAGAGTTGGCAAAGCTCGGAGTACTGATAAAGTCCGAAACTCTGGATGTAGGCGACTTCGTTCTCTCGGACGAAGTCGTAGTTGAACGCAAGGACGTAGAAGACCTCGCTTCTTCAATTATCGATGGGCGTCTGTTTCAACAAGCAGTCAAACTCAAAGAATCCTACTTGAAACCTATCATACTGGTTGAAGGAGAGACATTAACCGGCTCAGGACGAGTCAGACCCGAGGCCATGATGGGTGCCTACGCGAGTCTACTTGTCGACTATGGAGTCCCAATCGTCTGGACGCAAAGACCGTCGGAGACAGCGCAGCTTATGTTTGCGATCGCTCGTCGCGAGCAAGTTCAGGAGAAACGTGCTCCTCGCATAATGACAGCGCAGAAACCTGCTGCATTAGACCAGCAGCAGGAATTCATTGTTTCCAGCCTCCCAAATATCGACAGCACTCGCGCCAAGAAGCTTCTGAATTCATTTCAAACGGTTCAGAGAGTGTTCATGGCTTCAAAGGAGGAATTGATGTCAGTCTCAGGCATAGGCGAGAAGATCTCCGAGGAAATAAGAAAGGTTCTGACCTCAAAGTATCGAAAAAAGAACGACATTTAGGCTGAACTGACGGTCTCGATAGAGAAGCCATGATATGCGAATATCAAGTATCCGCCTATCACAAACCAGTACCCTAAGTAGACCGCCAATCTGATCCACTCTGGACTCAAGGTGTATCCCAATAAGGTGGATAGGAGCGAACCCAATGATCCTTTTTCATTCAACATGCTGCTAGCGGCAACGTTAACGCTGAAAGCTTTCTCGCCGGAGTCCCAAACTGAGTCCCATTGTTTCTGCCGTTTCCGCGAGTTCGTGTGAGGCGAAACCGATCAATCCTGCAGCGAACAAGAGGAGTATCATGCTAGTGTACTTGAAGAAGCTCCGGAGATTGAGTCTGAAGGTGCTCTTCGTTATGAGTAGAGACAGTGCTCCTACTGCCACTATTCCGAGCATGAAACCGAGTGTTGTGCCTGATGGATCAACAAAGAAGATTGCGGTCAGCAACAAGACGGTCTCAATGCCTTCCCGGAAGACCGTTGTGAAAGCGATTGCCGCGACTGCAAGGAGCTGACCGGTTGACAGAGCCAACTCAAATTTGCGCTCCAGCTCTCCCTTAATGCCCCTAGCATTCTTTGACATCCAAAAGATCATGTAGGTCAGAAATCCGGATGCGACGAGGGCGGTAGCTCCTTCAGATAGGCTTTCGTAGGCGCCAACCAGTCCGCCTTATATGGTTTGAAGCACCCACGCAAAACATATGCTTGCGACGGCCGCACCGGCAATTCCGAGGTATGGATATCGGCTAGCCTCTCGGTGACCCACCTTTCTCAGACAAGCTGCAACGATGCCCACAATGAGGGCAGCTTCCAAGGCTTCTCTGAGTGTGATCAAGAAACTGGCTACGGGCGTGCGCTGCACATCTCCGAGGGTTGATTAGGAGCACCTAACAGGGCGCTTATGCCATACGTCATATATAACAGTTCATCACGTCAACCTAGATAGGAAAATGTCACGGCAAGTGCAAATCTCATTGAGCGAGACCAAATCGGATATGACAATCGTTCCAAATGCGTTTAGCCAACCAACTTCAGCAGACTTGAAGAACCTCGAACTACACTGAGCTGTATTATGAAATCCGTCCGAGAGATCCTCGACGAATACAAAGGAGAAGTTGAGTCAGAACTCGAGCACCACCTACCCCGAGATGGAGAGCCAAAGGAGTTCTACACGTCAGTGTGGGAACTCATAGACAGAGGTGGGAAGCGCGTCAGACCTGCCCTAACCTTCTTGGCCTGTGAATGCGTCGGTGGAAGGAGGGAGGATGCCATCGAAGCCGCAGCCGCTGTCGAGCTTCTACACAACATGACCCTTGTTCACGATGACATAGAAGATCAGAGTGAACTACGACGCGGCAAACCCTGCATTCACAGGATCTACGGCATCCCAACGGCTATCAACGCTGGCGACGCGATGCTAATCAAAGTCTTCGATATCGCGAACTCGAGCAAGGTTTCATTGGAGCGTCGTCATGCGCTTGTTTCTGGAGTAGCAAAACGCGCATATGCGATAACTTGGGGGCAAGCGTTCGAGTTCAGCATGTGGAGACGAAAAAAGTTCACCGAGCAAGAAGTGATCCGGCTACTGCGAAACAAGACTGGGGCATTGACTCGTCTATCAACTGAAAGCGGAGCGATTTCAGGCGGCGCGTCTCAAGAACAACTTGAAGCCTTGGGTGAATTCGGTGAGACAATCGGTGTAGCATTCCAAATAGTCGATGACATTTTGAACCTCACCGGCGACGAGAAAGAGTACGGCAAGGAGATCGGAGGAGACATACGTGAAGGTAAGAAGACGGTTATGGCCGCTCACCTTTTGAAGGTGGCCAGTGGTCAAGATAGGAAGGTTTTCTCTCGTTTACTCGGAAAGAGAGGAATCACGAAGTCAGAGATTAGGAAGGCAATAAGACTATACGTGAAGTACGATTCGATCAACTATGCGAAGTCTCAAGCAAACTCGTACTTGCAGAGCGCAAGAACGGTGTTGAGCAGGCTCCCAGACAATGAAGCGAGAGAGAACCTTGGCGTACTCGGAGACTTCTTGGTTTCAAGATCTTACTAGTTCGCTAGCGATCCGGAGGTTCGAATGAAGCCGCTCTCCACAAGTGAGTCTGCTCTCACCAAGGCCCATCACTCATTCGAGCGCCTGTTGTCTGGTATATAGCGCTTCAAACGACGGATGATGGGCCTGACAGTATTGTTTGTAGGTCAGCTTTAATCTGCAGATAGCACGACGACTAGTGGATGGCAGGAAAATGCGGCGTACTGTTGGGCGGCTGATTGCAATTGAAGGCATAGATCAGTCAGGAAAGAGAACACAATCTCAACTCATGGCCAAAGCGCTAAGGACAAGGGTGCAATCTGCCACAGTTGTGAGCTTTCCTGATTATTCGACTCCGCTAGGGCAGGAATTGAGGGCCTACCTGTCAGGAAAGAGCCAGCTCGATTACCATGCTGTCCACTTGCTCTATGCCGCAAACAAATGGGAGAAAGCTGACGAAATTCATCGCCAAATCTGTCGCGGGCGCTTTGTAGTTGTCAATCGTTATACACCGTCAAATCTGGCTTATGGTATCGCTCACGGTCTAGATTTGGACTGGCTCTATCATTTGGAAAAGGATCTGCCAAAGGCAGATATCGTCTTTGTTCTTGACGTTTCTCCCAAAATATCATTCTCCCGGAAGAAGAGATCTCGCGATGTTCACGAAAGCAATCTCAAGTATCTCTGGAAGGTTCGAAGTGCCTACCTACGTCTGGCCAAGAGATATCACTGGAAAGTGGTAAACGCCGAGCAAACGATCGATGTTGTGCATTCGGTGTTGTGGAAGGAGGTCACCCACCTATTGGACCAGAAAACGAAGTCAGTGCCGAAATTGCGGCGATGTTGAGGCGAGGCAAGCTAAAGCGAAAGACAGGAGATTAGATCAAGTATAGTCCTAGCGGACGCCTGGTTCTTGTCCAGCGTTGAATTGTATCCGGCTAAGTTGAAGACCTTCAATTTTCCTGTCTGACTTAGGGCTTCCACTATAATACGGACCTCTTCGAGAGTTAGTCCTCCGGGCGAGGGGAAATTGACCGCTGAGACGATCGACGGATCAAGGGCATCTACATCGAGATGACAAACTATCCAGTCCGACTGATCCGCCAACTGATCTGCTATTTTGACAGCAGTCTTGCCAGCGTCGTCTTTTCGAAAACTGGAAGGAGAGTAGAGCTTCATCCGACTTGCCTTCAAAGCATTCGATTCCAAAGGATCAAAATCCCTACCCCCAACGTGCACAATGGAATCCTCTCTTATCAGTGGGCGTAAGCTCTCTATCTCTGGATTGAACGTGGGGCCGTGCCCGCATACAAATGCCAAGGGCATCCCACCTACGAAACCAGACTGCGTCGTTTCTGGTGTATTGAAATCCCCGTGGGCGTCAACCCATAATAGACTTGGTTGACCTACGAAGTCAGGTCTGTGCCCCGCTGCACTGCCGAGAATCAATCCGCATTCTCCTCCCAAACAAAAGACCGTGCCTTCTGCAGGTAGCTTCTTCGTCGTGTCGAAGATGGTATCAGTGGAGGCCAAGAAGTGGGCATAGTTTCTCAGATTGGGGGCGCCTTCATCCTTGGTGAGTGTGGGTAGCGTAACGTCACCGAAGTCCCTTACGTGATCGAATCGGTTTTTCAGGGTCTGAAGGATTCCGAGATCGCGAAGTGATCTGACAGCAAGACCTATGCCGCGATTCTTGGTGAGCGTGTAGATTGGAATTCCGAGTAGCGAAATGTTTCGCATATGCTCGATCCTGAAGGGGGTACAGTGGTTGCCGCAATTACGCTTAGTGTATTGTTGTGTTCAGAGCTGCTTGACTACTGTGTTCCCGAAAAGATCGAGCGCTTCAAGCTCTCGTTCCGGTTCTAAGTTGGTTATGAAGTACTCAATTCCCGCTTCTCTAAACGCCTCTATTTGCCGGTGGACGTCATCTGGTCGCCCATACGTAATCATCTCGCTGCGCATGTTCTCCGGAAAGTCCTTGAAGCGCTCAGCAATTCGTCTCTGAAGCCTATCCAAGTCATCATCAATGATCACGGTACCTAGCTTCGTTTTCAAGATGGCATCATAGTCTCTTCCGACTCTCTTGCAGTGGTTGCGTAAGATCTGCAATTTGCTTCTGATCGTGTTCGGTGAGCCGAACAAGTTGCACGCATCTGCGTACTTTGCAACAATTCTCAGAGTCTCTCGTTCGCCAGCACCCCCGATCAGGATTGGCGGATGGGGTTTCTGGATTGGTTTGGGCTCGCAGAATGCGTCCCAGATAGTGTAGAATCTCCCGTCGAAGTTCACTTGTTTCTCAGTCCACATTCTCTGAATGATCTGCACTGCTTCCTCGAGACGTTGGAGGCGTTCCTTGGGCTTGGGGAAAGCGATTCCGTACGCCTTTGACTTCTCTTCGTTCCAAGCTGCTCCAATACCCATGAAAAGTCGACCTTTGCTCAGCACATCGAGGGTTGCACCGATTTTTGCCAATATCGAAGGGTACCTGTAGACGATTCCAGTAACGAGTGTGCCCAACTTTATTCTCGAAGTAAGTCCTGCTAATGTGGCAAGGGGTGTCCAACTCTCAAGCATCGGCTCGTGAGGTTGCCCAACATGTTGTATTTGATGGAAATGGTCCATGACCCAGAAAGAGTCAAAGCCGGCGGTCTCAGCCCGCGTCGCAACAAGCTTCAACCTGTCGACAAGCTCAGCACCTTTGCCATCGTGAGTGAAATTGGGATGTTGAATGCCAAACTTCATTGTCAGATGCTCCATAACGCTTTGTCTGGCCTTTGACGCCAACCTATTTATTGACTAGGAAATCTGTCTCTTCAAGTGACCGATCCATGGCGCGGGATACCGATGCCGCTACGTATTGGGGTTTCATCAAGGATCCGATTTATGGCTACATTCGCCTAAGCGATGTTGAAAAGACGATTATTGATACTCTTGCAGTCCAGCGACTGAGAAGGATAAGGCAGCTGGCAGGCGCGGAATATGTCTACCCTGCAGCTAATCACACTCGATTCGAGCATGTCCTTGGCGCAATGTACCTCGCGGGCGTGGTAGCTGAGAATCTACCGGTCAATCTCTCAAAGGAAGAGAGGCAAAAGGTACGGTTGGCAGCATTATTGCATGATGTCGGACACGCCCCGTTTTCGCACCTCTTCGAACCCTTGCTCGTGAAGTACCTTAATCGGAATCATGAGGCCGTGTCAACTTGGATTATTGCTGACTCAGCGTTGACGGATGTAATCAGCTCTTTGGGATTTGATCCGAAGGAATTGAGTGAGCTGGCTGTTGGGAAACTATCGAGAACGGACAAACCGTTCCTCAATCAGATAATTAGCAGTTCCTTTGATGTTGACAAAATGGATTTCGTTGTAAGAGACTCCTACCACACGGGAGCTGGCTATGGTTCTGTTGATGTGTTCAGGCTGATCTATACGATGGACGTTGTCCAGGGTAACTTGGCCGCCGACATAACTGCGTTGCCCACCTTGGAGAGTCTCATCCTAGCAAGATTGGAATCGTTCAGAGCGATATACTTCCATCGTGCCTGCAGAGCTGTTCAGATGATGCTCCTGAAAGCCTTGGAGAATGCCAAGGAAGATCTCGAGATTCTGAAGGTCAAAACGGCTGACGAATACTTGGAGTGGGATGACTATGGGATTTGGTCTAAGCTTTATACAAATCCGCGGTCACGCGGAATCATAAAGGCTCTTTCGGAACGACGACTTCTGAAATGCGCATATGAGAAGACGTTCTACGCTAGAGATGAGTTCATCTCGAGCGTATTCACAAAGGAGAATGTTCGATTGAAGCTTGAAGAGGAGATCGCTGTGAAAGCTCGGGTTCCAACATCTGACGTCAGCATCGACGTGCCCTCACTTCCGTCAGTCCCCTACCATTACGCCATGGAAATCGGTCCCAACGATATTCCGATCTTCTCCAAGACCAGATCAGGCGAGAAGATACCGCAGAACATAAGCGAACTTTCAAACGTCGTAGACGTGCTGAGAGTCTTCATGAACATAGTAAGGGTGTACACGAAAGAAGAGTACCGAGAAAAGGTCGCCGAAGCCGCTGCTCGCGTTCTTGGCGAATCTCCATCGTCAAACGTCCTATCCTATTGACCGGTCGCTGCCGCCGTATGATGCTATGTTCTCCTTCGGGATTGAGACCTTGTCCAAGAGTCTCGCGTAGATCCGAAGTGCCTCCGTTTCGTTGAGTTCGGTGAACAATGAGACTAGTGCCATCTTTCCCGTCTTTCCAGCGAGCCTCTCTGCCAGTGCTCGCGTCGTCATAATGTACTTGCCGCCAACCAGAATTGATGATCGACCTACTGCGACTTCTCCTGTTCCGGGCATGGCTATAGCAAGCGTCCCCATGCGCATTCGGTCTTCGAATAGGAAGGCCACGACGGCGTTCTCAAGCTGAGAGAAGTTGATCCTAAAGACTCTATGGTTTACCTCCAAGGTAACCTCGTTCAATTCCATGTCAATCTGGAGCACTTTATCGAATTGAGCTTACTTAACTCGATCTTGAGGCTTCTCAGGAAATTGCTTTATCTTGGTCGGTTTGAGCAGTCTCCCCAGCTGCTTTTTTGATGCTGTAGTGCAATACATCTTATCATCAAACGCACGAGCCCAATCTTCTATCGAGCGGTGTTCCACAGTTTGGCAATGCTACCTGAAGATATGAAGCATCTCATCAACTACGACGAAAAAGTCACTTGGGTGCTGAGAGGAAACGAAACAGTGGTCGTTAGTGATCAACGTATCATAATACGGAAGTCAGGAGGGCTGGGGCTGAAGAAGAGTTTCGTCGATTATCCATACACCAACATGGTAAACATCAGGCTGGATCGAGGAGTACGTAGAGCCAGCGTGGAGATCTTGATGCGCTCTGGAGTTCAGAGTATCAAGATTGGGAATTTGTCTAAGAACGATGCCTATCAGCTTCACCGCATACTGCGCGAGAACATAATCCAAGCTTCATCCGCTCATCAGAGTCAACCCTTCCCAGTTATCATACAAAGTGCGGACAAATCAGGAGACAAGAGAGGAACTGAGGAGCAAGAGTGCAAGAAATGCGGTCACAAAGTTGCACCTGATTTCTCACTCTGCCCATTCTGCAGGTATCCACTCAAGGTCGAATGTCCCGAATGCGGGAAGAAAATAGACCGAAAATTCAGACTGTGCCCCTATTGTGGGGAGGATTTGTCGTACCTAGAGGAAATTGACGTGGAACTATAAGCCAGTTCCAATACTTTTCTCAGGTGTCGTTATCCTACCCGTGGAGCAAAGCATTGAAACTCGCACTGATTTCCGACATCCACTCCAACCTTGGCGCATTTGAAGCCGTAATCAGTCGCCTTCCATCATATGACTGTCTTCTCTGCTTGGGCGATGTTGTAGGTTATGGACCTCAACCAAATCAAGTTGTCGAGAAGCTGCGGGCTTTGCGGCCAAAAGTCACCTTGATGGGTAACCACGACCTCGCGGTGACCACCGGGGATACGTCGGACTTTTCGCCTCACGCTGCTCAAGCTGTTGAGTGGACAAGACGACACATAACCCAGGAAAACGCGCGGTATCTTTCAGGGCTAATGCTTTCATCGAGAATGGAACTTAGTGGAAAGTCCGTTGTGCTGTTTCACGGCAGTCCAAGAGATCCACTAACGGAATACGTTTTTCCGACGTTATCTCAGCCAGAAGCAAGACAACTGATTCGAAATGCCGAAGCTCATGTGGTTCTGCTAGGTCACACACATGTGCCGATGGTCTACGTCTTCCAGAATGAAATGTTGGCAAATCCGGGCAGTGTAGGTCAACCAAGAGACGGGGATCCTCGAGCAAGCTTTGCAATTCTGACGATTTCAGACCATAAGATCTCGTTCAGCGTCGAACGAGTTGAGTATGATGTCGGTTCTGTTGCGAACAAGATTCTTCGCGCTGGGCTTCCAAGGTTCTTGGCCGATCGATTGTGCACGGGGATGTGAAGCGGTTTTCGAGGTATCGTTATGTCCATTTGATGAGGAACTCTTTTAAGGAACGAGGATGCCTTGCATCGCTTCACTGAGGGGTGCCACATGAACCAAATCGGTGGTAGACTTTTCGGTGGTCACGTTTACGGTGATCACTGCTGGCTCTCCTGCGCCTCAACTGCCGCGGACTGAAATTTCTGAATCTGCCACGTTTCGAAGAATAGCCGATTCGACGTCAACCACACGGCCAAGATGCGGTACAACACTTTCCGGATCCAGACCATCATTTCTTGCGGGTCGGATTCGGGAACGAATTCCGTCAAGCGCGGCAAGTCGTGAGGGAGAGTTCTGAAATGAAAGCTGCAATTCTAGGAGCGACGGAACGACGTCAACTTTTCGTTCAGCTCTTGAGCAACCTTCCATGGTTTGACGTAACAACTACAAGTCTTCCGACAGAACCGGCGGAATACTATACGAGTGCGGCGGCCTGCGCTGTTCAGATCGCTGAATCGACGACAATGCAAGGATACGCTTGATGGAGGTGGAAGTGACATGGAATCTGGTAAGACCAGAAGAATCAGGAGGATCATCCGTGATGATTCAAAGACCTTCATAATCGCAATGGATCACGGGGTCACGTTAGGTCCGGTGCAGGGCTTGGAAGATATGCAGCAGACTGTGAAGCGGGTCGTAAGTGGCGGTGCCGATGCCGTATTGATGCACAAGGGTATTGCAAAGCATGTTGACACGCACGAAGCGGGACTCATAGTCCACGTTTCAGCTTCAACTAAACTAGGAGACAAACCGAACCTAAAAGTCGGTGTCTGCTCAGTAGAGGAAGCTGTCCGACTGGGCGCTGACGCCGTTTCAGCTCACATAAACATA
>Ga0315280_10011118_pt1 | contig 11135 bp, 6 predicted proteins | sample YL17G06_40_MG_FD_203697 | JGI IMG/M metagenome (GOLD analysis project Ga0315280, IMG submission 203697) | Sediment microbial communities from Yellowstone Lake, YNP, Wyoming, USA - YL17G06_40 | ecosystem: Environmental > Aquatic > Freshwater > Lake > Sediment | place: USA: Wyoming | collected... | reverse complement strand
CGGCCGTCGCCGTCACTTTGTAAGCGCCCGGACGCAGGTACGGGATGGTGTATGCTCCGCCGGCATCGCTGCTCGCCGTCGTGGTTTCATTGGTGCCCACGTTGACGGCCTCGATTTTGACGTTGGGGACTGCCGCACCACTGGCGTCAAGAACGTGCCCCGAGATGGTGGCGCGGAATTCCTGTGCAACACACAACGCAGCCAGCAGGCACAGGAGAAGAGAAATCACAAGGACTCGCACTTTCATGTCAGCCTCCCCGCTTTGACGCGGTCTACGCTTGATTCAGGAACTCGACAGAACACCCCAAATCCCCTCTGGGGGGCAGCTTATAGCACAAGGAGACCCGAAAAAGTAGAAAATTGTTGTGGAGGTTGGCAAGGGGGCGACGGCCGGACTGTCACACGGCGGCGCGCGCCTTACACGTACAGCGCCCGGTGGTCGGGATCCTCCAGCGGGACTTCGGCGTACAGCCTGTCGAGAAGGCCCAGGCCGAAGCGCGCCAGCAACGAGATGCCGGAATAGACGCGCTCCTGCGGCTCCTTGTGGGGGTGGATGAGGTTCTCCATGATGGCCGCGTCGCTCTCCAGTTCGCCGGAGGAGCGGGCGGCGGCGCGGCCCGCTTTCCGCTTCAGCCTCTCCAACTGGTACGACATCTTGCGGGCCGCCAGGGCGGCGGCGCCGGCCAGGGTATGGTCCACCGGCTCCAGGCTTCGGCCAACGTCCGCCAGCAGCGCCTCCAGCCGGCGCTCGTCCTCGGCGAAGCGGGCGGCCAGCTCGGCGGGGAGGAAGCGCGGCCCCATTTTCTCCCGCAAGCGCTGCGGGCCGGCGGCCACGTCGGCGATTTCCAGCCCATAGCGTTCCAGCAGTTGCCGGACCGTCGCATCGACGATGGTGAAGCCGGCCCGCGGGAAAACCACGGGCGCCCGGCCCAGCAGGCGACGGTACAGCGGGGCGGCCTGGGCCATGTAAGCCAGCTCCGCCGGCCCGCCTACGTACGCAACCGTCGGCAGCAGCGTGTCCTGAACGACCGGGCGCAGCAGGGCATTGGGCGAGAAATCCTGCGGCCGGCGCTCCAGCAGCGCCAGCAACTCGCCGGGCGACAGCGTCTCGTTGCCGGCTGCGAATGCCTCGCCGGAGCGGTGGAGCGCGGTCCGCCGCCCGTCCCGCTCCAGGAACAGCAGGGTCGATTGTTCGGTGACGTGGACCTGGGCGTGGTAGCCCGCCTTCACCAGTTGCCTGTTGCGCTCCAGCAGCGCGTCGCGGAACTCGGCGGCGGAGACGATGGCCTGGCGGAAGACCCCCGCCGCCAGTTCCCGCATCGCGGGAGGGGTCGGATCCAGCACAATGATGCCGAACGGCTCCAGCAAGCGGGCCATCAGCCGCCCGAACGCCAAGCTGAAGGTTTCTCCGGGCCGGTAGGCCTGCTCCAGAGCAGCGGCGATCTGCTCTTTGCCGGGCGATTCTGGCAGTAGCGTGAGGGCGCGCTCGACCGACTGCCGGATGCCCGCGCTGAGCGGGATGCGCCCCACGGGCGCTCCGGCGGGGTGAGGCGCACCGGCATCGGCGATGCGCTGGGGCTGGTACCCGGCATCCAGCAGGTAGGCGTGGTTCACCTCTTCCAGGTCGTGGTCATCGGCGGCCAGCCAGAACACGGGCACGCAATCCAGTCCGCCGCCGGTCAGCCAGGCGGCCAGGCGAATTGCGGTGAGTGCCTTGTACAAGGCGAATGCCGGGCCGCCGAACAGGCCCACCTGCTGGCCCGTCACAATGGCCGCGGCGCCCCGGCGCAGCCGGTCGATGCTGCCGCGCGACGGCCCGCCGGCCCCGAATGCAGCCGCCTGCTGTTCCAGCGCGGCCGCCAGCGCCGCGCGGCCGGCCTGCGTGTAGCTCAGTTCCCGCGCCGCTCGAAAAAAAGATTCACGATCGAAGGGGTTGAAGCTATAAAAAGACTGGACGCGATCGAAGTGGTAGAGCAGGTCGCCGAACAGGCGGCTGGTGTGCCCTATAACCGTCTGCTTGATGTGGTGGCAATCCATCGGCCGGACAGCGGATGGTAACATAACTCGGCTGCAGGCTGCGGACTGTCGGCTGTGAGGTTGGGGTTCCCCCGGCCCACAGCCTACGGTCTACGGCCTACAGCCTACGTTCTATGATTCGCAGCCTGATAGTGGTTTCGCTGACGTTCCTGTACACGGTGCTGGCCGGGGCCATCTTCATCCCCTACGCGCTGATCAGCCGGCGCAGCGCCGCGCTGTACCGCGCCGGCGTTTTCGGCATCCGGCTGGCGATGTGGCTGGGCGGCGTGCGGGTGCGGGTGGAAGGGCGCGAGCGGATCGACCCGCGCGCCACCTACGTCTTCATGGTCAACCATGTCAGCAACGTGGACGTCGCCGCCATGGCCTTCCTGCCGCGCGTAGTGGTGCTGACCAAGCAGGAGCTGTTCCGCATTCCCGTCCTGGGACGCGCCATGCGCGGGGTGGGAATGATTCCGGTCCCGCGCGGCACCCACCAGGCGGCGGCCACCGTGGAGGCGGGGGTGACGGCGCTGCGCGGCGGCCGCTCCATGATGGTCTTTCCCGAGGGAACGCGCAGCCCCACCGACGAGATGCTGCCGTTCCGCAGGGGGGTGTTTGTCATGGCTATCCGCGCCGGCGTGCCGGTTGTGCCGGTCACCTTGTTGGGAACGCGCCAGATCATGCGTAAGGGCGACCCGCGCTTTCACCCCGGCGAAGTGCGCATGGTGCTGCACGAGCCGATCCCGACCGCCGGGCTCAGCGAGCAGCATCGCTTTTCGCTGGTCCAAAGCGTGCGCGACGCTATCGCCTCGGCGCTTGAGAAGGGTTAACCCCTGCCGCGGTACCCGCAGAATTGCAGAATGGACGCATCAACAGAGCCGTCCCGCCGCACTCGCTGCGGCAACGTATCAGGCCGCCGGTTGTCGCTTGCGGACGCTCGCGGGTGGCTGTTGTTCCCTCAGTTGCTCGCCGCACTGGCGGCAGTGCCTGGCGCCGTCGCTGAAGGCAACGTAGTAGCGCTTCTCACAGCGTGGGCAGACAAGCACGCGCAGGTCCGTGGACTGCCGGGTGACCAGCTTCCCCATCCCTACTTCCTCTTATTCGTTAGACGCGCCGGTTTCCTTCACGGTAACAACATTCGGTCGCTTCCGGCCGCGGTATGATTCGGAAGCAATGCCCCATGCCGCCAGCCGGCACCCTGCAACGATAAGAGCCAATTCAATCACACGGCGTCGGCAGATTATCCAGCGCGGCTAGCGCCGCCCGCCTGCGGCGCGTGCCATGGCGGTACACTGCAACAACCGCCGGTGGGTCGGCGACCGGCGGCGAAAGATCGTATGCAATGGCGCCGTCTCTCGATTGTTGCCGCAGGGCTGATGCTCAGCTTTGCGGCCTGCGGGCTGGGGAGGGCCACGAATTCCAGCCGAGCCCGCCCTATTAAGCCACTCTCTTTGTCCCGCCGCGACGCGCTTCAGCGCACATTAACCAGTACCCGATTCGCGGCATGGCCGTCCACCACTAAATCGATATTCACCGGTCCCGCGCCGGCGAGGCTTCGCGGCAGCGCGACATTCACCTGGTCTAGGCCGGGAAACAGGCCCTGCGGGCCCGCGTACAACACCGGCGCCGCGACTCCTCCGATGGTGCAGGTCACGTTTGCCAGCGAGCTTCGTCCGCGGATTCCGGTGCCAAAGAGTTCGAGGGCCACCTGATCTCCGGCAGCTCCAAGGTCCACCGGGACAGGCGCGCATTTTCCGGGCGCGGCGCAGGTGAACGCCAACGCCCAACTCTGGGTCCCATCCGGATGCGTTGTCAGCGCCACGGCGGCCGCGGCGCTCGGGCTGCTGCCGGCGGCGATGAAGATGCCCGGAGCGAGGGGCCCGATCGGGATACCCCCTGCCCTTACGTTTCCCTCCCGGCTGGTGACAATTACCGCGGCCGGGCCATCCGCGGTGCCGCCCGGAATCTGGAAGTTTACCTGTGCGGGCGAGACGTAAACCAGTGGCGCCGGACGGGCCTGGCCGGTGCTGTCGATCACGGTCACCGACGTTCCCGCCAGGGTGTTGGGCAGGGGCAGAATCGCCGCCTGCTCCTCGGAGGCGGCCAGGCCCGCTCCGAACGCAGTCGCCAGCGCCTCGGGCGCCAATCCGGTTGCCCCAAAGCTGGCCGCGGAAACAATGGCAAGCCCCGCATCGCCGGCCCACGGCGGACCGGGATTCGCAGGCAGCGCCGGAGTCAACGGAGCCTGCCCATGAAAGATTCGCGAAATCTCGCCCGCCAGCCTCAGGTACCAATCGCTGGGAAGCGTGAAGCCGTCGGCGTCGAGGGTGAGCCAGTAGCCCTGGTCGGGTGCGTTCTGGCGGCGGGGGGCGATCTTGAAAACCGCGGTGCTTTCGTTCACCTCGTCGAACATGGCGATCTTCAGCACCTGCGCCCCCGCCACTCTTGCGTTGTACGCTTGCCGCCAGAGGAACTCGCCGCGATTGCGCGGGATCTGATTTGCGGGAGCGGTGGGGTTCAGGTTGTGCCACGAAAACCCCGGGAAGATGACCGGCATGTAGAGCTGATTGTTCTGCGCCGCCAGGACCATGTCCGGCTTGATGCGGCTGTCCAACCATGAATCGGCGCCGCTGTTGTTGGTATACCGGCCCACCGTCCACGGCTGGATCACGTCCATCATCCGGTAGACGCCGGCCCAGCCGGGATCGGTCAGCGCGTCGCTGGTAAGCGTTCGCCAGCCCGAGGGCGTGCCGCCGATGTAGGTCACTCCCGCTGCGGAAAGGAACCACTGGACGAGTTGGCCCGCCACAGCCGGGCTCTCCGGAGGATTGCGTCCGCCGCTGAATCCCAAACCCCAGACCGAAAGCACCGGCTTGCCGTTGTGGCGCAGGTAGGCCGGGCTGGCTGTCACCTTCAGCGTATTGACCAGGTAATCCCAGTCCTGCTGGAGATCGGTGATGACGGTCGCCGGGTTGGACCCGGTCACGTCGTATTCGATGGCGAACACGCGCCCGTAGCGCTCGGCGGCGGCCATGATGTTTTTGAGCACCGGGTCGCCCGCGCCGCGGTTTCCCGGAATGTCGGTGACGAAGCGCTGCGCCAGCACGCCGTCCAGCCCGTACTGCTGCATCCAGCCGAAGTGCCGCGCGACGGTCTGGCTGTTGCCGGCCGAGAACAGGTATGCGGGGTTGCCGCCGATCGACATGTTGGGCACGGCGCAAGCCTCGCCGGCCTCGAATTCCCGCATGTCGGGATACATGTCGATGACCAGCGTACCCGCCGCCGGCGTCCCATTCGCCCAGTGGCTCCAGTTCTGCCCCGATGCGCCACCCGCCGGGCAACGGAACCAGCCCTGGTAGCCGAGCAGCGCCTTGCCGTTGAGCGTGGATGGGTCGGCGTTCTGAGCGGTGGCGCTGGTGGCGGCCAGCAGCAAGGCAAGGAGTATGCACAACACGTCTTCTACCTGCGGCCCGGCTTCTCCGGCAATTTGAAATCCGGGGCGCGCTCGCCGTGGAACATGCGCGTGATTTCCCCGGCCAGCCGCAAGTACCAGTCGCTGGGGAGCGCGGTGCCATCGGCATCGAGCGTCAGCCAATAGCCCTGGTCGGGGGCGTCCTGGCGCCGCGAAGCCACTTTGAAGATCGCCGTGCCCTCGTTCACTTCGTCGAACATGGCGATCTTCAACATGGTGGCGCCGGCGGTCTTCGCGTTGCAGGCCTGCTGCCAGAAGAACTCCCCGCGGTTCCGCGGAATCTGGTTCTCGGGCGCATCCCGGCGCAGGTTGTGCCAGGAAAACCCGGGGAAGATCACCGGCATGTACAACTGGTGATTGCGGGCGGTGAGCGCCAGGTCGGGCGCGATCCTCTCTTCCTTCCAACGGTCCGCGCCCTCGTTATCGCGATAGCGGCCCACCGTCCATGGCTGGATCACGTCCATCGTCCGGTACACGCCGTCCCAGGCCGGATCGGACCGCGCGTCGCGGTCGAGGGTTCGCCAGCGGGAGGGCGTGCCGCCCATGTAGGTGACGCGGTATTTGGCCGGCGCCTTCGACCGGAACCACTCGATCAGCTCGGCGGCGACGGCCGGGTCGGCAGGGACGTGGCGGTCTTCGGTCAGCCCCATTCCCCAGATCGACAGTACCGGCTTGCCGCCGTGGCGCTGGTAGTTGGGACGAGCGGTCACCTTGAGTTCGTCCACCAGGTACATCCAGTCGTCGCGCAAGGTTTGCGCGAACGCCGCGGGGTTGCCGCCGGTGATGTCGTACTCGATGGCGAAGGTGCGCCCGGCCTGTTCCGAGGCCGCCATGACGTTCTTCAGGACGACATCGCCGCCGGCGCGCTTGGCGGCAATCGACCCCACGAACCGCTGCACCAACACGCCGTCCAGCCCGTATTCCTTCATCCAGCGGAAGTGGCGCGCCACGGTCTTGGGGTTCCAGGCCGAGTACAGATACGCGGGTTTGCCCCCGATGGTCATGCCCGGGACCGTGCAGCGCTCGTCCGGATCGAGTTCGCTCAAATCGGGGAACAAGTCGATGGTGAGCGTGTCCGCGGCGGGGACCCCGCGCGACCAACTGCGCCAGTTATTGCCCGGGGACCCGTCCCCCGGGCAATTAAACCAGCCCTGATAGCCCAGCAGGACTTTGCCGTCGAGCGTGGAGGCGTCCACGCGGTCGGTGGCAGAGGCGGCGGCGCCGAGCAGCAGACCCGCCGCGAGGATAATGGCCCCCATCGTTTTCATCATGGCTCAGAACGCCAGCCGCAGCGCCAGGGTGATGGTGCGGCTGCCCGATTTGGCGGTGATTTGCCCGAACGTGGAGGAAGTGATCGACGCGCTGGGCGCCCCCGGGTTCGGGTGGTTCAGGATGTTGTACATCTCCGCGCGGAACTGCAGCTTCATCCTCTCGCGGATCGGCTGCCAGCGGCTCAGCACGGAGTCGAACGAGATGGTCCCGGGGTTGCGCAGGTTGGGCTCGGTGCGCGAGCCATTCCCCATCGAGTATTGCGCCGGGCTGGCGTAGGCCGTCGTGTCGAACCAGCGGTCCAGGTTCTGCTGGCTGGCCGGCAGATTGCCATCGCGCAGCCGGTTGGCGTAGCAGCTCACTCCGGGCAACTGCGTGGCGCAGGCGGGCACAATCGCGATGGGCGTGCCGGTCTGCATGGTGAAGATGCCGCTGGTCTGCCAGTTGCCCACGATCCGGCCGATGAGGCCTTGCGAGATCCAGCGCTTGCCGTGGCCGACCGGCAGCTCGTAGACGAAGTTGCTTACCCAGCGCTGCGAGACGTCGCTGGCAGAAATCGAGCGCGAGCGCCGCAGGTTGTTGGGATCGATCAGGCCGGCGCCCCCAATGAACCGCTCCACTACGTTGTCGATGAGCTTGGCCGAGGTGTACGACGACTGGAACAGCAATCCTTTCGCGAAGCGCCGCTCCGCTCGCAGCGTGAACCCGTGGTAGACCGAGTCGCCGACCGACCCGCGAAGCCAGTTGATGCTGGTGTAGTGCGGGTAGGGGAGCAGCAGTTGGTTGTACCGGACCGTGGCCGAGCTCAGGCTCCCGGACGTGATCTTTCCGTAGAACGGGTTCGCAACCAGCGCCAGCAGTTGCGATCCCAGCGAGAGGTACTGCGAATTCGCCGCGTCTATATTGATGTTCGACCAGATGTGCTGGCCGCGGCTGCCGACGTAGGCCGCCTCGACCAGCAGGTTGCCGGTGATGGTGCGCTGGATGTTCGCGTTCCACATCTGGTTCTTGGGCGTGAGCCAGTTGGGAAGAATCGCGCTAATGCCGCTGCCTTGCAGCGTGCTGGGGAATGCCTGCAGGCCGGTGACGAACGGGTTGGTAAACGTGGCCCCCGGAGGAGGCGTATTGGGCGCGGCCTGCGTCGGCCCGGTGTAAACCGACGTGGAAGTTTGCGAACCGCTCCCCATGTCTCCGGGGCTCGACCCAACGCCGCCGCTGCCCGGCGCATAGAACCAGCCGTAGCCGGCGCGGAACACCGTATCCTTGGCGAATGTCCAGGCCAGCCCTACCCGCGGCGCCCAGTTGGCCTTCTGCGGGTTGCTGGGATAGCGGTGGCTGCCGGTGGTGAAGCTCAGCAGGCCCTTGTAGCCGGTGACCGGATCGGTGGCGCCGGGATCGAAGTAGGCCAGGTGGTTGTACCGCTCGGCCCAGGGCGTCTGGTACTCCCAGCGGATCCCGAGGTTCAGCGTGACGGCGCGGCTGATTTTCCAATCGTCCTGCAAATACCAGTTGTAGCTTTTCTGTAGCAAGGCCAGCGACGGCCCTACGGTGAAGGAGCCGCCCGTCGGCGCGCCGAGCAGCAGCGTGGCCACGCCGTAGCCCCCCGTGGAGGTTCCCAGGGCCGGGTTGGGCCCCTGCGTGTAGCCCCGCGAGAACGAGAAATTCCCCGACGGGTAATCCGGCCGAAAGGTGTTGAACTGGCAGAACAGCATGTCGAAGCCGGTCTTCACCGCGTGACCGCCCTTGACCCAGGTGACATGCGCCTGCGGTTCCGGGGTGTTCTCCGCATCCACGTTGTGCGAGGCGCGCAACGGCCCCAGGCTGGTCATGTCGGTGATGTCGATCAGCGGGAACAGAGCATCGCCGGTCACCGCTTTCAAATACTGCGGCAGCCCGATGGTGGTGATATCGAAACCCAGGCTGCGCGGCGACTGCACCCGCTTCCACCGCGTTGACCCCAGCCGGAACTCGCCGATCAGGCTGGGCGTGAAGGTCGCCGTGTCGCTCAAGACCATGGTCCAGGACGCCGTCCGCATGTTCCCGTTCTCGCCGTTGGTGCCCTCGCCGGGAAAAGCGGCGTTGACGAACGGGTTCGAAATCGGCTCGCCCTGCCTTCCGTAACGGAAGAACAGGCGGTTCTTGTCGCCGAAATTGTGGTCCACCCGTGTGAAGTACTTGTTCCAGGTGTCGGTACGCGTCACCGGAGCCGCATAATTGTTGATGACGCCGGGAAGGGTGGGCGCCGGGTAATACGCCAGGATCTTCTGGGTCCACGAGTTGATGCGGGCGGCCGGAATCTGGTTGTTTGGAAACTGATCGCGGATGTAATTGCCCGCACTGCTCGGATCGGGCCGCGTGGTGGCCGGGTCGTAGATCCTTATCAGCGCCCCGCTGCTGGTCACGGTCTTGGAAAAATCGCCCGACCGCTGTTCGGCGGTGGGCACGTTCCCGGTGTAGTTATTCGGGCTGTGGTCCCGCATCTGCTCCCAGTTGAAGAAGAAGAAGGTCTTGCTCCGGCCGTCGTAGGCGCGGGGCAGATAAACCGGCCCGCCCAGCGAAAAGCCGTACTCGTTATGACGCAGGGGATTGAGGCGCAGCCGGTTCCGGTTGTTATTCCAGCCGTTGGCGTTCAACTTATCGTTGCGGAAGTATTCATAGACGCTGCCATGGACCTGATTGGTACCCGTCTTGCCGGCGGCCGTCAGCACTCCTCCTTCTGAGCGCCCGTACTCGGCCGAGAAGCTGTTGGTGATGAACCGCACTTCCGCGACCGCCTCCATCGGCGGGGTGTAGTCGTTGTCCAGCGTGGAATTATTGCGCGTCTCCTGGCCATCCAACAGGACGGCTGTGGTGTTGGACCGGCCGCCGTTCACAATGGGACCGGTGGCGGTGTTGCCCGCGGCGATGACTCCCGGCGAAAGCGTAACCAGGCTGTAGGCATTGCGATTGGCGGGCAACTCCAGGATTTGCGTGGTGCCGATCACGTATCCCAATGAAGAAGTCGCCTGCTCGATAAGAACGGAATTGGCGGTGACGGTCACTTCGTCGTGAACCGTGCCCGGCTTGAGGGCGAAATTGATGGTCGCGATCTGTCCCACCAGCACCGGGACAGTGTTCACGCGCTGCGGCGCGAACCCTGCCTTCTCCGCGACCACGGTATAGTTCCCGGGCAGCAGGTAGGGGATCTTGTAGTAGCCCGCTTCGTTGGTTTCCGTGACGGCAACGGCGTGTGTGGCCTCGTTGGTGGCAGTCACCTTTGCCCTGGGGATCGACGCACCGCTCTGATCGGTCGCGACACCCGTTATGGCCCCCTGCTCTACCTGGGCCAGACAGATCGACACGCTGAGAACAACCAGGCCGATGGCGATGAGAGATCTTAGGATGCTGGACATACACAACCTCCCTCTTTGCGCGGCGCACACGGCCGACATGGCTAGATTATTAACCGGAATCTCCATTTTGGGTTCCGGGCTGCCATCCAATATACACCCAACTATACACCCAACCGGCTTCGTTCGAGCCGTTTCTGGCATAGCTTTCGCCATTGAAAGGAGCGCCAAGGTGCTGGAGCACCACCTGGTCGGCGAAGAGCGGCAGGTGCTCAAACGCTAACTGGGAGCCGCTGGCGGCGAGTGGACCGGTGAGCAGAGCGCCCGGTTTTCGGCCGCATTTCAGCGTTTCCTTTGGGACGGTAGCGCCGCCAAGCCGTAAGAGATTCAGGCTAGCGGACTACTGGAACGACGACGTAGGGAGTTGCCACGTCCAGGTCCGGGTAGATTCGACCGTTGCCTTGGCCATCCACGGCCTCGATGAAGTACATCAGGTCCCACTGCAGCACGATGAAGTCGCCGGGGATGTTCGCTTCGTACAGTCCGCTGTCTTGATCCCGCGTCATCTGGAGCGTCCGGTAGTCCTCGAACTGCGTCAGGTGGCGGTACCGCAGGCGAACGCTGCGCACCCCCGAGGGGTCGGTGACGCGCGCGGCCACCCGCAGAGCTTGCCCGGGCTTGGCGGCCGCGGGGCGTTCAAGGCGAACCTCCGGCGGTTGCCGGTCGGCCGTTATGGTGACCACGATGGGCTCGGCCTGCCCCCTGGGCGGATAGACGGCCCGCCGGCCGCCGGCATCCGTCACCTCGATCACGTACCGCAGCTCGCCTTCGGCTGCCGCGTGCGGAATCTCCGCCTGATAACGGGCGGGCCCCACTTGCCGCATAGCCGCGGGCATAAAGCTGCCGCCCCGCTCGGCCGCCAGCACCACTGCTTGCTTCACGCCGCCTTCCGCGCCGGCGCTGGCCCGGACCGTGAGCGCCTCGCCCGGCGCGACGCGGTGCACAGGCGTGTGCGCGATGCGGGGCAGGGAACCGCCGGGCGAAACTCG
>Ga0315280_10011116_pt1 | contig 11137 bp, 6 predicted proteins | sample YL17G06_40_MG_FD_203697 | JGI IMG/M metagenome (GOLD analysis project Ga0315280, IMG submission 203697) | Sediment microbial communities from Yellowstone Lake, YNP, Wyoming, USA - YL17G06_40 | ecosystem: Environmental > Aquatic > Freshwater > Lake > Sediment | place: USA: Wyoming | collected... | reverse complement strand
CGCCCGGGCGAGTTCTGTTTTTCCGACGCCTGTCGGACCCAAGAAAAGAAAGGATCCCAAGGGACGAGCGGTATCCTGGATCCCTGCTCGAGCCCGGCGGATTGTATCTGAGACGGCCCTGAGAGCGTCGTCCTGACCGACAACCCGTTTGGCCAAATTTGATTCCATCTTGATCAGCCTCTCCACATCGCCCTCCAGCATCTTGGAGATAGGAATTCCAGTCCATTTGGAGACAACCTGGGCCACGTCTTCCTCATCCACTTCTTCTTTGAGCATTTTCCCTTTTTTCTGGATTTCAGCCAGCCGGGCTGTTAGTTTTTCCATTTCCTTGCCAGCCTCAACTAATTTGCCATAGCGGATCTCTGCCACCTTCTCCAGATCGCCTCTCCTTTCTGCGTTCTGTTCCTCAATCTTCAGGCCATCTGTTTGCTCTTTGAGTTTGTTCATGGCATCAATCAGCTCTTTCTCCTTCTGCCATTTCCCCTTGAGCGAATTGCTCTGTTCCTTGAGGTCGGCCAATTCTTTGCTCAATTTATCCAACTTTTCTTTTGAGCTTTTGTCCTTTTCCTTTTTCAAAGCCTGGCGTTCAATCTCAAGCTGAAGAATTCTTCTTTCGAGTTCATCGATCTCTTCGGGCATGCTGTCAATCTGAATCCTGATCCGGGAGGCAGCCTCATCCATTAGATCAATAGCCTTATCTGGCAAAAATCGGCCGGAAATATAGCGGTTGGATAAAGCGGCAGCCGCCACCAAAGCCGAATCCTTGATTTTCACTCCATGGTGAAGCTCGTACTTTTCTTTTAATCCTCTCAAGATAGATATCGTGTCTTCCACAGAGGGCTCCCCGACGTAAACCTGCTGGAATCTCCGCTCTAGGGCCGCGTCTTTCTCAATATATTTTTTGTACTCATTGAGTGTTGTCGCCCCCACGCAGCGAAGCTCTCCCCTGGCCAGAGCGGGTTTCAGCATGTTGGAGGCATCCACAGCTCCCTCCGCCGCTCCTGCCCCCATGATGGTATGGAGTTCATCAATAAAAAGGATGATTTCTCCACTGGCTTCCTTGATCTCCTTGAGGATAGCTTTCATCCGATCCTCGAATTCCCCGCGGTATTTGGTTCCCGCCACGAGAGCTCCGACATCAAGGGCTATCACTCTCTTGTTCTTCAGGGATTGAGGGACATCGCCATTGGCAATCCGCTGGGCTAAGCCTTCCACGATCGCTGTTTTGCCGACTCCGGCTTCGCCGATGAGGACCGGATTGTTCTTTGTCCGCCGCGAGAGGACTTGAATGACGCGTCTGATTTCATCCTCGCGGCCGATCACGGGGTCAAGCTTCCCCTGCTTGGCCAGAGCCGTGATATCTCGGGCATACTTTTGAAGGGCCTGGTACTTCCCTTCCGGCTCTGGGTCCGTGATTCTCTGAGTCCCCCGGATGGCCGCGAGAGCCTGAAGCACAGCATCTTCATCAACCCCATTGTCTCTTAAGATTCGGCTGGCCCCTGAGGTCCCTTCTTTCAAAATAGCCAAAAAGATATGCTCGGTGGAGACATATTCATCTTTTAAATTATCGGCTTCTTTCTGAGCCTCATCCATAATTTGGCGCAAAGAAGAAGAGAGATAGACCTCTCCTCCTCTGACTTTGGGTATTTTTTCCAATGCCTCTTCCAATTCCTCTCGAATCTTGGGAACAATCGCTCCAATCTTGGCCAGGACCGAAAGAACGACGTTCGCTTCCTGATTTAAAAAACTCCAGAGAACATGCTCGGGCATTAGTTCCTGATGTCCCCATTCTTGAGCTTTCACTTGAGCCAGCTCGAGGGCTTCCTGAGACATGACAGTCAATTTATTCCATCTCACTTCTCACTCCCCATTATAAATATTACAATTCTTCATCTCGAAAACCTATCTATTTTATTGAATTAATTATTTAATATCCATTCGGTGTTCTGTCAAGTACCCCCAAGCTAATGCAACCGCATCAAATAAAATGTCATCGCGAGGAGCGAAGCAACGTGGCGATCTCACATTTTTCTTGAGGAGATTGCCACGCTCCCTTCGGTCGCCCGCAATGACGAAGTAACCACAATTATTATGCTAGTGTTAGCATCTCAATTTTCGTGATGGCTGAAAATTTCCAATGATGGATGGGTGGAGCGAGGACGGACGGGGAGGCGCCGCGAGAGGACCCATCTTTAAAACCCAATGATCATTGCGGAAATAGAGATGCCTTATTTCCTAATCTTTTTTCCTAATTTTTTTTCTTGACAATTTATTAAAAATTGTTATTTATTTTCTTGAGAACGTCAAATGGAAGAAATTGAAATTACAAGCTGGCTGACTTTGGATGCCATCAAAAAGGCAGCAAATGTAGTGGAAACAGTAGGGAATCTTCAAACAGGCCATTCCATGTCTGTCTTCTGTGTCATCGAGGATGATTATCTGGAGCTCTGCTACAGCGATTCGACATCGAACTATTTGAGATGCTACGAGGATAAAGACGAATTTGAGATCGCCATCGAGAAACAACTCGAAGAAGGCGGCGAAGCTCCCTACGAAGAAGACCTCGAAGAAGAGGAAGAAGAATTCGAGATTGAAGAAGAATCAGATACTTACTGATTCTCTAGGTTTTTGAAACTTCGCTGACTTTCGAAATAAATAAAATTTACTTCTTCAATCTCTCTTTAATTTCGTTGAGGAAGTTCAATGCCTCCAAGGGGGTGAGAGAGGAAAGATCACACTCCATGATTTTTTCTTTGATCTCTTCCAGGAATTGCCGATCTTGATCCTCCTTGAATAAAAGGAGCTGGGCCTTGTCTCGTTTCTTGAGGAGGTGACCTGCGAGGCGAGGGAGACCTGTCTCATCCAGTTCTTGCTTCTCGAGGTTGAAAAGAATCTCTTTGGCCCGCTCCACCACAGCCCGAGGAATTCCAGCCAGCTTGGCCACATGAATGCCGTAGCTTTGATCAGAGGGACCGGGAATGATTTTTCTCAAAAAGATAATATCATCCTTCCATTCTTTGACCGAAACGTGATAATTCTTGATTCTTTTGAAGGTGAGCGCAAGTTCTGTTAATTCATGGTAGTGGGTCGCAAAAAGTGTCTTGGCCCGAAGCCCTTCTCTCTCATGGAGGTATTCCGCCACAGCCCAGGCAATGCTCAGCCCATCAAAAGTGCTCGTCCCCCGTCCGATCTCATCCAGGAGAATCAGGCTCTGAGAAGTGGTGCTGTGCAAAATGTTGGCGGTCTCGATCATCTCGACCATAAAAGTCGACTGGCCCACGCTCAAAAAATCCATGGCTCCGATTCGGGTAAAAATCCGGTCCACCACCCCGACCTCCGCTTCTTTGGCTGGCACAAAGGAGCCCATCTGAGCCAGAATGCAGATGAGGGCTACCTGTCTCAGGTAGGTTGATTTCCCTCCCATATTAGGACCGGTGACGATCAGGATCTGATCATCATTCCCATCGAGATAAGTGTCATTGGGAATAAAAGGCTCTTCATTGGTGACTTCAATAACCGGATGTCTGCCTTCTTGGATCTTGATTTTATCGCCTGTGTTGACCACGGGCCGATTGTAGTTTTTTTGAGAAGCAAGTTCGGCTAAAGAGGAAAAGACATCCAGGGAAGCGATATCCGAAGCGATTTTCAGAAGCCTCTTGGTTTCAAGAGAAATCTTTTCTCTCACCTCAAGAAAGAGCCTGTATTCGAGGTCCGCAATCTTCTCTTCGGCATGCAGCACTTTTTCTTCGTAGTCTTTAAGCTCCGGTGTGAGAAACCGTTCCGAATTGACGAGGGTTTGTTTGCGAATGTAATCAGCGGGTACCTGCGGAAGATTGGGCTTGGTAACTTCTATGAAGTAGCCAAAGACTTTGTTATAACGGACTTTGAGGGAAGAAATCCCTGTCCGCTCTCTTTCTTTTTTTTCAAGGAGAGAAATGTAGGTTTTCCCGGAGCGGCTGATGCTCCTGAGCTCATCGAGTTCCTGGTTGTAGCCATCCTTGATGATCCCTCCCTCGCTGAGTAGAAAAGCAGGTTCATCCAGAATAGCTTTAGCGATGAGATCTACAACATCTTCCGCATTGTCCCAGTGGTTATGAATCTCTTCGAACACTTTGGCTGAAAAAGATCCCAGCAGTTCCTGAAGCTTGGGAAGAGGCAAAAGTGATTTTTTCAGAGAAATAAGGTCCCGAGGATGAGCCACGCCTAAGGATATTTTTCCTGTGATCCGCTCTAAATCCAGTATTCCTTTTAAGGTCTCTCTCAGCTCTTGGCGCTCGATAGTAGCTTTAAGCATCTCCTCTACCGCATCTAATCTTTTCTCGATTTTCGCGCAATCGAGGAGAGGCTGAAGGAGCCAGTCGCGCAGGAGTCTTCCGCCCAATAGAGTCACTGTAAAATCAATGATATCGAGCAGCGAATCCTTCAGACGCCCGTCCCTGAGATTTCGAACAAGCTCTAAGTTCCGAATCGAGGTCGCATCCAGAACCATTCTCTCTCGAGAATGAAGGTAGGAGACTTTATGGATCAAGGAAAGCGAATCTTTCCGTACCTTTTTTAAATAATAGAGAAGGGCTCCAGCCGCGGAGACGGCCAGAGCTTTATCTTCAAGGCCAAAACCAGCCAAGGATTGAACCTGAAAATGATCCAATAAGAAATTTCTTGCCTGCGAAAGATCAAACGCCCAATCTTCCATAGGACTTTTTAGCGCAAAGGTCAGATTGTTACGAGAAAGGAAAGAAGCAATTTCTTCCTTCTCGCCTTCGGGAAAGACTATTTCCTTGGGAGATGCCCGGAAGAGCTCGTCGGCCAAATTTTTCAGTTCATTGGAGTCGCCCTGAGTCGTCTTCATCTCGCCCGAAGTTAAGCCCATAAAAGCCAGACCCCAGCCCTTTTCCTCAAGATACAAACAGGCAATAAAAGTATTTTCTTTGGCGGCTTCAAGCTCCACCTCGATGGCTGTCCCGGGAGTCAAAACTTTGATCACGTCTCTCTTCACCACTCCCTTGGCTTTCCGGGGATCCTCCAGCTGCTCGCAGATAGCCACTTTGAAACCTTGCCTGAGGAGCTTGACCAAATAGGAATCCACCGAATGATAAGGGACACCGCACATCGGCGCTTTCTGGCGTGAGGTCAGAGCAATTTCCAGGATAGGCGAAGCAATCTTAGCATCTTCATAGAACATCTCGTAAAAATCGCCGAGCCGGAAAAAAAGAAGGGCGTCAGGGTATTTCTTTTTGAGCCGGAAATATTGCTCCATCATCGGAGTGACAGAATTTTCTTTTGCCATCTTTTCTTATCAACTATACCTAGAGCCTTGCCTTTTTTCAATAGTGAGGAGTGAGCTGTGAGCAGAATAAGAAGCTTTGAAATTTGACAATCTGATATTGCTATAGTATATCTCCTAAAAAAATGAGCGTGCCCAACATTCTGACGGGTTTGAGGATTGTTTGTATCCCTGCCCTAGTGATTGTCCTCATGATTCCTTTTGGAAAAAACAACATTGTTGCGTTCTCTATTTTTCTTCTGGCTTCACTCACAGACATGCTCGACGGATTCTGGGCGAGAAGAAAAAAACTCATCACAGTCTCTGGCCAGCTTTTAGACCCCATCGCCGATAAACTCCTGGTCGCATCCGCCCTCATCTGTCTGGTCGAACTGGGAATCGTCAAGGCCTGGATGGTCATTATCATCATCGGTCGAGAGATTGCTGTCACAGGCTTTAGAGCCCTTGCTTCCTCAAAAGGATACAATATCCCCGCCTCAGTTCTAGGCAAAATCAAAATGGTTTTGGAAACGACGACCATCATGCTTTTGCTCTTGGGGAAAGAAGTCCTGGGAAAGTTCTATTTCTTCTCTCAGCTCGGCCTCTGGCTGATTATTGCCACAGCCATCTTTTCTGCCGTAGAATACTGTTTTAAATATGGCCGTTTAGTTCTTTCTCAGCGCTCCTCATAGAGCTTCTCTCGTCTTCTCTAAACTCTCCCAATTTTCGATATTGAGCATGGTTATTGGCTGGGGCCAGTTACGGCCGATTCTTCTCATTAAGTTCGAAAGCACTTTTCCCGAGCCCAGCTCCACAAAAATTGGGATGACTTCCCTCCCGAGCACCTCCATGGATTTATGCCAGAGGACCGGTCGGCTCACCTGTCTTTTCAGAGCGTCTCTCGCTTCAGATGCTTTGTGAATGATCCTTGCATCCACATTAGTGACGATTGGAAATCGAGGCTCCTTAAACTCGACCTTATCTAGATCAGCCGCAAGTTTCTCTTCCGCACTTTTCATGAGAGAAGTGTGAAAAGGAGCGCTGACCGGCAGCATCACAGCGCGGGGAGCGTTGAGAGTCTTTAAAGCGTCCTCAACCGCATTCTTATGGCCTGCAATCACAATCTGATCCTGCGAGTTCCAGTTCGCTATTTCGACAGTTCCTCCCTTTATTTTTTCGAGGCCCCTCTGAATCTCTTCAAAGCCCATCCCCAAAACAGCAGCCATAGCCCCGGCTCCCACTGGAACAGCTTCCTGCATGTACTTTCCCCTTTTGTGAACAAGGAGGAGCGCGTCCTCAAACTTCAAGGCCCCTGCGGCCACAAGCGCAGAGTATTCTCCCAAACTGTGACCGGCGGCTACCTCGGGCTCTTTGCCCAGAAGGGTGAAGGCGACAAAACTCACAACGAGAAGAGCCGGCTGGGTATTCTGGGTCAGCTTGAGATTCTCCTCCGGCCCTTCAAAACAAAGCCGGGAAAGAGAAAACCCGAGAATCTCATCGGCTCGGCCAAAAACTTCTCTCGCCCAGGCGGAATGGTCATAGAAATCTTTACCCATTCCCACCACTTGAGAGCCCTGCCCGGGAAATAAAAAAACTGTCCGGTTCATGTTTGCTCTCTCATTCATACTTTTGTCTTAACCAATCGTATCTCATCTCAATCTCGACCTGGCTCCGAATACTTCTGATCCACAAGGCAACTTGCTTTTCTATTTTTTCTCTCCTCAAGAGGGATTCAATCTCATTCAAAACCTCAATCATCGGCTTTGGTTCTATCCCTATCTGTCTTTGGGAGAGAACATAGGCCTGCTGGTAATAATCTTCAATCTCTTTCAAGCTGACAAGAACGCTCTGGCTGAACCTCAAAGAGATAATTTTTTGATAGAGAAGCTTTTCTTCAAGGTATGCTCTCAAATCATCCAGATCCAGGTCAAATTCTTCTAGCCTCCCCTCAACCTCTCTTGGACTGAGTCTATCGAGCAGGCTCCTCAGTGCAGAATTTAGCTCATCACTGCGGATCGAAATATTCTCTCGGGCAAAATCGATGACCACTCTCTGGTTGATTAATTCTTCCAGAGTCAGGTAGAGGCGATTGCCAGCCTTTCCTTCAATCTCCTTCTCATAGAGCTTGAAGCTATCCACAATCCTGACGTCCGTCAGTGTAATCACCCGGTCATTGACCACAGCCACCATGCAGTCCACAATTTCTGAAAAACAGGGAGCGACTGCCAGCCAGCAACCAGTTAAGAGCAGGAAAACAATCCTTTTAAACATATCAAATATATTTTTAGAAAACATTGCCGATAGTGATGAAAGCCAGAGGCTTGCCCTTTCTTTCGGGTGCATTTAAATTCCACGCCAGGTCAAAGCGCAAAGGGCCCAAAGGAGTCTTATAGCGGACGCCAAATCCCAAAGCATGCCGAAGCTCCAGCAAATCAAAATCTTTCCTTTTGGCAAAAATATTGCCTACATCATAAAAAATAGCGCCAGACAGGTTTTGGAGAGCTGAGGACAAAGGGAATTTCAGTTCAAAATTAAACAAAACAAGAGCCTTCCCACCCACCGGTTTTTGGGAATAGGTGTCCTTTGGCCCAAGTTCGTCGAATTCGTCTCCACGGAAAGAATTGCTACCTCCACCAAAAAACCTCTCGTGGATGGGCATTCTTCCTCTGCCTAAACCGAGACGGCTTGTGATGCTAAAATTAATGCCTGAAAAAAGAGGTACATAGTGCTGATATTTGAAGAAAGCTTTTAGAAAATCAGATTCAGCTTTAAAAAGCGGAAACGCCCCCTCGGCAACAGCGCTTAAAAAATATCCTTTCTCAGGATTGAAGGTATCGTCCCTTTGATCCCGAATGAAACTTCCAGAGAGCGAAGTGGTCGAAAAAGGAAAATAGACACGGTCCACTTCAGATTCCGAGATTTCAAGGAAGTACAACTTCGTTCTTGTCCATCTCAGTGTGGATAGCAACAGGATGTTTTTGGAAAGAGATTTGATCCCCGTCAAGCTGACACCTCTCTGATCATAGCCAAAACTCTTTCTCTCTTCTCTTTCCAGCCAGGCATTCAAGTAAGACTGAAGCGGAACTCCAAAAAAATAGGGTTGTTCCCAAGAGAGAACTCCTCTTTTCTCTTTAAGGCTAAACTGCGTCACAAAACTGAGCTGAGAGGCTTGGCCAAAAAGATTGCTGCGGATAAATTCGGCCGTCGCCCGAGGCCGGATAATATTATTCCAGACTTCAAAGGTCCGGGGTTCATTTTTGGTCTCTAACCCCACGCCTAAGCCGGCATAATTTCTCTCGCCTTCTTTGAGGCTGATGACAATATTCTCTTTTCCTTCGGACATAAGGATCTCATCGATCCTGACTTCTGAAAAAACGCCAAGCTTTTCAAGCCCGCGCTTGGTCTCCAAGATCAAATCATAATCAGCATCATCCCTTTCTTTAATCTTGAGCTCTCTGAGGATCGTGCTCCTCCTGGTGACATCATTTCCGGTGATGATGACCTTGTCGATTTTCGTTTTTGTTCCTTCGTTTACGTCAAAGACTACGGAGAAGAGATTCTCTCCTTTCTTATCAATTCGGGCCTCTATTTTAGTCCCTCGAACGCCCTGATTTAAATAAAAACTCTCCAATTCTCCGATATCTCTTTGGATACCCGGTTGGGAAAAAGGTCCTGTCTTATAACTCTTTATCCGAGAAAGCAAATCTTCGGGCTTGAAGAGAGAAGCTCCCACAAAGGATATACTTTCAATTTTTTGCTGAGGTCCTTCTTCAATAAAAAGCAAGGCTTTGAATTTCTTTTCTTTCTGAACAAAGTTCAAATCCACTCGGGCGTTGAGGAAACCTTGGTCTTGGTAGAGCCACTCGATTTCCCTGGGCAATCCAAATAATTTCTCCCCATCAATCGCGCCCAAAAAAGGAATTTTCTCGCTGATCCCAAGCTGCCTTTTTAATTCATCCGGCTTGAAATAGGTAAGTCCTTCGAAGGATATATCCTGAATCTTGTATTTTTGACCCTGGTTGACCTCATAAACAATGCGGATTTTATTTTCCGCTTTTTCAATAGAGGACTTAACCCTTGAAAAAAGGAATCCCTTTTTCCGGAGATAAGACACAATCCTTGCCTCGCCCTCCGCCAGACCCCATTCTTCAAATATCCTCTCTTCCCAAATCGGTGTGATCAGGTTTAAGGGAACTTTTGCTCCTTTGACCAGAATCTCTATTTTCTCGCCGGGAATAACCTTTAAAGTCAGATAAACTTCTCTCGCATTTTGGCTGAAATTGGCCTCTCCTAATTCTACCTCCGCTCTCTGGTAACCGAGCGCATTGTAAATTCCTTTGAGACGGGTCAGATCCTGTTCAAGCATTGAAGGAACGTAGAGTCTTTCTTCCTTGCTCTTCATTTTTTCCTTAAGCTCGGTCTCTGGAATAAGAAGTTCCCCAGGTGAGAAGGAAATCTTTTTGAGAATAAACGTCCTTCCAGCTGAAATCTCAAAGCGGACATCCACGGCCGTGCTTTGGGGGTCCTTTTCTGTGAAACTTCTGATTTGAGGTGCAAAAAGTCCTTCCTGTTCCAAAGCTTGTTTCAGCTCTTCAACCGCTTTGCCCAGCTTTTCTTCTGTGTAATAGCTGCCGGGCCTGAGAGAGAACAGGCTTTCTCTCAATTTTTTTTGAGAAAGATGATATCCTGCCTCGAACTCAATCTTGCGAACAAAAAGCTTCCGGGTGAGGAGGAAGGTGAGTTCGACATTCTGGCCTTCGGTTCTTAAAACTTGAATATCAGAAAAAAGACCCGTTTGATAAAGTTGGCGAATGCTGCGGCTGATTCTTTTCAGAGAAAAGGGCTCTCCTTCTTTGATCCCAACGAGCTCTCGAATGTCTTTTTCACCTGGTCGCCCATCCACCCGGACCAGCATCCGCGCGATAGAAGGCTGAGGCGCTATCTGAAGGGAAAGAGATTCCTTTGGGAAAAATAAGAAAAAACCTGCGAATAGGAAACAAAGGATTCTCTGTTTTCTATCCTTAAGGTCAGAATCTCTTGCGGACTTTAACATCGAAACTGATCCGTCCCATTTCATCCCGGATCCCAACCAGGGAGAAATCATCCGTCAATTCCCACTCCAGGCGAACAATCTCTTCCCGCTGAGTTGTCAGGTTGGTTGAATAGAGAATGGAAAGATTCCTGGAGATGTTCTTGCCCACGGTGAGGCGAGCCGTCATTTCAGTTGAAGTGCCCATGATGAAGGGGTCAATCCGGAAGCGGTCAAGGCTGAAAAGCTTCTCTGTCCGTTTTTTGGCTTGTTCCGCGAGCTGAAAAGAGAGAAAGGAGGCGGTGCTGAGCTCAGTGCTCCTGTCGTAAGAATAAGTGCGCTTGAAAGCCTCTCCCAGGGCTAGGAGAGCCAAAACATCTTCAGGCGGCAGGGGCGGTGAGGAGCTATATTCTGGCTTCAGCCGATCGATGAGTCCTGAAAGTGAAAAACTGACACGGTAGTCTTTGACATAGGTTTCTCCCTTAAAATCCAAATAAGGATTTAAAGTTACAGGATTGAAAAAACTCAGCCGGCCCTTTAAGACTCTAAATTTCCTATCCTGGAAATAGACTTCTCCATTCAAAGCTTCAATATCGCCTGAAACGATAGGGGCATTCACATTGCCGGTGATGGTCAAGTCAAACCTGCCGTTTATTTTGCCCAATGAGTTTTCCATCCAGGCATTGTCATTGGCCCGAAGCCGAATATTCAGAGTTAAATCGTCAAAAAAGCTAGGCTCTGTTGAGAGCTGGTAGGGAGAGACCGAGGAAAAGGCAATTCTTTCATAAACCTCGCGCCGCCAAGAAAGCCTCTTGATGAAAAAATTTCCTTCCAAATCAAACCGG
>Ga0315280_10011115_pt1 | contig 11138 bp, 12 predicted proteins | sample YL17G06_40_MG_FD_203697 | JGI IMG/M metagenome (GOLD analysis project Ga0315280, IMG submission 203697) | Sediment microbial communities from Yellowstone Lake, YNP, Wyoming, USA - YL17G06_40 | ecosystem: Environmental > Aquatic > Freshwater > Lake > Sediment | place: USA: Wyoming | collected... | reverse complement strand
CTCAGGGTCTCTCTCCACTATGAATTTGGTCGGCAAATAGGTCTTCATTATCTTTTCCCTAAATTCTTATCGGTATTCCTCTCTCCGCCAGGTATTCCTTGGTCTCCCTGATAGAATAGGTTCCATAATGGAAGATGCTGGCGGCAAGGACCGCATCCGCTTTGCCCGAAGCCAGCGCCTGATAGAGGTCTTCCAGGGTGCCGGCACCGCCACTGGCAATAACCGGCACACTCACTGCCTCGGAAATAGCTCGGGTAAGCTCGATATCGTATCCCGCCCGATGCCCATCAGCATCCATGCTGGTAAGCAATATCTCACCAGCGCCCAGCTCCACTGTCCGTCTTGCCCAGTCAAGGGCATCTATCCCGGTTGGTCTCTGTCCACTATAAATATAGACCTCCCAGCTGGGGTCGCTGGTGCCCTCCCGCCGTTTGGCATCTATGGCAACCACGATGCACTGGCTGCCGAATTTGGTCGCCCCCTCACTAATTAGGGACGGGTTGAGCACCGCCGCTGTGTTTACCGACACCTTATCCGCTCCAGCCATCAACATGCGGCGCATGTCGTTTATGCTGCGCAGTCCACCGCCTACGGTCAGGGGTATAAAGACCTGCTCGGAGATGCGCTCAACAACATCGGCCATGGTGTCCCGTCCTTCCGGCGTAGCCATTATATCCAGGAAGACCAGCTCGTCAGCGCCCTCTTGGTAGTAGAGGCTGGCTAGCTCTACCGGGTCACCGGCATCACGCAGCTCCACGAAGCTCCTTCCCTTGACCACCCGCCCCGCTTTCACATCGAGGCAGGGAATGATTCTTTTCGTTAGCATCTAACCTTACCTCGCTGCCTCCCTGGCAATAACTAAAGGCTGTGGTTGAAGCGGCACACCCAACCTGCCCACAATGGGCTCACCGCCCATCGGAACCCACGTTTTATCCACGTCAGGACAGATAAGACGGATAGCCGATTCTTCAGATGAAAGGTACAATGTATCACCCTTTATCCCAACAGTCAGCGGCCGCAGTCTAATGCGGTCGGTAAGCCCAATCATCTCACCATGATGGGCAATGATAACGGTGAAAGGTCCGTTTAAGAGCAGGCTACCGTATACCTGACGCAGGGTTCGCGGTAGCCTCTGCTCCTCTGCAGGAAGCCGCTCAATCTCAGTCCAGAAGGGCGGAGCCAGCACCTTGGCTGCTATCTTAACCGGCAGATTGTGCTTACGTATTAGCAGGTCAATAGCGTAAGCGATTGCCTCACTATCGGTCTGCATGGTGCAGTGATAACCGAATTGCTCCAGATAGCGCTTATTTATTCCGTAGGAGGAAATCTCCCCGTTGTGAACCACCGTCCAGTCCAGAATACTGAAGGGGTGAGCGCCACCCCACCAGCCCGGAGTATTGGTGGGGAACCGACCGTGGGCTGTCCACAGATAGCCTTCATACTGCTCCAGACAGAAGTAATCAGCTATCTCCTCAGGGTAGCCCACCCCCTTGAATACCCCCATGTTCTTACCACTGGAATAGACAAAGCTGTCCTTCAGTTTGGTGTTTATTTCCATTACCCGCTCAACGACATAGTCATCCTCTGATTGCCCATTAAGCTTGCGCTTATCCAGTTCAAGAAAGTAGCGCTGTAACAGGGGCGGATTGATGATGCTCTTGTTCGGGCGGGTGGGCACTTCCTCTTCAAAGACTACCCTAAACTTCTCTTTGAGGAATGCCTCTGTCTGCCTCTTCCCCTCCTGGCTCTGGTACATTGTGTGGAGGGCATAGAGGTCGGCATACTCCGGATATAGTCCATAAATGGCAAATCCTCCACCCAGGCCATTGCCCCGGTCATGCATATTGGCAATCGCCGTGATGATACCCTCACCGGAGAACCTCCGCCCCGAGGTATCCATCACCCCAAAGATGGAGCAGGCGTCAATTGCCTTATCATCATGGTACGGGTTTTGCGCTAGGTTTATGTTTCTCATCGACGTAGCTCCTGAAAATCTCTATTCTCCTATTGCTATCTCCTCAGGCTGCCCAACGGAAGCTGATAAGGAGGCTAACAGTGAAGGCGGCACCTCCAAGCGTGGTCGCCACAACTCTTCAGGGAGAGAAGCAAGGCCGAAATCTTCAGCCACCAGCACTTGCTTGAAACCATCAACATTTACCCTGTCCTTCATCAGGTTGAAGACAATGCCTGATTTTTCAATGTCGCCAGCAAAGACCATGCCTAATACCAGCCCGTCCTTCAGAATAACCTTCTTGTAGGTATGGTCATACTTCTTACTCAGCACCTCGTAGCTATCATCAGGCGGGTTCACCATGCCGGCGGAGACAGCATTTAAGCCGAAGTATTTCAAGGAGTTCATGGCTGTACCTCCGGCATATTCCGTGGGGACGCCAGCCATATTGAATCCGGCTACCCTTCCCCCCAAGTAGGCATTGGGCCAGATAGGGGTGAGCCGATTCTCAGCGTAGATAAAGTCATAAGCCTCAGCGGCGTCACCGCAGGCATAAACATTAGCCGAGGAAGTAGCCATATGGCGGTCAACCACTATGCCACGTTCTATCTTTATCCCCGTACCGGTGACAAGCTCGGTGCGTGGCTGGACACCAATGGCTACTATTACCAGCTCACAGGGTATCGGGGTATCATCGTCCGTAGTTACGCTGGTAACGCTATCTCCTAAATAGCTACCGATATTAGCCACAGTGTGGCCAGTTACCACTCTAACCTCAGCCTGTTTCAGCCTTTCTTCGGCTAGGGCTGACGTTTCCTCGTCTAGGATGGTATTTAAAATCCGCTCCTTCATTTCCACTATGGTAACCTTAACCCCTCGTTTCACCAGTGCCTCGCTGACACCTAAGCCGATGAGACCGCCGCCAATGACCACTGCCCGCCCTACCTGCTGACCAAGATACTGGTCAATAGCCTTGGCATCATCAAGGGTGATGAAGCTGAAGACCCCCTTCCGCTCAATCCCTTCTATCTGGGGGACAATGGGCTGACCACCGGTAGCCAGTAGCAGCTTTTCCCAGGCCACGGTTCTCCCGTTCCCCAGCCTGATGGTATGTTCAGCAATATCAAGCTGCTCCGCCTTCTGCCCGAGGATAGCCTGGATTTGGTTCTTCTCATAGAAGTCTGCCGGCCGGAACAGCATCTTCTCCAGGGGGTATCTATTTACCAGATACTCTGAGATAAGCGGCCGAGAGTAAGCGGGGTAGGGCTCAGCGGAGATTATAGTAACTACCCCCGCTTTATCCACCTCACGGATAGCTTCAGCCGCCCCGATGCCCCCGGCAGAGTTTCCTATAATCAGGTATTTTACCTTCTCTCTCTTCGCCATTATTTTTCCCCCTTTGCTGCCAGAGCCAGCTTTATAAAGTTGTCATAAAGCTTAAGCCCAATCTCCCCGCTCCTTTCCGGGTGAAACTGGGTCGCTACCAGGTTTCCTCTGGCAATGGCGCTGCACAGGCGAACGCCATATTCAGTCTCTCCCGCCACCAGCGACCTGTCCTCCGGCTCTACATAATAGCTGTGAACGAAGTAGAAATTAGCTTCGTCTGGTATCCCCTCAAATATTGGGTGAGAGACTATCTGCTTCAACTGGTTCCATCCCATGTGGGGGATCTTTAACCCCGAAGGAAGCCGGCGCACTTGCCCCGGAATAATGCCGAGACACTCATGCCCACCACCTTCTTCCGTGCTGGTAAATAAAACCTGAAGCCCAACACAGACACCGAAGAGGGGACGTCCCTCAGTAATAAGCTGACCAATCACCTGAGCCATCCCCAGCCTCTTGAGGTTAGCCATGGTATCGGCAGCAGCGCCAACACCCGGCAGGATTACGGCGCCAGCATTAGCCACCTCAGTGGGGTCGCCGGTTATCCTTGGTTGGTAGCCTAGCCTGGCAATAGCATTAGCCACGCTGCGCAGATTCCCGGCGCCGTAATCAATGACTACGATTGCTTTGTTTCTATCCATTATCTATCCTGGCTTCCGCTATCAGCGGGTAAGACCTGTGGTCAATCCCTCAGCAGCCTCGTCAAGTTCCTCAGGCACGTACTCCCGCATTTCCCCTCTAGCCTCCGCCACCTCGTCAGCCTTTGTCACCGTGATTTTGAATGGCACCGGACCGATGAAACTACAGCTCTTGGCCAGAACCCCGTCTCGTATGATATTTGCCATACGTTCTGCCTCCACCCCCGGGAGATAGCGGCTGAAGGCGGGTGATATCTCCAGCGTTACCACGTACATTTGCTTTTCCATGCTTCGCACCTCCTTTTATGACGGAGCACTAGCCCCGCTCTCGACATATACCAGTGCCTCATTGGGGCAGTTGGTGACGCACGCTGGCGCGTCCTTTCCGCCGCAGAGGTCACATTTGACAATCATTCGCCGGTGCCGGTCCTGCCTGATAGCCCCGAATGGGCAAACCAATAGGCAAGTCCAGCAGCCAATACACCTCTCTTCATCTACAGTCACCACGCCGCTCTCCGCATCCCTCTGGAGTGCTCCGCTAAGGCAAGCATAAACGCATGGAGGCTCATCACAATGCTGACAGCGGAGGGAAAATGACACCGGTCTGCTTTCCTCGATTGACAGGCGTGGTAGCGGCCGGGGCGATTCCCTCTTAAACGCCTTGATTAGGTCCTTTGTCTGTGAATGCTCAACCTGGCAGTACACCTCACAGAGGTGGCAGCCAATGCAGGCTGGTTCCTTTATATAAATTCTCTTCATATAAACATACCCCTTTTCCCTTGCGGCTAGCGGTAAACGGTTGCCGTATACCATACTACCATCTTTTCCCTGGTTTGTCAAGTCCTTTTGCTTGGATTTTGCCACTTTTTGCTATTAAAGGGGTTTTTGGGCAAGATGGCATTTAGCGGAAGAATTAGGGGCATAATTTGCCGCATTATGCCTGGCACGCTGGGGGAGGATACAAGGCGGGTTGCTTCTTCTTGAGGGATTGCTTTAAGATGCCCGGCTACTATGCTGGCTTAGTGGTGATTGGACTTTCCGCCACCGGGCGTATTGCTTGGCGACCCCGAGGGGATTTGAACCCCTGATCTCCACCGTGACAGGGTGGCATGTTAGACCGCTACACCACGGGGCCTGGCTAAAGTCTAGCAGTGGTGTCTTACTGTGTCAAGCTGGAGAGAGAGGGGATTGTTTGTATTCTCTATCCTGTGTTATAATATCTTGATTAATTTTTGAAGGAGGCAACGATTTCTCAGGAAGATAAAGAGCTTCATGACTACGAGCTGGTGGTAATTATTAGCCCGGAGGTTCTGGACGAGGCGGTTGAGGGTGTAATCGGGCGCATCAGCCGGTTTATTACTGAGAGCGGTGGTTCTGTTTCTGCCGTTGAACGATGGGGTAAGAAAAAGCTGGCTTATCCAATAAAACGTTTTACGGAGGGCAGTTATGTGTTGGCTAGGTTCAAATCGAAGCCCAAATTGAGTAAAGAGCTTGAAGCAAGCCTGCAGATTTCTGAGGAGGTTTTTCGGCATCTATTGACAAGGGTTGATGGTTAGCCAGTTGGTGATGGGAAAGGAGTGGAAGGCAATGTTAACGCTCAATAAGATAATGATTATCGGCAATGTTGGGGCTGACCCCGAGATGCGTTTTACCCCCAATGGCAATCCCGTAACCTCGTTTCGTGTCGCCACTAACCGGGTGTATAACACCCCTAATGGCGAGCGCAAGCAGGAGACGGAGTGGTTTACCGTGGTCGCCTGGAACAGGCTGGCGGAAAACTGTAACCAGTATCTGACTAAGGGTCAGCGTGTTTATGCTGAGGGTAGATTGCATACCCGTAGTTGGGAGGGTCAGGATGGGCAGAAGCACTCCCGAACTGAGGTAATAGCCAACCGAGTGCTTTTCCTCGATAGGCAGGCAGTAGCTCCTCTTCCCGGGGAGGGGGCTGGGGAGGTTGGTACTGGTGCCGGTGCCGGTGAACCGGAGCCTGAGGAGGATTTTTCCTTTTCTGACGAGGGTTAGAGTTTGCTGAATTTACAAGGAGGGTTTAGCTAATTTAGGAAAGTGGAAAGGCAAAGGTCTAGTGAACCAGGGGTTAGAAGGCAAAGCAGGACAAGGTATGTAGCTCGGCGTAAGGTTTGTTCCTTTTGTGTTAATGCTACGGTGATAGACTACAAAGAGCCGGCTAAATTGCGCCACTATATATCGGATAGGGGAAAGATTGACCCGAGGCGTAAAACTGGCACCTGTGCCAAGCATCAGCGTGCCTTGGCCGTGGCGATAAAGAGGGCGAGGCACTTAGCCCTCCTGCCCTTTGTCCCGGAGCATATCCATAAGACGGGGGGCGTTGGCATACGCGATTAGTCTTATAACCAGAGCTTTCTCCTCTTTAAGCTTACCCACGAAATCAGGATTTCGTAGGGAACCCCTCTAAGAACCCGGAAAACCAAGGTTTTTTTCTGGAACTTTCTATCTCTATTATAGGTTTTGGCTCGCCCTTTGCTCGGCTTAGCTTGCATTGACACCCAAAAGATGGCGGAAGTATAATCACTCAAGTCTAGTGGGGAGTTATTATGCCAAAGAGGACTTATCAACCAAAGAGGATTCCACGTAAGCGTGAGCATGGCTTTCGGGCGAGAATGAGCACGCGAGGTGGGCGGGCTGTCCTCAAAGCAAGACGAATCAAGGGTCGTAAGCGACTTATTGTGGTATGACGATGCGGGGAAGAGAATACCTTACCGAGTCAGAGCAGTATGCACTGGTCTATAATAAGGGTAGCTCGTGGGTAAACAATTTAGTGGTGATGAAGGCTCTGCCCAATGGGCTTACCTTTTCCCGGTATGGTTTCTCGGTTGGTCGGCGACTGGGTGGGGCAGTGGTGAGAAATCGGGTGAAGCGCCGGCTTCGGGAAATCCTGCGTTCGCTACCGCTTGAGCCGGGGTGGGATATCATATTTATTGCCCGCTCTCAAGCCGCCGGTGCTAGCTTTGCTGGCATGAAGAAATCGGTCCATGGGCTACTGTCCCGAGCCGGATTACTAGCGGGGGAATATGAAGAGGCTTGCCTTAGAACTAATTAGACTTTATCAGTCTACCCTATCGCGAGTTATGCCACCTAACTGCCGCTTTACCCCGAGTTGCTCTCAATATACCTATGAGGCTATCTCCAGGTTTGGCTTTACTAAAGGGGTATGGTTGGGGGCAAGGCGGATAGCTCGCTGCCACCCGTTTAATCCCGGTGGCTATGACCCTGTGCCCTGAGGAGTTAGACAAGTGGAGATTAGAAGTAATATAGCGTTTAAGGTTTGTCTTGTCCTTAGCTTGCTCTTAGTCGGACTAACCTTTTTCGGGTGTGCTGGAGTTAGGACCTCACCTGAGGGTGGCTCGGGGGTGGTAGTAGCCGATAGCACCCTGTTTCTGTGTCCCACTGTAAAACAGGCGGGCGGGGTCGGTTGCACCGCGCCGAGTCTTAAGGGTAAGCTGGTGGCGGTGAATTCCTCCGATGGTAGTCTCCTGTGGGAGGTTTCTCCGGAATTCTTAGGCGCTATCTATGGCAATCCGGTGGTGGCGGGGGATTTGGTCTATGTTGGTGGCTATAATGGCAAGATTTATGAGATTAATGCCAGCAGCCATTTGTCCGCACAGGAATACCTTGATAAGACTAACCCCCAACCTATTATCGGCGGACCTGTGGTTGCCGGGGATAGGGTCTATTTAGGCGGTGCTGATGGCAGGGTCTATGCCCTTAATGCTGTTTCCCTGAAGGAGGAGTGGAAGTTTCCCACAAAGGACAAAGTGGGTAAGATTTGGTCAACGCCGGCGATAGATGGTGATACCCTGTATATTGGTTCCTTTGATAAAAAGCTCTATGCTCTAGATACTAAAACTGGCAAAGAAAAGTGGGGGAAGCCTTTTGAGACCGAGGGGGCTATTATCTCTACCCCCTTGGTCTATGGTAACACAGTCTATATTGGTTCCTTTGACCGGCATTTTTATGCTATCAACGCTGGTGATGGCAGCCTGAAGTGGAAATTCATGGCTGATAGCTGGTTCTGGGCTAAACCTTTAGCCTATAACAATGTTATTTATGCCCCCTGCCTTGACCATAAGGTTTACGCCCTGGATGCCAAAACTGGCGAAAAGATAGCTGATTTTGACCTGGGTAGTCCTATATCTTCGTCTCCGGTTTTGCTAGGTAGCTTGGTTGTTATCGCTTCGGAGGAAGGCAAGGTATACACAATAGATACCAGCAGTAACCAGCTTAAGCTACTGGCTGAGCTGGGAGAGACGATATACGCTCCACTCGGCACCACTAGTTGTGGCTGCGGTGAAGTTGTCTATATTTATACCAGGGGGCAAAATCTCTACGCCCTGAATGCAGCCTCAGGGGCAAAGCTTTGGAGCCAGACCATTAAGTAGTAAGTGAGGTAGATTTCATTGGGCTTAAACTGGTGGGACATAATTGCTATGCAGCCAATGATAAACACCCTCATTGTGCTGACTAAGTGTTTATTTAATAACTTCGGGCTGGCTATTATTTTCCTGACTATTGTCGTTAATGCCGCGATGCTCCCTCTTACCCTGAAGCAGGTTCGTTCCTCTAAGGCAATGCAAGCCCTTCAGCCTAAGCTTGCTGAGCTTCAGAAGAAGTATGCCAAGGACAAACAAAGGTTGTCTCAGGAGCAGATGAGGCTGTATAAGGAGTCCGGGGTAAGTCCTGCCGGCTGCCTTTTGCCCCTACTGGTCCAGATGCCGGTCTGGATAGCCCTGTATCAGGCGATAATGCATGTTCTAGCGGTAATCCCGGAGAACTTACTCGGTCTATCTAAGTATCTCTATTCCTGGCCAGTAGTATACTCTGCGCTGCCGTTACCGAATGAGTTTCTTGGGTTGAATCTGGCTGTGGGTAATAATATGCTGCTGGCAATCCTGGTGGGGGGGTCGATGTGGGTGCAGCAGAAGATGGTAATGACCCCCACCGCCGACCCCAAGCAGCAGTCGCAAGCCAATATGATGTTATGGATGATGCCGATGTTTTTTGCCTTCCTCACCCTATCCTTTCCCAGTGGGCTGGCTCTTTTCTGGGTGACATCAAATGTTATCAGGATTGCTATTCAGTATTCCGTTAGCGGGTGGGGTGGGCTGGTTAAATCAGCGCCGAAAAAGCAGGCTGACCAGGACAGGGATAAAAAGTATAAGCAGCACATCGCTGAGGTGGAGAAACTGCCTCAGGGTGCCGATATTGTTGCGCCAAGTTTGACGCAGGAAGAAGGTTTGAGCCATGGAGAGTCTGGAAGTAAGTGGCAAGACCGTAGAGGAGGCTACCCAAAAAGCCTTAGAGCAGTTAGGCGTCAGCCGAGAAGAGGTAGAGGTCACCGTCGTAAAAGAGGGTAGGCATGGTATCCTCGGTCTAGGGGCTGAGGAGGCTAAGGTTTTAGTGCGGCTGCTGGCGGCTGCGCCCGAGGAGCCCGAGGAGGCTGAGGAACCCGAGAAACCTAAGAAACCCGAGAAACCCAAGAAAGCCGAGAAAGCCAAGAAACCCAAGAAGGCCGAGAAAGCTGAGAAAGCCGAGAAACCCAAGAAGCCTGAGAAAACTAAGAAACCTAAGGAGCCTGAGAAACCTGAGGAGGGGGGTGATGTCGCTGAGGCGGCAAAGGGTGTCCTGGAAGCCCTTCTTGCCCGGTTGGGGCTGGTGGCATCAGTTGTGTCCGAGGTTAAGCCCCCGCTGGGGGGTGGAGACGCCCCCGGTGTCATTAGCCTTAATGTGAAGGGTGATGACCTTGGTATCCTGATTGGGCGGCGCGGTCAGACCCTTGCCTCTCTTCAGCACATTGTCCGGCTTATCTTAGCTCACCAGGTGAAGGCTCGGGTGCCGATAGTTATTGATGTTGAGGGGTATAAGCAGCGCCGCTACGATGCGTTACGGGCTTTAGCCTTGCGGGTGGCGGAGCAGGTGAAGGCTAGGGGAAGGCAGTTTGCCCTGGAACCTATGCCCGCTTATGAGAGGCGCATTATCCATCTTACTCTGGCTGACCATCCCGATGTTACCACCGAGAGCACTGGCGATGGTGAGGTTCGCAAGGTGGTTATTGTGCCCAAGAAGCAGCGCTGATTTGATTTATTGGGGTGTCTATGTTTAGTCCCGTTGGTAGTAAGGTGAACTTTCCCCCGCTTGAAGAGAAAATCCTCAGCTTTTGGAAAAGCAAAAGAGTCTTTGAGCGGAGCGTAGAGGCTCGTCAAGGGGGGCGGCGCTTCGTCTTGTACGAAGGGCCACCTACGGCTAATGGTAACCCGGGGATACACCATGTGCTGTCTAGGGTCTTTAAGGACGTCATCCCCCGCTATAAGGCGATGAAGGGCTACTATACCCCCCGCATCGCGGGCTGGGATACCCATGGGCTACCGGTAGAGCTGGAGGTGGAGAAGAAACTCGGCTTTTCCAGCAAAACACAGATTGAGGAATATGGCATTGATAAGTTTAACGCCCGCTGCCGGGAGAGCGTTTTTGGCTACCTCAAAGAATGGAATGCGCTGACCGAGCGCATTGCCTTCTGGATTGACCTGGAGCATCCCTATATCACCATGGACAATAACTATATTGAGAGCTGCTGGTGGGCAATAAAGGGGATGTGGGATAAGGAGCTGGTCTATCAGGGCTATAGGGTTACCCCCCACTGCCCCCGCTGCGGCACCTCGCTCTCGTCCCATGAGGTTGCCCTGGGCTACGAGGATACTGAAGACCCATCGGTTTATATAAAGTTTAAGGTCTCCGCGAAATCACTGGGTGATTTTACTCTGGATAAGCCTGCTTATTTACTGGCGTGGACTACCACTCCGTGGACATTGCCGGGGAATACTGCTTTAGCGGTAGCCCCCGATGCTGAGTATTCTGTGCTAGGGGGTGAAAAAGATTACCTCATTGTGGCAGAACGGCGGGTGGAGGTGGTGGGGCTTGATGAATATAAGGTGGAGGGGAAAGTGGGGGGGAAGAAGCTGGTTAGCGTGAAATACGAGCCTCTATTCAATCCGCATAGCTTTGGCGTGGAACGCCAGCGTTTTCAAGAAAATTCGGAATTACAGTCGCAAAAAGCAGATAAGAAGTTGACCTATCGGGTAATTGCTGGTGATTTTGTGTCTATGGAGGAGGGTACCGGCATCGTCCATATC
>Ga0315280_10011114_pt1 | contig 11139 bp, 7 predicted proteins | sample YL17G06_40_MG_FD_203697 | JGI IMG/M metagenome (GOLD analysis project Ga0315280, IMG submission 203697) | Sediment microbial communities from Yellowstone Lake, YNP, Wyoming, USA - YL17G06_40 | ecosystem: Environmental > Aquatic > Freshwater > Lake > Sediment | place: USA: Wyoming | collected... | reverse complement strand
GATGATTCCATTTTATCCTTCCTGGAGAGCCTGTGATTATGCTGAGTACAATGAACTGCAATTGGTTAAATATCAGGAAATTACCCTGATAACTCAGCATAATTTTGAACTCAGCATAATATGGGTTATGCAAAGCTCAGCATAAGCCGAAGTAACGAACCATCACCTGATATTTGTCGGGAGTAGGTGAGGTGACTCAGGCAATCAACTCTAGATAATCCCCCTGCTCCTCCTCTTCGGCCTCTTTCCCACTCGCTCGGCCTCCTCCGAGGTGGAAGCTTTGACCTAACTCTGGACCAAGAAGCTCGAAAGGCACCAGCCCGCGATTTTCTCTACCAATGCCTGAGAGAAGAGTCCCTCCTCGAGGAGAAGAGCGAAGACCTCGCGAGAGAACATCTGAGTAAGGAAGCAGTCCGAAAAAGCAGGGGTGTAATGGAAGCGGCGCTCGCAATCCTCACCTCCCTCAGTCACTAGGATGTGGACATGCGGGTGGAGATTGATGTGGTCGCATAAGGTCTGGATGATGGCCACCACCCCGGGGATGAGTTCTGCCCCCGTTGTGTTGGTTTGTTGTGGACTGGGATGAGTTCATAATTCAAAGAGTGACAGAACAAATCCACAATGCCGGCTCCAGCGCCATTGCACGGATCTACGACCACTTTGAAATTTTCTTTTTGGATCGCTCCGGACTCTATAAACTCGGTGAGGCATTTGAAATAAAGATCAAAATGGACTTCAGCTCCTTCGCCTTTGCCCAGGTTATTAACCGGAGCTTTGTGAAATCTTGCCGAATGATAAATATGCAGAATCTCTTCGCCCTGGTATTCATTGAGATAGGTTCCGTCTTGGCTGATAAAAGTCAGAGCGTTCCAGTATGCATCATTATGGCCGGCGGAGATTAAAATCGCTCTTTTGACGCTGAACTTTTTAACCATAAACTGGAGGATAGGAATGAAGCAAATCCCTAAGTCCGAAACAAGGCATCCCGTGGAGAGTAAAGCAGAGACAGCCGTCAAGTAAGGCATAGGCCGGAGATTCTGGAGTCCCTTCCCAGCAAAACTCTTCTATATTTCAAGAAGATGCCAAAGGCACAGGCAAAATCCATCGCCAGCTCAGGAGTCATGGTTTCGCCCACAATTCCCCAGACTCCCGAAATGCTAATTTTTAGGAGTTTTATGGAGCTATATTACGAAATTTATATTTTTATTTTTCAAAAGCGAGAATTTGGCCTGTAAAGGCGTTTCTTTTATAAATCTAAAAAAATATTTTGCTCAAGAATAAAAGATTATATAATCAATTTCGAAAAAAATTCCTTGAGATGTTCAATGAGAAAAAACATGAAAAGAGATATCTGTTTGATAATTTCTTCCTTGCTATTTTTCCTTTTGCCCTTTTCTTGTTTTAGCCAAGAGGAAAGCCCCCAAGAGGCGCCTCCTTCTGTTTCTACCTTCAATTCCCTGCAGAAATCATTCCTTATTCCTGGCTGGGGGCAAGCCGCAGAGAAGAGACATGTGGAAGCAGCCTTGTTTTTTTCTGCGGAAGTCTTGTGCCTCTATAAAGCCTTTTCTTATAATCACCGAGGAAATGAGTACTATGGACTCTATCAGAAAGCTGGCAACAGGGAAGACGCTGCTAAATACAGGCGTTTGACAAAAGATTATGATACCAAGAGGAATAGGTTCCTCCTGATCTCGGCAGGCGTCTGGGCTGTGAATTTGATTGACATATATGTTATTGTAAAGGACAAAGAAAAAAAAGATAAAAAGATAAAATTAGAGCTTAAGAGCGGTGAGAAGAAACTGGCTTTTAGTCTTAGTTTTAGCTTCTAGCCTTTTTGTTCAAACAAGTTGCAAGGATCGTCTCTTCGATAACCCGTATGATCCCAATGTCAGTGAAGTCATTTTTGAGGTTGTCAACACTATCACTACGCCGGCGTACATGCCACTGGGGCTTGCCTGGGACGGGAATACCCTTTGGAATGTGGATGGGTATAACAATACGCTCTACAGCCTGAACCGCGCCAACGGAACGCAGGTTCGGTCCTTGACATCCCAGCTTCGAGCCACCGTCGGGGTTGCCTACGACGGGCAGGACCTTTGGGTGTGCAGCGACTCATTGGTAGATATTTATAAAATCAATCTGTTGAGCGGCGAGATCCAAAAAAGGCTGAATCTGCAAAGGGGGACTTTCACAGCTATCAGCTATGGCCAGGGATCTTTGTGGCTTGCCGAGGCTCAATCGAACAAAATCCTCCAGGTCAACCCGGAAACGGCCGAGGTCATTTCTTCTTTCTCCAATCCGGGAGTCCGGGTGGATGGTTTGGCCCATGATGGGATCTACCTCTGGACTGCTGATTCATCAACCATCTCCATCTACCAAATGACCCCAGATGGAAAATTGTTGAGGACTTTTCTTCCGCCCGGCCAATCGCCCCGCGGCCTAGCTTATGATGGCCGTTTTCTCTGGAATGTGGACGGCAACCAAAGAATTTATCAACTGCGAGTTCAAGATTGAGGCTCTCCCGAAGGAATCTCGTTGTTTTAGTATTCTGCCTCTTCCTTACTCCTTGGATCAATGCAGCCACCAAAAATTTGCTGCTGACCATTAAAGGGAGCTATTTAGCCTACAGCTACGATTTCCACCAGGCCTACGGCGAAAACGTGGAGTTTGAGTTTTTGTCCTACCGGGTGTCCTGCCAATACATCAGGATGGACCTCACCGCTCAAACCTTTTTGGCTTATGGAAATGTCATTTTAGAAAGGGAAAATGAAAAGTTGGAGGGTGATGAATTCCTGTTTTCTCTAAAGGAAAAGTTGGGTTCTCTGATAAAGTATGGAGAGACGGTTGAGGTTCAATCCATCGGGTCGGAGGGAAAAGGGCCTGCCGCTCTTCCACAGGAGAGCTTGAGTGAGATTACCCTTCCTAGAATTCAAAAGTCTCTCATCTCCTTTTCTTGCCGTTCCTTGGAAATTTCTGAGAACTTCGATGTCCATGGCACGGATGTGACCCTTTATTTGGAAGGGTTGGAGTCTGTGAGGTTTGCAAAATTCAAGCTCTCGGATGGGATCAAACAGCGAAGAGGCGGGGTTTCGTTAGACCGGATTTGGTTCACAAAATCGCAAGGCCTGGTCGGAAGAATGAGCTATCTCTATGAAAAGGAAAAAAGGGTTAACAGCCTCACACAACTCCATTACGAAGAGAGGTCGATTTTAAAGAATTATTATGGGCCCGCGAGGCAGCTAGATCTCCTGACATCCACGAGTTATACTTTGAATGAAAACTTCAGGTTGGGACTCACTGGAAACTTCAACTCGAGCAATCTTTGGAACACCCAGTTCTGGCTGAATAGGAATTGGAGCCAAAAAATAAATACCCAGTTGGATTTCTCTTACAATAAGCCCATTAACTACAAGGGCGAAGCCTGGTTTGGCCTCCAATCCACGATCGATGCCGAAAAACTTGGGAATCTTTCGGTCACAGGCCGGTATGAAATCCAGAATCAATTCTTGGGCGGTCTTTTTTACAGTACAACATTTTTAAAAAATTTCAGTTTTTTCCTGAATTCTTCCTACTCCCGGCTCAAAATGGGCGGGGCCGATACTTTTTCAGAGATTGCCTCGGGGACGATTGATCTTTCCTATAACTCGCGGACCTTTAATCTGGCAACAGATTATTTTCTGAATTATGACCTCTTTGGGAACCAGCTTCTCTCCCAGCCCCAACTGAGAGTGGGAATCAACCCGTTTTATTTTTACGGAGGGATCTTATCTGTGGGGCTGACCAATATCACCATCTATAATCATATCCGGCGCGAAGGCTCCCATGAGCAACTCTACACCAACAATACGATTCTTAACCTCATGACCCAACCGATGCATCTCCAAAAAAGCCTCCGGTTGAATTTTCAAATTGCTCTGGAACAATTTGTTGAGAGAAAGGGGAGAAATTTCACATCGGGCGGATTTATCATGAATCTGAGCCAAGAGTTCGGAACTGCCGTTTCGGTGGAAGCTTATTACAGCCTTCAATCCCGGCGAAAGACAAAGGGCTGGCTGATCGAAGGGACAACAAGCCAGGACTTAAGCCTTTTGGGCAGAGTCCAACTCTCTGAAATGCTGAGCGGCTGGCTATCGTTCTCGTTTGACCCGAAATTTGGCCAATGGCGCCAATCATTTGCGGACCTCTCTGTCGGGATCATTAAAAACTGGAAGGTCCATTCACTCTTGAACTACGATTTTTCCTTGAAAAAATTGAACAACATTGACCTTTATTTGATCCGGGAGGCCGGCCGCTTCCAGCTCCGGTTTATCTGGCGAAGCCTTTCCAAGCAGTTTTTGGTGGAGCTCGTGCCGCGATGAAAAAGCGAGCAAGCGTGGCCTTCGTGATTTTGTCCCTCTTCTTGGAGGCGGGCTGCATTTCGTTCAAGGTGAAGCCGCCTCTGTCTCCCGAAAATCAAGTTGAATCCATCCAGCTGTGCAAGGAGATCTCTGAAAAAGGGAACTTGCTCAAACCGTTGAAGGTGGAATCGGAATTCAATTTAGGAACAGATAAGGTCATCTGTCTCATCCGCTTGAAGGACGTGGAGAAAAAAATCTTGCTCCAGTGGAAATGGTATTCTCCGGAAAAAAAATTGCTCCGAGACACTGGGGATATCGCCGTGAACGAGGATGAAAAATATCTCGAGGTTGTCACCGCTTACGATCGATTCAAACTTAACACCAAAGATTCTAAGGAAGGGCAGTGGATGGTGGTGTTTTTTATCAATCATAAGCTTGCCGGGAGAAAAAATTTTACGGTCAAGAAACCCGCAGAATAAAAGCTGCTCTTTTATTATTCCTTTCAATGTTTTGACCTGTTTTCTTTAGTTGTGGCCGATGGAAGTCGTTTGAAGAGGTCGAAGCGCTTGTCGGAATTCTCGTTTTCGATTGAAGGATTGTCAAGGTTCAGCGGGATCATCTCATATGCCTGGGTTGTTCCCGAAATCGGGCGAAATTTCATGATTCGATGGTTGAACGTATCCGCCACATAGACATTTCCAGAAAAATCAACTGTAAGTCCCATAGGACCTGTAAATTGATAATCTCCGTTTCCCCAGCTTCCCCAGCTTGTGATAAAAATTCCTTTAGAGCTAAATTTCTTGATGAGGTGATTCCAGGTATCCGCGACATAGACATAGCCTAAATTGTCAACTGCAATTCCTTGTGGATATTGAAATTTATTATCTCCCCAGCCAAGGCTTCCCCATTGGGCAATGTAAATGCCACTTGAAGTAAATTTCATGATCCGATTGTTGTTATTATCAGCAATATAAACATGCCCTGAATTATCAACCGCCACTGCCCGTGGCCATTGAAATTGATAATTCCCGTTTCCTTCGCTTCCCCATTTGGTGATAAATTTCCCATCGGTATTGAATTTCATGATCCGATGGTTATTAGTATCAGCAATATAGACATGCCCTGAATTGTCGATGGCTATCCCTGAAGGACTATTAAAATTGTAATCTCCGTTTCCCCAGCTTCCCCATTTCTTCAAGAGCTTCCCGTCAGAAGTGAATTTTAGAATCCGATGGCAACATTCATCTGCGACATACACATTGTTCATTCTATCAACCGCCACTCCCGAGGGGTAGGAGACTTTATAATTCTTGTCCGCGATACTTGACCATTTGGTTATAAAGCTCCCATTTGATGTAAATTTCATGATTCGATAATTATAGGTATCTGCAACGTAGACTTTGCCTGCGCTATCGATGGCTATACCATGCGGTTGACTGAACTCATAATTTCCGCGGCTCTGCGTCCCCCATTTGGTGATATAACTCCCTGCAGAGGTAAATTTCACGATCCGGTTATTGTGTCTATCAGCGACATAGATATTTCCTGAAAGATCAGCCGCGACTCCAGACGGATCTTGAAACTGATTATTTCCAATACCGAGACTTCCCCATTTGGTGATGAACTTTCCATCAGAAGTAAATTTGACAATTCGATGATTCCCCTGATCAGCCACATAGATGTTGTCAGACTTATCAACGGTTGCATCTAAAGGCCAATTGAATTGATTATCTCCATTTCCTTGACTTCCCCACTTGGATAAGAAATCGCCATTTGCAGTGAATTTTACAATTCGGTGGTTGCCGCAGTCTGTGACATAGACGTTGCCAGAGCTGTCAACGGCTATCCCGGATGGCCAATTGAACTTATAATTTCCAGTCCCGGGACTTCCCCATTTCGTTATGAATTTTCCTTTGGAGGTAAATTTCATGATCCGATGATTATCAGTATCGGCCACAAAAACATTGCCTGCATTGTCCACAGCAATTCCTTTTGGATTTATAAATTGGGAATTTCCAACTCCCCAGCCTCCCCATTTCATAATGAAAGTCCCATCTGACGTAAATTTCATGATACGATTGTGGTAGGAATCTGCCACAAAAACATTGCCTGAACTATCAACGGCAACATCGTGAGGGGTGTGTAATCTATAATTATCATCAGACGCACCAAAACTGCCCCACTTTGTGATAAAAGTCCCATCTGAAGTAAATTTCACGATCCGGTGATTTAGAGAGTCAGCGACATAAATCTTCCCCGAACTATCTGTTGCAATTCCAAAGGGTTCGCTCAATTCATTATTTCCAGCACCCTGTTTTCCCCATTGGGTGACATATTTATAGCCGCCTGTTATCGAAAATTGTCGGCTTTCTCCGTAAATGCTCTGTTCAGTGGAGCAGACGACTCTGACTTTGAAATCTGAACCCTCTTCAAGGTTGCTGTCCACCGTCCATTGATAAGAGCCGGTGTTGGAGGTGTTCTCGACAATTGTCCTCACGACATCTTTTCCACTGTACAAAAGGATTTTCACATAGCTTATGGTCAAGACATCAGCTTTTTCTAAAGGCTTTATTGTTTGAGGGGAAAATCCAGAAACAGGATTGGGATGAATTCTGTCAAATCCACTATCTTTTCTAACATCCCTCGGATAGGGCCTCAAAGGGAAGGGGATATAGTTATTTCGACCAACTGGATGAGAATCTCCGGAAGCACTTTGAGATTCAAAAGATTCATCGCCCACAATGCTACTTTCTTGAAACGGAATGGTCTCCCTCGAATCTCTTCTTGAGCTCTTCCATTCCTTAAAAGAAAGACGCGGCTGCAATCCTCTGGACTGGGAGCGTGCAAAAAGACGGGCCTCAAGGTTCAAGGCTAGATTGAAACCCTTTCCGTCCTCCCGAGCAGCTTGATTATCTGCGGCTGTGCTTATATTCCATTTGATCTCAGCCTTTTCTCCTTTGATCCAAGAAGTCCCACTCTTAGGGCTTGTGACCGTAATTTTATGTTTGCTGAGTGTGGCAATAAGGTTCGCGGTTTGTCCTGCCGTGACAGAGATATTCTCTTCATAATCAACGTATCCCTCCTTGACCAACTTCACAGTGTGATTTCCTGCTGACACATTGCTTAAGGTCGTGTTGGTAGTTTTCCCCGTGTCGCTCCCATCCAAGTAGACTTTGGCTCCGGTGGGACTGGAATTCACCTGGATACTGCCATATTGGGCTGGAGGCGGAGTTGATTCCTTTCCTCCCTTTCCTTTTAAGAGCAGGGCGGCTGCAATCCCTCCCGCTACGAGCAACCCTCCCAACACGATAATCGTCCCCGCGCTGCCTTTCATCGAATAAACAGGAACCTTTGTTTCTATCCCCGCAGTTACCTTTATCATACCCTGTTTTTCTTTATTGCGCATTTTGAGCTTGATTTTGACATCTCCTGCGGGAGCGCCCACTGTGATCGGAGTTTTTCCAACAGCCTCTTGACTCTCATTGATATAAACATCCGCCCCCAGAGGGTTGGACCTGATTTTTAAGATTCCAAACCCTTTTTTTATCCCCTGGTACAGCTCGACATATTTGGGAGGACAGACAAGCGGATCCAGTTCCCGGTAGTAATCGACCTCGATGAGCTTCCTGACCATCTGGTCAAATTCTTCAGGCCCCCTCTGCTCTTGGGTGATGTAATAGGCGAGGGACAGATAAAAATAGACGTCCGCTTTTTCTTTTTGGGTGGTTGCAAAGTCTTTGGCCTCTTTGAATTTCTTGATCGCAGCCTCATAATTCATTTCTTCCTGGAAGAGCTTCTTTCCTTCTTCAAAGACCTGCTTGAAGCGGTCTTTCTGGGCACCCTCTGGGATCTCTTGCCCGTTCGCTGCCCTGGTTCGGACGATCGGCTTGAAATCATTATCCGCGTCTGGACTAGTTATCTTCTTGGGATAGGCTTCATTGACGATTAAGAAGATAAAGGAGAAAATTAGCGAACCAACGAGTGCTTTTGAGCGAAACATTTTTTTATCCATAAATCCTGCTCTTTTTTATCTGTTTCAGATCATATTGTCAATATAAATGCATGATATGTTATTAGGTTGTCATCGCGAGCAAAGCGTGGCGAGCTCATTCAAAACGAGAGGTTTTTCACATCGCGTTGCTCCTAGCAGGGACACTTGCGTTGATGTGTCATGATTAATATCAAGCGCAATTGTATTTTATTGTTTTATCGGGTTCAAATTTACTATCTTAGGTTCGCCTGTTTGCATGTTCATCAAGATTTCTTGGCTTTCTCCGGCTTTAATTTCTATATCAAGGAGGTACTTTTTGTTGAGCTTTGAGGAGATGAACTCGAGGGTATGTTTCCCCTCCTGAACATCGAGGATGCGGATGGGGGGAACTTCCCCGATGAGTTTCCCATCCAGTAAAACATCAGCATAGGGATAGACTTTGACCCTGATTTTTTCTGCCTGGAGCTTTCTCAGGTCATATGTCTTATCCATGTCAGAATTGACCTGAATTGATTCTTCGATGATTCGGTACCCTTCTTTTTCGATTTTGAATTTGTGAAGGCCGGATGGAACAGATTTTTTTATAGGAGACAGGCCAACTTCTTGATCGTCTATAAAAACGCTGGCTTCAGAAGGGTTCGTTGTTATAGACAAGCGAAGAAAAACACTTTTAAGCGAACGTTCCCAGAAATTGAGGCCTGGCTTGAGTATAAGGGGCTCATCGATGCCCGCCCATTCTGTTCCTTTATCTAATCTCACCTGGCAGGTGCTTGTTGCCAATTCAACGTTGAGCGGCGTCTTCCCTTTATAGACACCGTCTATTCTGACATCCGCGCCTTCTGGGGTTGTTTTTATCTCAAGTATATAGGCGGGAGTGAGCGGGTAATTTTTTGAAGTTGTCTCACCGGCCGTCACCTTAATCCGGTCGGCTATATCTCTATATTCGGGACTTTTCTTGAGTTGAATGGTGTATGTTCCGGGCGCGTATCTGAGTTTAAAAGGCGTTAGCCCTTTGCGCTGATTACTCAGATAGACTTGAGCTCCCTGAGGGATTGAATTGATATCCAAGAAGCCATACTGAGAGGCGAGTGTATAATTCTTTGAAGCCATCTCGCCTGCTTTGACGCTCAACATATCGGTTATTTCTCCGAATTCTGTGCCTTTTTTGATTAGGAGAGGAACAGTTCCAGGATCATGCTTCACTTTAAGCGGTGTCACTCCCTGGAGTTTGTCGTCCAGATAGACTTGCGCCCCACTTGGCGTGGAATTGATCTCTATTTCGCCCTGCGAAGGTGGGGGCGGAGCTGCAGGCGCTGCCTGGCGAGATTTTAGAGCCGCCTGTTTCGTAACGACCGCAGGTTTTTCTTGTTTTAGGTCCTTTTTTGGAGGAATGAACAAGCCTCGGAAGAGATATCCGGCCACAGCCAAAGCAATCACTCCAGAAGTAATCCCAATAATGAGAGGGGCAATTCTTCGTTTTCTCCTGATTTTGACGATAGTTCTTGGACGCGGAAGAGGCCTAGCCGGCGTAGGAAGGTCCCTCTCGACCTTATCCAGTTCGACGATAATCTCCCCAGTTTCCTGATACCTCTTCCTTTTATCCTTCTCGAGGCATTTGAGGATCAAGCGGTTGAGCTGTTCAGGAATCTGGGGGTTGATTGATTTTGGATTGGGAGGAAGCTCAGTCTTGTGTTTCAAGGCTACTCCAAAAGGAGTGTTGGATTCAAAAGGTACTCTCCCGGTTACCATTTCAAACAGAACCACCCCCAAGGAATAGATGTCCGACCGGTAGTCCACATCACTGCCTTCCACCTGTTCTGGAGACATATACTCAGGCGTTCCCACCATGCCATCAGGGTCTGTCAGCCCTCTTGTCTCAGGGGAGCGGGCGATCCCAAAATCCATGATCTTGGCGTTCCCTTCTTTGTCAATCATGATGTTCCGGGGCTTTAAGTCGCGGTGGACAATACCCAATTTGTGAGCTTCGCTTAGTCCTGCGCAGAGCTGCTTGGCGATCAAGACAGTCTGAACCGCGCTCAAGTGGCCCATCATCCTGATCATACTTCTGAGGTCTTCCCCAGGCACATACTCCATGGTTATGAAATAGGTATCTTCAAACTTTGAAAGGTCATGCACCCGGCAGACATTCTTATGGGAAATCTGGCGGGCAATTTTCAGCTCGTGCCGGAAGCGCGTGATCGTTTTTTCGCTGGCAGCAATTTCAGGGTTGATGAGTTTGAGGGCTATCTTGACCTCAACCTCTTTATCCAGAACTTTATAAACTTTTCCCATCCCTCCTTTTCCGAGCTCTTCAATAACTAGGTACCTGCCTGCAAAAGTGCTTCCGATAGGCAGCTCGCGTTGAGCTTCATGAAGAGTCATGGTCCGAGAGAAAGAGTTCGCCTCGGCGGGAGAAAGAGGGGTTGTACAATTTCCGCAGAACATAGCATCAGCGGGATTATTATAATGACATTTTGAGCATTCCATAAATCATTCACCCTTAGGCGTTTGTAAAAAAATATATTGCTTTTTTGGGAAATAGTCAAGAACAAATAGTGAGGAACGAGGCATCTTTTTCCCTTATGATTTAATCGGGGCTTTGAAAAGAGTTTGGCTTCGCGCTCGGATCGGCGGCCTGAGAAACCCGTCTGCCCAAGGTATCCGAAGGCCTCCTTCGGGCCAAGGCTCCCCCCTCAAGGCTCAGGCCAACGGCTTCGAAACCACGCTCCTCGCTCTCGTCTCGCCAAGCCGAGAGGAACCGTGCTCGCCCGTCGCTCCACAGGTTTCTTCAACCACTGGCCTTCGCCTTAT
>Ga0315280_10011113_pt1 | contig 11140 bp, 11 predicted proteins | sample YL17G06_40_MG_FD_203697 | JGI IMG/M metagenome (GOLD analysis project Ga0315280, IMG submission 203697) | Sediment microbial communities from Yellowstone Lake, YNP, Wyoming, USA - YL17G06_40 | ecosystem: Environmental > Aquatic > Freshwater > Lake > Sediment | place: USA: Wyoming | collected... | reverse complement strand
CAAATTTTGATGCTTCAGATCTGAAGCACCATACTTAAACATGGCCTGCTTCCCAAAATGAAAAAAGACCGATGCTGCAATCATCGTATTTGAATGAAATGCAGAAACGACAATCCCATTTCCTTTGGAGATAACTGAGTCGAAGACATTCTTAAAGAAAATGAATGGCTGAGGCGGGAGACCGTGCCGCCTTCTTGTCATACAATTCAGTCGATAGAACGACTTCACGGAGCTCAAAGAATAGTCGATTTTTATGGACACGCCTTCTCTGATTGCTTTGTGGATGTTTCTCCGATTGCTGTCTTTGAGAGAGGAGAATAACTCGGACTCTGTTCTCATGAGATTCAGGTCATGAGTATAGTAAACTTCCCAGGGAGAAGGGTCTTTAGAGAAATAATCCGCATCTCTCCACTCGATATATTTCCACCCGGCTTTTATGCCGTAACCAGTAGCTTGTTCTACTGCATCTCCTAAGAGTTCTTTCCTCAGAAAAAATGGTGCACATCGGTCTGTGAAAGGAAGGGAAACCCCTCTCCTGCCTGTTAGAGGACTAACGACATTCATGAATGGCATCAATAAAAATAATCGGCCGGCCTCGATTGAAGCGAAATAGACAGGATCGTATCCATAACTTTCTTTGAGGACTTTCGCCCAAGCAGCAGAATGAAAAAAAGAAAAATCTCCATTCCGTATCAGCAGAGTATCCCAGTCAGGGTATTCAATCGGATTGATGATTTCCAGATTCATGCCAATAAAGACCTAAACGGTGGTTTCAACATGACGAAAGGGATCAAGCCAGGAACAAGATAATTTATTGCTGCCATTTGATGCCTATACCTTTTTCAGCCAGATCTTTCTCCACATTAAGTAACAGTTACGGGCGCATCCGAAATGGGGTTGTCCATCACAATTTACACTGTCCAAGATCACCGTATGGGAAAGTATCCGCGTTTCTCCGGTTCCTTCGATTATGATCTGGTCGACGGGCCTGAGGACGGAATATTTCTGGCCACAGAATTTTTTCATTTCCTTGGTGAACCCCAAACCGCGGTTCTTCCCTGAACCGTCTAAGGTTGCCATTATTTCATCCATGCTCTTGATTTCTACCCAGTCTCCGGGTTGTAGGCTGAAGTCAATGGATGGCGTTTTATCCAGATGACTAATTAGCCTATTAGGAAGCTGGACTCTAAACAATTTCTTGATATGCCGGGCTAATGATACTGATAGGAGAATAATCCTTTTTAAAAGGGGCAAAGTGTTATCGGAGATGTCCCAGAAATATTGGTTAAGATTCCAAATCGGCAAGGGGTAAGTGGCTTTAACCAGTGCCTTGGATTGGCAATAGCCGGATAATGGCTGAGGGACTTGGTGGGAGGGCTGGAGCGCGGTATTATTAAAATCGACAGACGTGATGGTTAAATGCTGTTGACAGCCGGCTCTTTTTAGCCAGGCTTCTTTCCATAGAAAGAAGCAATACCTGGTGCAGTCATGGTGAAACTGACCACCACAATTGACGCCATTTAAGAGAATCGCGTTCCTAATTCCTCTTAAACCTGTGTTGGCGTTTTCGATGATCAGCTTCTTAACCGGCCGAAGCACTCTGAATATGCCCCCGCAATATTTTCGCATCTCAGGCTGAAAAGGCAACCCCTCCATTGTGCCGTCATCCCCTAAGGTAGAAGCGATTTCTTCAAAGCTCCTAACCTCCACGATATCCCCAGCACGGAGTTTCAAACTTGAATGTTCACTTTTTTTCTTCATATATGATGACTTTTTTGGGGGAGGCGATACTCGCGAATTGGGCGCCGTGAAGTGTCAATTATCTTAGATTCTCGGTCATCAGGCTTACAAAAATGAAAAGCACATAAGTTGAAGCCAGCGATATTTTCCGTCCGCCGGTGACTGTCCATTGTCTCGATGATATTATACATTATCAGCTCTGATCGGGCTAGGCAGTAACTAAAGTCGATTATTTGATACCATTTCTGATGCATTTCTTGATTCTTTCCTTTTTTGTGCCATGAATATACCGCCCCGGTCTTCCGGTTCTCCTGAAAAACGGGGCCAATTTCCTTGTTCTTGACATCGATCCGCAGCCAGCGATATAGTCATTCCAGGATGGTTAGTCTCGGTCCAGCGCTTATTGGAAGGCAACGTCTCCAGGCACAAAAAAGTAATTCCTAAGGCTATCGAGGAAATTTTCATTATGGACCTCAAGGCGAAAATTAGACAATTTATCATAGAAGAACTGAAAAAATCAGGCGCAAACAGCGACGTTCCATATTTGGAAGACGACACCCCGCTTATTGGGGATGGAATTATCGACTCGCTTATGATCCTAAGCCTGCTTGCCTTTTTAGAGGAAGAGTTTGGCATAATTTTACCCAAAGGTGAGTTTAATCCAGAATATTTTGCGACGATTCAAAAAATACATGATCTGGTTGTCTCAAGGGTAGCGAAAGGCTGAGAAAGCATCCGTAGGGTCTTAACATACGCACTCCTGATGAAGCGTTATTAAAGGCAGATAAAAATGGATATTGAAAGTATTGAAAATTTGATTTTGATAAGTCTTAATGATTTAATCAAAACACTGGATATCAGGATCAATGGATCCATTGATACTAGAACAGGATTGTTCGGGCCAAGTGGAATCTTGAAATCAATGGAATTGGTTTCGCTTATTGTTGATCTAGAGGATAAAATTCAAGATGAGTATGGGCTTTCCATGGTTCTTGCAGATGAGAGGGCCATGTCCCAGGATAAAAGTCCTTTTCGTAGTGTCTCATCATTAGCCCAATATATTTGTACCTTAATGGATGAAACGAGGCAGAAAGAAAGGGGGAGTTGAATTTAAGCATGAATAATCGCCAGGTCGTTTTGATTACTGGAACACGCAAAGGCATCGGCCGTTTTTTAGTAGAACACTTTATCAGGAATGGGTTTATTGTGGAGGGCTGCAGTCGAGAACCCGTTGATTTCAATTTTCCGGATTATTTTCATCATATTGTAGATGTTGCCAATGAGGAGCAGGTAAAAGGCATGTTTCTTTCAATAAAGAAACGGCATGGCCATCTTCAAATTGCTATAAACAACGCAGGAATTGCCTCGATGAACCACGTGCTGCTGACACCCAACTCGACAGTATCTAAAATCGTTCAAACAAACCTGAATGGGACTTTCCTCATCTGTCGCGAAAGCGCCAAATTAATGCAGAAAAAACGATATGGGCGAATCATTAATTTTAGTACAATTGCGGTGCCATTGAATCTCGAAGGGGAAGCCATATATGCCGCCTCCAAGAGCGCGATAGTTACTTTCACGAAAATCTTAGCCCGCGAGCTAGCGGATTTCGGTATCACCTGCAATGTCGTCGGTCCAGCACCCATCGAGACCGACCTTACGCGAAGCGTCCCCCCTGAAAAAATCAACAATCTTATCAATAGATTGGCAATCAAAAAAATGGGCTGCTTTGAAGACGTCGCCAATGTGATTGATTTCTTTTCGAACCCCAAAAGTGGAGCTGTCACAGGGCAGATAATCTATTTAGGGGGGCCATGATGGGAATTGAATGGCTAATTGAAAGGATGAAACAGTCGAGCGAAGAAGCAGCGATTGTCTGGCGCGATCATTCCTATTCATATGCTCAGATTCTAAAGGCGCTGGATCTATGGCAAAACCAGCTGAAAATGGAGAACGTCCAACTGGGAGAAGTTATCGCCTTAGATGGAGATTATTCTCCCAATGCTTGTGGTTTGTTATTGGCCCTTATTAATAACAAGAATATCATTGTGCCCATTACTGTGGCCTCGGGAGTTCATCGTGAAGAATTTATGACAACGGCAGAAGTGCAAGCCGTTATCACTATCGATGATAAGGATGAATACCAGATCGAAAGACGCCCTATAACTGTCAATAACTCTCTGACAGCTCGATTGAAGAATATGGGTGAACCAGGGTTGGTCTTATTCTCATCTGGATCAACGGGGATGAACAAAGCGGCGCTTCACAATTTTACCCTTCTACTAGAGAAATATAAAGTCGCTCGTAAATGTATGCGTACGATTACATTTTTGCTTTTTGATCATATTGGTGGGATAAACACACTTTTCTATACCTTATCAAATGGTGGAACCGTCGTCTCAGTCCGCAGTCGGGATCCTGAAGTCATTTGCCAGGCCATTGAAAAGCATAGGGTTGAACTCTTGCCAACTTCACCCACTTTCTTAAATTTGCTTCTCATTTCGGAAGCTTATCGTCAATATGATTTATCATCACTTAAGTTGATTACTTATGGAACAGAAGTCATGCCGGAAACTACTCTTAAACGGATCCGTGAGATTTTTCCCAATATAAAGTTACAGCAGACTTATGGACTTTCGGAGTTAGGAATCCTCAGGTCAAAGTCTCAAGACTCCGACTCGTTAAAGGTAAAGATCGGAGGCGAGGGCTTCGAAACCAAAGTCGTGGATAATGTGCTCTGGGTTCGGGCAAGTTCTGCGATGATGGGCTATTTGAATGCCCCCAGTCCTTTCGATGATCAGGGCTGGATGAACACCGGGGATCTGGTAGAGGTCGAGGGTGATTATATTCGGATTCTTGGACGGCGCTCGGATATCATCAATGTGGGCGGGCAAAAGGTCTACCCAGCAGAGGTTGAAAGCATTTTAATGCAAATGGAGAATGTTAAGGATGCAGCCGTGCGGGGTGAAAAAAATCCTCTAACCGGAAATATTGTGGTTGCGAGGATCGTCCTGCATAGGCCCGAAGAGCTTTCGCTCTTGAAAAGACGTGTCCAAAAATTTTGTAAAGATAAATTGGAAAGTTACAAAATTCCCGTAAAAATTGAAATTGAAAACGAATTGCAACACACTGAAAGGTACAAAAAAGTAAGGTCATAAATTGTTGAGAAGGAGGAGTTTGTGATAAGTCGTATTCGAGGTGTTCGCATCTCGGGATTGGCTTCGGTCGTTCCTTCAGGAGTTATAACCATTGAAGAAGAAGCGAGCCTCTTTGGTAATGATGCCGGCCGAATAGAACGCCTCAAACGGGATATAGGAATCCGGAAAAGGCACATTACTTTGAAAGAAGAGTGCACGTCCGATCTGTGTGAACACGCTGCAAAATTCCTGCTTTCTGGATTATCGTATGGTCGTAAGGATATCGATTGTTTAATTCTGGTCACCCAGACACCAGATTATTTTCAACCGGCGACAAGCTATGTTCTGCATGGACGCTTAGGTCTTGGAGAAGACTGCGCAGCTTTTGATATTAATTTGGGATGTTCTGGATATATTTACGGATTATGGATAGCGTCATTAATGGTTTCTGCGGGCAACTGTAAAAAAGTGATGCTGCTGGCAGGAGATACAATCAGTCGTTGCGTTTCGCCATTTGATCGAGCGGTTAAGCCTCTTTTTGGAGATGCGGGCTCTGCTGCCATCATCGAAAATAGTTCAGATGATAGGTCAACGACATTTATTTTGCACTCGGACGGACTAGGTTATAAACATCTTATCATTCCGGCGGGTGCTTTTAGAAAAAGGCCGTCGCCAGAAACAGCAAAAATCGTTCAGGGGGAAGATGGCAATTTGAGGAGCGAGGAGCATTTGTATATGAATGGCGCCGAGATATTTAACTTTTCAATCAAGGAAGTTCCTTCCCTTGTTGAAGAAGTCCTGGCTGGATCGGATTGGAAGAAGGAAGAAGTCGATTATTTCATATTTCACCAGGCGAATAAATTTATTATTCAAAACATCGCCAGAAGACTTCGAATTCCTATGGAAAAAGCGCCTTATGATGTCTTTGAAAAATATGGCAACCAAAGCTCTGCGTCGATACCTGTAAGCATATGCGAAGATTTGTCGCCAATTGTAAAGGATAGGGCGGTCAAAATTATCTTAGCTGGTTTCGGCGCAGGGTTATCTTGGGCTGCCTGTGCTTTGTCCTTAGGGCCCATGGATTGCTATCCCGTGATAATTCTTGATGGTAAATAAGCAAAATGGAGTTCAAGGCAATCGATAGAATCAGGAGAAAGATTTTATGAGGCCTAGATTGGAAACATTTCGTTATCAATACGAAAATTTCAAAGAGCTGGTGAAGCGAGGAGGTTTAAAATCAGCCCTTCATGAAAGTGTTTATTTCAACAGGGAGATGGTTTTGGTTGAAAGGGACCTAACGAAACCATTGCCAAAGCTCAAGAAAGATTTTGATATCAACCTGATTTTACTCGGCAGGGGAAGCTCATCGCGAATTGATGATCTCAAATTTCCGAACAAAGTCCGAGAGCTCAAGGGCCGGGCGTATTCGCGTAGAGGCTTCTCTGCTTTTTTCGCGGTCATCGGTTCCATGGTGATAGCAGAACAGTGGTGGACAAGTTCTTCTCATATCCGGGACAAAATAATACATCCGGACCTGAGATGGATGGAGCTCCAATTAAAAGAAGATGAAATATATGCTTTCGATCTTTTTGTTGCGCCCGAATATAGAGGAACGGCTGCGACGAACAAGTTCGCCGTGACCTACATGAATGAAATGAGAAAGGCCGGCTATTCTAAGATTTTTGGGGGATATTTCAAGGGTAATATCCCATCTGCCTGGTTTCATCGCACGTTTTCGTTCAGTGAAATTCGTAAGGTGAAGCGCAGCAGATTTTTCTTTTTGGAGATAAAAAACGGAAAACTGTGCTTCGCCTGAAATAATATATCGCTAAGTTCCATAGCCAGTGCGTGAATTTGGAAAGGCGCAAAAATGGCCGTAAAAAAAATTGAAAAAAAATCTCCAATAGCAAACAAAAACATCCAGATTGTCATTGCCGGCGCCGGTGGGATCATCGGCGGAGCGCTTGCCCGATATTTCCATGACAAAGAAAATGACTGAATTGCGGGTTTTGTTTGCCCACATGCAAGATAATCTTTCTGGGGTGGAGACTAGATTTCACCCGTTGTGGCCAGCTTATCTTGCTGCTTTTGCCGAACAACAATTTGGCACGGAAAAATTTAAATTTCGTTTTGCATCTAAAGAGATCCACTACGAGATTGAATCGTTCAAGCCTCAGATCGTCGCCATAGGGGCCGTTTCACCAAAATTTAATGATGCGATTGAATGTGCTCGTATCGCCAAACGATATGGCGTTTCAACCATCGTCGGAGGCGTTCACATTTCCACCCTGCCTGAGTGTTTAACCGAGGGCATGGATGTGGGGTGCATTGGCGAAGGTGAGCAGTCATTTGCCGAGCTCCTTGCCCACTTCTTCGAGCATGGTGTATTTAGAGGAAGCCAACTGGCAGACATCAAGGGCATTGTCTATCGCAAAAATGGGGAATTGGTCAAAACGCCCATTCGCCCTCTAATCCAAACTTTCGATCAGATACCGCATCCAAAGCGATCCCTGGTTGGGTATCTCCGCCATGATTACCTCTTAACCGGTCGCGGTTGTCCGTACAAATGCTCTTTCTGTTCATGTAGCAGGTTCTGGCGGAAAGCGAGGTATGCTTCACCGTCATATGTTTTGGAGGAGATACGCGAGCTCACGGAAAACGGGGCAAAGATAATTAGATTTGAGGATGATTCATTAACTACAAATACCAGACGATTACAAGAAATTTCGAATCTAATAGTTGCGGATGGGTTGGACCGACGAGTTCAGTTTTCGTGTTGGGCTCGTGCGAATGAGGTCAATGCTGAGGCCGTGGATTCCCTAAAAAAGATGAACGTAAGGCTCGTGTGGATGGGGCTCGAAAGTGGCTGTCAACGCACGCTGGACTATCTCAAGGGCCATGTCACAGTTGAGCAGAATCTTCGAGCTACAAGTCTTCTGAAAGACGCGGGTATTCAGACTAACGGTTTCTTCATAATCGGTTCGCCCAGTGAGACGGAAGAAGAAATCATGCAGACATATAAGTTCATTAGGGAATCTCAACTGGATTTTGCTACTGTCAACATTCTAACTCCATTACCTGGGACCGCTACCTGGGACCACTGGACAGAGAAGAATTCCATTGTGGATGGGCTGGATTGGAGTAGACTGTTTTCTATTAGGTTCGATCCGAGGTTTGACATTATTATTTCTGAAGAGGTATCCCCCGCAGAACTGTACCGGCTTTACCGGAAATTTGCTATGCTTTCTCGTTCGATGAAAAGGAAAGCCAATTTCAGGAAACTCCGACAATTAGAACTCCCGAGAATAGCTCATGAGCTGTTGATTAGTTTCCGCCTATTTTACAAGAAGTTGACGGTTCGCCACCGCACCTTATGAGGTCTCAAGAGAGATTCTGGGTGAAAGGCGTAAGGTAAAGCTTAACAGATTTTTCTTTTTGGAGATAAAAAACGGAAAACTGTGCTTCGCCTGAAATAATATATCGCTGAAATTCATTACTGAAATGAATGGAAATTGTAGCTATCGCTAAGCTTGGCCTGTGCGTTGTCCTCCCGTTCTGCCGTGTGACTTATCCACAGACTCTGCCTAAGACTTTTTTCTATACTCGATGACCCAGAACGTCCTCTGATAGATCCAGTCGACCGTGAGATCTTCAACCGCTTCGGGCAAGAGCATCACAGGCGGTTTGTTTGCAAATGCTTTCATACACATCAAAATGTATTTGCCCAATAAGGTCCTTTCCCGGTCAGGCGCAAGCCCTTCATCCATCATTACCACCTTGGCTCCTGCTTTTGCGACTCGGTGCATTTCTTCTATTGCTCTTTTCTTCTCTCCAAAATCATTGAAGCCACCTACGCACAAAACCGCGTCGAAAGCTTCACTCTTATACGGCAGATATGAGGCATTGCCGTGCACTAGTTCTGTTCGGATATTCCTGTGCATCATTCTTCCACGTGCCACCTTGAGACAGGCAGACGAAATATCCAGCCCATCCAATCGGCCGTTTTTCCCGATTACATCTGCAACAAATGGCAAGTTGCCACCGTTTCCAACGCCAACTTCCAGCACGCACGCACCCTCACGAACTGCCAACCTATCCGCCCACCTTCTTCTATTGTGAGACCCTCCGAAAGCTATCGACCATATGCCCAGCCGGAAAGCCGTCGGACGATAGTCATACATCGGACGCTGATCGTAAAAATTCTGAGCTGAGAGCTCTGGTTTTTCCAAGCTCGCTGGAAAGACCAGATTTGCCAGTCCATCCTCGATCCCAAAACACTCTTCACATCCATGGCATTTGAGCGTACCTTGCATGACATCTTCGCCAGCCTGTTCACGGGCCGTTATGCTGAGTTCACTCTTACAGTTTGGACAGCAGAGAAAACCCAAAGAATCTGCTCGCATAATTCTCCCTGGATTCGCCCGAAATCACTTCGACCAAATCATTGAGATTTGTATCTTTTGAGATGCTCCGAGACACCAAAGTATGCATCCCGTATAGCAGGCCCAGTCCTAGTTCGCTTGACACAATACCATAGTATAGTAGCCGAAGCCGAAACAACAATTATGCCGAATTCGGCTAAATTCACTAATAGGGATTTCATGTATTTCATTATTGTCGCTGACATTTAATAAGAACTTATTTTGGGACAAAGGAATTGTATGGGAAGGAGTTCTTGTATGTCAAGAAATTTTGGCTCCAAAATTACACCCTCACTCGTATATCCGATTCCTTACTCCGCGTTGGGGGACTCAGAAGAGCCTATGATATCTACGTAATCGGGCCCACCGGCGATCTTCCCGTAGCCTCCAACGATTCACTTAAACACTTTCTCGGGCGAATTCTTTCAATCTTTAAGATTTTTATACATATGAATGAGTTTATATAATTGACATAGGAACCCACGCGGAGATAGGATTTGGGCATGCTCGGGAGTGAAAATGAGGTGAATAAAGGGAGAAGAATGGCGCGGGGCGAATTTAGAAGGACATTAAAATGGCTAATAATAAAATTGCTAATAAATCTTCAATAGCAAACAAAAACATCCAGATTGTCATTGCCGGCGCCGGCGGGTTCATAGGCGGGTCGCTCGCCCGTTATTTTCATAATAAAGGGTTTACCCGCATCCGGGCCATCGACAAGAAGCCGCTTTCCGAATGGTATCGGCGCGTCCCGGGCGTCGAGTGCTTATGCCTGGATCTCAGCGAGGAGAAGAATTGCCGGAAGGCTTGTGAAGGAGCCACAGAAGTCTATCAGCTCGCGGCCGACATGGGAGGCATGGGTTTCATCGAAAGGTTTCGAATCGAATGCCTCCGCAGCGTTCTCATCAACACGCACATGATCGAATCAGCCTATCGAGCGGGCGCGGAGCGCTATTTCTTCTCGTCCTCGGCTTGCGTTTATAACACTGATCTACAGAAAGACCCGAATGTCCGCGCCCTCAAAGAATCTGACGCCTATCCGGCCATGGCCGAGCGCGGATACGGCTGGGAAAAACTGATATCCGAAATGCTGTGCCAGGAATATTGGGCGGAGCGCGGGATGAAGACTTTTATCGCCCGTTTTCACAACGTCTATGGACCATGGGGCACATGGGATGGCGGGCGCGAAAAAGCGCCGGCCGCCCTGTGCCGAAAAGTTATTGCAGCCAAAGACCTGGGCAAAAAAGAGATAGAGATCTGGGGGGATGGGACGCAAACCAGAAGTTTCATGTATATCGATGACTGTATCAAGGGCATCGACATGATCATGCACTGTGATGGCCTTGTTGCAACTCCCATCAACCTCGGAACGAGCGAGCTCGTTTCTGTGGCTGACCTCGTTAGCCTCGTCGAAGACATCGCTGGCGTGAAGTTCAAACGGAGATATGACCCGACTGCGCCCAAAGGAGTTGCGGGCCGAAATAGCGATAACACAATGATCAAGCGGATTCTCGGCTGGGAACCAAGCACACCGCTTAGGGTCGGTATGCGGAAAACCTATGCTTGGATCGAGCAGCAGTATCAACTGCGCAAAGCCGGCAAGCCGCATCCTCATAAAATTTCTCACTAGCCGAATCGCTCCTTCCTTCCGTACAAATTCCCATTTATTCTTCTTGCGGAAGCACTATTTATGCAGGGCATGTTTATATTTCGAAATGGCCAGTGTATAATGAAAATCCCTGATTTTGTAGTATCTTTTTAGTGTGAACCGACGATGAAGAATTGGTGGCATCTCGATATCGAGGAAACGATCCGCACCCTGGAAACGGACCCGACCTCCGG
>Ga0315280_10011112_pt1 | contig 11141 bp, 8 predicted proteins | sample YL17G06_40_MG_FD_203697 | JGI IMG/M metagenome (GOLD analysis project Ga0315280, IMG submission 203697) | Sediment microbial communities from Yellowstone Lake, YNP, Wyoming, USA - YL17G06_40 | ecosystem: Environmental > Aquatic > Freshwater > Lake > Sediment | place: USA: Wyoming | collected... | reverse complement strand
GATTTTGAAGGGATTTATGATGAGCGCTTTCCCCAAAAATCCTGGCTTGGTTTTTCTCATTTTAAGAAAAGTTTTGGAGGGAAAGAAGTTGAGTATCCGGGGTGTTTTATCAAATTCTACAATTCCATCCTTAAATTCATCTCCAAATTCCCTATATCATATATTAATATATGATATATTTACCTGAATTTTTACTCTAGAAAACGGAAAGTAGAAAGAAGTTTATAAACTATTGAATTATCTTGCGTTCCTCCGCCGCTTATTTTATAACTTAATCCTTTATAGGAAACAAACCAATTCTTCGACTCAACTTTATTTAGTGTATTTTGAGTAATAATTTCCTTGCCAGTTTTGCCGCTAATATCAATAGTGTTTTCTTGTTTGATGATTGTAGGAATACCAGCAGTTTCAAAAGATTTTTTAAATTGAGCTATTTCGTAATCTAGATCATTTTTAGTGATTTCAATCATTCCATAGACGTCTTCTCGAGTGTGTTTTGGACCGAAGCCAATAAATACTAGTGTGTTTTCTCTTCCTGGAAGCGTTTTGTTTACCGAAAGGAGATCTCTCACATCCCAGTCTGTGGGATATTTAAAGCTAAAACTATATTGGCTGCTTGTATAAGTTTCCCATCCCTCTGCCTCCCCCAAAAACCTAAAAGTCGATAGCATGAGGTTGAAGGTTATGCCTGCTTTTTCATTCGTTTGGGTAAATTGAATCAGCCACCATTCCTCATCTTTCTCAAAATAAAAATATTTTAAGGTTGCCAGCCCATCGCTGCTCGGCCTTACAGTTTGATAAGTCTCGAGTTCTCTTACTTTGACGGAGCGCTTTTGTTTTGCTTCTTTAAACGCAGGATCATTTTGATCTACAGTATTACTGATCCATACACTATCACACACCTGCTTACCACATGGATCAACAATAGAGACAGCATTTTTGAGTATCTTTACCTCCCATCCAGAAGGATACTTTACAGAATACCCTAGCGTTGTGTTCATGTAAGTCTCCCAATTTGCGGTTGGATCAGGAGTCGGGGTGGCAACTACTCCAGGAGCGGGTGTTGGTTGAGGACTAGGTTGAACTTGTCTTTGCCCAAATTTATAAGCTCCGAAAACTGCTCCGGCAAGAATCAAAATTCCCAAAACCCCACCTAAAATTTTGAATTTATGGATTTTTAATTTATCCAGAGGGGAAGGAGGTTGGATTTGAATTTCTTGTTCACTAACTGGTAATTGGGCAGTTTCTTTTTCTTCCATTAACTAAATTCTACTCCACAAAAATTTCTTTTTCAAGTTTTTTATTTTCCTTTTTAACTCCAGGCTTCACACAATAATTTAAAGTCGCAATAATCACACATATTGCTTGGGGTAGGCTCAAAAGAGCTTTTCTCAATTTCTTTAGCTTTTTCCAAAAGCTCATTTTTAGCTTGTTTTAACTGCTCGACAGTCCTTTTAGTTGACTTCTTTTCGGTTGTTTCCAGAAAATAAAACGTTAAAATGACGTCTTTTGCTTTTCTGCTATAAAGTCCCCTGTCTGTTGCTGCTAGGGCATAAACAGTCAGTTGTAAAGATTTGTCAATATCATTCTGATCCAAGACCTTCCCAGTCTTATAATCAATAATTTCTAATTTACCTTCTTTTTCATCAATCCGATCGATTTTCCCGCCAATTTTCAGCTGGGGACTAACTTTAATAATAAATGGTTGCTCTAAATCTTTCGGAATAGTCTTGGCGTCAAATTTTTCATAAAAATCAGCTAACATCCGCTCTCCCTGTTTTTTTCTCTTATTCTCATGGGCTTTACTGGCATATCCCACTGGCGACCAGTTAATCTCCAACATCTTCATCAAATCTGTTTTGATTAACTTCCGTCCATCCCTAATTTCTTGGTAAAAATCTCTTAAGGTTTTATGCATCGACTCTCCAAAACTAGCGGCTGACGATGGCGGAACCGGAATTCGCTGGATATAACGATAGCGGTATTGAAGCGGACAGGTGTTAAAAGTATCAATTTGGGAAAAAGAGAGATAGGTGATCGGTAGTCGGTAGTCAGTAGTCAGGGCTTTCGGTTCCAGCGGTGGTCGGAAATCAAAAATCGACAACTGACTGCTGTCTACTGTCCGCTGTCTACTGATTCCCTCTTCTCCTAAAGCCTCGACCACAAATGGAGAAATCTTTTTTTCTCTTTTTCCCTCACCGTAATAATCAGCCGCCGTTAAAAATAATCTATCACGCGCCCGAGTCATTCCCACATAAAAAAGCCGGTGTTCTTCTTCAAGATGGTAATCACCAACTGGTAAAATTTCTTTAATCAACCGCTCGGGAATTGGAATTTGCTCTCGACGTTCAATCGTCGGAAACCTTTGGGCGACAAGATTAACCAAAAAAACAACCGGAAATTCCAAGCCCTTTGAAGAGTGAACCGTCAGTAAATTAACTCGATTTTCTTGAACCCAATCAATATTATTCGCCAGGGGTGATTCGCCCAACTCCATCGAGAGATTAATCCAATCAACCACTGCCGAAACCGAGGCATCTTCGTGGTCAACCTCATAGGTTTTAAGTCGGTCGAAGAAACTGGAAATATTTTGCGCCTGCTTTTCTTCAATCGGAGATTTAAATTCGGTTAGTTTTTTAAGCAAGCCAGTATCTTCCAAAAAATAGTAAAGGATTTGCCCGGCGGTTTCCTTGGGAAGCAGTTTCAAATGACGATGAACCATAGTGATGAAGTTTGTAATTTGCTCTTTGGTTTTTTGAGAAACAAATATTTTTTCTATCTGCTCGCAAGCTTCAAATAAAGACAAATTTATTCTCCGGCCAAAATTGTTAATTGCTGCTAAATCCCGGGCTGATATTTCAAAATGTTCCATCGACAAAACTCGAAATAAGGCAACATTATCTTCAAAATTATAAAGAATTTTAAGGTAGGCAATTAAGTCTTTAACTTCTGGCTGGCGAAAAAGCTGACCTGGACCTAAAAATTGATAAGGAATCCCGGCCCGAGAAAGCGCCCGCACAAAAGCATCGGCATGATTGTTGGCTCGAACCAAAATGGCAAAGTCCGAATACTTGATACTTGGTACTTGATACTTGATACTGGCTATTTTCTTAGCGACCGCCTCCGCCTCATTTTCTACTCGATCAGTGTGGATGAATTCAATTGGCCTCCCTTTAATTTCTCGAACGGCCTTAAGTTTTTTGTCAATTTTCTCTTTAATCTCCAATCGGTCCGGGTTGTTATTTTGAATCAGTCGGTAAGCTCGGTCTAAAATTTCCTGAGTGGAGCGATAGTTTTTGGTCAAGACGACAATTTTTGCCTTTGGGTAATTTTCTCTAAATTGGATGATGTTAGAAACCGCGGCGCCCCTGAATCTGTAAATGCTCTGGTCATCATCACCGGTAACTGTCAGGTTGGCTTTCTTTCCCGCCAAAAGCATCGCTAACTGATTTTGAGCATAATTTGTATCTTGGAACTCATCAACTAAAACATAATTAAATTGGTCTTGATATGCCTTTAAAACATTCTTCCGAGTCCGAAAAAGCTTGAGAGCGTTCGAAATTAAATCTCCAAAATCCATCACGCCTTCTTTAACTTTTAATTCTTCATAAGTCTGATATGCCTTGGCTAATTCTAGAGTTTTCTCTACTTCCTCGACTTCCAACTTTTGACTTTTGACTTTTGACTTTTGACTTTGAGCGAAGCGAAGGTATTCATTGGGCGACACATCCTCATCTTTTAATCTTGAAAAATGTTGAAGCATGCCGGAAATAAACTTAGTCGGATTCCCCAAAGGTCTAAAATATTTGAGATCAAACTTGAATAAATTTTTAATCAAGAATTGGGTGGTTTCCGCTTCGTTCATTAATTTATAGCCCGGATCCAAACCAATATGAACTGCTTCTTGGCGCAAAATCCGGTCACAAAAAGCATGGAAGGTGGAAATCCACATTTGGGTGTAGCCATAAGGCATGGCTATATCAACTCTTTCTTCCATTTCCCGGGCGGCTTTATCAGTAAAAGTTAAAGCTAAGATTTCTGCGGGTTTTGCTTTCCCTGAAGAAACCAGCCACTTGATTCTTTCGGTAATAACCGTCGTCTTCCCCGTCCCCGCTCCAGCAATAATCAGGAGTGGACCTTCTCCATGCTTAACTGCCTCAAGCTGTTCTTTGTTGAGTTTAATCTCGGAATTATTCTTCACCACAAACTTAATTTTACCACGATTTAGAAGTTTGAGGGACAAGTTAGGAGTTAATTCTTGCCCGAGACCAAAAGGTCCAAAAAGGAAAGGCTCAATTTTCAAGTTCTCCCGCAAGAAACGGAAGCACACCCCGGAGGGGCACCGCCAACCCAGCTGCAGCCGAGCCCCAGCCGACCGACCCAAAGCCTGAGAGACGGAGCATGGGCAGAGCCAACCTGAGAACCGGGAAGGTCAAGAAAATGGCTTTCCAAAATCTTCGGCTCTCGAAGATAAAGTGTAATCCCTTCAAATACTGTTCCGCCTCGTTCATCGGGGGCTAGACTTTTTCGAACCTTTTCTACTGATCTTCCACGATTTCTTGCGCCGTCATGTACCCACGCAACATATGGTTTCTCTGGAGTCTTGAAATTACCTTTACTCCAGTCTTTAACCTCGTTGCTGTCAAAATAACAATCGATATCAGCTAGTTTCAGCATTCTTGCCAGGGGTATTCTTGTTTCAACAATCACAGGAATATCAAATCTTCCTCGGAAAGTTTCTGGTTGAGGGCTAAATTTTGGCAATCCAGCAATATATTCTTGGGGATTTAGTTTTAATTCTTTAGCAAAGAGGTTGGCTAGTTTTTGGGCCTGGTTTGTCCATTCAGAGTCAAGATCAAGTTCGGCTGCCACTCTCTCTTTTGGCAAAGGGATATCGTTTCCACGAGCCTCCCGCATTGAAGCAATAATATCGGCGCGTTTTTGATCACGTGGATCGCCTGTCTCTCTTAACTTCCTTTCAATCCAGTAAGCTATAATAGTTACCTTTCTTACGGCATATTTTATATCCTTATAGGTTATTTGTCAAATTTTTTCACTTTGTGGTTTTTTGTTCTTTGTTTAATTTTTTTTCTTCTTGATTAGCCACAAACTTAATTATATCCCAAATTCAGGCACAAAAAAAGCGTCAAAAAGGCGCTGTTGTTGCCTAATTTAAAATTAATAGCTTAAATCTTAAATTTTAACGATTTCCACACCTTCTTTTGCGCCCTGTATCATTCCCTTCTCTTCCTCAGAAAGCCAGTGAAAAACTCCCAACTCTATTCCGAGATGAAGATACTTCAATTCGGGTAAGCTTGGATTATATTGATACATCTTCTCCCACTCTTTTGCTTCCACATAAACCTGTCCCGTTGTCTTTTCTGTCTTTTTACATATCAATCTTAATAGCGCTCCTGCATCCAGGCCGATCCATTTCTGCTCGCTACCAGGTAGACGTCGTTCTATCTGCCTTACCACTATAAACTCCCCTGTGTTTAATCTAAAAACATTGGAACCCAGATAATCCACTTCTCCGGCTTCTATCCTAGTTTGATTTGGTATATTTCTTTCTTTCATTTTCAAAATAAAAACTGCCTCTTGGGCAGTTTAGGCTGATTTTACACTTTAATTAATCAACCTGTCAACTTTTTTCTTTAATCTCTAATTGTTCTGCTTCTTCTTTAACTCCAGTTCCTAAGGCTTGAGTTGAGGAGAGTTTTTGACCCAAAAGGGTAAATCCACCCATAACATTTGACATTTGGTTATAGGCATTTTGGATATGTCTGCCTAAAACCGAAAGATTGTCTTCAACCTTGTTGTAATCTTTTTGAACTGCCCGAATGGCCGCCAGAATTTGTCTGGCTCGAGCTTCAATTTTTTGCCCCTCAAAACTCATTAAAATCGCCCGAAGATAAGCATAAAAAGTCATCGGAGAAACTGGTAAAACCCGCTTCTTGCCTGAATAATCAAAAAGGTCGGAATTATTGACAATTTCGTAGTAAACCGCTTCTGCAGGAATATACATTAGGGCATAATCAATTGTTCCCTCTTCAGTTAAAATATATTTTGAGGCGATACTGTCAATATGGGTTTTAACATCTCTGACAAATTCCTTTTCGACCATCTTTTTCTCTTCCTCAGTCTTGGCGGCCAACATTTTTCGAAAGTTTTCCATGGGAAACTTTGAATCAACCGGAATAATTCCCGAGGCGGTCTTAATGGCCGCATCAACCGTTGCCCCGGATTTGAAGGTATATTGAAGATGAAAAGACTGCTTCGGCAGCATCTGCCCCAAGAGTTCTTTTAAAACCTGCTCGCCAATGTTTCCCCGAAGTTTAGGACTCCGTAAAAATTCCTGTAAATCTTTCATTCCCCGACCAATTTCTGACATCTCCCCAATATTTCGCTGGACCTGACCAATTACCCGAGCGGCATTATCCAGGCGCTCATTTATGGCTTTTGACATTGACTGACTTGCCTCTTGCTGGCTTTTAAGCCACTCCTTAAGAGTTTCGTCCGGCTTAGTCGCCTCTTTAATTTCCGAAAGCCTTTTGTTTAAAAGGAAAAAAACAATTGCCAAACCAGCAATAATTAAAGCAGAAATAAGGTAAATTTCGTTTGGCATTAACTTTAATTATATCATTGTTTGAGCTAAACTAAAATTATGAGATTTAAGCAGAGAAAGAATTTTTTACCGACTTTGGTTTTGGCAACATTATTTTGGGGACTATGGGGATGGCTAGTTTGGTCTTTTCCTCCAACTAATAACTTATTACTAATAACCTTCTACTTTCTGCTATTCACCGCCGTTTTTCTCACTAGCGCTTTAATTTTTGCCAACAGCAAGTTTGGTTTCCTTGCTGCCTGTTTTGTTGTTTTGGTTTTAATTTTTCGCTATTTTCAGATTGGTAATATTCTAAATATTTTGCTTTTGGCCGGGATTTTTATCTCTCTTGGCTTTTACTTCAAAGAATAATCAAAAATATTTGACAGCAATCTTCTTGTGTGTTATAGTTTAAATAACTAAACTATTATCTTGCCCACTTTAATTATTCAGAGTGGGTTTTATTTTGGTATGCAAATTTCTAAGAAACGCCTAAATCAAAACCTAAAAAATCAAATTTACAAGCTGCTCTATCAAGTTATCACTGATATTCAAAACCCAGATGAAGCCCATATCCTCCTGGAGAGTTTCTTGTCTAAAAATGAACTCGAGGTAATTGCCCGAAGGCTAGGGATTGCTTATTTTCTTGATAAAGGCAAAAGTTATGCCAATATTAAAGACAATTTAGCGGTCTCCAGCACCACCATCGCCGCCGTCGCTAAAGATATGAAAACCAAGAAAGGATTCAAGGTCGCTTTGGGAAAAATCCGCGCTGAAGAATGGGCAAACAAATGGAGTAAAAAAATTAAGGAAACATTCAGACGATAAAAATCCTCTTCGGCTTCTTTAATCTCCATCCCCTTTTAATTCAAGGCTAAATTTAGTAAAATAAGCATATCATGGCTAAAAAATTCTATATCACGACTGCCATTGACTACACCAACGACGTTGTTCATATCGGCCATTCCTATCAAAAAATACTCGCTGATGTTTTGGCACGATATCATCGGTTAATTGGCGATGAGACCTACTTTCTAACCGGTACGGATGAACATGGCCAGAAGGTGGAAAAAAGCGCTAAAGAAAGTGGTTTTAGTCCAAAAGAATTTGTTGATAAAATTGCTACCGCCGATAAAGCCGAATGGGATAGTTTAAATATTTCTTACAATCGCTTCATTAGAACTACCGATAAAGATCATATAAAATTTGCCCAAAAATTTTATCTCAAATCCAAGGCAGCGGGCGATATTTACCTCGGAACATACAATGGACTTTACTGTGAGGGGTGTGAAGCTTATCTGATTGAATCAGACTTGATAGACGGCAAATGCCCTTTCCACCCAAACCGAGAACCGCTCCATATTACTGAAGAAAACTATTTTTTTCGCCTATCCAAATACCAAAAGTATTTAGAGGAATTAATCGAAAAGAATCCAACTTTTATAATCCCCGAAGGTAAGCGGAGAGAGGCTTTAAGTTTCGTAAAAAGAGGATTGAAAGATTTCGCCGTTAGTCGCCCAAACATCAAATGGGGTATCCCCGTCCCCGACGACCCTTCACAAACTATTTATGTCTGGTTTGACGCCCTGATTAATTATCTTACTTTTGCCGTAGAAAAAAAATGCTGGCCGGCAGACATCCATGTTTTAGGAAAGGACAACCTGCGATTTCATGCAATCTATTGGCCAGCAATGCTTAAAAGCACGGGATATAAGCTCCCAAAAACCATCCTGGTACACGATTTTATCGGTATTAATGGTCAAAAAATTAGTAAATCGTTGGGAAATGTCATAAGGCCAACTGAATTAGTAAAACGATTTGGCACTGATGCTGTAAGATATTTTTTCCTGCGTTACGGCCCTCTTCGAAATGATATCGACTTTACCCTTGGGAAATTTAAGGAAGTCTATAATGCCGACCTTGCCAATGGATTGGGAAATCTAGTCGCCCGAGTGGCTAAACTCTGCGAAACTTCGGACTTTTCTTTTCCAACAACGACAATTAATTTCTGGGAAAGAAAGAATTGGGTCGGTAAACACTTGGACAGCTTTCAATTTGATAAAACATTAGCGTATGTCTGGGAAAACATCAAGAGGCTAGACGGGGAAATCGACCAAAAACAACCCTGGACCAAAAAAGAAAAGGAACTAGAGGAAATTCTAAAAAGGTTACGGATTGATATTCTGGAACTTGCGTCTGGCTTATCACCATTCTTGCCCGAAACATCCGAAAAAATTCAAAAACAATTCGCTGGACCGAAAATCAAATCCGAAAAACCTTTATTTCCCCGCCTACGCTAAAGCTACGGCGGACAAGCAAGAATTCAAAATGCGCAATTTTATTATCAAGCACGATAAGCTAGTTCACCGACTATTGGAGATTCTTCCAGGAACTTTTTCTTGGGGAACAATTGGCTTTTTCTTTATAGGTAGCTTTTTAATTCCAATCTATATTGCTTATTTAGTTATCCTTTTCGATATTTTTTGGTTTTACAAATCAATCACCTTTGCCATTTCCTCTATTGTTTCTTACCTACGAATTAAAGCCTCTCAAGGAATGGATTGGCGAGGAGAACTTAAGTTTTTCCCAAATTGGAAAAAAGTCCATCATATAGTTATTATTCCTACTTATAAAGAGCCAATTCATATTCTTGAAAGGACCTTTAAATCTTTAATCAACCAAGATTTCCCCTTAAAACAAATTACGATAGCTTTAGCAACCGAAGATAGAGATCCCGAAGCACTAGGAAAAGCAAAAATTTTACAAGTATCATTTGCCAAAAAATTTGCTAATTTCTTCATCACTGTTCATAAATTAATTGGCCGGGAGGTAGCTGGCAAAGCTTCAAATGAAAACTATGCCACTCGCTGGGTTAAAAAGAATTTAATTAACAAACAAAAAATGGATTTAAGATACCTCGTGCTCACTAGTAGCGATGCTGACCATTGTTTTCATCCAAAACATTTCTCCTATCTTACCTATGCCTTTTTAGATAATCCCCATCGCTATTTAAGATTCTGGCAGCCAGCGGTTTTTTATTACAACAATTTCTGGAGATTGCCAGCATTCACCCGAGTCATTAATACCTTTGGTTCAATTTGGAATGGGGCGGTTCTGTCCCGAAAAGACAGACTTATTAGCTGCCAGAATTATTCTTTATCCTTTAAGCTTTTAGATGAAGTTGATTATTGGAATCCAGAAATTATTCCTGAAGACTATCATATTTTCTTTAAAGCTTATTATCGAAAACGAGGACGGGTTGAGAGCGAACCAATTTTTTTGCCGGTTTATGCCGATGCTGCTGAAGGAGATACCTTTTGGAGTACAATCAAAAATACCTACTTTCAATTTCAGCGCTGGGCTTGGGGGGTATCAGATGACCCAAATGTAATCAAAAATTATCTTTTGACCCCCACTGTTTCTTTTTGGGACAAAACTATTCGTCTTTTGAAATTAATGGAGGACCATCTTTTAATGCCAGTTAACTGGTTTTTTGTCACCCTAGGCATCACCGTTCCTACCTTTTTTGTCAAAGAATTTTCCCGAACTATAATCGGCTATAGTTTGCCCAAACTTTCCGCTCTAATCCTTAGTCTTTGTCTTGCCTTTTTGGTAATTATTTTAATTATTAATGCTAAACAGCGCCCACCCCGACCAGCCCATGTTTCCCGCCTTCGAGCTTTCTTTATTCCTTTGGAGTTTGTTTTGATGCCTCTTTCAGGTTTTGTTTTTGGAGTCCTTCCGGGTTTAGACGCCCACACTAGATTAATGCTGGGCAAATATATAGAGTATCGCGTCACGGAAAAAGTATAAATGCAAATAAAGATACTATATCGAGTAACAGAAAAGGTATAGTATACTAAAAGCAATGAAAAAACTGCCACAACGGTTTTTACTTCTTTGTTTGTTATTGGTGGCGATTCTTCGTCTTCCCTCATTGTTTGAACCTTATTGGTATGGTGATGAGGGGGTCTATCTCACTTTGGGTCAGGCAATTAGGAAAGGTCTGGTTTTATATCGTGACATTCACGACAATAAACCGCCGTTGCTTTATCTTTTGGCGGCGCTAAGTGGCAATGTTTTTTGGTTTCGGGCGATTTTGCTAGGTTGGATGCTAACAACGACAATTTTATTTTGGAAACTAATCAAAAATCTTTTTCCAAAACAGGAGAAATTAGCAGAAATTAGTCTTTTTACTTTTTCAATTTTATCTTCAATCCCTTTAATCGAGGGTAATATTGCCAACGCTGAAATTTTTATGATTGGGACAACAATTGCTGGTTTTTATCTTTATTTTATAGCTAAAAAATGGTCTCAGTATTTTCTGGCGGGAATTTTTTTCTCTTTCTCCGCCCTTTTTAAGGTTCCGGCCATCTTTGATTTCGCTACTATTTTAGTATTCTTCCTTTTCATCGCCAAGAAGAAAAATTGTCAATTACTAATTACTAATTACTTCTTCCTTATTTTTGGTTTTGTTATTCCTATTTTAATTACCATTATCTATTTTGCTTCTCAAAATGCCTTGTCTTATTACCTT
>Ga0315280_10011111_pt1 | contig 11141 bp, 13 predicted proteins | sample YL17G06_40_MG_FD_203697 | JGI IMG/M metagenome (GOLD analysis project Ga0315280, IMG submission 203697) | Sediment microbial communities from Yellowstone Lake, YNP, Wyoming, USA - YL17G06_40 | ecosystem: Environmental > Aquatic > Freshwater > Lake > Sediment | place: USA: Wyoming | collected... | reverse complement strand
CTTAACAGGCACTTTCCTCGTGCAGTTTGGGCCAACATTCTGGACAAAGAGACAGCCGTGTCCGACTTCTCATTTTTTGTTGGTAGATACACTCCAAACCACCTGAGAAGATTCTATGGCCTTTTTACCAAATATCAACTTTTCCTTTCTCCTCCTAATGCTTTATTTCCTCTTTGAGATAACATATAAGTTTTTGGGGAGCATTTCAGTCTTTAAAAATACCGCTGTTGATAAACCAACAATTATCCCGATAAATGTAGCGAGAATAACCCATTTAAGAATGCTGATAAATAATACTGTTTCTTCCCTCAAGACCTTTTTCATAATTAAAAATTACACTTACTCCTTACAGGCACTATTTCGCCTAACGGCTGAGCGTATCTGAAGTTCCGAGCGATGCGAGGAATTTGGGCGAAGTGCCGAAGGCACGAAGCCAGATACGCTCTGTTATACGCTGTCGCACCCCTCATTTTAACCACCCACAACAATCTTTATTCACACTCTTGAAGTCTTCCCAAGTTAGCCAGCCTAATCGACTAGATATATTCTGCCAATCACAATTTTTTCTATGTGGTAAATCGTCTGATAAAGACCGTGGATTGGTTTTATATTCACTAAGTTTATATCCATACAAACGGCTTGATGGGTTATCCTTAAAGATTTTGGGCGTAACCAGAAGAAACAATGTTTTATCAGGGTTTCTTTTGTCCAAAGGATGGCAAAGTTCCTTATTCTCTTCTAACATAACATCAATATTTCTTGCAATTTGGTTACGCATAGCATCATATGTAATTTCATAAGATATATCCGACAACACTTTTGCTTCAATGATAACTGCAAATCCATTTTTAGGATTCAAGACTAATGCATCAACGTTTGTAGCACCTTCAAGATTTACTTTATCCTCAGCACTGTCTAAGACATAAGGAATAAATTGCCTTTTGGTGAGGTTATTTCTCAACCATTCTTTATATGATGTCGGAGAGGGCAAATTCGGTTCAAAAAACAAATGTAATTCTTCTCCAAAGCATTCATCCCATGAGTTTAATCCTCTAATTGGAGGTGCTTCACCATAACCATTTCTAAAGAGTTTGGTAAATTCTTGCATTCTGTTCTGGCTATGAAAAATCGTCATCATGCAGGTGGCAATCCAAAATCTTTCATCTTTTTCTATTTGGCAAGGAAATCTCATCTCTTTCAAAGGTTTTTTTCTCCTAACTGGATTATCGGCGAGATATTTTTTGTATCTTTCAATACTATCCCTATAGGGTTTAAGATCCTCCTCGTTCTTAACACATTTCCCCTTTTTTCTAACATCAGCAAAATGCGATAACAATTGTTGTTCGGTGAACGGTAAGTATATTTGGTGCATCATGATTTTATGTTCTCCTGTGTGCGATTGCGTATAACGGTTTCAGCATATACGACGTTGCGACCGAAGGGAGCAATGTTCCGAAGGGCAAAGTCGTAAGCCCACAGCGTATATGCTGTGTTATATGACTGTAGCACCTTATTCCATATTTCTGCTTTTCCAACTTGCATAAAGAAATTCCGAAATAACTTTAGAAACATTTACAGCTAAGATAGCATGCCTGTCGGCGGGTTTATAGTACTTCGTTTTCGACCTTCCGTGAGCATCGCTCATCACATTTCTTAGACTGCATAGCCCATTTATGACGGACATAATTCCTGATAGTATTTGTTTAAAAGATTCATCTTGATACATAGCAGGATCCATTTTTAAAACCTTGTATACTTCTTTGTATAATTTTAATAAATTTCCATCAGACTCATAGGGAATTTTACTTTCCTCCAAAATAAAAAGACAGACACTTTCAACCAAAGTTCGGGCGTTTGTAATCGCACCATCATAATCTCGCTTCATTATCTTTTCTTCACATTTCTCTATCTGCTCTTTAATATATTCAAACCCTACCTCTTTGAGCCCTTTACACGAGATAGTTTCATGTTCTGGTTCAAGATCCACATCAATATAAAACTGTATATTGGTTATTTCTGGGGAATACGCCTTTGGAGGGTATATCTCAAGTACAGCATCAAGAATTGCTTTTTTGTCATTTTCACTCAGATTACTTAGGCGCTCGTGATCTTCAATCGGTGAGTATATTTCAAATGTGCTAAGCCTCGAAAATAAATAGCTTCCATAGGTAAAAGACACGTCAATTCTTGAAACAGAGTGCTTTAAAAGTTCCGCTAAATCGACTCTCTGCCGATGTAAGAGTATTTTCCTGACCTTTTCAATATCACCATCTGCCATTTTCTTCACCCTCAGTTATTTAAAGATGCTATGTCATATAACGTTCCCAGCATATACGACGTCGCCGAAGGCAATGTCCCGAAGGGCAAGGGCGTAAGCCCGTAGCGTATATGCTGTGTTATCGGAAATTTTGCAGTTATTATCATACAATATCAAATAATGTTTTTTGTTTTTCTATCTCAATTTTTTTATTTCTTTTTATCTCTGCAACTTTACCATTCAATCTCTTTAATATAATCTCATAATATTCCTTTGATATTTCTATTGTCATGAAATCTCGTTTTAGCCTTTTAGCAACTGCTGCAGTTGTTCCCGTCCCACCAAAAGGGTCTAAAACTAAATCCCCCTCGTTAGAACTTGTTTTTATTATTAATTCTAACAAACCTTCGGGCATTTGACATGGATGCTTTTCTATTCGCTCTTTAAAAGTTCCACAGACCCTTGAAAATTGCCAAACATCATCTGGAATCTTTCCAATAGGATTTGCTCGTTTATCTTTATATATAAGCTGTCTTGCAGAAGGAACTCTTATGTCTTTATCGTTAAATGTAAATCTTTCTTTGTCTTTAGTAAAATATAAGATATGGGTATGGGCACGGTTAAATTTCTTTCTCTGGTTTTGCCCAAATGTGTAATACCATATAATCCAATTTCTAAAATAAAAGCCTGTCCTTTTTAAGATTATATTTATTTCCGCTACGAATTCATCACCAATTGCAATGTATATTGATCCATTATTTTTGAGTAATCTATATGTTTCTTTTATCCATTTTTCTGACCATTTATAGTATTCTTCATAAGGCATATTATCATTATAAACATCGTATTTTATTCCTATATTGAAGGGTGGATCTGCAAATATTAAATCTATAGATTTATCTGGTAATGTTCTCATGATTTCTATGCAGTCACCTAAATATACTTTATTTACTTCCATTGTTATCATTCTCCAACTTTAAACAACTGACATGGTTTTATTTTGAATTGTAATTTTGTGGGGTCTGGAGTTCCACCTTTTCTTTGCATAGTAATTTTTCCAATATATAAACTTCCTTTTGGTGAAACACAAACTTCACCACTTCCAAAGAAATTCATTACAACATTTATATCTTTAAGTATCCAAGTGGTTGTTTCATTTTCTCTGTTAAGTCTTGTAACTAACATCCAATCAGCAGACAATCCACCTCTTCCTTTGATTGTATCGCTTATTATTATGATTCTATTTTTCTGAAAAAATTTAATAATTTTCTCTTGAATTGTTAGTGGCATCTCATCAAAGAATAAGCGTCTTTTATCTCTAAATTTTTTAATACCTGTTTTTCTTGAGTATTTTTTAGGGTATAATTCTCCTGTAAAAAGTTTAAGCCAAAATGCAATTTCATCATCAAACTTCCACATTTCTTGATAGTCTGCAACAGTTCTTTTGTCTATTTGATTATAATCAGCATCTGAATTTGCTTTCTTGAGCGATAGATTTTCAATTTTTAGTATATTTCCAATCTTTATAATAATTATTATCTGAGCATCTGCCTTTTTAAATCTTACAAACTGCTCATACGCCTCTTCTTTAACTTCAAACTTACTTAAATCAGTTTTCTTTATTCTGGTAGGAACTTGAATTGCTTTTACAGAATCAAGCTTTTTAATATCATACCCCATTATTTTAAGCCATTCTTGTGCTTCTTTATCATTTTTCCAAGCATTAAACTTCTTACAAATTGCTTTTTCGTTTGCAAATCCCCCTTTTGCAGTTTTTGAGCCAAGTTCTGTTTTATCCATATTTTACCTCTTTAACCAAAATTTCCGATAACTCGGTTATATCCGAACTTGGTTCTGATATCCTTCCAAAATTGGTGGCATAGACGAACCTGGTTCGGATATACCACCCTCTAACTGAACTTTTGTTTGGTATAATGTTCCTCATGCTTTGTCCCCCTGTTTTTGTTTTAAATCCAGATTGTCCAACGGACTGTTAAATTTACCAATCTGCTTTGTACTAACATGAGTGTAAACTTCAGTGGTTTTGCTACTTTTGTGCCCAAGTATCTCCTGAATATACCTTAAATCTACACCGCTTTCCAAAAGATGTGTAGCAAAAGCATGGCGCAAGCTATGAACTGTTGCCTTTTTTAAAATTTTTGCAGACTCACAGGTATTAGAAAATATCTTTTCAACAGTCCGTGCTGTTATATGCTTTTCTTTTTCTTGTCCTGAAAATAACCACTTTCTTGGTCTATATTCCTGACAGTATTCTCTCAACACCCCCAATGCGATCTTTGAAAGCATCGTATACCTATCTTTCCGTCCCTTTGACCCCTTAATGTGTATCAACATCCTTTTACTATCAATATCTTCGGGCCTCAATTTTACCACCTCTCCAACTCTTAATCCAGCAGAGTATACCAACTGAGGTGCTCCCCATTCTTTGGACAGTGAAGAGGCTTGTTTAAGGTGCATTTTTGACCCGCCTCTCTTACTATTTTAACCATTCAAATTCCCCAGCTCAACAGATTTTTTGCTGGCTGTATGTCCAAAATATACCTCGTAGGGCGTGCGGTATCCCAGGCCCTGACGTAGCCTCTCCGTGTTGTTGAACCGAAAATACGCTTCTATACTTTGCCTGACTTCACTTACGGTCTGATACTCATGAAGATATACCTCCCCCTATTTAACCATCCGCCACAACTTTAAGGTTATTATTTTATGATTCACTACTCGGCGAAAAGGGCAGGCGGCTGCATTTTCGGCTGGCGGCCAAAAAGCTTCTGGTAAAGCTCAGGATAGGCATCCTTGCCGCCAAGCAGACTGGCCGTAAGCGGGCAAACCTTTCGGGCCAGGGCTGATATCCCGGCGCTCACCTGCCTTATTTCCCACTGGGCCGTGGCGTCTTCTCTCAGTCGAGACAGATGATAAAGCTCGCGCACGCTGGCTTTTACCAGCACCCGGCGGCGGTGGGCGTTGGTCAGGATGTAATCGGCGGCCGGGCCGACCTTTTCTTTAAGAAGCTTATAGGTTTTATCAGTTTTTCTGATTACTTCCATAAACTTCTTCTGCTCTTTGATTTCCTTAATTGAAGGCGGCACGGTAACGCCAAGTTTCGGGTCATAGGGCTCCACCAGCAAAGTCATCATCCGGTGCCGTTTGAGCTGGGCAAAGCAGGAAGCCGAAACAATCAGGTCGTAGGTCAGGTAGGCCAGTTCAAATTCCCGCGGCGGCGAGTCATAAAATTCCATGTGCTCAAAAACTCTTTTGACCAGCTCCAGCTTTTTCTTCCTGGACCAGCGTTTAACTTCTTTTAAAGCATCTTTGAAGGAAATACCGGCCACGGAGAAAAGCAGCCCGGCGATTATGAGCTCATCGCCGTTTTCAGAATATTTAACCAGCCTGATTTCTTCCGATTTCCCCTTCTTTCCCGCCTTCTTCTCTGGCCTATTCTTATTCATGAAGGCCAGCGCCTGCTCTTTGACTTTATCCATCATCTCCGCTTCATACGGCGAAGGGTCAGTGAAAAGGATGATAGATGGTGCCACCTTCTTGGCTAAATCGTGCAGGTGGCGGACAAGTTCCTGGATTTCAGCGTTCTTTTTAGCAGCAAAGCGACGAATCATCAGCTCCAAGTTGCGGGCATTGACGGTCATACCGAGCTGACCTTTAGTGGCCAGGCTGACCACATAGCGGGCATCTTCTTTGGCCCAGCCGTCAAGAATGGGGTGATTTTTCGGGTTGGCGGCCTGCCTGGCGTATTTTTTGAAGACATGCTCGCGGAGTCTTTCATAAAAATAGCGGTAAGCCTGGTTCTGAAGTTCTATGGTTTCGGAAAAAATGCCCTCCAGACCCGCGCTTTTGATTTCTTCAGGCAGAACATAATCACCATCCAGGGTGATGTAGCGCTGGGATTTTTCGGTGTAGGAACAGAGCCGAAAATGCTCCACTTCCTCAATGGCCAGCCGGCTCAGGCCAATCAGGTCAAAGTTAAACACCGCATGCTCGGCTACTGAATGGTGCCCCATTTTGAAGATGATGTTCTGGTTGGAACGTCTGGCTCTTTCCACCTCAGCTCTGGCAATGGCTCTGAGCTCATTAACCGGACGCGGGTCGCGAGAAATCCGGGCATAAGCAGCCGAAAGAGTCTCCGGAGTAACATCCTGCCTTTCTGGCTCATGCTTCTTTAATTCTTCAATGACTTCTGAATCAAAATTGTATCCAGCGAGTATGACTTTCATGCCTTTAAGGATAAAAGGAGCACGCCAAATTGTCAATCTAAAAATGGGGGACACAATACTCGTTTCCCAATTTTTTAATTTTGTTAATCCCGCCTCTCTGGTATAAAATTTAAGCAAGAGGGAAAAATGGAAAACCGCAACAAAGAAATCGCCAAACTTTTCTACCGCATTGCCGACGCCCTGGAAATCAAGGGCGAGACCGGCTTTAAGGTCATCGCCTACCAGAAAGCCGCCCGGGTGCTGGAAGACCTGACTCAGGATGTGGCTGAACTCGTAGCTTCCGGCAAGCTGGCTGATATCCCGGGCATCGGCAAGGGCATGGCTGAAAAAATAGAGGAATACCTGAAGACCGGCAAAATTAAGCGTTATGAAGAAGTTATGAAGGATGTGCCTGAAGAACTGCTTCAGCTTCTGGAAATTCCTGGCCTCGGCGGGAAAACCATCCACCTGATGCACAAGGAGCTCAAGGTCCAAAACCTGGAGGACCTCAAGCGGGTCATTGAAGACGGTAGCCTGGAAAAGCTTTACGGCATGGGCAAGAAAAAGGTTGAAAACATAAAAAAAGGCATTGAACTCTTTGAGCACGCCCAGGAAAGAATGTCCATCTACGAAGCCATGACCATCGCTGAAGAGGTCATTGAATATCTAAAAGGTGCCCCCGGCATTAGCCATATTTCCACCGCCGGCTCCCTCCGCCGCATGAAAGAAACTGTTGGTGATATTGACATCCTGGCCACCGGAAAAGACGGCCAGAAAATCATCCAATACTTCGTCAAGCATCCCAAGACCATCCAGGTCCTGGCTGAAGGCGAAACCAAAGGTTCCATCCTCCTGGAAACTGAACTCGGTGAGCGCCAGGTTGACCTGCGGATCGTGGAGGAAGATTCCTACGGCGCTGCCCTCCAGTATTTCACGGGCTCCAAAGCCCACAACATCAAGCTGCGCGGCCTGGCTAAAGACAAGGGCCTGAAAATCTCGGAATACGGAGTTTTCCGCGGCGAGAAAAAAATCGCCGGAAAAACTGAAGAAGAAGTCTATGGCGTTTTCGGCCTGCCTGTTTTTCCGCCTGAAATGCGTGAAGACCGCGGGGAAATTGAGCTGGCTCTCGAAGGAAAGCTGCCGCAAATAATAGAGCCCAAAGACATCAAAGGCGACCTCCACGTCCATTCCAACTGGAGCGATGGAGTGCTGACGCTGGAAGAGCTGGTTGAGCATGGCCAAAAGCTTGGCTATAGCTACATCGCTGTCTGCGACCATTCCCAGGCCGCCAAATACGCCCACGGCTTGAGTCCGGAGCGCCTGGAAGAGCAGATTAAAGAAATTGATAAAATCAACAAAAAGTTGAAAAATTTTAAGCTCCTCAAAGGCATAGAAGTAGACATCCTGGCCGAGGGCTCCATTGATTTGCCAGATGCCCTCCTTAAAAAGCTGGATATTGTGGTAGCTTCCATTCACTCGGGTTTTAAGAAAAACGTCACCGAGCGAATTATCGCCGCTCTCAAACATCCCCTGGTTGACATCATCGGCCACCCGACTGGCCGCTTGATTTCTGGCCGCGAAGGCTACGATGTGAACATTGATAAAGTCATTGAGGCCGCAGCTGAATACGGAAAAATCCTGGAACTCAACGCCTACTACGACCGCCTGGACCTGGATGAGTTCAACTTAAAGAAAGCCAAGGAAAAAGGCGTGCTAATATCCATTGGCACGGACACTCATTATGCTCACGGTTTCCAGATGATGCGCTTCGGTCTGGGCATTGCCCGCCGGGCCTGGCTCACCAAAGAAGACGTTATCAACACTTTGCCCCTGGATAAGCTGCTAAAATTGCTGAGCAGTTTATAATTCCGAACAAGAATTCTATGCCACCAACTACAACGACTTCCATGTCCGCCAGCAAGGCACGGCCCTGACTGGATGTTACGAATACAGCGAAGGCATCCTTGATGGGCATATCGAAGGCCGGCTGATGAAAATCACCTGGTACCAGACCGGGGAGCGGAGCGGGCCGGCCTTGATGGTTTTCGCGGCTGATGGTCAGAGTTTTAAGGGCTACTGGTGGTATAAGGGAAAAGAAAAAGATGCTCCTGACGGCAGCTGGACAGGCAGGGAAAAAAGCCCCGAAGTAGGCGGATGTCCGCACTGGGCTGGCTCAGTCGGTGGCGAGTTAAAAAAGAAACTTTCCAGCGAAGGCCGGGCCCGGGTCTACGGCATTCTCTTTGACTTTAATTCCGCAGTCATCCGGCCCGAATCCAAACCCGTCCTTCAAGAAATGTTGAGCCTGCTTCAATCTGAACCGTGCTGAAAACTGATGATTGAGGGCCAAACCGACTCCACCGGGACCGCCGCTTATAATCAAACCTTGTCGGAAAAACGGGCGGCCGCCGTCAAAGACTATCTGACCGCGGCGGGGATCGGCTCCGAAAGGCTGCAGACGGCCGGGTACGGGGCCGGCAGGCCGGTGGCTGACAACTCCACCGAAGCCGGACGCGCCCAAAACCGCCGGGTCGAGCTGGTAAAACAATAAATTCACAAGTTAATCAGTCAATGCTTTTTTAAACTTGCCTACTCATGTGCTTCTTCTGTTAATTCGGTTATAAAGTATCGCCAGTCTCAATTGATTATCAACTGCTCCTGTTGTATAAATCAGCGGTGGAGAAATCATCATGAAAAAAAGGTGCGGACTTTTGAGTTTAATAATTGGAATAATTGGCTGCTTGGTTCTTCCCCTCGCGCTTCTCTCGAGCTCAAGCAAGCAAGCCTATGACCCGATAGCTGCTCTGGAAAAATACAACGTTGTCTGGGATTCACCGAGCAAAGACGCCTGGGGAACCATGCCCACCGGAAACGGCGACCTCAGCCTGAACGTCTGGATGGAAGAAAGCGGTGACCTGCTTTTTTACCTCGGCAAAACCGATTCCTGGGACGACAACTGTCGCCTGCTCAAGCTCGGCCGGGTCAGGGTGCGGCTCAACCCCAACCCGCTTCTTAAATCAAAGGTCTTCATGCAGACCCTGAGGCTGAGCGAGGCTGCAGTTGAAATCAAGTGCGGCCAGGGCCAGGAGCAGGTTGACCTTAGAGTGTGGGCTGACGCCAACCATCCGGTAATCCACGTGGCGGTAAAAAGTGAAAAACCGGTTGAAGTTACTGCCTCCATTGAACTCTGGCGAACCGAGCCGTACGAGCTTCCGACCATTGAAGTGAGCGATGTCCATTTTGACCATGACGTCCCTGACCACAAGCACTTTCCCACTATTGTTGAGCCAGACACGGTGCTTACCGGCCTTAAAGACCGCATCGGCTGGTATCATCACAACCGGAAGTCTGTGGGCCCGGCTCTGGCAGCCAAACTTCAGGATATGGAAGCTTTCAAGATAGGCCAGGGAATACGTGGTCGGGCGGGCACGGAAATGGCACGAAGGCTCGCGCTTTCTGGCCTTCTGGGGGCCAAATTACGACTGGATTCCTGACCAGGACCACGGCGGGGTGCTGCTGAAGGCGGTTCAGGCCATGCTGATTCAGACCGACGGCCGCAAAATTTTCCTGCTTCCGGCCTGGCCCCGGGACTGGGATGTGGATTTTAAGGTCCACGCCCCTTACCGCACCGTGATTGAAGGACAGGTGCGCCACGGCCAGATTACTCAGCTCAAAGTGACCCCACCCTCCCGCCAGAAAGATATTGAGGTAATAAAATAAAAAATGGGGAATGAATATAGCGTCCACCATTTTTCCCCGTTTTTTATAATCTATATTCCTCGCCCGCCCTTTTCTCAAACTACACTATAAAATTAGGAAAAGTCTCTTTGCTAATAATATTTTGCACCTCGATTGTATAAAGGTAAGCATGCCTGGGAAAATAGACTCCTCATCTATTTTAAGCATTTAAAACAACCCTATCAACATGGGTTTTACCGATTGGCTTTGAAATTATGGCAGGCCCTTTTGCACCATATTGTCATGTTTGGTTTTTGGGGAGGATTTTATTTTATGCTGCGTTATGACGTGATATCGAATCCCATCATAATATTTCTTTGTAATCTACCTCAATTCCATTATCAACCTTTTTGTAGTAAATGATTTTTGCCTCTATATGCTCTGGCAATGCGGCTTTTACTTCGTAAGAATAAGGCTTTATAGATACTGGTATATCTCCAATATAACCATCAATTCCTTTAGATTCTTCTCCGACTTCAGCCAGCCTATAATTTGTTCCCTTAATTTCTGCACCTTTTTTCAATATAGCCTCTTGAAATCGCAACCCGGCAAAAGTTTTCACTATTACTAAATCTCTTACCCATTTCTCAACAGTTTCACGGTCAATTTGATTCAGAGAACTTTTAAGATCATTTAGTTTTTGAAGTATTTTTTCTGCAGCAGTTCTTATTGCATCAGGTTTTTTCTTCAAATACCACTCTTCCCATTCAGATAAGGTTTTCCCTTCAAATTCTTGTATAAGCTCACTCATCTGCCCGACCACCTTCGGTCTCGTTCCCTGTGCATATTGATTTGCCAGATTGATAAGCGGGGCTACATACTTTGGAAATTCAGGGGTTTCAATGTCTAGATATTTTCGGATTTCCTCAACTGTGATCTTTACCTTCATATCATGCCTCTGCGGTTGAGCCATTTCGCAAGCTTAA
>Ga0315280_10011110_pt1 | contig 11142 bp, 12 predicted proteins | sample YL17G06_40_MG_FD_203697 | JGI IMG/M metagenome (GOLD analysis project Ga0315280, IMG submission 203697) | Sediment microbial communities from Yellowstone Lake, YNP, Wyoming, USA - YL17G06_40 | ecosystem: Environmental > Aquatic > Freshwater > Lake > Sediment | place: USA: Wyoming | collected... | reverse complement strand
CTGGTAAACGGCCTTCTCAGCCATCTGCAACCCTGCTGACTCAGGGGCTGGCGAACCAGAGGGAACTTCAAGGTCCTGAACGACCACTGCATCATAATCTTTGAGATTGACCTCTGCTGCCATCACTAGGCTATTGGTTCCTAAAGCCACACCCAACACCAATAAGATCGCAAAGAAATTTTTCATCTTCATAAATCTTCCTCCTTTGAATGAATTATTTTTTATTCTAATCCTCCTTTTTTAGCTCCGTCAATATAATTCTTGATTCTATTTTATAATATTTCATGGATTGATTTTCAACCCACTGATTTTTTTAAGAAATAATCTGGATAGAAACCTTCTTGTTTTTTTCTCATAGATGGAGTAACTTTAATAATGAGTGATGAATTATGAGTTGAGAATTAAGAATTCAGAAAGAGAAATTTAAGGAAAATCAAGAACATCGCGAGAGGATCAGTTATGGAGAAAGGTCTTATAGCGGTATGTGGGGGAGGGAATGGTGGGCATGCTGTGGCAGCGAATCTCTCTCTTGCAGGATTTAAAGTCAACTTCTTCGAACTTCCCCAGTTTGCTGACTCATTTGAAAAGGTCCTGCGAACAAAAGAGATTCAGATCGAGGGGGTATCGATTGATGGAATGGCTAAATTGAATCTTGCCACGACCGATATTCAACAGGCCATTAAAGACGCTGAGGTCATCTTTGTGATCACCCCTGCATTCGGGCATAAAGCCATGGCGGAAGTCTGTGCTCCTTTTGTTCAAGATGGACAAATCATTGTCCTCATGCCAGGTTCAGGAGGAAGCCTTGAATTTATAAACATCTTCAAGCAGAAAAAAGTGAAGCGAGAAATTACTTTTGCTGAAAGCTGCACCCTCCCCTATGGCGCCCGGCTCAAAGGTTCTGGCCATGTCTCGGTGCTTATCAATGCCGTCATCCTCCCCACGGGCGTCTTCCCATCGAACAGGACAGCAGAGGTGATTTCAAAATTGAAGCAATTTTATCCGATGATCATTCCTGCCAAGGATGTTTTGGAGGCAGCCATCAACAACCCGAACCCTGTCGTCCATCCGGTCGCTACATTACTTAGTGCCACACGGATTGAACATTCAAAGGGTGAATTCTACCTCTATGCCGAGGGAATGACCCCTTCGGTGGCGAGAGCTTATGAATCTCTCAATCAGGAAAGGCTCTCTATTTGCGAAGCCCTGGGGTATAAACTTTACCATTGGGACAATCTGAAATTTAAGGATTACAACCTGGGCGAGACCGAAGAGGAATGCCGTTACCGGATCCTTAATACCAGCATGGATGCCGCTTTTGGAAAAGATGGAATTTATGCAGGGATCAAGATGAAAGGCCCCGAACATTTAAAGGACCGTTTTGTGACCGAAGATGTTCCTTATGGAATGGTCCTCCTCTCCACATTGGGAAACCTCCTGGGAGTTCCCACTCCTACTCACGACGCCGTGATCCAGATGGCCTCTGTCATCAACCGCACCGATTACTGGAAAACCGGTAGAGGAATGAAACAATTAGGCCTCTCCAAATTGGACAAAAAAGGGCTGAAAAATTTTCTTCTTGAGGGATGAGATGCAGGTTATCAGGAAATCAGGAGATCAGGAAAAATAAGAATTCTCATACTTGATACCCTCATCCCCTAATACCCACTATCTGATGGTCTGATACCTTGGTAGCCTTTCTATGCTTCCCTTGAGCCTTCTTTTTAAAAGGTTTCTCAAACTGGGAGCCACAGCTTATGGCGGTCCTGCCATGAGCGGGCAAATCAAACAAGTGGTGGTAGGAGATTACGGCTGGATAAGGGAACAAGAGTTTTTGCATGGAATAGCCCTTTGTCAACTGATTCCAGGCGCCACCAATGTCCAGCTGGTGACTTACGTCGGGTATCGGCTAAGAGGAATTTGGGGAGCCCTTTTTTCTGCCGTGGCCTTTACCCTTCCTGCCTTTATCGTCATTGTTATCCTTTCAGCCATCTATTTCAAAATGCAGACCCTCTGGTTCATCGAAGCCCTTTTTAAAGGACTGGGGGCGATCGTGGTAGCCATTGTACTCAATGCCTGCATCACTCTCGGTCGATCCATCCTCAGTGATTGGAAAGTGGCGCTCATCTCATTTTTATCATTCTTTGGCTTTTTCTTCCGGTGGAATGTCATCTTGATTTTTATTCTGGCTGCATTGGCCGCTTTACTCCTCAATCCAAAAGGGAGCAAGCTTAAACCCCCTTCCCATGAAGAGTTAAATTCAACAACGAAAAAAGGTAAAGAACACCTCATTATCGGACTATTGATCATCTTGGTTTACTTAGGACTTGTTCTTTGTTATGTGATCAACCCCCAACTTACTTATCTTTCTTTCACTCTATCCAAGATTGGAGCGCTTGCCTTTGGAGGCGGATTCACCATGATTCCTCTGATTCAGTATGAAGTGGTGGATCATTTTCATTGGCTCACTACAAAAGAATTTTTAGATGGCATTGCCCTGGGCCAGATCACTCCGGGTCCAATTATGATCACAGCCACTTTTATTGGATACAAACTCTCAGGATTTTTTGGAGCATTGATGGCTACGATTGGAATCTTTTCTTCCTCTTTTTTCATTCTCGTCCTTCTCATTCCTCATTACGATCGACTGAGACGAATAGAAATCGTAAAGACCATGGAACAAGGGATTCTCGGATCATTTATCGGGATGCTTGGTCTGGTACTCTATAATTTTGGAAGAGCAGCCTTTGTGGATATTCCGAGTATCATTTTGGCGGGGGCGGCTTTCCTCGCCCTCCTTAAGAAGATCGATCTCCTTTATATCCTTCTGTGTGGCGGAATTCTATCCGTTCTCCTTTTCGGTCTCCTCAGATAACCTGACCTCTTCTTCTTTTCCTAGGGCACTATCCTGAACATATTGAAATCCATATCGCAGAGAGAGGTTAGCCTTCTCAAGTTCTCTGCCAAGATAGACCGCATGGTCAAGCCTTGAGACAAGTCCACGCTCAATAGCTGTGGAGGCGATAAGAGCTGGGTCCTCCTCATAAATGACTTCATTGAGCGTGCCATCTTCCTTGTAATGTTCAAGATAAATGAGGAGGAACTGCCTTTTATAGTATCGCTTTTCATGAATGGCTATGGGGATGATAAATTGGTCAAAGTGACCTCAAAAATTTTTCAAAAAAATCCAACTGCCCGTTGGACTGTCAAACTCCTCAAGTACCACTGAATCCGACCGTGATATTCTCTCCATCGACCATTACCGGGACCAATCTCTTTCCGGAAATTCTTACCATTTCTTCTAATCCTTCGACATCTTTAGAAACGTCGACCTCTTTATATTTTATACCTTTTCGATCCAAATCCTCTTTGGCCGACTTACAAAAAAGGCATGTTGGGGTAGTATAGATTGTTATTCCTTTTTCCACCTCAGCCTTCCTCCTTTTTCATTTGATATACTTCATTGGTTTACCACAGTGTTTTGGCATGTCTATATTTTCTGTGTGACCTTCTGGCAGGCATGGGCAATAAAGTTTATCTATCTCCGGACCGAAGATTCCAGGCCCTCAATGTACAACAGGGACCGCTTCTTCAGCGCTACAGACCTCGCAAATTAATTTTGCCATTTTGGTTACCTCCTTTTCAGGTAAAATAGTGGGCTCAGTGATCTGCTTCATTAGCTCCAAGGCTCCCAATGGGAAACAACCTGGCCCAATCTTGCATTGAGCCGCTGTCTTTTGACAGCTTACCTCTTCGGCCAATTTCAAACCTTCGGCCGCCTTAAGAGAGGATTCAACATGATTGAGGGTCTTCTCTTTTTCCATTTCTGGAATCGAGGACTTCTCTAAGTCCATTCTTACTTTCTTCAGCCCTTTGATGACTTTCGTTTGAGCCCCTGAGAGACCTATGCAATTCCGGCAGATATCTTCAGAAAAGGCGCCAAGAGTTGCCAGGACCACATCATAGCCTCTTAATTGATTTTTAAAATATGTGTCCATTTTTCACCTCCCTCTCACACAATTGATGGTAATGCTGGCTCAGTGACAAGTTTCAGCAGGTCCAGTGAGGCATTGGCAAAGCATCCAGAGCCAATAGTGCAATTCCCCACGCTTTTCTGGCAGGGTTGACTCGTATCCTGGGGAAGGCCTTGGAGGGCTCCCTCAAATTCATCCAATTCCCTCCGGAGTTTCTCCTTCTTCTTCTCGGGGAGAGATGATTTATCCAGGGAGGCTTTTACATTTTTCAGTCTTTTGCTGGCCGAGATCACAGCTGCGGGCAAGCTACACCCATCGTGACAGATATCTCGGTCGAGAGCCTTAAACGCTGCCAAAACTCCCCTATAACCTCTCAATTGATTGGCAAAATATAACTCCTCTTCTGTCAGAGGCTCCTCCCTGACGGGCAAGGTCGGTTTTGGTTTTTCCTCTTCTAACCTTTTTTCCTCTAAGACTTCTTCAGGCCTCTCCAGTCCCTCGATGCAAAGCCTGGCAATCGCTGCCAATTCTTCTGTAACCTTCAGGAGGCGCTTCGTCAAAGATAGAATTTGCTCATTTCCTTTCATCGTTTCACCACCTGCCTTCCCCAAGGGTTCTTCAATTTTCATCATAAATTCTTTATCAATTTCCCAGCTCTCAATTTCCTCCGGATGCTTGACCCTCCAGGTGAGGCAGCAAGAAAGCCCGGTTTCTGCAAAAGCCCCGGGATCGCAGAGAGTGAAACCTTGGAAAGGAGTTGGGTTCTCCTGATAGCAGGACCAAACCGCCTTTGCTATTATCTCTGGGTTCATCTCCCTTGTCAGATCCACCAAGGTCGTCTGCTCTCTAAATCTCTTGATGGCGTCCAGAGGGATATTGAAAAGGTAGGGTGTCTTCGCTTGGGATCCGACGATGGTCCTCTTGTCATTGATTCCTTCTTTTATCAGGGCCTTGAGCGCGGTGCCAGTATTATGGCCGTTCACCTCCTCACCACAAAGGACAAGATAGCGGATGTTGGGATTGCCAACGACATTGCAAATGATCTTCTCGATGCCGATGTTTTCGGTCTGCAAGGTCCCGGACAAAGCGGCTCCTGTCTCAATCGCCACTCTAACCAACTTTTCGATTTCCGGAGGAATACTCTGCACTTCAGGAGGGAGTGTACCATAGGGAGCGTTTAGCAGAACCACTACCGCCACTGGAGAATAATCATTCCCGCGCAAAAAGCATCCTGTTTCTGCGGGGTAATTGGGAACAGGACTTACTTTTAGCATCTTGAAATTCCTGTTCAATTTACAGCTTTTGACTCTAATATACTAAACGGTTTCTGAATTGGCAAGCAAAAAAGAGAAATGAGGGAAGCCTCTTCATTGACTTTACCCCGTTAGAAATGTAACCCCGCTGCTCTGCAGCGGGGTTACATTTTAGAATAATTCCGGCGGGGTTTAATGCCCCGCTGGAATTTCTAACGGGGTTTACTGTAGTATCAAAATTCAAAGGCCTACCGCTGATTTGACGGCGATAGATGGCTTTTAGATCCGCCACCCGCTTCAGAGGGACTTCGATGCCCCTCTCCGAAGGGCGCCGTAAAGATGAGCACCTTAACCATAAGATTTCCTAAAATTTCAGGAGCAGATTCTTCCACCAGAATAAGACGATGGTTCTGTGACCATATCTTACCATTTCTTCATAGGCTTGCTGAAATGTCCTGTCTTCATATCCCATCCGGTAAGCAGCAATGACAATTCCTGTTCTATCGCTACCCCTGTCACAATGGACAAATACGGGCTGGTTTGCAGGATCGATGATCAGGGTCGTGGCTCTCTCGGCGTCCTGCTTCTTGGGTGCGCAAATCGGGTGCATGGGAATAATGTTTCCTTTAAAGACTGCTCCATGTTAGATCCTTTATTTCACGACCATTACTGTGCACGGAACCAATCTGGCAATATTCTGGGAGGTGCTTCCCCAGACCCGATCATAGATCTTTGAATGGCCCATGAAACCAACTACCGCCAGATCGAAATGGTGATCCCTGTCGTGATCCACGATCGTCTCCACTTCATGACCTGCAATCACTTTTGTATGAAGAACGACACGTTCTCTTGCTGATATTTCTTTAGCCTCTCCATTTATCTTCGCAAAGTAACCATTCTTCTCTGCCTTGGCCTCCAGAACCTCGCCTACGGTTGCCGCATAATGAGGAGGGTCTTCTTCCACAGAGATTGAATGAAGCTCGGCACCATAACGTTTGGCCATCTCGATGGCTACTCTCAGGGCTTTCTTTGCACCTTCTGAGCCGTCATTTCCTACCAGAATTTTTTTAAACATCTTCTCCTCCTGTTTGATTGGAAAATTTCAAATGTGTTTGGTTAATCTTTACGCTATGCGCTATGCTCTTCGCGCTATGCTATTTTATAAGGAATAGGTGGAAGCATCTCGAAATTGCTATAAGATTAAATTTTTGGTATAAATAGGTCGACTTTCGGGGGTGATTGAAACACACGCAAGAGAATTCAAGATCGGGGTCTCGTTCGCAAAAGGGTAGAAATAATGTTATGTCAATGTTAAACCTAAATACAACTTGACTTTAATCTAAGTTTAACTTATTGTGAATATAATAGGGAATCTGGTGGGCAATGGAAGAGATTTTCAAGAGAACTGTCATGGATGAGATCAATAAGTTCGTCGACAGCGATGACGTTATTGTTCTCCACGGGGCGCGCCAGGTAGGGAAGACCTGCATTCTCCGTTACCTTCAAGATCGGCTGAAAGAAAAGGGCAAGACAACCTATTTTATTGACCTCGAAGATTCCCGTTATGTAAGAATTCTTGATGCAGGGGTTGACGCCTTTTTAAAACACCTTGATGAAGAAGGGATCACTTCCTCCGGCGGAGAGGGGAAATGTTTTGTTCTGGTCGATGAAATCCAGTACCTTGCCGATCCATCCTCTTTCTTGAAGTTGGTGGCAGACCACCATAAGCATATAAAGCTTATCATTTCAGGCTCATCAAGTTTTGCCATAAAAACGAAGTTCAAAGACACTCTTGTCGGTAGAACAGTAAATTTTGAGATTTTTACCCTCTCGTTTAGGGAATTCCTTCTCTTCAACCAGGTTCATTTTGAGGATGGCAAAGTATACACAAGAAAGAAAACGGATGAACTCAGGGCTAAGTTTAAAGAGTACATCCTTTATGGGGGCTATCCCAAGATTGTCCTGACGCCTGAGGTGGATAAAAAGGAGAAATACTTACAGCAAATTATCGATACTTATGTGAAAAAGGATATCAGGGACCTCGCCAGCGTAAAAGACATCGACAAGTTTAATAAGTTCCTTGAAGCCCTTGCCGGCCAGAGTGGCCAGTTGCTCAACATGACTGAGTTGTCTAACACCACCCGAATTGCGATTCAGACAATAGAGAGATATCTCTTTATTTTGGAAAATACCTATATCATAAAGTTAGTAAGACCTTTCAGCAGGAACATCCGATCAGAACTCTTCAAGCTCCCCAAAATATACTTCTATGATTCAGGACTCATGCAGATGCTCTGGTTGAAAGGTTTACAGAGAGAAGTCATCGGCCAGGCCTTTGAGACCGGTGTTTTCGCGGAATTGGTAAAGAAATATGGCAGAGAAACTGTCTTTTATTGGCGAACGAAAGACAAGAAGGAAATCGATTTTATCCTGAGAATGAAAAATGCTCTTATCCCCATTGAGGTGAAGCTCAATTACGAGCAGTTTAATCCGACAGCCATCAGATACTTCAATGAACACTACGGTATAGACAATTACAGGGTTGTGGGCCTAAACGGCATACAAAAGGACCGACGCTGCGTCTATCCATGGGATGCATAACTGTGAAATGATAGGCGATCTTCTGTGGCCCTTCCTCCTCGCTCCAAAGTAAACGTTGGATTCCGAATCAAAAATGGACCCTCTCCCTTCCTCATTAACTCGTTTCTAATACCGGTTAGAAAGAATATGAGCAAAACGACTTACATTCCTAATTTTGACAAAATGTCCATAGCATCAAAACGGAGATTACTCACTGACATTTTCAATGTTCAGACAACACTTATGTCGGCTCCTGAAATAGAATATCAATTCAATAAGCGTATCTATAGAGCTGTGAGAGATCTCGAAAAAGACTTAGCAAGGGCTTCGTAAAATGATTAATATCTCTTTTTGCAGCCCGGTAACCGTTGCCCAGGAATGTGGAGAAGGAGAAGAGGACGTTGTTGACTAAGTTGAATTACTCCTGAGGAAATTTCGGTGTCATCCATAAAAAAGTTGGTCCATCCAAATGCGGATTGCGGAATTTAACTCATTATTAAATAGGACACTTCCCGTTTTTTAGCCGGCAACAGAACTGAAAGGAGGCCCCCAATGCTATCATCATCATAAAAGTTTGATCTTATGCAGAGAAGAGGATGGGTATGCTACTACTGCGGCAAGAAAGTAAATTCGGCCTATGGAAAAGTTCACCATCAGAATCAAAACCCGAACGATGATCGTCCGGAAAACCTTAAGGTAGCGTGCAGGGAATGCCACGAGAGAATAACAGCAAGGTACAGATGACAAAAAGTTACGCAAAGGGTGCGGGGTCATAGGGTGCGGGTAGAGTAGAGAGCTGGCGTAGTGGCTAAGGCTCTATCTCCAGCTCCTGTGGGCGAACTGCCAAATTCCCACGGCCAGACTTTAACTGGCAAGTCATATGCCATACACGGCATACGGTCACATCTTCATATATCATCAATTTATGGGACAGCTCGTTCCTGAGAGAGGATTGTAGGGGGGAAGCAGAAGACAAATCTTGATGCTTGAATTAGTTTTGGAATGGGGTCAGCCCTTGACACGGGATAACTAAAATTGTGAGCGCCTTTGGATAGGGCCGAGTGCTCTCACCACATTAAATTGATATAGAGGCATAAACGAGTAAACCAAGACCTGGTGGGCGACGGCTTCAACCTCGACCACGTCGTCCTATCGAGTCAGGGCGTCTTCGTTGTTGAGACTAAGACACTCACCAAGCCTGCAAAGGGATCGCCAACCGTTAGCTTTGACAGGGAAACGGTTCTTATTAATGGGTTTGAGCCTAAGCGCAACCCTGTCACTCAAGCCCAGGCCAACGCAAGGTGGCTTGGGGAAATGCTTCGCGCCAGCACCGGCAAGGAGTTCCCCGTGAGGCCAGTTGTATTATTCCCCGGCTGGTTCGTGGAGCCCCTCCCCAAGGGATCTTCTGTTTGGGTCTTGAATCCCCAAGCCTTACCGTCATTCATCCAACACGAGTCTACCCGGATCAATGAAAGCGATTTGCACTTGGCTGCTTTTCATTTGGCTCGTTACATAAGGGCACATGCTCAGGGTTTCGGCCAGAAAACTCCCTGAAGCTGGGGGAGATATAATTTTGGAGATATAATTTTGGTTGACTTCTGGCACAGGATAATGTTAGTTTGGACGAAATGAAAAAGGAGGGATATATGGCCTCTGATGAATTGAAGATTGTCCTGGAGGACGTGAAAGAGAAGTTCGATACCGTGATAGAGGGTATTAACATGGTTAGGGAGACCTTGGAACGTCATGAACAGAAAAATGACGAGCAGTTTAAAAAGATCGATATGGAATTTTTAGGGACAAGAAAAGATATTCGGGAACTGCGGGAGGATGTAAATGGCCTCCATCAGGACCTGAATGACCATCGTGATAACACCGAGCTCCATGCAGGTGAAAGGAGGAAAAAGGCTTAATCGATATAATTCGCCAATCAAGATTATTTCTTACAAGATAAACCATTCCCCGACCAAAAACGCAAGAACAAAAAACCGCCAACCCCAATATCCCTTGGAGCTCCCTATCCACCTGTGTCATGGGTGTACGGTGCCAAACATCTACCCAATCTATTTTTTTCGAGAATCGATCACAATTCGCTACAGTATTTCTGCGATATTCACGGATTAACGACTCAAAGTGCTCTATACCAGTAGCGGTAAAAAAGAGTGTCGCACAAGATGGTTTGTCATCCACTATAAATTCGATAGAAAACCAGCCCAAAAGGAGAGCGTTGCCCAGTTCGACATAGAACACCTGATCGAAAGGGATTGACTGAATTGTTGGAGCGATTCCTTCCATGTGCCGGTCTTCGGAAATGATGAATCGATGCTTCGTAACTGCAACAGCATGAGAACCTGGCGCTGCGCACAGTCCAAAGGGGCCTTTCTCCTCTGGGAAAATGGGAGAATAAAGAAGATAGAGCAATCCTTCGTCACGGCAAAGAGTCTTCTCCATAAGGTCCACATGGACGCCAAAGAGATCGCCTGGCTTGTCTGCACGAAAGACATAAGGTTCTTTACCGGTACATCGATATTCGGATGTCCCCTCAGATTTTCCCCGCGAGTTAGATGGTTCTTTGGGGTGAAGAGGAAGCACGTCTCGAACGGCAGGATCCATAAAAAAAACTCCTTCCAGTTTTCCCCTGGTAGGAGTTTTCTATGTCCACCTATCTCAACTCCCACCAAGGACCTACTGACCTCAGCAGGAGTCATTAGCCTTTAGGCATTAGGTGGACTCCATCACCAAAATCATACTAACCAATGTAGCAAGGTCTTGTCAAGTTTTTTTCTCACCCAAATCCTGACTCCTGAAAACAAAAGGAGGTTTTTTTATTTCTTAAATTTCCACATCTTTTCAGGATGACTTTTTCAAACAGCTTTTTTAAAAAGTTTATACCATTCCAAATTCAAATGGTTATGTCCCTTTCTCACTTCTATGATGGAATTCTCTGGCCTGGTACATGAATGCTTCGAGACGGGTCAAGGTATTGGTTTGCTCCTGGCCGTCATAGGCCATATTGAGAATGGGGATATTGCTGTTTTCTTCGCGATATCGCTTAAGAAGCGTGCTCACGATCGTTCCGGGCATACAAGTGAAAGGCATGATATTGACGACGCCGCTGGCACCGCGCTTGGCGAAATCGATTGTCTTTCCAACGGACAAAATTGCCTCCCCTTCGAAGGAAGCATCGATATAGGGCTTTGCCTTCCTAAAGATCGTTTTGGTTTTAGGCTCACCGAAGTTTCTGAGACTTCCCTTGAATATCTTTTCCAATCGGTGTTCATCCTTCTTCTGAATTAAGTCCGTAAGAAAGACCTTCAGCAGATTGGAAAAGGATC
>Ga0315280_10011109_pt1 | contig 11142 bp, 12 predicted proteins | sample YL17G06_40_MG_FD_203697 | JGI IMG/M metagenome (GOLD analysis project Ga0315280, IMG submission 203697) | Sediment microbial communities from Yellowstone Lake, YNP, Wyoming, USA - YL17G06_40 | ecosystem: Environmental > Aquatic > Freshwater > Lake > Sediment | place: USA: Wyoming | collected... | reverse complement strand
AGGTGTATTCCTCCCAGGAGTAAAGCCCGTCAATTACCACGTTAGAATGCTTTAATGTTTCGTCAATCCTGGTTAGATTTAGTTTGGCATAAGCTGCCATCCCGTACTGTTTTCTGAGGAGTTCCCTGACGTAGCGCTCATTTTCCTCATTTAGCTCTAAGCCCTGCTTCTCTATTTCCTTATCAGTTAAATCGCCGAACCTTATTCTAACAAAACCGCTCTCCTCAAATACCTTGGCTACCTCGGTTTTGCCAGCCCCGGTCATGCCTACAATTGAGACTACTTTCATATTTAAGCCTCATTATAAGGGAATAACCATTAAATAACAACGGATTGTTTATTAACCTCACCCCCTTAATCCCCCTCTCCTTGAGAAGGAGAGGGGGAAATAGCTTTTATAAGAGGGGCTAACGCCCCTCTTCAACTCTCCTTAAAAGGGGGTGGAGAAGAGCCTTGCACCTTTTTGATTCTTCTCAAAAGGGTTTGAGAGGAACCTTGCCCCCTTTGACCCTCCTTAAAAGGAGTTAGAGAGAAGCCCTGCCTCTCTTTGACTCTCCGTAATAGGGATATATATTCCTATCTTGGGGGAAAGAGATTTTAGAGAGGGGCAAAGCCCCTCTCTTACTTATCCCCCCTTCCCTGAAAGAGGTAGATGAAGTCCTTGCATGAGGGGGCTAGGGGGATGGGTTTCCAGACAATCTCTATTAATAGAACATACGCTTAAAATGAACCCGGTAATAACCTGTGCTATAATTCGGAAAATGGCTGAAATTACCAACCTAGCCGATAAAATCAAGAAACAGCTACCAGCCGAGCTGGTCAACTTTATGCAGGTAGCCGGTGGGGTAGCTGCCAGCCAGGGGCAGAACCTGTACCTTGTCGGCGGGGTGGTTCGTGACTTGCTTTTGGGACGAACCAACCTTGACCTTGACCTGGTAGTGGAAGGTAATGCCATAGAGCTAGCCCAGCGGTTAGCCGAGATTAACCAGGGGAAAATTACCACCTACCCCCAGTTTAATACCGCTAAACTACAGTGGAGTAAATGGAGTGTTGATTTAGCTACCGCCCGCTCAGAGACCTATTCTAAGCCCGGAGCCTTACCAACAGTGAAGCCCAGCTCTATTAACAGCGACCTTTTCCGTCGTGACTTCACCATCAACGCCCTGGCTATTCATCTCAGTCCCAACCGCTACGGCGAACTAATTGACCTGTATGGCAGCAGGAATGACCTTGAGCACAAACTTATCCGCATCCTCCACGAAAAGAGCTTTATTGATGATGCTACCCGTATCTGGCGTGGTCTGCGTTACGAGCAACGGCTAGGCTTCCAGCTGGAAAAGAGCACCCTTGAGCTACTTAAGCGAGATATACCCATGCTGGATACCATTAGTGGCGACCGAATACGCTACGAACTGGAATGTATATTGCAGGAGGAATACCCGGAGAAAGCTCTGCGCCGGGCTGAAGAACTAGGAGTATTAGCCAAATTACACCCATCTTTAAAAGGCAATGGCTGGCTGGCGGAAAAGTTTGAGCAGGCTCGGCAGCTAAGTTCGCCTAACCCACCACCGGTTGAGCTCTACCTAGCCCTCCTGGCTTACCCTCTAACTGATGAGGAGAATGAACGCCTGATTTCATACTTGAGACTACCCAAATCATTAGCCCAAACCCTCCGCGATTCTAATAGCCTCAAAAGTAAAATTAAGACGCTGGCTTACCCTGAGCTTAGACGCAGTCAAATCTACCACCTACTCCAAGGCTATTCTCAAATAGCCATCATCGCCGATTCCTTAGCCACCAGCTCAGCCATAGCCCACCAGCATATGAAAATCTTTCTCCGCACCCTCCGTTTTATCAAGCCAGCCCTCACCGGCGACGACCTGATAAAGATGGGCGTCTCCTCCGGTCCCCAAATCAAAGAGGTATTAAATCTGCTGCATGAAGCCAGGCTTGACGGAAAAGTGACCACCAAGCAGGGCGAGGAAGAATTGGTCAGGGGGTGGTTAGATAAATCAAGACAGAATGATTAAATAGTCGCCAAGGTATCAGTAAGGTAGGATTCTAGACCTTGTTGTTGGAGGTTGTGGTATATCTTCTCAGCCTGAGCTTTATCCTTGACTAGGGTAAATAGGGCTGGGCCTGAACCAGCCAGGTGAACCTCCTGGGCTCCAGCTCGTAAAAATTGTTGCCAATACTCCTCAAGTCCGGCAAAGCTGCCAACGGCAACATCATCTAACACATTAAAGAGGGTGCTTACCAACCTCTCCCCCTTCAAACTTCCTCCGGTTAGTAATGCCACAAGCCTGTCAGTAATCTCTCCCCGGGTATAGTGGCTGGGCTTCAAGCTGGTATAAAGTCGTTCTGTCTTCCCCGGCATCCTCGGCACCGCTGGCAGCATTATCACCACCCACATGTGGGGAAATGGGGGTAGCGGGATTACTATCTCACCTCTACCCCTGACCACAGCCGTGCCACCATAAAGAAAGAAGGCTACATCTGAACCTAACTGCGAGGCTAGCTCAAGTAATTGTGGTAATGATAGACCCAACCCCCAAAGCTTATTAAGTCCACGCAGGACAGCGGCGGCGTTGCTACTATCCCCGCTTAACCCTGAAACCAAGGGGATATGCTTATCAACCTCTATTTGTACCCCTCTGGAGCACCCGGTGGTCTTTTGAAGTAAATTAGCTGCTTTAGATACCAAGCTCTTGGCTGAAACCCAATTGGGGTCAGTACAGTTAAACTCAATATTTTCACTCAACCGGAAGTGGAGGCTGTCGCACAGATTCATCGCCTGGATGACACTACGGATTTCATGAAAACCATCGGGGCGCTTAGCCAAGACCTCAAGGGTCAGATTTAGTTTAGCCGGCGCCAGAACTGTCAACACACTAGCCCTCTTTCCTTATAAAGACCTGCCATAATTGCGCCCATTCAGCAAGGGTCAGTGTCTCAGCCCGCCGTTGTGGGGCTATATTCGCCTTTGCCAACAAAGACAAGACCTCAGCCTTAGGCAATCCCAGACCCTGAGTTAAAGAATTACAGAGCTGCTTGCGGGGGGCGGTAAAGCCAGCCCGCACCAGTCTAAAGAAGTCGGCTTCATCGGCGACATCTACCGCTGGTCTAGGATATAGCGTCACCTTCAATATAGCTGAATCAACCTCCGGCGCAGGATAAAAGCACCGGGCTGGCACATGGCTGACTATTTCCGGCTGACCATAGAACTGCACACTAATGCTTAAAACACTCATCTCGCCAGGCTCAGCCACAATAGCCTCAGCCACCTCCTTCTGCACCATTACCACCATGACTTGAGGCTTGAGTGAGGCTTCAAGGAAATGGCGTAAGACCGGGGAGGTAATATAATAGGGAAGGTTAGCTACTACTTTGTAGCTAAAAGGGCTACTTATCGCTGAAGGAAACCTCTCCCTTTGCCTCCGAAGCAAAGTTTCCGGGTCAATTTGAAGCACATCCTCATTAATGATGGTAACATTATTGAAAGCAGCCAGGGTCTGTTTCAAGATAGCCGCCAGTTTGCTATCCAGCTCAATGGTAACTACCCATCCAGCTTGCCTAGCTAGCTCCTTGGTCAGCACACCTAGACCAGGACCTATTTCCATAACAATATCGGCGGAGGTGAGTTCAGCGGCTGAGGTAATAAGCTTAAGCACCTCCTCATCAATGAGGAAGTGCTGCCCCAGTCCTTTCCTCGCCCGAAGACCAAAACGGCGTAACAACCCCCTAGTTTGAGCCAAGAGTGATTTCGTTTTCAGGTAACGCCTCCAACTTAAAAAATCGGGAAACAATTCGTATCTGATTAGCTTTGATTTGTTTTTACATTATGTCAACTTTATCTCTGGGGTTCTGCCTAACTCGGTCATAGACCGTAGCTCAGACGAGCCACCAAGCGCACAGGCAAGTTATGCTTCACCATTTTATTCTGGGTAATACCAATATCATAGAGAATACGGTAGAGCCTAACTATCTTAGTTTTACTATCATAGATAGCATAGCTGGCTCTGGGGTCGCCATCTCGGGGCTGTCCAACACCGCCAGGATTAATAATTAGTCGGCTTTCCCCCAAGACGAGCCCGACATTAGTTAAAAATGGGCTAAATGAGCAACCACCAGTTTCAGTGTGCCTAAACACCATAGGCACATGAGAATGACCCACCAGGCAAAATTGCGACTGGAAGTAGGCAAAGTTCTGCCTAGCGCTGCTAATTGACAGCAGATACTCCCAGATAGGCTCCCTCGGACTACCATGGACTAAGGTAAAATCGCCCTTCTCAATAACCAAAGGCAGGCTCTCCAGATAGTCTATATCCTCCGGGCTTAATTGCTTGGCTGTCCAGCGGGAGGCGGCAGCGGCGTCAGGATTAAACTCGGAGAGGCTAAGCTTACCTATTGCTGCCCAATCGTGATTACCGGCAACACACACATGGTTATGTTGACGCAAAAGCTCAATACACTGATGGGGGTCAGGACCATAGCCAACAACGTCCCCCAAACACCACACCTCCTCCACCCCTCCCCTGCGCTTAATGTCATCCAGCACTGCGGTAAAAGCGGCTAGATTGGCGTGAATATCAGCAATAATGGCGTAACGCACCGATAAAACTATAACAGCTTTTGTATGAGATGGCTAGAGGATTCTTATCTACCTCACCCCCATTAGGTTTTTATTTAGTAACCCTATCCCCCTTTATTCCCCTTCCCCTTAATAAGGGGAAGGGGGAAGATAATTTGTTGAGAGGGGCTTTTTACCCCACAAAAACAAAGTTTTTGTGGGGAGCCCGTATTCGCCCCTCTTAGACTCCCTGACAACCGACCTTTATATTGATAGAGTTGGTTGTGAGCCCAATATAAGGGTGCTATAATTCGGCTATGAAGGTCTCAGAGCTGGGGGAATTTGGACTGATTGACCTCCTAGCTAAAATGGTTTATCGCGCCCAGGATAAACAGATAGCACCCTACCAACAACTGATTATCGGTATCGGCGATGATGCTGCCGCCTGGCACGGTGATGCCTCAACTCAACTGGCTACGGTTGATTCCTTTATTCAGGACGTCCACTTTTCCTTGGATATCACCCCGTGGAAAGAGCTGGGGTGGAAAGCACTGGCTATTAACCTGAGCGACATTGCGGCTATGGGTGGCGTGCCTAAATATGCCCTGGTATCGTTAGCCCTGCCTGACCATACTGAAGTAGACGACGTTACCGCCTTCTACCAAGGGATGATTGAGCTGGCACAGCAATTTGGAGTAGCCATAGTGGGTGGCGACACCAGTAGCTCCCCATTAGTGGCTATTAACATTACTGTTTTGGGCAGTGCTAAAAATAATGGTAAGCATATCCTCACCCGCTCGGGAGCTAAAGCTGGTGACAAGGTAGCGGTTACCGGTTACTTGGGCGCAGCTAGCGCTGGCTGGGAGATGCTTACCAAAGGGCTTCAATTTGACCCTGAAGCTACCGCTTATTTAAAAAGGGCATTCCTCCACCCTTACCCCCGAATAGCCGAAGGTCAACTGCTGGTAGACCACGGGGTAAAGACAGCGATAGATATTAGCGACGGGCTGGTTTCAGACCTAAACCAAATATGTAAAGTCAGCCAGGTTAGCGCCCGAATAGAAGTTGACCGAGTGCCCATTCAGCCTACAGTCAAGGCTAACTTCGGTGATAGAGCCCTTGAGCTAGCACTATCCGGGGGAGAAGATTACGAACTATTGTTTACCGCAAGCACCGAGGGCATTGACAAAATAAAAGCCAGAGCCCCCTGCCCAATAACGGTAATTGGTGAAATCGTGGCTGATAAGGCAGGCAAGATAACCCTGGTTGACAGCCAAGGAAACCCGTTTATTATCAGTAGAAAGGGATGGGAGCACTTTATTTCAAGATGAAAATAAGCCACCTTGATTTAGTTAGCCATAGTCCAGAGGAGACCCAAAAGATTGGAGCCTATATCGGTAAGCTAGCCCTGCCCGGCGATATTTTTCTCCTCGTCGGCAGGTTGGGAACAGGCAAGACCTGCCTCACCCAGGGTATTGCCCACGGGCTAAATATCAAAGAGTATGCGCTAAGCCCTTCCTTCATCATAGTTAGGGAACTTTATGGTAGGTTGCCTCTATATCATATAGACCTGTTCCGGCTAGACCATGTCGAAGAGATTGAAGAACTAGGCTTGGACGACTATCTATATGGCAAGGGTGTTTGCGTCGTAGAGTGGGCAGAAAAGGGGTTAAGTGTATTACCAAACGAGCACCTGCTAATTCAAATAGACTTTCTTTCCGATACCGAGCGTAGCTTTCAACTTAAACCCAGGGGTAAACGCTATCTAGAAATACTAGACCAACTGAAATCCTTTACTCATGACTCAAAACAAGGGCTGGGATAAGACTAATGCTACTAGCCATAGATACTTCAACAGCCACCACTAGTCTGGCTCTGGTTCAAGACAGCCGGGTGCTAGCTGAACTAACCTGGCGCTGTGAACAAAACCACAGTGTTGAACTGCTACCTCGCTTGGCTGACCTGCTAAGTTGGACTAAGTCCAGCCTTAAATCTATCAGTGGCATCATCGTAGCCAAGGGGCCGGGAAGCTTCAATGGGTTGCGGGTTGGGATTAGCACAGCTAAAGGGTTAGCCTTTAGCCTGGGTATTCCTATCGTTGGCATCAGCACCCTTGAAGTAGAAGCTTACCAGCACGCTGAAGCTAATTTGCCTATTTGTCCCATTTTTAACGCTGGTAGAGGAGAGATTGCCATCGCTATATACCAGATGAAAGATAATGAGTGGCATCAGATTATCGGTGAGCATATAACTACCGTTGAAACCCTATGCTCACAGATAACAACCAAAACCTTGTTTTGCGGCGAATTTGTAGCCGCTATCGCCGGAGAGTTAAGAAAGCAGCTTAAGCGAAGGGCAATAATATCATCGTCAACCGCCAGCTTACGGCGAGCCAGCTTCTTAACCGAGCTCGGGCAACAGCGACTGGCAGCCGGCAAGTATGATAACCCAGCCACTTTAAACCCTCTATACCTGAGGCGACCGCCAATCACTAAACGCAAGCAATAAAGAACGGAGGCAGCAAGATGGTAACTGGACGACAAATATCAATTGGCATCAGTGACCTTTGTTTTGGCTGTGGCAAGGATAACCCCATCGGACTAAAACTAAAGTGCAAGTGGGATGGTAAACAGGTCAGAGCCGAGTTTACCCCTAACAAGTTCCATCAGGGCTGGGAAGGCATTATCCACGGCGGCATAATAACCACTGTCTTGGATGAGGCGATGGGTTATGCCGCCTACTATGAGGGGATAAAGTGCGTAACCAGTTCCATACAAACTAGGTTCAAACGGCCACTTTCAATAGACGAGCCTACCATCGTCACCGCTTCGTTGACCAAAAATGCGCGAAGATTCGTTGAGACCGAGGCAAAGATGACCTTGACGGATGGCACATTAGTAGCCGAATGTACAGCTACACAATACGTCGGCTCAAAAGTCAAATAGGGAGAATAAGTCCAAGACGATGTCTAAAGGAGATTAAAAATGGAAAGGTCCCTGGTTCTTATCAAGCCGGATGCTATCCAGAGGGGGCTGGTAGGGACTATTATCAGCCGATTAGAGAAGGTGGGGCTTAAGCTGGTGGCAATGAAGATACTTCACATGGACAAGGAATTAGCCCAGCGCCACTACGCTATCCACAAAGACAAGCCCTTCTTTGACAGTTTGGTCAATTACATTACCTCGGCGCCGATAATCGCCATTATCTTTGAGGGTGAGAAGGCGGTGGAGGTAATTAGAAAAACGATGGGGGCGACTGACCCAGCCAAAGCCGAGGCAGGAACCATCAGGGGAGACTTCGGTTTAGATATTGAACACAATACTATTCATGGCTCTGATTCAATAGACACTGCCACAGAGGAAATTAAGCTCTTCTTTGGTGGAGATGAAATTTTTAGTTATTGAATTCTGAGTAACGGGGCAGCCTGGCTCCACAGCTTGTCCAGCTGGTATTGCTCCCGCTCAATGGGGGCAAAAATATGGACGATAACATCGCTAAAATCAAGAAGCAGCCACCCCGAATCCACAGTACCTTCGTAGTGGTGAGGTAAAATACCCTGTTTCTTTAAGGCATGTCCGACTTCGTCCCGGATAGCCTCAATTTGTTTACTGGTATCACCGCTACAGATGACAAAGTAATCGGCAAAGCTGCACACCCCCCGGGCATCCAGCAACACAATATCAACCGCCTTCTTATTACTGGCGGCTTCTACCGCCCAACGCGCTACATCTATTGCTTCCAGCTATTACCCTCCAAACGTTATTCCAGTAGCCACAAAGCTATAGCCGTCCCACTAGCTCTTTCAGCCCTAGCTCCTGCAAGGTTGACTCCAGCGGCTTACCAGTCTTGGCATCCCAGCCAAGCGCTTCATAGCCCCTCTTTTTCATAGCATCAAAATCCACCCTCCTTCCCTCATACGGTCCAGCATCTTGCGCAACCATTAGCCTTTCGGGCAAGCGCCATTTGGTGGTATCTATCCCCTCGCGGACGTTAAAGGCTTGACGCAAGGCCTGAATTCGGCGCCCTGCCTTTAGCCCTTCAGCTAGGGTAAAATCCCACCCAGTCACCGCCGATATTGCCTCAGCTAGAGGTAGAGTCTCCGGGGTCAGCCCAAAAACACAAAGACCAGCCGAAGTCCACAGTCGGTCTAGGTCACTACAAGTGGCATATACCCGGGCGTTAGCAGCCATATCAAGTGGGTCAAATCTGGGCAACTGCAATTCATCGGAGGTTGGAAATGGGACACCACCGTCCAGATGTTGATGCATAACCTGTGAACATGTATGGCGCGCTGGGGTGGGGTCGCAAATATAACCCCAGCCATAGCCAATGCTGACTCTAGGGTCGTGAGCTGGTACGTCCTGACCACCCATATGCATAGCCCACTTCTCGGAACCTTTGCCAATACGCTCAGCAGCTAACTTGCTTCCATCAGCCAGCACAGCGCCGATTCCTTCTCGTCGGGCTATCTTTTCCACCATAGCTACCAGCGCTGCCCCGCTGCCCCAAGTAAGTTCAATGCCACCGGTGTCCTTCTTAGTTATGACACCGTGCTCGTAACACTCCATAGCAAAGGCAACAGTACTGCCCGTGCTTATGGTATCAAGTCCGTAAAGATTACAGAGGTCATTGGCTTTGGCTATTGCCTCTAAATCGTCAATAACACAATCAGAGCCAACCATAGCCAAGGTTTCATACTCTGGCTTGCTGCTTTTAACCACACCGTAAGAGGCGGTCTTAATCCTATACCAACCCTTGCAGCCTAGTGGACAGCCTAAACAAGCATGCTTTCTGGTCTGGTGCTTGGTAACTTGGTTATCGCTTATCTTGCTATGATTAGGCAATCCTTCCTCGCCATAAAGACGCCAGTTTTTAATCGGTGCATCAGCGCTAACCAGCGAAGCGGAGGTAAAGCCACAGGTACCCCACTTTTTGAACGTTACAGCCCATGGATGCTCCGTATCCCTGACACTTTTGAGATAATCCTTACGCAGAGCAGCCAAGCGCTCAGGGTCGGCTATTGGCACCTTTTTAGTACCTCTAGTAGCAAATGCCTTCAGGCGTTTGGAACCCATCACCGCCCCTATCCCAGACCTACCAGCAACACCCCCCTCATGCCTAATGCACGCCAGTAGTGATTTGGCTTCACCAGCCAGGCCTATACAGGCAACCTTTACCTGCTTGTCGCCCAGTTCACCCCTTATTATCTCTTCAGTCTCAAGGGTGTCTTTGCCCCATAGGCCAGAAGCATCTTTAAGTTCAGCCTTGCCATCATGGAGGAATAGATAAACCGGCTTGGGGGAGATACCACTAAAGAAAACACCATCATAACCGGCTGCCTTTAGCTCAACGCCAAAGGAGCAGCCACAATTGGCATCACCCCACCCACCGGTGAGGGGAGATTTGGCAACTACTTGAAACTTGGCACCGTGGATTCCAGTTCCAGTCAACGGCCCGACCAGAAAGCCAAGTATATTATCTGGACCCAATGGGTCAACTTTAGGCTTCATACGCTCATAGAGAATCCTTACCCCTAGCCCCTGACCTCCAATAAAATCACGGTACATCTTTTCCGGCAGGTTCTCTTCTTTGACAGAACCCGAAGTCAAGTCAACAAACAAGACTTTCCCATTGTAACCTTTGGGCATTATCATTCCCCCTTTCTTATTAATTAACTCCTTTTAATGACCAAAAATAAACCCCCTACGTCTCGGTTCGAAGGGGGTCTATTCCAAGCCAAGCAGTTTGACCTCTAAGCATACTAAATCCTTGTCTTTAACCTGCGTTGAGACCGTTCTAGCTTCATTTCTATATTATTATAACTTCGAAGCTTTTGTCAATCGTCTATACCGGTCCCAAGCAATCATATTCCCAGCCTACCGAGTCCTTTTCCCTTGTTTTTCCCTATGAGCCATGTCTACATGCTTCTGCCAGCATTTCTCATGGACGTAAACAGCACACCTAGCGCAGTAGTAGATATGGACTCTGGCTTTCTTTCCACAAACCGGGCAATTCATTAGGAGCTCCTAGCACCTGTCTCTAACCCTGCTTCAGCAGCATTAAGGGCTTAACTTGAGCGTCAACACTGAGATTACAATGAATATAGAAACTAAGGCGATGGTAAGTTGGAACAATAATTTTTCCACGCCCCGTCTAGTCCGATAGACAGTGCCTGGCTGACCAAATATACCCCCCAGACCGCCACCCCGAACCTGAAACAGAATAACCATTGTCAAGGCTATAGATAACACAATCTGGGATATATTGAGATAGTTTTGCATCCTACCCTTCCTCAAGCTTTTGCTTTAGTAATTCGTTCACCACCTTTGGGTTGGCACGACCTTTGGTCGCCCTCATCACCTGACCGACAAGAAACTGCAGTGCCGGTGTCTTACCTGCCTTAAAATCAACCACCGCTGGGGCATTGGCTTCAATCACCCGACTAACTGCCTCTTCAAGCTGTTGGCTATCACTAATCTGGCTAAGCCCTCGCTGGCTAATAATCTCATCAGCATCCTGCCCGGTTTTGAACATCCTCTCAAGCACCGATTTGGCAGTTGCCGTGTTAACGA
>Ga0315280_10011108_pt1 | contig 11142 bp, 11 predicted proteins | sample YL17G06_40_MG_FD_203697 | JGI IMG/M metagenome (GOLD analysis project Ga0315280, IMG submission 203697) | Sediment microbial communities from Yellowstone Lake, YNP, Wyoming, USA - YL17G06_40 | ecosystem: Environmental > Aquatic > Freshwater > Lake > Sediment | place: USA: Wyoming | collected... | reverse complement strand
GCGCCGCGTCCGATTCCGGACACCTCGAAAAAGTGGCCGGAATCAACCGGAATCGGTGGCCGCTTTGAACCGGAACAGCTGTCCGGATTGAACCGGAATCACTGTCCGCTTTCAACCGGAATATACAGGCCATATCTTTCTTTATGATAATGTTCAACAAGCAAGACAAAAAGTTGTTGAAAATGGATTTACGATTATAAATGAGTTAACCTGGATTATTCATAAAAAAAGCTGTTTCCCTTCATAACGTATTGATTTACAATACGTTTTGAACAAATAAAGGAGGAAACAGCTTTAAACAAAGTTCATCATACCACCGAACGGCTTCTTTTTGAAGACCTCCAAGAAAAAAAGCTCGAATTCGACTTTGCGGGCGGCGAAGTCTCGTCCGACGCCGGCGTGCTCTTCCTTCGGGAAGTTGAACGCCGCCTGAAGCTTCTCGACCGCGTCGCCAAGGTTCTGCACGATCGCCGCCATCCCGGCTATACCCGGCATGCGCTCCTGGACATGCTCAAACAACGGGTCTTCCAGATCGCCTGCGGCTACGAGGATGCCGACGATGCGGACACGCTGCGGGACGACCCGGCCCTGAAGATGGCCTGCGAGAAGCTTCCCGAGGATGCGCCGTTGGCCAGCCAACCGAGGCTCTCTCGTCTGGAGAACGCCGTCTCGCGCACCGGTTTTTACCGCATCGCCGAGGTCCTGGCCGATGCGTTCATCGAGTCGTACCGGACTCCGCCGGTTGCGATCGTGCTGGACATCGACGACATCGAGGATGTCACTCACGGTCATCAGCAGAGGGCTCTGTTCAACGCCTTTTTCGATGAGTATTGTTATCTTCCGATCCACCTCTACGAGGGCAAGAGCGGGAAGCTGGTGACGACGGTGCTGCGCCGGAAGTCGGCCTCCCTGGTCGAAGAGGCTGAAAAACGTTTCCAGCGAGAGCGGCAGCCGGTCCGTCTCTTCGGGGGGTTTTCCTACGGGGCGGAAAGCTGGACTGAAGACAGCCGGGTCGTCGTCAAGGCCGAACACAACGCTCTGGGTCCGAACCTCCGGTTCGTGGTGACGAATCTGGAATGCCGATCCCGGCGCCTCCTCTATGAAATGATCTACAGCGAGCGAGGACGGATGGAACTGATGATCAAGGACCACAAGACCCATCTTCGCTCCGATCGGACTTCCTGTCATCGCTTCCAAGCCAACCAGTTCCGCCTCTTCGTTCATTCCATGGCTTATGTGCTGCTGCATGCCTTGCGTCAGTCGAATCTGCAGGGAACCACGTGGGCGCGGGCCCAGTTCGACACGATCCGGCTCCAGGTCTTGAAGCTCGGAGCTCGGGTCCGGCAGTTGCGGACACGGATCAAAGTGCATCTACCGACCTCCTACCCTTGGCAAGCGGATTGGACGAAAATCTGGGCGTCCTGCCGCGGCTCTCCGTGAAGATAACCCCATTTTGACTTGAAGTTCATGATCTTAACGGCGGAGTCCGCTCCGAGGCGGGCAAAATGGCGTCCGACCATGATCTGCAAGCGGCCATAGTCGGATGACCGGACGGTTTTTGTTGGAATCCCTGACCGTTTGTCATTCCGTATGGCCCAGCCTTGCCTTTTTCAGCAATTTATGAATAGATCAATGAGCGCTCCTGACTTATACGCAAAATTTCAGATGTGAGAGACATGGCAATTTCCTATTAAGAATTCCAGAAAACTCTCGAACCTTTTGGAAAAACCTCCGCCGGGGCGTCAAGCATTATATAATATAGGACATTTTTCGGCCAAGGCGCGAATAAAGGCGTCAACAGAAGCTCCAAATTCCGCCAGAATTCACCTCCAAAGGTGATTAACTTTTTCTCAATTATTAATCAAAATACATTATCAACATTTTATTTGATGGGGAGCAATTGGGAAGGAGTATTCAAGGCTTGATGGCCAAATGAATTCTTCATCTTCATATAGAACTAGCCGACAGATCATGAAAAAGAAGATTTATATTGAAGGCGAAGGCTGTGATCGCAGGCTTCTCGAAAAAACTAAGATCCTCAAGTATTTGGAAAAGAATAATTATGAGTTCACGAGGAGGCCATCTAAGGCCGATTACATTCTTCTATTTACCTGTGCTTTCAAGAAGGAGGAGGAAGACTATTCATTGGATCGTCTCCGAGCCCTGCAAAACTACCGGGGACGGTTGCTGGTCTACGGCTGCCTGCCGGACATCGCACCTTATCGGCTGGGAGACTTTGACTCAATCTGCAAACTGGCCCCTAAAGACTTGGACCAGATTGACGACTTCTTTGACGGGATTAAGGTGAAATACGCCGATGTCACAAATCCACACGCGATCGCGGATTCGCCCAAAGCCGCATTCGTCCAAAAGGTCAGGCGGAATCTCTATAACCATGATTTCCTCGCAAACCGCATCCTCCATTTTCGTGATCTCTTTCTGAAGCCAAAGGAATATTATTACCTCATGGTCTGCCGGGGTTGTCTTGGAACTTGCAGCTATTGCGCCATCCGTCGTGCCGTCGGATCAGTCAAAAGCAAGCCAATTACAGCTATCTTAGCTGAGTTTCAACAAGGTTTAAAGGCAGGATATCAGGATGTTGTCCTTCTTGGAGACGACCTAGGCGCATATGGGCTTGACGGGCCAGGGACGTTGCCGATCTTAATGAAATCCTTGCAGGAAGAGATCAAATCGTTTTGCGGCCTTTCGCCCAAGTCATCATCGAAAGACACGCTTGTCCGATTCCATTTGAAGGAAGTCCATCCAAAATACTTACTACGGTATGAAGAATCCCTTGACCAGTTTTTGGATCGCCAGACCGTCAGGAGCCTGCTCTGTCCTATACAGTCGGGAAGTCCTCGGATCTTAGAGCTTATGCAAAGAGAGCATACAGTCGAAGATGTAAAAAGGCTCATCGGGAAAGTTCGGAAGCTTAGTCCCACGATCGAGCTTTCCACTCAGATTATTGCCGGCTTCCCTACGGAAAGCGATGAGGATTTCGAAGCGACTCTCGCTCTGGTTGCAGATCTCAAATTCCGTTGGGTTGTAGTTTTTCCCTATGATCGAAAAATAGGCACGCCCGCGGCGGAGATGACCGGACAGGTATCTAGTAGTGTGATTCACACGCGAGTTAGAAGAGCCCTCAAGTATTTTCGGCATAATGGGATCAAGGCGTTCATTAATTGCCCATGGTAGTCGGAAACACTGAAGAAACTACAGCGAGGGCAGACTGTAGAAAAGCAACAAGAGCCTTGCCAAATATGTTCACTACTCTCGACATTTTTTCGGAGTCGCTCATATAATCGGAACGCCAAGGCGAAAAAATGCAAAGAGATAATCAAAGACGCGCGGTGGTTTCTTCTTAAAGTGGGGCGCTTGAGATAGGATTCTATCGAAAGGTGAAATAAAGAAAGAGGAGCCAAATGAGGACTGATTCCAAAAAGCTCGAAGAAAGCAGGCTTTCAGGATTAAGCCTTGAGAACTACCCGATTCTACACGAACGTCACCGGATTTTTCCTGAGGTTTTCGAAAACAGGCAGCACCGGAAGATCATCGACATCTCATCTGGCATCGGGATTATAGCCCGCCGGATTATCGAAAATTATCCTTGCGAAATGCACTGTAACGAGGTAGATGAAACGTGCTTAAACCAGCTGAAAAAATTGAATGTTCACATCACGAGTTACGACCTCGATACGGGCGAGCAGATTGCCCTCCAGACAGCGGATTATGATGCTATAATTTGCCTGGCCACCATCGAGCATCTCATAAACATTGACGTTTTCGTTACGGACCTCAATCGTATTTTGAAAGAAGACGGCCGACTGTATCTATCCGTACCGAACTATGCCTCACTCTATTGGATGATTCCTCTTCTGCGGGGACGGACTTTTCATGATCCTTTCGGCGAAAAATCCAGGTATGAATTTTATGCCCATGTTCGCTATTTCACTTTTAAATCATTGCTTGATTATATGCGGCACTTTGGTTTCATTCCCGATACGGTATACCTCACTCTTCCAAAAGGGAGCAGTCATTTTCTCCGAATCCGGGATCGTTCAAAGATCCTTGCATTTCTGATTCGGTCCTCCTTTCGTCTCCTCTATATGCTTTCTCCGCGTTGGCATCAGGAACCGGTGATCTGTTTCGCAAAAGTAAAAACCGGAGTAAAAATGAAGAAGCGAGTTCTATAATCTTCGGAGTTTTATGCGTACCTCTTCCGAAACAGTGATTGTCGTGTACTCCCATATCGTGGGCCTGGCAGTCATCCGCGCCCTGGGACGGATGGGAATTCCTCTCGTGGTTCTCCACTACCTGCCGGTCGAAATGGGTTATGTCTCGAAATATGTTAAACATCATTTTCGGATTACTGCTCCCACAATGGACGAAGAATCCTTCATCTCGGATATTCTTGCTTTGGCCGACAAATATCCGGGAGCCCTTCTCGTCCCCACGGATGATTATACGGTGGTCGCTCTATCTAAGAATAAAGAAAGTTTGCAAAAACATTTCAAGGTCGCGGTGGAGGATTGGTGTATCGTCAAACGTATTGTCAAAAAACAATACACGTACGAGCTGGCCGAACAAATAGGGGTCCCTTATCCTAGGACGGCCTTTTGTGAAAACCTTGATGATATCGAGAAAAGGGGTCGCGATTTTCTATTCCCCTGTCTCCTTAAGCCGTACGAGGGACATCAATTCTTCGACATTTTCAGGAAAAAAGTTCTTGTAGTGCAAAACGTCTCTGAACTTCGGACGCGATATCAAGAGCTGCAAGATCTTAGGATCAAAGTTATGTTGCAGGAGATCATCCCCGGAAGAGCCAGCGAGGGTGTAAATTACATTTCCTACATTATTAACGGGGAACCCATCGCCGAATTCACGGCCGAAAAGGTCAGGATTGACCCTCCCTTTTTCGGTTCTCCTCGTGTCATTGTCAGCAAGAAGATCCCTCAGATAATCGAACCCGGGAGGAAGCTGCTCAAAGCCTTGAACTACAACGGTTTTTCATGCACAGAGTTCAAACGAGATGCCCGGGACGGAGTTTACAAGCTAATGGAAATCAACGCTAGGCACAACCTCTCGGGATCTTTGGCTGTTGCCTGCGGGATCGATTTCCCCTGGATCATGTATCGTGATCTCATCGATAACCAGAAAGAATACAAAACAGATTTTCGGGAGAATGTCTATTGGATCGATCTGACCAAAGATGCAATGAGGTTCTTTGTATCCCGAAAGGCGGAAGGATATTCCTTAGGCCAATATCTTATCTCATACCTCCATAAGCATATTTTTGCCATCCTTGATATTCGGGACCCGCTTCCGGGGGTCAAGAGATTCATTGATATCATAAAAATAGCAGCATCAGGCCGAGCGAATTCATATTATTTATAAACCGATGCCAGAAAATTTCCAGATTGGAGTCATAGTCCTCGGAGGAGATTTCCAAGCGCTTGGAGCAATCCGGTGCTTGTCCGAATATAATATTCCTGTCGTGCTGGTGGACGACGAGCCCAATATAGCTCGGTTTTCACGCTGCCTGAACGGCCATATTCGGATGCCTGCTCTCCGTGAAGCTCATCTCTTTGCCGAGCGTTTGATCGCGTTGGCCAAATCTGAAGACCTTAAAGGTTGGGTCCTCCTGCCTAACAATGACGAGCTGGTCATGCTTCTCGCGAAAAACCGGGATGCACTGTTAGAATATTTTGCCATCCCCGTTCCTTCCTGGCCGATTGTCCAAAAATTCTATTACAAAGATAAAGCTTATGAACTGGCTAAAAAAATCTCTATACCTGTTTCCAAAATATATTCTGGTCGGACGGTGGACGAGATCCTGGATCAAAGCCCTGTCTTTCCCTTGGTGTTGAAGCCCAGGGCAAAGGAACGATATTATCCCGAGGCCAGGAAAAAGGCCGTTAGGGTAAACACGCCGATTGAGCTTCGAAAAGAACACCAGATCATGGCTTCGATTATCGACCCGGGCGAGATCGTCATCCAAGAATTTATCCCAGGAGGGGGAAAAAATCTCTATTCGTATGCCGCACTCTACGACGGGCAGAAGATCGTTGCAGGCATGGCCGCAAACCGTCTTCGCCAACACCCGAGAGAATTCGGGCATGCCACGACGTATGCGATCTCTGTAGAAGCCCCAGAGTTGAAAGACTTGGCGGAAAGGCTTCTCCGTGAGATCGAATTCTACGGGATTGCTGAGGTCGAATTCATGAGAGATGAGCGCGAAGGGGTATTTAAATTCATTGAGATTAACGGCCGGATCTGGGGATGGCATACGCTAGCCAAAGCTGCCGGTGTCAATCTGCCATATCTGCTCTACCGGCATCTTACGGGACAGGAAATCATTGCACCTTGTCCTAAGGAAGGCGTGAAATGGGTCCGACTTATTACAGACGTGCCCACCTGCATCAAGGATATCCTTGCCGGCCATATTACCTTGAAGGAGTATTGGCAATCAATGAAAGGACCTAAGGAATTCGCAGTCCTTTCCCGTGAAGATCCCCTTCCCTTCTTCATGGAATTTTTGCTGATTCCTTACTTGTGGTGGAAACGTGGATTCTGATAAAAGAAAATAATAGAGCGAATCATGTGGTATCAATATATTATTGGTTGCGCGGCGGTCCTCGGCGGACTCGTTCTTCTTATTTGGAAATTCGAGCTCCGGATCAAATGGGCTCTGCCATGGGCCCTGGTCATATCTCCTATATCCGTGTGGCTGGCTTATCGCTTTACAGCTCCGCTGCCGTGGATGACTCTATTCTCCCAAATCTTTTTAGCTTTTATGTTGTCTATTGCCGCGTCTGCTGTCGTCGTCGCATCTCTGTTCTTTCGTGATCCGCGCCGTACTCCGCCCGCAGACGCCAGGACAATCCTTTCTCCCGCCGATGGCAAGATTATCTATATCAAGAGCTTGGAAGGTGACTGGTTTCCCATAGCGGTCAAAAAGGGCAAGGACATTCCCCTAGCCGAATTTCTCGGAGAGTCATTCCCTCTGGAGCATGGATTCCAGATAGGGATTATGATGAGTTATCTCGATGTCCACGTCAACCGTGCTCCGATTTCCGGAAAAGTACAACGGATCAAAAGGCTTCCCGGATCTTTCCGCTCACTCAAGCACATGGATTCTCTCCTTGAGAATGAACGTGTTTTTTCGATCATTAGCGGCCCGGAGATTAATATGGGAATCGTTCAAATCGCTTCAAGACTCGTTCGAAGGATCGTCCCTTTCATAAAGGAAGGAGATATTCTCAGCCAAGGTGATAGAATCGGGATGATCCGGTTTGGATCTCAAGTAGACCTAATCATACCTATCCGCGACGGACTGACTATTATTGCCAAGGTCGGAGATTATGTGAAAGCAGGATTGAGCGTTATTGCAAGATACGAAGACAAGAGCAGCTTCACCCTCATATCCACCTCCTGGTAACAGAGGGAGGTGAAGACTTTGAGGGGAGGTTTCATCATCTCGCTGAGTTCCAGGATAGCCTCCTGGCCGAGTTCTTCAAGCGCGAAGTCTTCGCTCTTCTCCTCCAGGAGGAACGATTGAGGTGGACCCCATTGATTGGACAGTTGAGAGGCTTTCTGAAGGTGCATTGAAGACCTGCCGTCCGTGACCATTTTAGTCCTTTTTATGCTCAAAAGCCATTTTTCGCAGAAACCACGAAAAAACGGCTTCACCATTCGCCCTACAATCGCCGATCTCGACTCGGTCCATATCAAACCCTTGGCTCCAGTAAGATCTCAGGTGCTGCCGGCAACCCAAAATAAACTTCCTGCGGTGTCCGATAACCCGGGGCCTCATGCGGCCGTTCCGTGTTGTAAAACCGAAAATAGGCCGCCAGATGCTCCCGGGCTTCCGGCACTGTACGATACTCATGAAGATAGACCTCCTCGTATTTCACCGTCCGCCCTAGACGCTCGACGAAAATATTATCATAGACCCGGCCCCGGCCATCCATGCTGACCTTTATCCCCGCGCCTTCCAAAAGCCCGGTGTACTCCAGACTCGTAAACTGCGAGCCCTGGTCCGTGTTGAAAATCTCCGGCTTCGAAACCCGAAGCGCTTGCCGTAAGGCCTCCAGACAAAACACTTTTTCCAGCGTAATCGACAGCTCCCCAGAGAGAATGTAGCGGCTCGCCCAATCCAGAATCACGACAAGATAGACAAATCCATGAGCCAGCCGGATGGACGTGATGCCGGCACACCAGGCTTGGTCTGGTTTGCTAACCGCAACCCCTTTCAAAAGATAGGGATAAATCTTATGATCGGGCTCGGGAGCCGACAACCGCGGCTTCGGATAAATCGCCTCCAGCCCCATCAGCCTCATCAGCCGGCCTATCCTTTTCCGATTGACCTGATGACCCTGCATCCTCAGCCACGACCGCATCTTCCGCGCCCCATAAAAGGGCGTTTTCGTAAATTGCTCATCGATCAGCCGCATGAGGTAAAAGTTATATTCGTCTTCCCCTGAAGACCGGTAGTAGAACGATGACCGGGAAAGATCCACAAGATCGCATTGGCCTGAGATCGAAATCACCGGATACTCCCTTTCAATCTCTTCCCGCTTCATCGCGACAGGAGCGATTGCGATTTTTTTTTAAGCCACTCCACTTCCACCTTGAGCTGTCCAATCTGTCGATAGAGTTCCGCTTCTAACTCCTCCCGCTCTTTCTCCTGGGTCTTGCGGCGATTGGAAAAAACATCAGGAAGCATCTCAAGAAGATGATTCCGCCACTGGCGTATCTGGTTGGGATGGACCTTAAACTCGCTGGAAATCTGAGCCAGGGTCTTTTCCCCCTTGACGGCTTCCAGGGCGACCTTGGCCTTAAATGAGGCGTCATGTTGTCTGTGCATGTTGACCATTTTACCATACCTCCTGATGGGTTATGGCAGGTCAAAATGCACCTATACCCCCTGTCCAGTTTTTGGGGTCCAGCTCAAGCCACCGTAGAGGAGTGAGTCATAGACAGTGACTTTAAACCCCTGGCGAAGAAGCAGGGGGATGAGCACCGAGCCGATGTAGCCGGCGCCGCCGGTGATTAGGATTTTCACGATGTTAACCGTGGGCGCTTGATGTTTTTGAGTTAGCGTGTGCGCTTGAGGAGAGCGCGTAATCCAAAAAGCATGAGCCGGGGCTGGCTGAGCAGGAGATGGCAGACGATCCGCGCAGCTTCATCCCGGGGAATCCGTTTCAGAACCTCTTTTGCGGGCTTATTCAAGTAACCACTTCCAGAGGGGAATAAATTTTATTTCTTTGTTTTCAATCTTTTCTTCGTTCTGGTAATCAAAAGTTATCACTTTCAGGTCATGACAGGATAAAACCTTACCTGCCTTCACTAAAGATTTCAGTTCCCTTTCTTTGGTCTGATAATCATTGATATCAAAACAACACTGTAAAAGAGTCAAGACTTTCTTGCCTTTTTTGATCACGAAATCAACTTCTCCATTGTTTGAAGTAAAATAAAAAATATCTCTGTTCGGTTGAAATCCTTTCTGCAAAAGCGAAAGAAAAACTAAGTTTTCCATTTTTTTCCCTTTTTCATTTCCAGCGATGAGCTCAATAAGTGCGTTATCAACGACGTAAATCTTAGGGATACTTTGTTCGATATTCTTCAATGAGTAAGAAAATTTTTTTAAAGGGAAAAAGATAAAGGCATCATTGAAGAACTCCAGGTAGTTGTACAAACTGTTTTTGCTGACTCGGATATTGAGCGATTTCAAGAAATTATAAAACTGGTGAATGGAAAACTCTTTTGCTTTAACAAGATAATTGAACATTAATTTAATCACCTTGGTATTTCTTATCTTGTGTCTCTCGATAAGGTCTCGATAAATTGTGACCTCAACAATTTCTTGAACAATTTTTTTTCTTTCTTGCTGATAGATGACAGCCTCCGGATAGCCACCGTAGGAAAAATAATCCCGAAGATAATTCCAGACCATGGATTTCTGTTCTGATGAGAGATATTTATCATACTCGATGTTTTTCGCCCTTAAGAGTTCATGGAAAGAAAAGGGTAACAGCAAATAACTCAAGGTTCTTCCTCTTAAAGAAGTGGAAATCTCCCTGGATAAAAGTTTAGAAGACGACCCTGAAATAAAAACCTGAGCATTTTCTTTATCCAGGATACTTCTTATAAAAACTTCCCAGTCAGCACTATTTTGTATCTCATCAAAAAAGAACCAGACTTTTTGTTTTTTATTCTCAGGATAGATTTCATAAAATACTTCGAGAAGTTTTACTGAATCCGCTAAAGACATATCAATCAGCTTTGGATCTTCAAAGTTGATATAGAGTATTCTCTCTTTTGAAATTCCTTTCTCCATAAGTTTTTTGATCAAAAAGAATTGATAATAGGTTTTGCCGGCTCTTCTCGGGCCCAATATGGCAATGGCCCTCTTTAATGGTATTTCCAAACTTACCTGAAGTTCTCTTTCTATTAGCTCAGGGGGCGGGAGAGTGCCCTTGTGGAAATCCAGGATTATTTGACCTAATATTTCTTTTTCTATCATAGTTATTTAATGAGCTCTCTATAGAGGGAAATAAAGTTAAATTGTTTCCCTCTATTTATTATCAAAAATCATCCTTTTGTCAAGGAGAAATAAGGGGAATACGTTTCAGAACCTCTTTGGCAGGCTTGTTCAAAGGAGTTTGAGCCTATATCTGAAACTGCCCGGTATCAATCCAGTCCTTCTTCAGGACTGACCAGAAGTCCTCGGCCAGGCCTCGAAGGATGTATTCGTAAGGGAATTTTGCCTGCTAATTGTCCAAACTATGGGATACCCTCAGACAGTCCCCAATTTTTTGATTATGCGGAAGGGCATGTTGTGATTCTATTCGCCATCCGCCGTAGGTCGTTCTTGGGTCAAGCCTTTATCGCTTCAGCCATCCAGGCCGGGGGAGGTACCTCTATGGTGATCATCAGTCCTTCGGCTTCAAAAGGCACCTCTGTGGCCAGCATTTCCTGAGCGCCGATGCGCAACGATTCAATGAGCTTTTCCCGGGTCTTCTCTTGCGCATTCACGCCAGGCAAATCCACCAGCCAGCCGATCCACCATTCACCTGACTTCTTGATAACCGCTCGATATTTCATGGCTTCACCTCACAAATGGAATGTCCAGGTCTTTAC
>Ga0315280_10011107_pt1 | contig 11142 bp, 10 predicted proteins | sample YL17G06_40_MG_FD_203697 | JGI IMG/M metagenome (GOLD analysis project Ga0315280, IMG submission 203697) | Sediment microbial communities from Yellowstone Lake, YNP, Wyoming, USA - YL17G06_40 | ecosystem: Environmental > Aquatic > Freshwater > Lake > Sediment | place: USA: Wyoming | collected... | reverse complement strand
GGGGGTGAGCCCAACCCTTTTCGCTTTTAAAAAGGCCATCGAAGGAAAAGTCATGGAATCAGCCTCAATCACCGGAATGTATGGTCGGTAGATGAATCCCCAGGAGACAAATCCTCAGCCAGGGATTGGAAGTAGATGTTTTAGCAATATGCCGCAAAGGAATTGCCTTGAGTCCTCGCTTTGTTGTGCACGAACATGACGCTGCCCACCTTCATTACGATTTTCGCCTGGAGATGGAGGGAGCCCTGCGTTCCTGGGCGATTCCCAAGGGTCCCTCCATGAATCCATCGGAAAAGAGGCTGGCTGTGCTTGTAGAAGATCATCCTCTGGAATACATTGATTTCCAAGGGATCATCCCAGCAGGGCAATATGGAGCGGGCACGGTGGGGATCTGGGACCGGGGGACCTATGTCCTTCTGGAGAAGAAAAAGGACAAGATTACTTTTTTCCTTGAGGGGGAGAAGCTTCGGGGAAATTTCACCTTAGTTCAACTTAGAGGAAGAGGAAGAGGAAACGAATGGCTCCTGATTAAGCAAAAGGATGAATATGCCCGTCCCGGTTGGAAACTGGAAACAAGCCTAACGCCCAATTGAGGGAACGAGATAATCTATGGGAACCTTCTGACGCATGATCGGGTTCTTCTGCTGAGAATCTTGGAGGGATAATGACATGGGGAAAAATGGTTTCTGGCGGGTATCCTTCAACGATTTAAAAAATTTTTGTAAACAGGCGTACAGGAAAGCCGGGGTGCCCGATGAGGAAGCCGAGATTGTGGCCGACCTTCTGACCCGGGCAGACCTGCGGGGTGTGGAAACCCATGGAGTGACCCGGCTGCCGATCTATATTCAGAGAATCCAGAAGGGGTATGTCCGGGCTGTATGTAAAATGACCGCCGTAAAAGAGAAAGGACCGACAGCCTTCGTGGAAGCCCATGGGTCAATGGGGCATATCGTCGCTTATAAAGCCATGGAGATGGCCATTCAGAAGGCGGCCGAATACGGCATGGGATGGGTTTCTGTAAAAGACAGCGGCCATTTTGGCGTGGCCGGCCTTTTCCCCATGATGGCCCTGACAAAGGATTTCATCGGCTATATCGTTTCCAACTCCGCCCCGATGATGGCTCCCTGGGGAGGGCGCGAGCGGATCATTGGAAACAATCCTTTGTCTTATGCTTTTCCCACGGATCAATATCCACCCGTTGTTCTGGACTTCTCCTGCAGCGTAGTGTCGTCAGGAAAATTGATCTTATGCCGCAAGAAGGGAGAAAAAATTCCTCTGGGGTGGGCGATTGACAAGAACGGACTCCCAACCACGGACCCATACGAAGGATACGAAGGCGGAGGTTCTTTAACTCCGATTGCCGAACACAAGGGATATGGAATGGTTTTGGCTCACGAAATGCTGACCGCCGTCTTAACCGGGGGCAAATGGACCCAGAATATAAAGAGCCTGTACGAAGAGGACAAAACCGGGATTCAGGGAACCTGCCATTCCTTCATGGCCCTGGACCCGGATTGTTTCTTGGGACGGGATGAATTCAAGCAAAATATGGATCGATACATCAAGAGCATTAAAGAGAGTGGAAAAGCAAAAAACGCCACAGAGATTCTCGTGCCCGGGGAACCGGAATTCCGCACCGAGTCCCGATTTCTTAAAGAGGGCATCCCCCTGGCCCCTAATACGGTAAAGGAATTGACCACTCTAAGTGAATCCCTCGGGCTTTCGTTCTTATTTATGGATTGCGTGGCAGAGTAAAAGCGGCAAAGAATTGAGGCAGGCTCAGAGGCCAATGTAGGCCTGTTTCACCTTTTCCTCGGCAAGTAACTTTTTCGCTTCCCCGGCGAGGACGACCTCACCGTTTTCCAACACATAGCCATGGTCGGCGATGTTTAAGGCCAGGGCTGCATTTTGTTCCACCAGGAGGATAGTTGTCCCTCGCTGGTTAATATCCTTTATGACTTCAAAGATCCGGGCAACCAGTAGGGGGGCGATTCCTAATGATGGCTCGTCAAGCATCAGTAATTTTGGCTCAGACATTAATGCCCGACCAATTACCAGCATCTGCTGCTCACCACCGCTTAACGTTCCGGCAAGCTGTTGCTGCCTTTCTCTCAGTACCGAAAAAAGGTCAAAAACCTCTTCTATTGTTTCCCTTATCCCTTGTTTATCCCCTCGGCGAACATAGGCACCCAGGGTCAGGTTTTTAAAGACCGTCATTTGGGGAAAAAGCTTCCTCCCCTCGGGGCAGTGAGAGATGCCCAGCCTGACGATGCCATGGGGGTCCAGGTGGTCTATCTTCTGGCCGGCAAACTCAATCGTCCCTCTTCTGGGGGGGTTCAACCCGGAAATCGTTCTGAGAAGGGTTGTTTTCCCAGCCCCGTTAGCGCCGAGAATCGTAATCAACTCCCCCTTTTCAATCTCCAGGGATACCCCCTTCAAAGCCTGGGCACTTCCGTAGTAGGTTTCGACATTTTGCATTCTAAGCAGCATAGGCCTTCCCCAAGTAGGCTTCGATTACCCTCTTGTCCTGACTTACCTCACCCGGCAACCCCTCGGCAATCTTCCGGCCATAGTTAAGGACCATGATCCGGTCGGGTATATCCATTGCCACCCTCATCTTATGCTCGATGAGGCATATCGAGATTCTTTTATCCTTGATCTTCTCGATGAGCGAAATTAGACTGCTAATCTCCTGTAAATTTACCCCCCCTGTTGGCTCATCCAGCAGAAGTAACTTGGGGTCGGTGGCTAAGGCCATGCCGATGGATAGCCTTTTTTGGGCTTCCTGGGTTAGATTGCCTGCCACCCTATTGCGCTCCCGAGTTAACTCTATGAACGCAAGGATTTCCTCGGCCTTTTCCCGACACTTCCTTTCCTCCTCCCGGGCGCGACGACCGCCAAATACGGTCCCCAAGATGCCGGATCTGATGCGCAGCCGATGGCCGATCATCAAGTTGTCAAAGACAGTATCCCGGATGAAGACAGCGGTTAGCTGAAAGGTGCGGGCAATCCCCTTTTGGGCAATCGTATAAGGCTTAAGGTTCGTAATGTCTTCCCCCTCAAATATCACCCTTCCTTTCGTGGCGGGGTAGAAGCCTGTGATGACATTAAACATGGTTGTCTTTCCCGAACCATTGGGGCCGATGATGCTAAAAATCTCCCCCTGCCGAATGTGAAAGTCAATCTCATCAATGGCTCTCAGGCCACCGAAATCCTTACTCAGCCCCTTCACCTCGAGCAGCTTTCGGCTCATCTTCCCCCCCATCTGGTAAAGCTTAGCCACAGCCCCCTAACCCCACCGACGATTCCCCCACGCAAGAAGATCATGATGATGACTAATAGAAATCCATAGGCTACCAGGCGAGGGACAGCAATCCCGTGCAGAAGCTCGCTGCTGATGGTCAGGATAAAAGCTCCGATTAAAGGCCCAATCATCGTCCCCAAGCCGCCGATCAGACAATAGGTCAAGAGCTCGAAGGTCACGTGGTAATCTGATATCTCCGGGCTGAGAAAGCCAATATAGGTAGCATAGAGGACCCCCGCCCATCCGGCAAAGAAAGTGCTGATTAAAAATGACAACAGCTTACTCCTCATGGCGTGAATCCCAATGGACTCAGCTAATTCCTCATTCCCGCGAACGGCTATAAAGGTTCTGCCCATCATGGAGTGAACGATTCGGTAAACAACCAGGATCGTTATGAAGAGAGAGAAAAGGACAAGGTAATAATTTGAGGCCATAGAGGTGAAAGTTATTTCTTTCCCAAAGGGAAGGGGAATTGGGGCGGGTCTGGGAATCCCAAGCAGTCCCCGTGCTCCTCCGGTTAGATCCTCCCAGCTGTCAATGATAACCGTTACGATCACATTGAAGCACATGGTGCCGATGGCGAAGTAAGACCCCTTGGTTCGGAGAGCAGGCAGACCGATAAGGAATCCCAGGAATACGGTGATGGCGCAGGCCAGGATCAAGGCCGGCCAGAAGTTGAACCCTAATTTCAAGATCAGCAGGCCAGCGCTGTAAGCCCCAATACCAAAAAATGCTCCGTGGGCAAGGTTGACCTGTCCAGTATAGCCCATGATCAGGTTCATCGATGTGGCCGCCATTGCCCAAATGCAGCAGATGATTAAGATGTGCAGGTAAAAGCGACTGTTTACATATAAGGGAATGGTTAAGGAAAAAATAATCAATAGAAGGCATAGGAGGCGTCTGGTGGAGTATAGTTTGGCCATGGTTGGCATCATCGCGCTCCGAATAGCCCTGTGGGCCTGATCGCTAACACAGCAACCAGAACACCAAAGGAAAAGACTTCGTTATACGATGTGCTAATATATCCACCACTCAGGCTTTCCACTACCCCCAGCATGAAGCCGCCGATGATGGCTCCGGGGGTGCTGCCCATCCCGCCCAGGATGATGATGACAAAAGCCTTTAAGATCACCGGACCCCCCATCCCAGGGTGGACCAAATGAATGGGTGCGATCAGGGCAGCGGCGGCAGCAGCCAGGGCAGTCCCTAAGGCAAAAACCATCATCCTGACCCGCTTCACGTTTATTCCCATTAGCTGAGCTCCCTCCCGGTCCTGAGCGGTTGCCTCTATGGTTGCCCCCATCGTTGTCTTCTTAATAAAAAAATGTAGGAGTACAATTAAGGCTACCGTTACAGCGACGATGATGATCCGCTGGAAAGTAATCGTGGTTCCCAATATATGAAATACCTGAGTGTGAGTGGGCGGAAATCGCTTGAAATCCGGCCCAAAGATGTTCAAGGCTCCGTCAACGAAGATAAAGATGAGCCCGATGGCCGCAATGAAAGAACTCAGGGGGGATTCCAGCATGAGGGGACGATAAACCAACCGCTCAACCAGGACGCCGATCAAAGCGAGGGAGATCATGGCGATGATCATTGCCAGCCAGAAGTTAAGCCCCAGGGTAGTAGCCAACAAGAAGGCAAAATAGGCCCCCACCATATATAAAGCCCCATGAGCGAAATTAGGAATGTGTAATATCCCGTATTCCAGGGTAAGCCCAAGGGCCACGAGAGAATAGACACTCCCCAGCATGATCCCATTCATCACCTGCTGTATAAAGAGCGACATCACTTTCCCTCTGCTTTTTATTTGCTTTCCCCGTGAGGGGGATGATGCCTGAAGCATCACCCCCCGGTCTTCGAATATCACGGGGCGAATCAGGAAGGTCGATCTATTTAGGCATCCAGGTGGCCCCGTATTTCTTATACCAGGGTCCTGGGTCTATATCGACGGGTGAGGTAAACTTGCCTTCGACAATCTCCATGGCGAAATAGCCGGAAAGAAATTGGCCTTCTTTCGTCATGCTGTGGATACCGCGTATGGCATGCTTCCCAACGGGCAGGACATCGGGGATGGCAGCCATTATTTTATTGAGATTGGTGATTGTCCCTGCCTTTTTCATCGCCTCGGCAAATATGTACATCACTTCGTAATTAAAGGCCGACTCCGAGGTGGGGATGGTGCCAAACTTTTCGCCATGTCTCTTGGAATACTCTCGCATCAGGGGAAGAGGCATCATTCCCACCGGACAAACCCCCACACTGGGGGATAAGAGCTTGAGAGGGGTTATTTTTCCCATCTCGTCTAATTTGCATTGGGAACCCAGCATAAAGCCGCCCTTAAAGCCCAGCTCACGAGCGGAAGAAATAATCATGCTGGAGGGCTCGGATGGGCCGTAAAGGATGACAGAATCAGGTTTGGCAGCCAGTACTTTGGTAAGGTAAGGATAGAAGTCAGTCACTTTCATGTAATCAGCTGGAGCGTTGGCAACGATTTCTCCACCCTTATCTTTCCACAAAACATCGAATATCTTTTCAGCCATCTTCCCCGCCTCGTGGGTTCCACAAAGTAAAGCCGCCTTCCGCCAGCCGTGTCTCCAGGCGAGGTCAATGACGCCAGCATTGTAAAACCCCATAGACATGGGCGCTTTCACTAACAACTTGTTCCCCTGTTGCAGGACCGCGGGGTTATCGGTATAGCCGTGGAGGATAAATCCCTCTTGCTCATTAAATTTCATCATACCCAGGATGCCGCCGGCGTGTGGGCAGAAGATAAACGGGGGCTTGTGCAGTTCGACAAGCCTGCGGGCATTTGTTACGGTATCTGCCGGCCTGTATCGATCATCCAGAGAGATCACCTTAAAGGTGTACTTCTTTCCCGCAACTGTAATCCCGCCGGCAGCATTCATCTCCTCAACTGCCATCTCAAGTCCTTCCAGGATATTCCGGCCATACTTGGCAGCGCCTCCACTCAGGGGTCCGGTATAGCCAATGTTGATGATCTCTACCGGTGCCGCTGCCAGTCTAATATCAACCAGTGCCAGTAAGCTTAAAACACTTACAAAGGCAACTACCGAATAAAACCCTCTTCTCTTCCTCATCTTTTCCTCCTTCCTTGGTAAATGAATCATTGCTGCCTTTCCTGCCCATTTACGTCCACTGCCTTATCGATCTCCCTCGTCAAGGCATCTATTCGCTACATTCATCCACAATTCCAAAGTCTGATTTTTCCTCTCTTCGGCTTCGGCGAGTAGACTCTGAATAAATTTCAATCAAAAGATATGGGTCTTCTCCAAATTAGTTGGTGGAATATGAGCCAATTATTTCATAATCGTTTGGGATTGCCAATTGTTATCACGGTCTGGGCAAAAGGACGCCCTCTTTGCCAAAATGAGGCCCTGATTCCTCTCTGCTGGAGCGGGGGCTGCAACCTCTGGGGAAGGGTAGATTTCCATTTTTCTCCCCGCTTTCTCATCGCGGAAGCAGGATTTTAGGGGGATGGCAAACAAGTTCCCGGCCGATTTTGCCGGCACAGGCCGCCCTTCCGCCCAGACCCAGAATCAGCATTTTTTAAAAAATTGACCAACTAATTCGGAGATGATCCAAAGATATTAAATTTAGAAAAATAAATCAATAAGAATTAAAGGAGGGGCGTTCTTTTTCCACTTGATTTTTTACTGCGGTTGTGAAAGAGATTGAGCTACACCAGCCTGGGATGATAGGAGCAGGAATGGCGAGAAAGATTGACTTCCCCGATGATTATTGAGGGTATGTGAAAACCATCCGAAGCTCCTCGATTCTTAAGGTAGTAACTTTTTGATCTGAAAGAATTTTCAGAGACCTCAAAAGGAGATCTCTGAAAAAGGAGGCTTTTCGCTGCTCAGGATATTTTTTCCGCCGCTCAAAGCCCCCTTTTTCACTTTTTTAGAGGTCTCAAAAGAGAGTCTTGACAGATTTTTGCATTTTTAGTAGTTTACCCCTGATTGTTGAAGGAAGAAGAGAACAGAATTGAGGCCTCTTTATTGAGTGAACCAAGGGTTGCTCGTTGCCGCGGAGACGCTGCCGGGCAATTTTTTCAGGCGCACAGGGAGGCGGTCCATGAATGGCGCAATCAAGAGAGAAGAAGAGAAAAAGGCCATCCTCAAGCTGAAGACTCTATACGAGATCGCCAAAGTCTTAATCCCCCCCTTGGACCTGGAGGAGGCGTATCCGAGTATTCTCAGCGTCCTGGCCCGCCAGATGGGCATGAGACGGGGGGCCTTTCTGGTGATGAATTCTGAGTCCAGTGAATGGGAGGTAGGAGCGGCACACGGTCTTTCTGCCGAAGAGATGAAGCGGCGGAAGGAATACTTTGGGTGCGGGATCATCCAGCGGATCTTAGAGAAGGGGCAAATGGCCGCAGTGGTCGATGGGGGGGAAAGTATCTGGACTTTCGACGGAAAGGCCAAGACGGGAATAAAGCGGGCAAACACTTCCTTCCTTTGCGCTCCGGTGAAAACCTCCGGCGGTATCGCTGGCATTTTGGGCGTTGACCATCTTTTTGAGGAGCCCATGGCACCCATAGAAGACTTCCACTTCTTGCAGGAAGTATGCTCTCTGATCAGCGAGGCATTGCTGCTGCGAAAGGCTATGGCGGCCGAAACTCGGTCTTTGCTCGAGGAGAATTGGGGCTTCCGCAAGGAGTTGGAAAACCTCGGCCGGAGCGTTCCTAAGGCCAGGAAGGCGATCTCTTTGAAGGAGATCCTGGAGGAACGCCTGGGGTGCATGTTTGCCGAGATGAAAGTCGAATCTCGGTCCAAAAGCCATCTTTATGATGATGTGTTGAACGTGGTAGAGAGGACCTTGATCAAATCCGCCCTGGAGAAGACCAAGCATGTTCAGTTGAAGGCCTCACGCTTCTTGGGGATCAATCGAAATACCCTGCGGAAAAAACTCAAAGAGTTGGGAATCCCAGCCAAGGGAAAATAAACCCGCAAAACCCTGAATCCAGCCTTTTCACAGAAATCCCTTCGGCTTCTTGGGCGGGGCTTTCTTTTCCCCCTCGACCTTCAACCCGGATTCTTCCAAGATGAACTTGTCATCGCCAGGATCGGATTTGAACTCCAACTGGAGCTTCTTGGCCTCTTTGATGTAGGATCCTTCCTTAAGGCGAATCTCTCCGTTCGGCACGACGATGATGGCCGATTCTCCCCGGACAGGGCATCTCTGCTCACAGAACCCGCAGCCATTACATTTGGAGGCGATGACCACGGGGCGTCGGTACCCTTCCAGGGGGCGGAAAATGATGGCGTTGTATGGGCAGATCTCATCGCAGATCAGGCAGAGCTTGTCCTGGGCCCAGACCAAGCACATCTCTTTGCGCAAAACAGCCGTGCCAACTTTGGCGTGGGTCTTTTCTTCTATGGAGAGGGAACGGATTGCTTGTGTCGGGCAGACTTTGCCGCAGACATTGCAGTTCTGCTCGCAGGGGGCGAAACGAAGGTCCATCTTCGGCGTCCAAAGGCCAGAGAGGCCGGATTCCCAAAGACAGGGCTGGAGGGTATTCGTCAGGCAAGACTTCATGCATTCCCCGCAGCGAATACAGGTGCGCAAAAATTCGGCCTCGGGGATTGCCCCGGGTGGGCGAATAAGTTGGTGCTTGCTCTGCAGAGGAGTGAAAGGGGTTCGGTCAGACAGAAAGCCGAGGGCCAGTCCCCCGGTCAAGGAGTAAAGGAATCCCCGACGGGATAAATCAACGGGCGAATATTCTCCCCCTACAGAAAAAGAAGGAGAGGCCGGAAAAGTGACCGCTCCCTGGGGACAGACCCTGGCGCAGGTTCGGCATTGGATGCATTCGGGAAGGCGGGTCCTCCTCGGGTTCTGCTCGATAGCTCCCATGGGACAGGCTTTCTCACATTTCAGGCATTCATTGCAGTTTTGATTGACCCGCCGCTTGAAAAGCGCCAGGGGCGAGACGAAACTGAGCAAGCCCCCCAGGGGGCAGAGATAACGGCACCAAAAGCGCGGAGCCCATCGGCTGAGGGCGATGATCCCTCCAAAGATCAGGAGGGTGATGGCCGACATGTAGTAAACCGGCTGAGGATAGTGCAGGTGAGATAGGGTCATCCATCCCAGGGCGCGAGAGAACGGACGGAGCAAGTCTAAGAAGAGATTCATCAGGGTAATCGCCAGAGGATAGAGAAAGAAAGTATAGAAACGGGTGAGCAGGGCGAAAGGGTCCATGAGGAAGGCCAGGGAGAGGCCGGCCAGGGCGGCGCTGAGGAAAATGATGAGCAGAAAGAATTTCGCTTTCCGAAAGCTGGCCTCGTCCTTCAGGCCCGGGCGGCCCTTCTTGCGGAAGAGAAGGGGGTCCAGAAAGTCAATGGCGGCACCCATGGGGCATACATAGGCGCAGAAGAACCGGCCGATGACGAGTGTGGCCCCGATGACGATAAGAGACCACAAGGCCCGGCCGATGATCTCCCTCCCGGCGAAGAAAGTACTCAGCCCCAAGAGTGGGTCCAGACGCAGGTAAACATCCGCTGGAAGCCAATCCGGCAGCTTGTAGGTGGCCAATAGGAAGAGGGTAGAGAAGAGAAGGAGGGAGAGGGCCTGGACGAAAGTCCTCATGCTCTCCCCTTAAAAATTTTAAGCTGCTCGACATCGATCTTGCCCAGACCGCGCTGATAGGCGGCAAGCAGGTGCTCGACCTGGCGGCCCTTAAAATTTTGCCCATACCAGGGGGCCACGGTTACGCCGTAGGAGTCCACGGCCACAGGGTCAATGCCAGCGATGATTAGATTGGGCTTCTGAATATCGCCCGGTCCCCCGGGTCCACCAGAGACCAAAGCCCGGGTGGCGTCCAGGAGGGTAAGCTGGGGTTTGATGGCCGTGGCCAAGTCGGCCAACGCCTGGTTGATGTTGTACTGAGCGTGGAAGCTTCCTCTGTCCCAAATCAGGCCCATGAGGCCTTTGATGCCCAGGCTCACGCCCGTGGCAGGGTGAGATTTGGCCACGGGGAGGTTGATAAGCACCTGGCTGTCCAAAAGCTCCTTGAAAACCTCCACGCGCTCCAAGACTTTCCCCTGAGGGACCTTGATCTCACGGAAGAACTTTTTTTCTTCGAGAGCCAGGACATGAACGCCCTTGAGGCGCTTGCAGGCCTCCCGAATGCCCGATCGCTCGAGGCAGAGTTCAGCCCGCCGCAGGGGGTAATCCAGGACCACCACCCGTTGGGCACCCACTTCGATGCAAGCCTGGGCCACTGTGGCCACCACCAGGGGGTGGGTCGTGCTGCCCCATTCAGGAGGGTTGGCAAAGGACATGTTGGGCTTGAGGACAACGCGCTGGCCCTTCTTGACGAAGCGGGAGATGCCCCCCATGGCCTCCAGTGCTTTTCTTGTGGCGGCAGCGGGTTCGCCGGATATAACTGTTAGGTCATACTCATCTTTGGCATGCGAAAAAGTGGGTCTGGCGGTAAGGCCCAATGCCACTCCAGCGACTGCGGTTTTTAGAAACTCACGACGGGTAATCTTTTGGTTATGTTCATCCACGAGTTGTTCCTTCTTTTCCGTTTCATCTGCTTAAAAAAAGTTATATATTTTTATTTTAAACTCTTAATGAAATTTTTGCTATGATTTCAATCAGGATAGATTTCTGAAAAAGGTAGCTCAAAGCCCTTGCCTACCTTCACTTTTAAAGAATCCTTATTCGTGGTCCGGGGGTTCGGGGCGATGAGCGTGGGCAGCATCGGCCGGGAGGAAGCCTCTGGCATAGGGTCCAGCCGGGCCGCCGCAGAATGAGGCGGGGGGTCTTTTCCCGCCCCCATCCAGGGAACGACCAACGCCTCATGATGCCAA
>Ga0315280_10011106_pt1 | contig 11142 bp, 13 predicted proteins | sample YL17G06_40_MG_FD_203697 | JGI IMG/M metagenome (GOLD analysis project Ga0315280, IMG submission 203697) | Sediment microbial communities from Yellowstone Lake, YNP, Wyoming, USA - YL17G06_40 | ecosystem: Environmental > Aquatic > Freshwater > Lake > Sediment | place: USA: Wyoming | collected... | reverse complement strand
ACGGTCCATGCTCAAAAGACCAGCGGAAGCCCTTGGGTGACAAGCTCTGACAGCACCCGCTCCGGATGATGAGATTAGGAAGAAGGGATTCGACCTCTACTGCACAGAGAAAGCAGTTCGCAGACTCGCTCCAGATATCACCGCAGTCAAGGGGGACCTAGAAGGTTACCGGATAGTGGAGCTGAAGGATGGAAAATGGATATGCGACTGCTTCCACCATGCCAAGAGTGGGGACTTCTGCGAGCACATCTACGCCGCCCAGCTTGCCAGAAAAGCCAACCGCAGCTACGAAACCGAAATCTCGCCACAAGAAGAAAGCTCTCTAAAGTGCAGGTACTGTGGCTCACCAGACATCAGCAGATGCGGCTTCCGATACAACGCTCGAGGAATCTCACGCCGCTACTACTGCCACGAATGCGAACGCAAATTCTCCATCCGAATCGTGGAGAGCCAGCAGGCAATTACCAGTGTTCCCGCCGAGGTCATGTGGCTCCTCGACGAAGTTGGACTACAGGTATCAAGGCTGAATGAACTCCTGGTGCGGCTCGATTCAAGACTCACTCAGGTCTCAGCCACATCCACAAAATGACGACTTTCAAGCCCTCCGATCATTTACTCGGCCTGCTGACAACTCAGCCGGCCTGAATTTTAGTTGACTCGAGTTCCGTGAGTTTCTTATGCTGCGCAAAGATCATCCAGAAAAGCAACGACATCTCTCGCACGGGAGACGTGAAGACTTCGCCCCCCGCCGCATAGAGCTTGCACTGAGTAAGGAGATCATCGAAGACCGCTCGGTCTTCCGGTCTGAGGAACTGCTTGAACCTGTTCATCACAGCGATTTCTTGTTCGACGACGATGCGCCACGACGGTATGGTCCTTCCCATCAAAGCTTCCTGGGATACGAACGCAAGTCTGGTGGACAAAACAGGGATGAGGTGAGAAGTGATACGACGGAGACCCAAACGAAACTGCCCCCACGTGACCAGCAAGAATGATGATGCCTCAATATGCCTCACATCCGCGCCGACCCAGAGCTCTTGCAGAAGCTTCTAACGGCCTACGAACGGGACAAGACAAAGTAGGCGAGCGCTCAGGACTTTGCCGAGAGTCCGAGACAACCGATGCCGAGAAGGATCAGGACAAGCCCTGTCCACAACGCAGTCGCGACCGGCATCGATATGCCTGTGATCGTCACCTTTCCCAGCGGACCCTCATAGCTTACCATGCTCAACGGTGGAGCCGATAGACCAAGCGCCGCACCTAGACACAGTAATCCTATGGCGACGAGTATAATGCCAATCACGGACAAGCCCTTGTTTGGCATCGGGGTACCTCGAAGTATAGCTGTTGTCATGATTGCCATGAAAAGCCTTTCCTTGGCAACTCCAAGAGGTTGCCAATGCTTCTAGAGACCCGCGTGACGGTCGAGAGCAAACGACGGGATAGGTGGAGACCAAGCAGTGGGGGTTTCATGGTATGTTTTAACTACTTACCGGCGATCGTTTCTAGCTAGGATTCAAGAATATCCCCGAACCAGGCCGGGGCTGGTGCAGTTGGCTAACCACGACGACAGGCAGGACAGGAGATTGACCGCACTCATGACCGCAGAATCAATCACTGTCGGTTTCCAGCAGTCATGGAAACACTGAAATTGGGTTCAAAGGGCTTCTGTTATGGTTCGAGGCGAGAATCCTCATAGCTGAGGGGATGGGTAACCATGTCGAATGAAGCGAGTAACCAGAAGAGGAAGGAGCACGGAGCAATCGAAAAGGCAGAAGTGATTGCGGAGGTGGCCACCTCTGCGATAGCCCTCGCGTTAGCGATCGTTGCCATGGCCACAACTCCACTGTTGTTCTCATCCTACGAGGTGCCTAGTGATGTTCTCCAGGTTTTCTCGGCTGTAATATCGGGCGGCGTCGTCGGCGGACTCTCAATCGTATTCTATTATGAACAATATCGACGACGTGCAAGGGAGAACAAGAAGATCATTCTAGAGAAGGAGAAGGAATTCTGGAAGGCTCTTGAGCGCGACATCAATCCCTTGCTTAAGTGGGGGCTTTCCAGTTGACGCAGACCCCAACCGACCCTCTGAGTGTACCGCTCACCGCGCGTGCCTCTGAGTTGGCGAGACGACGCATCATGGATTTCGCCACATCGCTGGTCATTCAGGCAAAACTTCACGCGTTTCGTCGAGGTGCCGAGGAAGTCCTCGGCAACGATGTCGACGAGGCGTTGGGCACAATCACTCGGGAACGGACCCAAACTTGGAAACCGCAATTCGCCACAATGCTCGGTGGTGCCTTACTCGGCACGTTCCTACAGGGGTTCGCAATAGAACTGCCAAAAGTGAACGCTCCCTTAGTTGTGTTGTATACTGTCTTTGGGCTCCTAGGAATGTTTTCCGCCTTCTGGGGACTGAGACGATAGGACAAGCCGAACCTATGCTTGCCCAATTTGCGCTAGGATCGCTTTGTTCTGCCCATCACTACTTCCCAACATGCGAACGCGAATCTGGAGGATATCACGGGGAGAGGATGGAGAACGGAACCACAGAGGCCCTCGTGTGACTCATGCCCGAGCCGGCGCCTCGAGGACGCCGTCGGCGTAGTCATTCATACCCAAGTCTCCTCAGGTGGCCTTGCAGGACCGCGACAACGTATCCTTCAACTCTCTCGTCGTCAACATACTCGCCTGCATTGGCGGCAGTGAGTAGCGCGGCAATGCGAGCGTGGACCCAGCTGGGAATCGTGATCTGCACAAGGTCAGGCGGTTCGGAGCAGAGAGGTTCCATGGCCCGCATCTCACGCGCATCATTCATATGCACTGAGGGAAACTCTACACCACAAAGAGAGACCCAAACGAAACTGCCGTACCATCCTAGAGCAAGCGAGAGGCGCTCTTTCCTCAGTGCCGCATCAAGGCGTCTTTGTCCTCACAATTCTGCTTCGACAAACGACGGAAAATACCTGTATAAATTCGAATACCTATTCACATCAATCTCCGGGATAGGACATCCCCTGAGTCGCTTTGCCGGCGTCTTTGGAAGAAACTTGTCGAGGTGCCGAATTTCGTGAAGGGTCAGATTCGGAACCTCGATCTGAAACGGCTCCTCGTCCGACCTGATGAATGGAAGCAACTCGACGGCAGATTTCTCCAGTAGTGGTCCGTGTCTCGTTTCGTACAATAGGCCTCCGGCGGTAAGCATCTTCGCGTCTTTGCTGTCCTCGTATTCGAAGTTGAAAAGCTGCTTATACTGTATCTGTCGCTCTTCCGGCAGTGTCCCATTGCGCTCAGACAACGTCTTCCGAATTTCGTTGTCAATGATCGTACGGTAGACTTTGGCCGTCCCCCAGCCAACAAGATCTTTCTTCCGAATGCCAGCGGGTACCTTCTCACCGAGACATTCCTTGAGCCAGCTGACTCTCTTATCTGGATCGTCTTCTTTTCCGGGCGGTTTCACTCTCGTGTCCACGGTGACAACTATCATGCTGCCAGAAACTGCGTTAGCGCAAGCGAACTTCACATCGGCAAGAACCTCCGGATCCAAATGAACATCGTAATCCAGCCAGAGAATGGTTTTCTGATTCCATTCGAGCATCGGGAGGACGCTCGTAGCCATACCGAAACGCAAGCGAATACAGCCATATGGGCGATTGAAGTCACACCTTTGTTCGACTTCCCTGTCACCCTCGATACTAATCATCCGCGTGATTCCCAGTGACCTATGAAAAAGCCTGAAGTCGCTAAAGAATTGCGATCCAAAGCCGACGTATCGATATGAACTCATGCTACCGAAACTCGTGAGGCATCGAAAAGCCTCCGAGAGCATTTTGCGCTCGATGTTCTTGGCGGGGCGCAAGTCATAGTTGATCTTGCGCCAACTCCCCGGCACGACTAATCGCCCTCCATGTTCACGTAGTACTCGAAGGTCTTTTCCCCAACCTCCCTGTATGATTGAACCTTCAGTAGTCGCTTCACGCGATCTATCTCTTTGACGGGTTCCTTGTAGGTGATAGTCCCCATCTCTGGAGGAGTAGAAGGAGCTTCGGGTGCGATGAATCTGTCTGCAACCTCGACCGTTTCAAGTTGGGAGAGCTTCGCTCTGTCTACTGCCATGTGGAGAGGCCCCGTATCGCCACCCTGGGCCTTCCCTTCTTTGTCAAGAAGGTTCAGGAAATCTATGACCGGACGCATCAAAGTCACCATCTCAAGCTTGACGCTCGGATAGATCCAAGACTCTTCGTCAAGTCCAGTCTTGATCGTATTCCATGGCAGGATGTTTCCATCGTCCGAGTCAAACTTGACGTAACCCCGGAACCTTTTGAACTGATTGTGATATTTGGGAATCGTTATCTCGCCATCTTCCCCCCAGCCCGTGCTGGATGTCTGGTCTGCATTGAGGATTATGCGCCCATTGCAGAACACGTACCATCCCGCGTGCTGTGGATCTTCCCTTCCAGAACGCCCGAGACCTGCCCATATCCTGACTCTCACGCTGGATTTGCTCGGTTTCGGCGCTGGAACGGTCTTCTCGTAGTAGGCCGGCCTCAACTGAGGCGACGATAGAAGTTCAGCGGGCCGAAGTACGACGGATATGCCGTTGAGAGTGACCTGCATACCTCGTTCTATGTTCGTCTGGTGTCGTTCCCCAATCTCATGTCTGAGCTTGTTGATATTCTCTGCAAATCCGAAATACTTCGCCACGCCTTCATGCAGGGAGGTGACCGTTATGGCGGTTCCTCGTTTGTCTACGGGAGTAGTGCCGTGTTTGACATTCTTGAACCGGAAGGTCCAATTCTTGTCATCTTTTCTCCACTCGCCGACGTCCTCCTCAACTGTGAACTGCGAGTCCTCTGAGACAGATTCGATCTTGAACCTACTTCCAAGCTTGAATAATGCACGCTTCATACCAACGCCGAACTGACCTACAGAATGTTTCAACTGGGGAGCTTCGGGCGACCTTCCGAAATTGAAGGCATAATCGCGGGCGAGCTCGAACGGAATTCCGCCGCAGTTATCCTTAATGAGAAGGTGATCGAAAGCAGCTCCGATGTGAACCCATAAGCCTTTGAAGTCCTTATCTTTTCGACACCTGATGGCCCCGTCAACAGAATTGTCGATCAGGTCGATAATTGCGGCATTGATATTGATATCCCTCACGAGCATTGAGATGAATAGATCCTTTCTTGGTGTTGCGTCGATTGTTAGTTGCTGAGAAGCAGGCGGCATAGCCCCACGCACCCAAAGAGGACATGTGTTATTACTAGGCTAATGACTCTTGCGACAGCGAAGAACAAGCAATCGACAAACCGGGGGGGGTTCTCCGATCGGTTGATAAGTAAGTCGGACATCAGTTGGCGCATGAAGCCCGTTGCAATTGAAGTTTTCGCAGGGGCTGGAGGCGCAGGTTTAGGTCTTGAGTGGGCTGGTTTCGATACGCGTGTCGCCGTTGAAATCGATACGACTAAGGCAGGCACCTATTCCTTAAATCACCCACATACGCACGTCTTAGGGGCCAACGGAACACGCGGAGATATTCACGACGTATCGGGGAAAGATCTTGCCGGCATCGCCAAAATCGACGACACCGGGCTCGATTTGCTTGTGGGATGTGCCCCGTGTCAGGGTTTCTCTGTGCGTGGAAAACGAGATCCGAATGATCCCCGCAACCGTCTCTATCTGGAGTTCGTTAGGCTGGCTAGGGAACTACGGCCTCGTGCCATGGTGTTTGAGAACGTGCCTGGCTTCGTCTATTTGTACGATGGGGATTTCCTTCAGGACTTGAAGTCAAGGCTTGAGAAGATCGGATACAAAATAGCCGTTTGGTCTCTTCGAGCTAGCGATCTTGGAGTGCCCCAAATTCGGCAGAGAGTCTTCGTGGTGGGAATGCGTGATAAAGCGCCGGGTACTCCTCCGCCGAGAAAAAGAGGCCCAAAGGTGAACGTGTGGAATTCGATCTCGGACCTTCCTGTGGCTAGACCTCGCGAGAGAGGAGCGTCTTCTGCGTTTCTTCCATATCGAAGGCCTCCCCCATCGGTTTACGCAGCGTTTCTCCGTGGGCGAAACGCTAAGGTCGATTCTTGCGAGAGGACACGCCATCAACCTGCATTGGTCAAACGATTCCGCGCCATAAGATGGTGGCAGATGGATCGGCCGACTCGTCATCGCAGGCTTCATCCCCATAGGCCCGCACCAACTATTACTGCGGGAACGCGAGACTTAACCTCGTGCCGCCCGGTTCATCCATACGCAGACCGAGTCTTAACCGTGCGCGAGGCGGCGCGTCTCGCGTCCTTCCCTGACTGGTACAGGTTTCCGCCATTGACAGCTGAAGCATGGTCACAGATCGGAAATGCCGTACCGCCACTCATGGCGCAAGCCGTATTCGGCAGGGTGAAGTCCTTTCTAGATTCAGGCTAGAAAGTTTGACTAGGAAGATACAACGTCGCAAAGGGTCCCCAGTCGACAAATTACACGTAGCCTCGGCTTGTCTGTCGAGGCAATATGGCGACCCACGCCACCATAACAAGTCCGACCCGTTGGACGAATTGATTTTCATTATCCTGTCGGCGAAGACCGTAGAGGCTTCATACCTCCGTACCTACGATGCTCTCAAGAATGCATTTGGCGATTGGTTCTGCATTCTCGATGCACCGCGTGGTTCTGTAGCGGACATCATATCTTCCGGCGGACTTTCCGAAAAGAAGGAAGTTCAGATCCGGGCATTGCTCAACGATATCGAGGAGAGAACGGGAGCCAAAGGTTTGAACATGCTTTCTAGAATGAGCACGAAGGAAGCCGAGGAATTCCTGACGTCCCTGCCCGGAGTCGGCCTCAAGACTGCTCGCTGCGTCTTGATGTATTCGCTCGATAGAGATGTATTCCCCGTAGATACTCACGTTAGAAGAGTTCTCTCTCGATTGGGGATCATTCGATTCGAACGCCTTTCGGATAAGGTGCAGAATTCTATTCAAGAGAGGGTGCCCTCAGAACTCCGATACAAGCTTCACGTCAACTTGGTGGCCCACGGACGAGCGATTTGCCGTGCCCGCAAACCCCGCTGCAATTCTTGTGTGCTCAGCAACATTTGCACATATTACGATAATCGCTTATGCTCAACGGCTGCACGATAGCTCACGTCACGGTGGGCGCGAGTACCGCTGTGCCATTCCTTCAGAAAGCAAGTACCATCTCTGCTCGGAAGAGAATCGATACCATTCGTAATCGACGGAAGGATTGGCGCTGCCGGGTACAAATGCCCGAGGCTAGCTTCACCCCAGAAGGGAAGAAGAGCTCAGCCTCACTTGAACGGAATCAATACTATTCATAGCCGACGAAAGAATGAACACCACAAGGAGACACCCAAACGAAACTGGACATTCTTCTCGACCAAGTTCTCGGATAGGATTCGTTGACTAACCCTCGCACCGTCTCCGGCCACACTCGCGGCAGAACTGGGCATCGGCGGCAACCTCTTTTCTGCATAGATCACAAGACGGCGCAGCCGCTACTTTCGCTCAGCATTGTCTCTATCCGAGAATATCACACTTTCCACATCCGAACCTATGATCGAGGCATGACATCAGACATCTAGGGTTCGACTGTAGGAAAGGCTCAAACGCCAGAAAGCGGAGAACAAGGCAGTAAGAAAGGTCTGTCCGTAGAATGCCATTCTGCCCCAAGTGTGCATCACAAACAGATCCTGGCGCCTTGTTCTGTTCCAGTTGTGGAACCAGCCTGAAGGTCATTCTCACACAATCTCCGATTGAACTCTCTATGAAGGAGAAGGGTGCTTCACTGGAGGATCTAGTCGCAGACTACTTTCGGCGCAGAGGATTTGATGTTGAAGCCCGAGTGAAAATGAGAGATCGATACGATGTCTACCATGAGATTGATGTTTTGGGCTCGAAGAAGGAAGACTTCGGAACGATTCAGGTAGCCGTCGAGTGCAAATATGTCAAGACTCCGATTGATATTAAGGAAGTCCGCAACTTCCATGACAAACTGGAATCGTTGGGAATCACCAAGGGCATTTTTGTGTCTACAGGCGGTTTCACCGCAGACGCGGAATCGCACGCAAAGGCCCTAGGTATCGAGCTCTGGGACATGGCAACCCTGCAAACCAAGACTAAACTTGGAGAGGAAACCCTACAGAAGGACGTGATACATGATGCCCTTCCAGTCAAGCTGAGCACCCTCAGCACGCCGGCTCCCAGACATCTCAGGAACTTCAGCGTGTTATCGAAGGAGATTCAGCTCGTCTATAGGCCTCACTATTTCATGGAGTATCATTGTTTCTCGCAACATACCGTTGCAGGCAACTCGGTGATCCTTGAGAGCAGGGGCAAGATAGCTCTAGACGCCGCCAATGGGCAGATTGTCGATTGCAGGACATCGGGAGGGCAGACTCCCTACCTGCCAAGGACTGGGGCATATGTCGCATGTTCTCAGGTGGAGGCGCAGAGCTTGCCAGCTTCAGACCTTCCCTCAAAGCTTCCTCTCTCTGTCATTCGTCATGAACTGGATTCTGCGCGCGCCAAAGACAAGGCCAAGATTGAACTCGTTAAGAACCTCACGCTTCAATACCACTACGAGACGACACGAACTACGGGTGAGAAGGCCCTAAAGCCACGAAAGAAAGATGTTGACATCTCTAGTCTTCGAGGTCCCATCAAGGTTCCGATACTGATTGAGACATATCGTTTCGGAAGCTATAGCTACGTAAGAACTTGGATTGCGACCACAGGTGCCATGACGTACGACTCGACGACATCTTGTCTACTATGCCACAATCCAGCGACGCTAGTTTGTGAGAACTGCGGAGGAATATCGTGTGCTGTCCACGGCAAGAACTGTGTCGTGTGCGGCAAGAACCTCTGTGGAACCTGTGCTAGCGCCAAGGGATTTGTGTCAAAGAAGTACTATTGTCCCCAGCATAAGTCGGCATAGCAGTAACACCAGCACACTATCAATCAAAGAATACCCGGCACTATTGCATTATCGTGTGGCACTAGCAGTCTTCATCTTCCAATTGAATTTCTGTCCCGTGCATTCTGTTCTTGAGGTTCGAGAAAGCCTCTGGCGTTATTGACTGGACGGGAACGCGAAACTCACCTGATGATTCTACCGCAATCTTGCTTTCATCATTGGAACGGTCTATGTTCAGCTCGTCCATGATCTTCAATGTGTTGTCTATGACATGTTGACCTTTCTTGCTTATGGGCGGCCTCACAACTATTCTCATCATCTTTTCACCTCACATGTCCAGACGTAATAGTAGTTTCTTCTCTGAGGAGACGATAAACTAGAGAGACTTGTGAAAGTAAGCTTCGTTGGACGAGTGGTCGTCCCTCAGTTTGGTTCTTGCTCGGGTACAATCGAAACCTTGCCGAAAATGAATCGTTGCACGAAGGCAAATGCGTATCCGGTAGCCGTCCCTGCAAGGAATAGCAGAGCATCGCCACTGACCTTTCCATAGATGGTTAGAACGCTCATCAGAGCCACCACAGCCACTAAGAACAGGACCATTATGTTGATGACATGTCTGTCGTGTTTGGCGGTCACTTCCGTGTATGTGGTATCTGCACTTGCTTCTTCTTTCTTGAATTGCAGGTACCTATCAGCCAAGGATTGAATGAAGTTGTAGAGGTCCCTCAGTTTCTCCTCCGTCCATTCGATAGGTTTCTCTTCCTTCTTTTCGGTTCCTTGCGATTGAGCCATGCGTAATGCTATCCCGCGACCTATTCTTTCACTTTTTGGTATGCCTTGTGGATTGCCTGATTAGGTCGCGTCATCAATTCGTGCCTGCGGCTTCTGCCACGTATCGCGAATGACCGGCTTCGTTTCCATAGATGGCCGCATATACTATGGCACAGTGGTGAGCAAAGTTTTCATTCCTGAATATTGATCTCTGAATCCCTTGAGACCCTTGTCTGACTCCGAAACGAAACCGCGGCTCTGTACAGGGTGTGGGCAGCACTTTAGACCAATGTCAGATAGAAAATGGAATGCGGTTCTCTATGGGCATAGAAGGGCTTCATTGAAACACTCAAGGGACGAAGAGTACATCAAGCGGATTACCGCGGAGTACGAAGCCAACAGAATAATGTTGGCGCGTGAATAGGAAGCGTCGCTAAGGGGTCGTGCCGTGTGTCTTGCGGCATGGGATGAGCTAGAAAATGCTATTTTACTCGCTGACCTAGCCTCCATAAGACCTGCAGGGTCTTGTCACGGGTTCTCTCTAGACCGCACTCTTTCTCCATTCTATAGACCCAGGTTGGATTAGGCGTTGCCTGCTCTAGTTCGCCTAGCTCACGTATCCGGGACCATGTAAGCCCTTGCGGATGCTCCGCCAGGACTCTCAGGACAGTGATGGCGAAAGTCTCGAATGCAAGCTTGACTGGTCTCTGCCTAGGTTCTGTGGGAATCAGCAGCAATTTGCTGGTGCCATGCAGTCTGAAGTTTATCGTTTGGTCGTCGGACCAGCTCAACCTCTGAACTAACTCGCGCGGAATCACTAGCTCACTCTTCAAGTATTCTTTGTGAGCAACGCGGCGTGATACGCGAGTTTGGAGCGTTGCCAATTCTAGTCCCTCCATTGTTCAATGCCTGCGAGGCTTGGGTTGCCGGTGACTGCTGCCGCGAACGCGAGGATGAGTAACGTAACGATGCACAGCAGGAAATGGACTTCGACTCTATCCTTGGTGCGAAGCTTGAGGTGGGTTTCCAGACCCAGCTCCTTTAGGCGCGAGAATACTCGCTCAACTGCGCTTCGCTTTGCAGCGTAGCTGTTCCATTCAGGACTACCGCGCTGTATGGGCATTTCCTTGTCAAGACGCCTTCCCTTCTTGTTCTTGCTTCGACGCCGGTTGTAGTCAATGACCGGAGCTGCTTTACACTTCAACGTATGATGATAGTTTTTCTTTGAATCGTAAGCCGCGTCAGCAATGGACGCCTTAACTTGGCGCTGCTGGCAGGCTCCGTTCAGTAGTTCCGGGTAGAAGGGCGAGTCATGCCTGTTTGCTCCCGAGGTGAGTTCCCAAATGGCGAGGTCGCGCTTTGCCTCAGCTGTCAGGTGAAGCTTGTATCCATACGTGCGGATGGGTTTGCCAGCTTCAAGTTTTTTGACGCCCCATTTTGCGT
>Ga0315280_10011105_pt1 | contig 11143 bp, 7 predicted proteins | sample YL17G06_40_MG_FD_203697 | JGI IMG/M metagenome (GOLD analysis project Ga0315280, IMG submission 203697) | Sediment microbial communities from Yellowstone Lake, YNP, Wyoming, USA - YL17G06_40 | ecosystem: Environmental > Aquatic > Freshwater > Lake > Sediment | place: USA: Wyoming | collected... | reverse complement strand
AGAGGCCTTCGACGCCGGCCGGCGGGACCTCGCCGAGCTGGCGGGCATCCTCGTGACGACCAAGGCGGTAGAGCGGGTCGCGGAAGCCGTCGGCGCCGAGATCGAGACCCTCGCCCAACAGGAGCGGGCCCTGGCCCTCTCGGGGAAGCTCGTCCCGCTCCAGCCCGTGCCCAAGCTGTACATCGCGATCGACGCGACGGGGGTCCCTGGGGTCCCGCACGAGACGGCCGGACGCCCCGGGAAGGACGAAAGCGGGCAGGCCAGGACGCGCGAGGCCAAGCTCGGGTGCGTCGTTACCCAGACGCGCCTGGACGCCAAGGGGCGCCCCGTGCGGGACGAGGGCTCGACCACCTACGTCGGCGCGATCGAGACCGCCGAGGCCTTCGGCGTCCGGATCTACGCCGAGGCGGTGCGCCGGGGCGTCACGCGGCCGGCGCAGGTCAGCGTCTTGGGAGACGGGGCCCCCTGGATCTGGGGGATCGCGGCGGAGCACTTCCCGGGGGCCACCCAGATCGTGGACCTCTACCACGCCCGGGAGCACTTGGCCGATCTCGGGAAGCTGCTCTACGGACCCGGCAGCGCCGAGGCGAACACCTGGGTAGCGGCCCGCGGCGAGGACCTCGATGCGGGCGAGGTCGAGCGCCTCGTCGCCGCCCTGGACCGCCTGCGGCCGCGCGCGGCCGAGGGCCAGGAGGCGGTCCGCAAGGCCATCGGCTACTTCCAAACTAACGCCGAGCGGATGCGCTACGCGCGCTTCCGGCGCCAGGGCCTGTTCGTGGGCTCGGGGGTCGTGGAGGCCGGGTGCAAGACCATCATCGGGTTCCGGCTCAAGCAATCCGGCATGCGCTGGACGGTCAAAGGGGCCAATGCCATCATCGCCCTGCGCTGTGCCGAGGTTAGCGGCCGCTGGGAGGAGTTCTGGGAGGCCCGCTCAGCCAGCTAGATCCCAGGACCCACATTCATGTCGCACACCCTGTGAGGGGAAACACATTGACTTTGCGAAGATGTTTCGTGGTAAAATTCACCTCCCCAATAAAGGACACAAGAGGCTCTTTCAGGAGGCGCCCGATCTGGGCTGGGATTCATCAGAGTCTGTCTTGGTCGCGGGAAAGGGAGAGCCGTGAAAAAAACGACTGCGTTGCGCAGGCTGCTCAAGAACCCAGAAGTGGTGGTTGCGCCCGGCGCAGGAGATCCAATGGTGGCCCGATTGGTTGAGAGGGCTGGTTTCGATGCCGTCTACATGACCGGCTCTGGGACGGCGCTGGTTCGCTATGGGTTCCCGGACGTAGGGCTGGTCACCATGACAGAGATGGTGGAAAACGCTCGCACGATCGCCAATGCGGTCCACATCCCCGTGATTGCAGACGCCGACACCGGATACGGAAACCCTCTAAATGTCCGGCGCACGGTCCGCGAATATGAACGCGCCGGTGTGGCGGCAATCCACATCGAAGACCAGGTGTTCCCCAAGAAGTGCGGGCACCTGCAGGGGAAGCGCCTGATCCCGAAGGAGGAGATGATCCAGAAGGTGCGGGCCGCCTGCGAGGCGCGGGAGGACCCCGACTTCACGATCATTGCCCGGTGCGATGCACTTGCCGTCCTCGGAATGGACGAAGCACTTGACCGCGCGCGCGCGTATGCCGAGGCCGGCGCGGATGTCCTCTTCATTGAGGCTCCTCGCACGCTGGAGGAGATCGAAATTATTGGGCGGGCCTTTAGCGTGCCGCTCCTCTTCAACATGTCCACAAGTGGGAAGACACCTTTCCTCTCCTCAAACGATCTGAGGCGCCTCGGGTACAAGATCATGATCCTCCCAAACTTCACAACCCTGGCGGCAATGAAGGCGGTAAGGGAGGTCCTGGCAGAGATCAAGCGGACGGGCTCAGCGGTCACCCTGGGTGACAGGTGCGCAACCTTCGCAGAATTCATGGAGGTGGCGGGCCTCCCGGAGATTCAAGATGCGGAGCAACGCTACGGCGTGCCCGATGGGGCTCGAACTGCGATTTGATGCCCAGACGAGCCGCATGACAGCTTCGTAAGGATTGTGGTGCAGAAGGTGGAATGGGGATTGATGGAAAAGGAGGTTAACATGCGACGCGGGCTCCTGATCCGGTGGGTTGTGGTCTGCGTATTTTCACTTCTGGTGGCGACTGTTGGCAGCACGGCGGCGGGAGAGTTCAAGTATCCAGAGAAGTCTGTGAATATCCTGGTCGGGTACGCGGCTGGCGGGTCGACCGACCTGATCGCGCGCACCCTCGCGGATGACCTCTCAAAGAAATGGTCGAGCCCCATGACAGTGGTCAACAAGCCGGGCGCATCGGGAACGACTGCCGTGCTGGAAGTCAAGGGCGCCAAGCCAGACGGTTACACCATGCTGATGCAGACCAACGCGGGGGTGAGCAATCCCGCCCTTGAGCCCTCTCTCCCATATAAGTGGGATGAATTGACGTATGTCCTCCGACTCGTGACCTCGCCGCTTGTCGTGACCGTGAAGGGGGATAGCCGCTTCCGAACGTTCGGCGATCTGGTGGCGGAGCTTAAAAGGGATCCGACACAGGTGAAGATGGGATTGTCAGGATCATGGGGGGCTGGGCTCTTCGGAACGGTGCAGCTCGGGCAGGCTGCTGGCTTCGACCCGTCAAAGGTGATTCGCGTTGTGATGACCGGGGGGAATCAGGTCGTTGCATCGGTTGCGGGGGGACATGTCGATTATGGAATCCAGTACCTCTCGGAGGTCATCGATCTAGTGAAGGGGGGCAAGCTGCGCGCGCTGGGCATCGTAAACTCCGCCCGAGTCGCGGCGCTTCCGGATGTCCCCACCATGAAAGAGTTAGGCTTCGAACAGGTGAACTGGCAGCCCTGGGTGGGGGTGGCCGGTCCGGCTGGAGTCCGCAAGGAGATCACGGAAGCCTGGAACAAGGCAGTTAAGGAACTGATGGCCGACCAAGGGTTCCTCAAGAAAGTGGAGAACTTAGGGTTCACTCCCGCCTACTTGGGTCCGGAAGATTTCAAAGGCTTTGCCGATCGCTTCTACAAGACCGCACTGGAGGTGAAAAAACAGCTGCCTCAGTGATTTGGACTGTATGGCTTTTGCGTTCGTAGTGTGCTGGGTAGCGGCATGCTTACACAGAGGCCTGCATCCAAGTAGGATGCAGCGGCGGAGTCCTCGGGGAGGCAGATCGTGCGTCGTGCCGATCGGCTATGCGGCGTGATTGCCCTGGCGATGGCCGTGACTGTGGCCATCGGGGCGCGGAAGTTGGTTGTCTTCTCGGCTGGCACGCCCGGACCGGGCCTTGTTCCGCTTCTGGCTGCCGCGACCATTGCGCTATGTGGTCTGGGATTGGTTATAAGCGATCGAAGGCGGGAGGCAGCAATCGCGTGGCCCCGTGCAGAGCTCCGGGGAAAGCTCATCGGTTCCGCGGTCTCTGTATTCGTCTATTCTGGACTGGTTCCTTTGGTTGGATTCTTCGCAGCAACGATGGTGTTCCTCACGATGCTGAGCCGGTGGTGGGGCGGGTACCGATGGTGGGTAGCTGCCATCTTCGGAGTGATCGCGGCGGGGGTCACAGTTCTCGTGTTCGACGTCCTACTGGATGTCCCGCTCCCCCGGGGCGACTGGCTCTAACTTGCCAGTGTCCCTCCCTCGGAGGGAAAGGGTGGCTGTCATCCTCCTCGGATGAGAGGCAGCGTTTCGGTACTGGAAGGCACGATTCAACGGGGTATGGAACGGACGCGTGGAAATGATTCATAACATCACCACAGGGTTTGCGGTGGCCCTGCAGCCTGTGAATCTCCTGTTCGCCCTAATCGGAGCAGTCCTGGGCACCTTGGTCGGCGTGCTGCCAGGATTAGGGCCGACCGCCACTATCGCAATGCTTATCCCTGCGACGGCCGGGATGGATCCACTTCAGGCCATCATTATGATGGCCGGGGTGTACTACGGCTCCATGTATGGCGGGTCCACCACCTCGATCCTGATCAACACACCGGGCGAGGCTGCTTCCATCATGACCTGTCTGGATGGATACCAGATGACGCTCCAGGGGCGGGCAGGTGCGGCACTCGGAATATCCGCCATCGGATCCTTCATTGCTGGCACGATCAGCGTCGCCGGGCTAATGTTCCTCGCTCCGGTAGTTTCGGACGTCGCCTTGTCTTTCGGTCCCGTAGAGAACTTCTCGCTCATGCTGTTGGGCTTTTCCGTAGTCATCAGCCTGGCAGGGAAGTCGATCCTGAAAGGGCTGCTTTCCTGTAGCGTGGGCGTGGCCCTTGGATCGGTCGGCCTCGACCTGGTGTACGGGACCCCTCGCCTCACCTACGGTACAGCCGTCCTCTTGAACGGCATTGAGTTCATCGCCGTCGTCGTGGGCATGTTTGCCATACCAGAGGTGCTGGAGGGGGTCGAGCAGTCGGCCGGGACGCTGGTCCGAGGCAAACTCCGCGGCCTATTCCCCACCTTGCAGGACTTGAAGGATTCGTTCGGCGCAATAATGCGAGGATCATTCCTCGGGTTCGCTGTCGGATTAGTGCCCGGAGGGAGTGGTACCGTTGCCACCTTCCTCAGCTACGATCTGGAGAAGAAGGTCTCCAAGCATCCCGAGCGGTTTGGCAAGGGTGCGATTGAGGGCGTGGCGGGCCCAGAATCCGCGAACAACGCGGTCACCGGCGCGAGCATGATCCCCCTGCTGACCTTGGGAATCCCCTGCGGCGCAGCACTCGCCGTGCTCATGGGGGCCCTGATGATTCATGGCTTGAGGCCGGGGCCGCTTCTGTTCACGAGCAACCCGAGTTTCGTGTGGGGCCTGATCGCCAGCATGTATATCGGCAACGTCATGTGCCTGATCCTGAATCTTCCGCTTGTTGGCTTGTGGGCGAGGTTGACCCTCATCCCGTTTCCGCTCCTGGGCCCCGTTGTCCTCGTTCTGTGTTTTGTGGGCACCTACGGGGTGAATAACAGTATGTTCGATGTGTGGGTGATGGCAATTGCCGGGACCGTGGCCTACTTGATGAAGAAGGTCAGTATTCCGCTAGTCCCGATGGTCCTCGCGCTCGTCGTGGGACCCAATCTGGAATCGGCGCTACGACAATCGCTCGCTATGTCGAAGGGGAGTCCCCTGATTTTCTTTAGCCATCCCATCTCCCTGGCGATACTTTGTCTTGCCACTTTCTCGGTGTTCCTTTCGTTTCGGAGTCGCGCCCGTGAGGCGGCGGATGATGAGAGGTAGATCTGGCAGGATATGGAGATGGAACGCGCCTCTCGACTCCTCATTAGGGGCTTACTTCTTGGGCCGTTCAATGTTCCTGGTGCGAAATAGCGAGTTCTAGCAGCCCGGGAAAGTGCCGACCGGGCCGGACAGCAGGGCAGGTTTCCTCGGGGGTGCCCAGACTCGAAATGGTGTTGACCGCCTCGCCTTTCCAGAGGGGTTCATGAGCTCACGCGGCTCTGCCCGCCGCACTCCCGAAGCGCACCGCCAGCCGGCTCTCCGGCGGGCAACATCCTCCTGGGCGGACGGCTCGCCTCCGAATTCCCGGACAGCGTCCAGAATATCCTCGCGCTCGACGACTGCTCCGGCAGTCCCAAGGCGCCGTCACCCGATGATTGGTGGCACGACCTGATGTGGGCGGACTGGTAGCACAGCAGTCTCGCAGGCCGCTGGTATGCTTTCGCCATTGACATCACTGCCCGCATGAGACGGCGGTCGCCGCAAGCCGGCGGCCGCGATGCGGTCGGGACCCCAGCACGGCGACGAGTATCCGGATCCTCGACCTGTTCGTGGGTCCTGAATTCGGCGTCCGCGATAATGGGTCCGTGGCACTCCGGGTGAGGAATCTTCGGGCTGAGGTGTGCTGAGACCGCAGTCCCATTCCCTTGAATTGGAGAACGGGCCGTGGGCTCATCGAGGAAAGAGACGTCTCAAGGGCGCGGAACTCTGCGATTCGTCGTTCACGAGCACAAGGCGACGCGGTTGCATTACGACTTTCGGCTGGAGATGGGTGGCGTGCTCAAATCGTGGGCCGTTCCTAAGGGGCCCTCGCTGAATCCGGCGGACAAGCGACTGGCGGTGATGGTCGAGGATCATCCGGTGGAGTACATTGACTTTGAGGGAATCATTCCGGAAGGGAGCTACGGGGCCGGGCCAGTGATCGTCTGGGATTGCGGAACCTACGAGGCCAGTAAGCCGGGCGATCCCGAGACCCAGCTCCGATCAGGGAAGTTTGCGTTCATTCTGAAGGGGAAGAAACTGAAGAGTGCTTTCGCTCTCGCCCGATTCGCCGGGGGCCAGACCGGCAAGGAATGGCTCCTCATGAAAAAGAGGGACGAGTTCGCCGATCCTTCCTGGACCCTGAAGAGGGACCTCACGCCCCAGCGCCTCAAGGAGCTGGCGGTCAAGGTCCCGCCCTGCGAGACATCATAAACCCGACTTAACCGCCAAGGCGCCAAGAAACGCCAACTCTCATTAGGTCCCTTTGTACCGCTCCCGGTTTCCCGGACAGGGGATAAGCATGGTCACCTTGACCGAGATCCCAGAGAAGGCTTGGCGCCTTTTGGCGACCTTGGCGACTTGGCGGTTGGCGTCTAGCCCAGCACCCGGCCGCCGTCCACGAGCATGACGTCGCCCGTCATGAAGTCGCCGCGGGTCGCGAGGAAGAGGACGGCATCCGCAACGTCCTCCGGCTTCCCCACCCGCTTGAGGGGCGCGGCCTGCGCCGCCTTCTGGGCCGTGGCCTCGAGATTCGGCCGGCCGACGTTCCACCGGGTCTCCGCGATGAAGCCGGGGGCGATCACGTTCACCCGAATCTCCGGCCCCAGGGTGCGCGCCAGGCACTTGCTCAGATGGATGACGGCCGCCTTGGAGGTCGCGTAGGCGATCGAACTTCCCCCGGGCAAGATGCCGGAGATCGACGCGATATTGATGATCCGGCCCCGACCCTGCCTCCGCATCGGCGGCACGACGGCGCGACAGCAGAAGAACGTCCCCTTCACGTTGACGTTGTAGAGGCGATCCCAGACGTCGTCGGTCAGCGCCTCCAGGTCGGGAAAATCCACGAAGGCCGTGATGCCGGCGTTGTTCACCAGGACGTCGATGCGGCCGAAGCGCTCCAGGGTCTCCGCGACCATGGCCCGGACCTGTCGGTCCTGGGCGACGTCCGCCTGGATCACCAGGAACTCGCCGCCGGCCTGTTTGACCAGGCTGGCCGTCTCCTCGGCCTCTTTCCGGGATTTCGAGTAGTTCACGACGACCTTGGCGCCCTCGCGCCCGAAGGCCACCGCGACGGCCCGGCCGATGCCCACGGCGGCACCGGTCACCAGAGCGACCTTCCCTGCCAATTGCGCCATGGTTCCTCCAGTCTATTTCTTCCATTCGGTGTGGAATGTCCCCTCCCGATCGACCCGGCGGTAGGTGTGCGCGCCGAAGTAGTCGCGCTGGGCCTGGGTGAGGTTGGCCGGCAGCCGCCCGCTGCGGTAGGCGTCGAAATACGCCAGCGACGCGCCGAGGGCCAGCACCGGGATGCCCATGCCCACGGCCGTCTGCACGACGAACCGCCAGGCGGCCTGTCGGCTCTCCACCGCCCCGCGGAAGGCATTGTCCAGGAGGAGGTTCACCAGGCCCGGGTTCCTCCGGTACGCGGCCGTGATGTCGTCCAGCAGGGTCGCGCGGATGATGCAGCCGGCTCGCCAGATTTTCGCGATCCCGCCCATGCGAAGGTCGTACTTGTACTCGTCCGAGGCGATCTTGAGCAGCCCGAGGCCCTGGGTATACGAGGTGATCTTACTGGCGTAGAGTGCATCCCGCGCCGCGTCGATCAAGCGCCGCTTCTCGCCGCTGTACCGGATCTCCGGGCCGCGGATTAGGCGGCTGGCGTTCATCCGCTCGGCCTTGAGAGCGGAGATGATCCGGCTCTCCACGGCGGCGTTGATGGTCGGGAGCGGAGCGCCGACATCCAGCGCGTTCTGGCTGGCCCACTTTCCAGTTCCCTTCTGTTGGGCCTCGTCCAGGATCAGGTCCACCAGCGGGCGTCCCGTCTCCTCGTCCACCTTGCCAAAGATGTCGGCCGTGATCTCGATGAGGTAGGATCTCAGCTCGCCGGCATTCCACTCGGCGAAGACGTCATGCAGCTCCGCCGCCGAAAGACCCAGGCCGCGATGCAGGACGTCGTAGATCTCGGCGATCAATTGCATGTCGCCGTACTCGATGCCGTTGTGCACCATCTTGACGTGGTGGCCGGCCCCTCTCGGTCCGATGTACTCCACGCAGGGCTGGCCGTCCTCGGCCCTGGCCGCAATGGCGCGGAGGATCGGCGCGAGGTGCTCCCACGCCTCGCGCTGTCCGCCGGGCATGAGGCTCGGCCCCCACAGGGCCCCCTCCTCTCCGCCCGAGACGCCCATCCCGACGAAATTGAATCCCTCGACCTCCAGTTCTTTGTTGCGGCGCTCGGTGTCCATGAAGAACGAGTTGCCTCCGTCCATCAGGATGTCACCCGGCGCGAGGTGCGGCTTGAGATGTGCGATGGCGGAATCCACCGCCTGGCCGGCCGGCACCATCATCAGGATCCGCCGGGGCGTCTCCAACATCGCCATCAATTCCGTGGGTGAGCTGGCGCCGATGATCGCCTTGCCGGCCGCCGGCCCGACGAGAAACGCCCGAGTCCTGGCGGCATCCAGATCGTACCCGGCGACCGGGAACCCGTTGCGCTCCATGTTGAGGGCCAGGTTGTGGCCCATGACTCCCAGCCCAACCACGCCGATCTTGTACGCCATGGGTGTCCCCCGCAGCGTGCTGCGTTGCTCCCTGGTCGTTTTCAGTCCTATTACCTCTACCTCAAGAAAGTATAAACCGCTAAGACGCCAAGGTCGCCAAGATTGCGTGGCAATCAGGCAACCGGTCAACCGGGGAATTTGGAACCCCGGATTGCCAGATTGCCAGATCGCCCAATTGCCTTCCCGTGGCATTCCGGGTACCCAGCGCAACGCTGGGTGTCCACGGCGGTTACTGTTCTCGAAGCCCGGCTCACCGCGCGCGGGGACCGATCCCGAGGCTGCGGGCTCGACCCCGGCAACCCCCCCGCCGGACCCACCCGCCCGACCTCCGCCCCCCCTCGATCCCCAGTTGACGCCGCTGCCGGGGCTGCGGCATACTCGCCGGCAATCGCCGATGTCCGAGAGATGGGCGCCTAGCCGCTCGGCACCACGCCCGAGCACTTCGGCGCATTCAATGAATCCGAAACTGCCAACTGGGCGAAAGTGATCCAGGACACCGGACTAGCCGCCGACTGAGAGTGCCAAGCCATGACCATTAATGCCAGCCCGACACCACGCCCCGCCACCATTCCCGGCCCCGATCCCACCACGCGCCGCCCCCGGGTGAAATTCCCGGCCGGGGCGTGCGACTGCCATGCGCATGTGTTCGGGCCGCAAAGCCGCTTCCCCTACCTGCCGAACGCCGCCTACATCCCGCCGGACGCCCTGCCACAGGACTACGCTCGGATGCTAACCACCATCGGCTGCCAGCGCGCCGTGCTGGTGCAGCCCAGCGTTTACGGCACCGACAACCGCTGCATGGTCGCGGCGCTGACGTCCGGGGTATTCAACCTCCGGGGCGTGGCAGTAGTCAACGAGAATATCAGCGAGGCGGAACTCGAGGCAATGCACCGTGCCGGGGTGCGCGGCGTGCGCATCAACGTCGCGTCGAGGACCGCGGGACTCAGCATGGAGCAGGCGCCGCGGCTCGCCGCACGGATCAAGGCGCTCGGCTGGCACCTGCAGTTCTTCCTGCGCGTCGACCAGTTTCCTGATTTCGAGCGCGCGATCGCGCGCCTGCCTGTGGCGTGCGTGATTGATCATTTCGGCCGCGTTCATGCGGCCAATGGCGCGCACTCCGAAGGACTTGAAACGCTGCTCAGACTCGCCCGGCTGACGCACGTCTGGTTCAAGCTGATTGGGCCGTATCGCATTTCCGAGCAACGGCCGCTCTATCCGGACGTGGCGCCGCTCGCGCAGGCGCTGGTTGCCGCCGCGCCCAACCGCTGCGTGTGGGGCACCGACTGGCCGCATCCCAACACGACGCACATGCCGAACGACGGCGACCTTGCGGATGCGCTCGCCGAGTGGCTTCCCGATGCGGCGGTCCGCCACAAGGTGCTGGTCGAAAACCCCGCCCGCCTCTACGACTTCGCCTGACCGCGCCGCCCGGACTTCCCCCTGCGCCGGGCCGGCCACACTCCATCCTCTTGCAGGGTCACGTTTGAGGCCCAACGCGCTTGGCTACGGTCTTGCCTCGAACACCCGATTGAACGGCGTCCCGGCCGCGCGGGCCCGGGTGTGCGTGTCGTTTACGGGGCCGAGCTTACAGTGCCCGCTCGAAAATGGCGCGCGCGTCCTCGGGCCGGACCTGCCGCGGGTTGTTGACCAGTAACCGGGTCATCTTCATGGCCCCGTCCACCAGGTCCTCGATGTCCTTGGCCTTGATCCCCACCTCTCGCATCGTCTGGGGGATCCCGATGTCCTGCGACAGCAGGCGGCAGGCCTCTGTGCTGCGGGCCGCAGCGGCCCTGGGGGACAGGCCGGCAATCGGCTCGCCCAATGCCTCGGCGACGCTGGCGAACTTGGACAGGTTACTCAGGGCGTTGAATTCCATGCCATAGGGCAGGAGGAGGGAATTGGCCACGCCGTGGGTCACCCGGTGCTGCCCCTGGAGAGGATAGGCCAGCGCGTGCACGATATTGGTGCCGGCGTTGCCGATGCCGATCCCGGCGTACATGCTGGCCCTCAACATGCCCTCCCGCGCGGCCGAATCGCCGCCGTTCGCCACGGCCGTCCGCAGGTGGGCGCCGATCAGCCGGACGGCCTCCAGGGTATACAGGTCCGTGAGCGGCGAGGCATTCAGGGAGGTGTAGGACTCCACCGCGTGGCTCAGGGCATCCAATCCCGTGGCCGCCGTCACGGCCGGAGGTACCGTCAGCGTCAAGAGCGGATCGAGGAGGGCGATGTCAGGGATGATGTGCGGGCTGACGATGGCCCTCTTCTCTCGCGCGGCCGGGACGTAGAACAGGGCGTTCGGGGTGATCTCGGCGCCGGTCCCGCCGGTGGTGGGCATCAGGATCGAGGGTGCCCCGCGCTGCTGCACCAGCCCGATCCCCAGGT
>Ga0315280_10011104_pt1 | contig 11144 bp, 10 predicted proteins | sample YL17G06_40_MG_FD_203697 | JGI IMG/M metagenome (GOLD analysis project Ga0315280, IMG submission 203697) | Sediment microbial communities from Yellowstone Lake, YNP, Wyoming, USA - YL17G06_40 | ecosystem: Environmental > Aquatic > Freshwater > Lake > Sediment | place: USA: Wyoming | collected... | reverse complement strand
CTGTTGCTTCGGCTACTGGCGGGCAGTAGAGGTCGAAGGTTTCGGCTCCGAAGACTCCGTAGCTTGCGTTTAAGATTACTTTTAGTGCTCCTTGGGCCACGTTGTACCAGCTTCGCAGGTCTGCAGGCAGGGTCTTGTCTTTCGATTTAAGCTTGTACCACTGCACTCGCAAGTCTCGAAGTGAGCCAATCAGAAGGCTTTCCAGCGCCCGTTTTTTGGTGCATACCCAGCTGGTTGTGTCTGGAACAATGTTCTTTCTGCATTCTGGGTGTTGGCAGAGGATGGACTGGTAGCCTAGGTTCCAGACTTTTATTATTGAGGGGTACAGGCTCGGGAAGTCCATGACGGCGACGTTGAAGTGTACGCCTGGTACTGGTTCTACGACTATGGCGCCTTTGTATTTTTTGCCTTTGATGATGGCTTTGGTTGATGTTTTGCCTTTTAGGGCGAGTATGTCTTGGGGGTTTGGGATGAGCATGTTTCGGTGGCGGTGTTCGCGTTGCAGAAAGTTTCTTATCCATCGGCTTACGCCTTGGCGGCTTACGTCTTCCATGGGCATGCTGCTTATTCTGGCGAGGACGAGGATTAGTTTCATGACGAGTTCGTCTTCGAAGTTTGTTAGGTTGAAGGTGATTTCGGCGTCTCTGAAGCAATATTTGGCCAGTTCGGTGTAGGTGAGTTCGCCGAGGTTTTTTTGGAGTGGGATTTTTTCGAGTTTGATGAGTGCTCTGCCGATGTCGTTGAGTGTTACGTCTCGGTAGCGGTTGTTGAAGGCGTAGATTTGGATTGAGCGGTTGAAGAAGAACTTGTAGAGGTCGATGTGTACTCCGTAGCTTAGGAGGCAGGAGCGTTTGCCGACTTCTATTGGGATTTCGCTTTGCTTGAATCCTAGGTGGTCGCGAGCTCTATTTGCGAGATAGTGCAGGTCGAAGTCGTCGCCGTTGAAGGTTAGTACGAAGGGATATTCCCGTAAGGTGTCCAAGACGGTTTGTATGAGTTCTGCCTCGGTGTCACAGTATTTGGTTTCTATGTCGGCTGGTAGGTGTTCTGTTCCTTCGCGAACTCCTTCCCTGTTCAGGAGTAGCACTTTTTTCAGTCCGTCTGAGGCGTAGAGTGAGACGCAGACGACTGGATAGGCTGCTTCTCTGGGGTCGGGCACACGTGTCGGGATGGGTGCTAGGACTTCTATGTCTATGGCTACGCGGCGGAATTTTGGTGCTGGGTATTCTAGGAGTCTTGCCCATTCTTCGATGTAGTCCAGTTCTTCGCTTGTTTCTTCTTTGAACATGTCGCGGATTTGCTTGACCGTTTTTTCGGTGTTTTCCAAGGTTTTAGGGGTGAGGTCGCCGTTTTTGACTTCGTAGATCATTCCTGGGAGAAGTTTTGTGTCGTAGATGTAGGATTCGTAGTATTTGATGTTAGCTTCCCAGACTTTGATGTCTTCAGGTGTGATTGGTGTTTCTGAGACTTTCGGGAAGTCTTCTGGGATTATGTCTCTTATGCAGCCTGTTGGGCGTCCGCCGATTGCCAGGGGGTCTTTTGTGATTATTTTTGTGACTTTTACGGTTTTGTCTTGGAGTGGATCGAGTTTTTCTGTGAGTTCGAAGTGGTCGAAACCTGGGTGTTTGGTTACGCGTTCGAGTTTTTCAAGCTCGATTTCTGAGAGATTGGTTAAGCAGTAGGGTTGGTGCCCGGTGTTGTCGAGCCAGAAGTAGATTTTGCCTGTTGTTGGCTCGTAGAGTTTGATGAGGGCTTTTCGTGCTTGTCCGTCGTAGGTGGCGCTGACGAAGTAGGAAGGTGGAAGGTTTTCTGGAGCTAGGGGCGGGAAAATACGTTTCTCAACTTGTCTTGGTGTTGTTCTGGTTGGCAGTGAGGCTTCTGTTTTCGTCTCCGCTGGTGGTTTGGTTTCTTTAGTGGAGAATAGCGCGTCTAGGCGTTGTTGTGCCATCTTTCGCCCCTTGTTCTAACTAGCCTATTGGGGCGGCTGAGTTAAAATCTCTTGCTTAGGCGTTCTGCGAATGGCTGCGGGTGAGTGCTTTGACCTGTCCAGTGACCAGGTTGTAGTCTTGTCCTTGGTGTGGAATTTGTTTAGTCGGACAAACGGCTACTCTGAGAGACCTAGCCCCCATTCTATATAGATTGAATTTTGGGTTGATTCTTGTCGGTGGGGTTGGGTCTTCCTTTGCTTCGGGATTTGTTGTGTCTGGCATCAGGATCTTAGGTTGATTCGGTGTTTGTGACGTGCTCTTGTTGTGATAGTTTGTGTTGCCTATTCAAGCTGTGCAAAGCAGACCATTCCGCCCAGTTGTGTAAGGCGTAGACCTGCCTTTGATTCTGCGTCGACTATTCTTGTTTTGACGTTTCTGTTTGTGGCGATCTGCATCAGCCTGTGTATCCTATTCTTTTCGGGGCTGTCTGAAAGGTGCTTGTCTGTGAGCATGAGGTATTCAGCCTTAGGTCTGCCATGCTTCTGCGGACCAAGGATCAGGTCTTCTGTTTCCTTTAGCGAGTACAGCACGACTGTGTCCTGATTTGAAGTGTTGAGACGTTTTTCCAGAATATCAATCAGATTTTCCGTCTCTTGTGAGGTGGTTTCGGAGATTAGCCGGTGGAACATGGGAGTCCTTGCTAGTGCGGCTACTTCGGACTGTGTGCCTGCGGATCCGGTTGCCTCAGAGAATGTTGCCTTGTTTGGGCCTTGAATGAGCCATGCATGGTGCCCGCGGATGTGGTCAATGAATCTTTGGGCGTGATTGGTCCTCGTGGGGGATGCTAGGATGATGCTTCTGACGCCTTCTTTCAGCGTGGGTCTCAACGCGTTGACGATTGATTCATGGAAGTTGTATACGGCTTTCGGGTCATTTCTGGTTCCGTCAAGCCGGAGAGTCTTTTCAGGCTTGACAACATTACTGAAGACCTTCCACAAGACCGCTCGGTCGTCTTCTATTCCTGTCAGGATTGCGACAGGATAGCCGCGTCCGTACCCTCTTTTTTGCTTCAACAACGTTCACCTTGTCTCTAGGACCAATGCGCTGAAATGTAAATGTGTCTTCTGTAGAAGATGGTTTCTTGTCACAAATACTCTTCGGTTTAGAGCAGGCAACGTGCGCGCTTGGTCTGCCACTTGCAGTCTCCTAGTTCTCTGTAGCCTCTCTGAAAACCTATCTTCAATAAAGGATTCTTCTGCTTATCTTTATGAGCCAGTCTTGTGCCTCAAAACTCAAAGTAGGAAATTGGGAGTCAGATTTCGCAGAAAAGCTATAGCTGAACTGAAACATATCTTATTGGAAGACAACACTGCTAGGAGTCATCTAGATTGGACCCTAAACACTTTGAAAATATCAAGAATCAAATCGGTTTCTACGGACTCTGGTGTGGGAGTTGTATAGTAGGTAATGGAACCTTGAAAGAGTTGACGAAAAGATATGAAGGGCTCATCAAGGGTTACGGTGTGGACGAATGGGGTGCCAAAGACTTCAATTCCAAGGAATTCATGAAAGGATTAGCATCAATACAAAACACAAAACCTGCCCATGTGTCTAGGATGCTTGAAAAGCGGCGGCAACAATGAATGCAAAATCAGACCCTGCGCCTCGAAAAAGAAAATATCTAACTGCAACGAATGCAACGAGCCCACGGCATGCAAGAACCTTGAAGCGCTACAGAAAGTGCGCACAGGCGCCCTTGGCGTAGGCATGCTAATCAAGACTGGCAAGGGCGGTCAACCACAACTCAAAGAGAAATGGACTGCCGAGATCAGAAACAAATTCCCATATTGCGTCATTGACATCGCGCGCACCGAAAAATAGAATCACATAGAAGGTATGAAGATGGCTGCGGCAGATCCTGTCAGTCTCGTGGGCTACTGCGGGCTTTACTGCAACGCCTGCAGAATCCGCCAAGGAAAAATGAAAGAAGCTGTCACTAATCTCCGTGACATAATCGCTTCGTATGGCTTTGACAAAATTATGCCCGACCTTGCCAATTGGGAACCGAGCTTCAAACACTACGATGGATTCAAACAAGTGATGGACGGTCTAGTAAAGATGTTCGGTTACTGCTCAGGCTGCCTTCAGAACGGCGGGGATCCTAACTGCAAAGTTCGATCATGCGCCAAACAAAAGAACTATCGCACCTGCACGGAATGTGCTGAAGCCAAGACATGCCAGAAGTTAGATCCTTACCGCAAATACTTCGAGCCTGCTCTCCAAAGCATCAAAGAGAATGGCGTCAAAGGTTACACTGAAGAAATGCAGAGAAAAGTAGATCAGGGTTATAGTTACCCCGCGGAAGTGAATAGTCCCCCTTGACGTCTTAACGCACTAACTGAGCGGCCATAGAGCTTACTTCTATCACTTTTTTTTACGCCAATCTAACTCGTCTATTCTTGGGGAAAGCAAGAAGTCACTGCTTAGAGTGGACTTTTCGGGGATGTCTCCTTTTGATGTGATGTTCGCTTCAGACTGAGCTGAGAATTGAATCGTGTGCTGCCTGCGGACAGAAGAAGAGAATCTTGCTTGACGTGTTTGGACAGACTGCGACATGTTATCGCTTATCGCGCTTTCTGACGTGTCTGGTGAGTTCTTCAATTGTCAGCGAGCCTGCATTCCCTGTTCCGTGCCTTCTGACAGCTATTCTTCCAGTCTCCGCCTCGTGCTTGCCGATTATTGCCATGTACGGAACCTTCTGGAGCTCTGCGTTCCTGATCTTGTAGCTAACCGTTGATGTACTGTCATCAAGTTCTGCTCTTATCCCATAAGTCACCAGTTTCCTGCGAACCGATTCGGCATATTCTAGACAATAGTCACTGACCGGTATCACTAACGCCTGTACTGGTGCTAGCCATGTTGGAAGGTTTCCACTGCAATGTTCCAACAAAATACCGAAGAACCGTTCTATTGCGCCTAGCAAAGCTCTGTGAATCATCACTACTTCGTGTTCCTTGTTGTCTGCTCCAGTATAAGTCACGTTGAAGCGTTTTGGCAGGTTAAAGTCAAACTGCAAAGTCGTACACTGCCACTCCCTACCCACAGCGTCCACAATGTTCATGTCAATCTTCGGTCCGTAAAACACCGCCTCGCCAGGCATCTCACGATAGTCAATCCTCTTATCCTTGAGTGCTTCTGCTAAAGCGTTCTGTGCTCGTTGCCACTCTTCGTTCGAGCCCATGTACTTCTCGGGATGCTCAGGGTCTCTTGTTGAAAGGTAGACGCGATGTTCTTCGAAACCGAATTTCCGCATTATCCGCCTAGTGAAGTCCAGCAGCGTCAGGATTTCCTGTTTGACCTGTTCGGGCGTGCAGAAGATGTGCGCGTCATCCTGTGTGAACCCTCTTACTCGTAGCAATCCCTGCAACGTGCCCGACCGTTCGTATCTGTACACTGTTCCCCACTCGGCATAGCGAATCGGCAGCTCCCTGTAGCTTCTCGGCTTGGCCTTGTAAATCGCAATGTGAAAGGGACAGTTCATCGGCTTCACAACCAAGCCCTCGCCATCCTTCTCAAACACGTACATGTTCTGCTCGTAGTAGTCCAAATGCCCCGAAGTCTTCCACAGTTCCCTGCGTGCAATGTGCGGCGTACAAACCAACTGATACCCGTTCTGCAAGTGCTCTTTTTCCCAGTAGTCCCTGATCAGGTTGCGGACGATTGTGCCGTTCGGATGCCACAACACCAAGCCGACGCCGACTTCCTCGCTTATGGAAAACAAGTCCAACTGCTGCCCAAGCAGTCTGTGGTCTGCGGCAGAAATCTCTCTTTCCTTATTCTTTTTTGCTAAAACATTCACGGGGTCTATAGGGTGTTCTCTCTTTTTGACTCGTCGTTTAAGGTTCTGTTTCAAAATACCCCATTGGTAACACCGAGCTTGTCAATACCGCATCATCGTATTTATCCTTTATTCTACGTAATATTCATACACACAGGCGAAAGTCTCAGTCAGATACAAATAGAATACTGGTTGACGTGGACCTGAGTTGGTCTGCGCGTGATAGACTCATGCTGGGAAGTTACGCTTATGTTCTGCCCATCTGCTGTCTTTTTTCCAATCGCAAGGTTCAGCCCGCTTGCGGTCTGCTTCAACCGCAACCTTGGCTGCCTCTCGCAAGTGCGCCTCTAGTCTTATCTACATCCTCATCAACGATGTAGACACGTGAACACACTTGCTCAGAGACGCTTGGACCCTTGCCATCGAGACCCTAAGCTGGATGGAAATGCAGAATCTAAGCGAGCCTCTCGCGCTGGCGAGAACCGTCAAACAACTAGGTATAAAAGATTCTGATGCCTTGCGGCTCGCACACTTGCTTGTGCGCGAAACGGTCAGACGCCGAAACTTCATAGACCAATTCATAAACCAAGCCATAAAACCCAAAACAATCGACGAATACAACTTGGGCGTCCAAGCATTCCTACGACTCTACGTCTACCAAACCCGAATAGCCAAAAACTGGACCAGATTTGGCATCGAAGAAGCCGAAAACATAGCCAAACAAGCCCGCTCCATCCTCGGATGGAAGACTCTGCACGAAGTCGAAGCCGTTCTAGGAGTGCTGTTGACACAGGAACCCACAACGGTATTCGAAAACTTGAGGGACTCCGAGAAAATCGGACTTCAGACCTTTCATCCACCATGGTTCGTAGACTACTGCTTCAAGCTCTTCGGTCGACTAGAAACCATAACCATGCTGGAAGCAGACATACAGCAGCCGCCGACGTACATAAGGTTGAACACGCTCAGAGCGGATGAAAGCGAAATTCAACAGAGGCTCGCACAGGAAGGCGTAAGAATCGAGAAGGTTGAGCAGCTGAAACATACCTACAAGGTTGTTAACACGAAACAGCCTCCAACACAAACCAAAAGCTTCCGAGAAGGCTTCTTCTACGTTCAAGACAAGGCAAGCTGCTTCGCCGCCGAAGCCGCAAACCCCACACCTGAAATGATGATTTTGGATGTTTGCTCAGCACCAGGAGCCAAGACAACTTATCTTGCGCAGTTGATGAAGAACCAAGGCGCTGTCCTTTCCATTGACTATTCAAAACGCAGAATTGAAGTGTGGAAAAGCGAAGTCGCACGCATGGGAGCTGAAATTGCTGAGCCGATAATTGCAGATGCGCGCCACCACCTACCGCTCAAATCAGAGGCCGATGTAGTCGTGTTAGATCCGCCCTGCACGAGTACGGGCGTGTTTAGAAAGCTGCCGTCAGCCAAATGGAGACTCACGCCACAATCCATTGATAGAATGGCGGAGATTCAATGGCAAATGCTGGAAAACTGCGCAGAAAAAGTCAAGACAGGCGGAACACTGGTTTATTCAACATGCAGCATTACCGTTGAGGAAAACGAAATGCTGATTGAACGGTTTCTCAAAACGAACCTAGGGTTCTCGCTTGCTGAGATAACACCGACGATTGGTTTCCCGGGCTTGAGAGGACTGGACAGGTGTCAAAGGCTTTATCCGCACATTCATCAATGTAATGGTTTCTTCATCGCGAAACTCGCCAAAGAAGAATAGAAAGCCACTGGCTTTTCATTTTGAGGCTTTTTCTAAGCAACACATTATCTCAAAAATTACTTTTGCCGCTTGAATCGCCGAAACTCCTTGATCATAATCAGGGGCGATCTCAAGAACATCAAAGCCTACGACGCGCTTGTCGCAGATACCGCTCAGAATGTCGAGCAACACGTGCATTTCAAGACCATCAGGCTCAGGGTTCTGCACAGCTGGGACGTAAGCAGGGTCAAGAACGTCCATGTCAACAGACAGGTAGATGTTCTCGTATTTTGCCAGCTTTTCCTTTAGCTGTGTTGTAACTTGCTCGCTCCCTTGTTTTCTGATTTGCTTCGTCGTGAAGAACTCTAGTTCTGCCTTCTTTGCGTATGCGAGTTCTTCCTTGCAGACCGCTCTTGTGCCGACTTCGATGATTTTTGCTGGTTTTGCTTCTTCGTTTATTCGGCGCATGAAAGTCGTGTGAGACAATCTCAATCCTAGAAACTCGTTGCGCAGGTCAAGGTGTGCGTCAAAACTCACTATCGCCGTTTTTGAGGCTTTGTCTCGTAAACCTTTGGCGATGCCAAGCGTTATCGTGTGTTCTCCGCCAATCGTCACTTGGACCTTTCCGTCTTCCACTATGTCCTTTGTGACAAGTTCAAGCGTCTCCAGAGTCTTTCTCGTGTCAGCTGAAACGTGCAAGTCTCCAAGGTCATGCAAGCGCAGGTCCTCAACATCTAGTCCTGTGCGGAAACTGTAAGTCTCAATGTTGAGCGATGCCTGTCGGATTGCGGTGGGTCCGAACCTTGCCCCAGTCCGATAGGTGCTTGTAACATCGAAGGGAACGCCGAGAATCACGTAGTCTGCTTCTTTGTAGGGTTTCTGGAAGCCGCCGAACACGTTTGATTGAGAAACAAAAAGCTCGTGATGGCTCATCTGCTGTCCTCACCTTCCTCAGTCTGCCTATTTTCTGTCCCTAGACTTCTAAACCTTTTCGCTCTACATGGGACTTGACTTGGGTTTCGTTTACCTGATAATCTTGTAGACGTACAAGATGATGCCCAAGAAGAATGTTACGCCGCAAAAACCGTAGATGACGCTGTAGTTGCCATAAGCGGACAGCATGCTAACGAAAGGATTGCCCTGCAACGGGTAGAGCGGGTTCATCTCACTGTAAAGAAATGAATCTAGAAACACATGAGAATAGACGCCTATGAACGATGTGAACAGAATCTTTTTGAATGGAGACTCCTGCGGGAGTCGAAAAGCAGTCATGATCCTGTTCAACACGTGTCTGAGCGGATAAACGATAGCCGCGACTAAGAAGGCTAAGAAGGATGAACCTACGTACGAGTGGAGAAATCCGTGAGGCTGAAGGCCAGAAACATTGAATTCAAGAACGTAGAAAGGCTCCACATCAACTGCAACACCTGCTATCAATAGCGCAGGCAAGTCAAACAACGCAAACAAAGCTAGACCGAAGAAAAGAGCTGGACCCAGATGGAACGGAGTGAAAGGCAGAACAATCCACCTCTGGTGTTCAATGGGAGCTAGAATGGACTTGGCTTATATGATTTGAGTGCAAGATTCCTAACGTGTGGTGTGGGCCTATGGCTGACAGAACTCGAATGCTTGAATGCTGGTCTGAAGATGTTGACGACTCAGTGGAGAAGCTATGGTTAAGCTTGGCGCGAGAAATGTTCGAAATAGAGCGTTTTGTCTTGCCTTCAAAGGCCAACGGCGACAAGTGGGCTGAGTTTGTCCGTGAGAGTTTGGATAATGGGAGAGATTTTCTGCTGGTCGCCAAGTGCGGGGACAGACTGGTTGGGTTTGCGTATGCCAGCTTCGCTCGGGTTTTTCCCTTCGAGGTTGCTGAATTCGTGGGTGTCGTGAACGACGTGTATGTGGTGCCCAAATTGCGTGGGAGGGGCATAAGAAAGAAGCTCATGGGCGAGTGTTTGAACAGATTGAAAGCTGGAGGCGTGAATACAGTTAGACTCACCGTGCTAACGGACAATATTGTAACCGTGAAGCTTTATGAGAAGCTTGGTTTCAGAATCTACAGATACAGAATGATAAAGGTCTGAAACATTAAATTTATTAGTGTAGCTGTCAATGCATTAACTTTAAAGGCGGCCGAGAAATGTCAATTGCATCTAAACTCAAAATGGACAGCATCGGAATGATGTTAGCGCTCCTTTTCTACGCAGTCGTTGGAATAGTCTGCTTTGTAGTGATGGCGATGGCCTATTTTCCACCTCACATCGGCATAATCGGCATATTCAGCCTTGTAACCGCCTACGGGCTGTTTAGGAAGAGAAGCTGGACGATCTGGTTTGTCGTCGTGCTGTTCCTCACCGCAACGGCGTTCGCAACGTACACACTTTACTATTACTTCTGGCAAAACCTGCTTTTCACGGTCGGGGTTCTTGCCTATCTTGTACTAACATGGGTTTTCACTGCGTACGCGGCTTCGAAAAGAAAAACGTTGGAAACCTAAGGCAAGCCTTCTTCAAGATTTCTGAAAAGCCGCACCTTGACCTCTTTGTCAGCGTCAACAAACTGCACGTTTTCAGCAATTTCAACAAAGCCATCCGCGTCTGCGAGTGTTGTTATGGCTCCAGAAAGCCCTGTTGGAACAGGTTCAGCAACCAGCCGATTTGCCTTATCCCGCTTTAGCTTGACTGTGATGAAGGTTCGCCTACCTTTCGCTGAAAACATTCTCATAGCCGCAAAAGCCTTCACTTCTGCAGCCTCATGCGCTCCTCTTCCACTCATGAGACGAATTATCGGACTTGCAAGCAAGTGAAAAATCAACAGCGCAGAAGCCGGATGGCCGGGAAGCGAAAAAAGGAGCTTCCCATCTACCACGGCCACTGTTGTTGGTTTCCCAGGTTTGACGGCGATTCCCGAAACGATGACTCCGGGTTCTCCAAGTGAGTCTACTGTCTGCGGTATGATGTCCTTCGGACCTACAGAGACACCGCCAGAAGTCACAACCACATCCGCACACGCCAAAGCACGCTTCAACGCTTTCTCCAATTCTGCTTTGTCGTCTGGAACGACACCCAAATAGACCGGTTTCGCACCGCTTTCTGATACTGCTGCGCTTAGGCTGTAGGCGTTTATGTCGTAGATTCTTCCAGATGCAAGTTTTCCTCCTGGTTCGGTCACTTCGGCGCCGGTTGAGAGAACGGCTACGCGGGGTGTCAAGTGAACTTTCACTTTCGCCGTGCCTATTGCTGCGAGAACGCCGATTTCTCTTGAACCCAACGACCTGCCTGCTCTCAGAACCGTTTCGCCTTTCCTGATGTCTGCTCCTGCTTTCATGACGTTTTCGTCTTTCGCCACTGCGCCGTAAATGTAGAGGTCGTCGTCCTCTCGCTTTGTGTTCTCACTCATAACAGCAGCGTCTGCGCCTTCAGGCATCGGTGCTCCTGTAACAATTTCAGCGGCTGACCCATGGGTAACTGTTGTGCTGGGCTCTTCACCAGCATTGACTCTTCCGCAAGCCTTCAGCCACACAGGCCTCTTTTCATCTGCTCCAAAAGTGTCTGCAGCCTTCACTGCGTACCCATCAACAGTTGAGCGGTTAAAAGGAGGAATGTCCAGAGTAGCGACCACATCTTCTCCGAGAACACGGTTGTGGGCTTCCAAG
>Ga0315280_10011103_pt1 | contig 11144 bp, 13 predicted proteins | sample YL17G06_40_MG_FD_203697 | JGI IMG/M metagenome (GOLD analysis project Ga0315280, IMG submission 203697) | Sediment microbial communities from Yellowstone Lake, YNP, Wyoming, USA - YL17G06_40 | ecosystem: Environmental > Aquatic > Freshwater > Lake > Sediment | place: USA: Wyoming | collected... | reverse complement strand
AGGATTGCACCTTCCCTTGAAAGCTCTCGAGCTTGCCAAAAAATACTCAGGTCATCTTCCTCGTTGTAGAATCCGATAGATGTCCAAGCATTAACCACTACATCGAAGGGTTTTGAATATTTCTGATGGACAACCTCTTTCAATTTTCTAACATCCCCTTCCAAGAAAGTCACTAAATTTGATACTTCATGTCTGTGCGCCTTTTTTCCTGCGTCCTCTAGGAAAGCTTTAGATATGTCGATTCCCGTGCTTCTGAAACCTCTCTTTGCCATGTAGATGGAGACTCGACCATTTCCACAACATAGATCAAGCAAATCGCCCGATTTGATTTCGAAGCTATCAAGCATATTGGTCATTCCATCAACGAGTTCTTTGGTCTTCAGCCACTTCTGGTTTAGAAGTCTTAGGAATAGATCAGAACGCTGAACAAATAGTCTGTTGACCCAATCTTCGTGCATGTTTGAATGTAAGGTTTCGCTGTTAAATATGGTTTCTGAAGAGATTTAGATAGGCGGTGGGGGTGAAGTTTTATCTTGCGTGTGTCTGAGACTTATGTTGATGCGTTCTGTGGAAGAGTGCCAAAATCAATCCTAGCGAGACACTATACTTATTTTACCTCAGAAACTCGAAGAGATCTGCGAGAAATCCAATCTCAAGATCCTACGCTAGCGCGCGCCAAGCTTAGCGTTTGATGATCTGTTCATAAAGCCCCAGTGTTTTTTCAGCTATCTTGTCCCAGGTGAACTCGTTCAGGACTCTGCGTCTGCCGTTTTTGCCCAGCCACTTCCTTTTCTCGTCGTTTTCCAAGACGCTATTTATGCCCCAAGCTATATCTGACGGGTTGCTTGGATCCGTGTGATAACCGCACTGTTCTTCGCCGTAACACGTGACTATCTCCCGCATACCACTGATACCAGCTGCACCGACGACTACTGGGCGCTCCATACTCATTGCCTCAAGAACCACTATTCCGAAGGGTTCATAGAAGCTTGGGAAAACTGCGACATCGCATGCTGCGTAGTGAAGGATACGTTCCTCTTCTGGGATAAACTCGAAACGGAACTTTACAAAACCGTCCATTTTCGTGGCTTTGACCAAATTCGTCAGGTATTCTTGCAGGTCGCCTAGACCGACAATTACAAGCTTCGCATTTGGATTCTTCTGTAGAATGCGGGGCAACGCTAGGATAAGCTTGTCAACACCTTTGACGCCAACGAGTCTGCCTACGAAAAGAATCATGTAGTCATCGTCTTTGATATCATACATCGCTCTGACTTTCTTGATCTGCTCAGGATCAACTGCTGCATTATTGTATTTCTTTGGGTCGACCCCGTTGTAGGCAACTTGGATCTTTTCTTTTGCGCAGCTTAGGCCTATAAGCTCCTCTTTCATTGCATGGGAAACTGTCACGATAAGGTCGGCCGTCTTGGCGGCGTGGAGTTCAATGTTGCTTACCGTAACCGAGCCGTTTCCAAGCGTTCTTCCTTTCTCTGTTGAGTGAACATGGAACGCAAAAGGCAAGTTTACCTCCTTCTTAACAGTAATTCCACCTATGGCTGAAAGCCAGTCATGAGCAACAACAAGGTCGAACTTCGCGCCTTCTCTTCTAATCAGCTCATTAGTGAGTTTTGCGGCGCTTAGATAATTATACATGAGGATTTTTGAGAACCAATGTATTCCCCCGCCGCCCCATTGCCTTATGTCTTCTGCAACTACAGTGGGCAACGAGTCAGAAATGTCGATGTGTTGCGGCCGATGAATCTCGATGCCTCGCCAAACCTGACGCGTCGGTAGACTATTTACATCATCATTCATCGTGAAGACTGTAACGTCATTGCCCATGTGAACGAACTGGCGAGTTATTTCAGCCGAGTAGGTCCCCAAGCCACCGACGATCTTTGGGGGATACTCATAGACCATAACAGCAAGCTTCATTGTTTCTGACCGTTTCCCGTTTCTTAATTGTCCGCGCGTGTCCGATCGATCGAACAGAAACGCTGCCGCCCTCCTACTACGCGTACTTCCTTATAAAGCAACAAAACAACAGAGTAGCGCGCGCACCGAATACAGTTGATACCGATCGACCATTCCAAAACACGGAAAACCCCATATAATATAGTATATGGGAAAATCCCTGTTTTGACTGCATTGCGATACCGTTAGAATAGAGCGAGCAAAGATTATGCTAATGAGCATTCTCGTAGATTGTGTCAGGCATTTCTCTTGACCATGCATCTGGATTCTTGTACTTGAATGCTGGCGCCTTGTCTTCTGTCTGTTCTTCTCTTCCGACAAGAATCTTCTTCATTTTGGACAGGAGTTTTCTGTGAGTCTCTTCGTCTTTGATTATGACTGCAAGTATATCCTTCATGTCTCGTATGTCCACGTTGTAGACTTCACGTATTTCTCTTGTCATGTACTGAAGCGTCTTCAGCTGAACCAAGATATGATATTTCTCAGCAACAGTGCTCTCCAGAAGCATCAGCTTCTTCACCAATGACGCCATGCTCTCTTTGGGTATCCTCTGTTCTTTGGCAATCTCGTTTGCGAGATTCTCGATTACTGTCCATGTTTTGCCGAAAAAGAGCTTTTTCTCGTAGTCCTTGGGTTGCTTTCTTGGCTTGCCAATGCTTTCGATTATTCCCCTGAGAACCGCTGAGTGTTTACGACTATCGTATGCTATGTGAAGCAGCAAAGAATTGACTAATGGAAGATCCACTTTGTCGGCGAGATTCTTATAGAGCGAATATGCTCTTTCTTCTAAAATGCTGGCGCATTGGAGAAAGTCTGCAACGCTTTCCTGCTTCATCTTTGCCATTTTCAGGCTTCCATGAAGCTGATATGGTCAGAAAGTGATAAAGAATTTATGAATTTCAAATCCAGCTGGTTTGTCGCGAAATAGAGCGCGCGTACTTTTCAAGCGTGCAAAAGCGATACGGCCACTTCTATGAAGCGGATCGCAAGCTGAGTCTGCACTTTGAGACTAGAGCAGAGTTGCCTCGAATGAGAGACAGGCGTCTCGCGCAACGTTCAAAGCCGGTTGGGGTAAAGTTTTATCCAACCAAACCAACCAAAACGACGTTGCGGAAAAGCGCGCGCATTTGCTATAGCGAATAAGCGTTTTTTGGTTTCTTGGCTTCTTTTTTGGCTTTTCTTTTTTCATCTTTTTCTTTCTTGGTTAGTTTCTTAGACTGCATCCTTGGCATTACCTATTTTCTCCACCTAACATTATTGCTTTATTGAATTAATAATCTTTCGTAAATAGCAGCTAAAGGAGAGTATTTTTGCAATTTATGTGTACCATTGGGTCACTCTTGTTTCAGCAAACCTTCTATTGCCATCCATTCATCGTTTGTTACTCTGAAGTTTGTAGCACGCGCTAATTCTAATACACCCAACCAAAAAACGACCAGTCAGAAAATAGGCGGTAGAGGGTTAAGGTTGGTAGCGCGCGCTAACCGAGCGTGACTCCAGTCGATGTGGCGCGCACCAGTTATTTCTTCACGTTAGGAGGACTCCGCCATCAACAACGATCTGTCCTCCCGTCGATCGATCGAACATTCGTTCGTTTCTTTCTGCCCAATCCGGATAGCACGTAAGAATCTCGCGCGCTTTCGTAAACGACCTGCCTAAGGGTATTTTTCTCCATAATGAAGAGTGCAGGGAACAATGTAAGATGTCCATCTTTCCAAATGACGCGCGCCAACTGGATACCGAAAGAATTAAATCAATCTATGATGCAGAAGCTTTGGTTTCGCATCAGTCTTTGGAGTTTCACATGCCATTCAAGAATATCCTCCTGGTAAAGCCTTCCGGGAGAAGAGGATTAAGCTTTGCCATGGATCTAGTGCCTATTGGTCTGGAGTATATTGCTGCGTATATTGAGGATGCAGTTGAAGAGGTCCATATCGTAGATATGGAGAAGGAGCGAAGAAGCTTCCAGCGTTTACTAGATCTCTATCGGCCGGACCTAGTTGGCATCACCCTCTCAGCAACTGAACACAACGAAGGGTTGCATCTTGCGGAAATTGCCGAGAAAGGCGGAATCACCACAGTGATGGGCGGATATCATCCAACTGGAATCCCCGATTTGATGCTTTCCTACCCGCAGGTGGATTTGGTTGTCCGTGGAGAAGGAGAGCGTACTATGAAGGAGCTCGCGGAGAAGGGCAACCCAGAAGGCGTGCTCGGAGTCTCGTACAAAAGAGATGGAAAGATCATCCATAATGGAGAGAGGCCTAAGATTGAGGATTTGGACAGCATGCCATTTCCAGCGCGGCATTTGAGACAGCACTCATATAAAGCCAACGGCGGAACAACCGATTTTGATGTTTTGGTGACGTCTAGGGGCTGTAATGGGTTGTGCAGTTTTTGTTGCGAACCTAGCATGAGCCAGAGTGACTTGAGATGCCGGTCACCAGAAAACGTTGTGGCAGAGATTCTGGAGATTGTGAAATACCATGAGGGGAGACCGCTGAGCGTCATCTTCGCGGATCCAAGCTTCATGGGCAACCCAAAAAGAGTTGGTCGCCTGTGTGACTTGCTTCAGAAACATGACTTGCGGGTGAAATTCTCCGCCATGGTGCGAGCTGACAATATGGCTGGGAATCCTGAGATCGTAAGGAAGATGTGCGAAACAGGGATCGACACGTTCGAGATGGGCATAGAGAGCCCGAACCTCAAGGATCTGAAGTCAACTAGAAAAGGCATTACGACAAGAATCCACAGGGATGCGGTGCGGAATATACGTGAAAGCGGCGGTCGCCCGGGTGGCACACTCGTGATAGGTCTTCCAGACCAGACTGTAGAAGAGATTGAAGCGTTTCCTGTCTATGCTAAAGAGATAGGTTTGACAGCTGCTGCCTTTGGCGTCGCAACACCGTTTCCAGGGACAGAGTTCTACCAAGAGCTGGATAGACAAGGACTGATTTTCGAGACCAACTGGGACAATTTTGACGAGATGCATTCCGTTTACAGGACGAAACACTTGTCGAAAGAGAAGATTGAAGAGCTAGCGACGTATTGCATGGCAAAGTTCTGGAGCATAGACACGTTTATCGATCAGGAGAAGGTCTTCCAAAAAGTTACTCGAAAGAAGAAGCCTTTGATGGCTTTCATTCGTGAGAGGTTTTTGGATGTGGGTTTCCTGTCCAGCAATGGGATGACGCTGCAGAGAAGCAACTTTGGCCAACACATCAAAATATTTCTTGGAGCGTACGCCGATCCGCGCGTGGAATCATATACCCGAAAGGTTGGGGTGCACAACGTCTTGGATATGTCAAGGTTTCTCCGAATCCTCGGCCCTCAAACAGTCCAATGCACGCTAAGCTTCGAGGACACTATTGTCAGTTTCGTATTCAAGACCACCAAGAATACGGTTGAGTACATACGGGTTATTCAAGGAAAACAGGACCATACAACGATAGACTTTGACGTCAATCTGAAGTTGCTGAGCGAACCAAGTCCATCAAGGATGATAAAGAGCCTCTTCCTCTTGATCTCACACGATCTGAGCATCAGCAGACTGTGGAATGCTTTCAGGCTTTTTGTTGCGGCAGGGACTGAAGTCTTAGCGTGAAAGCGCGCGTTAGTGCGCTCGAAGAGCGCGTTATTCAGGTGTTGTCTGCTGTTTCTAATACACGTTAAACATGGCGCGCGCTTGGCGATAAGCTGACAGATGAGAGAGCTAGAATAGAGAACGAAATGAAGAAAACTGATTCAGAAATTGATGAGCTGGTTTGCAGGATTTATGAAATAACTGAGAGCGAAAAGAAAATCATTGAAGGCAACTAGGATTTTTCTATGAGTCTTTTCAAGCCAGTTTGTGGTTTTGCGGAAAAGTTATAGCTGAACCATCTAGTTTCGTTTCTTCTTTCTAAAAACTGCTATCCAAAGGCTCCCAAAGACCTTTCTTTCTTCAGGTGTGGTTCTTCTGTAGTCTTTGAATTTTGCTTGCTTGTATCGAGTAAACGGCTCAAGAATAGAATTGGGTTTCTGTGAGAATATATCAAGCCTATTCGAAAAATAGGTTGTGACTGTATACCTTCTCTTACTCCCAAATTGCCCAAACCTCTCAACCAATTTGCCCCAGTCCACTGGATAATTCCTCTTGAAAGCCGCCATGAAATCGAGAACAGTGAATGAATCATTCGTAACCGAACGAATAGATCGTAGCGCGCGCGACTTCGACCAATATGCTGACCTCTGTTTCTTATGGTCGAAGAACCTGTTGCTTAAGGGAGACATTCAAGGTGCACGAACATACTTTAACGAGGGTATGAGCTATTGGAATGGAACAGGATTCTTAGATAAGGCATTCAATGCTAGTACTCCAAAAGAATTTGATACGTTTAAGGTGGGACTAGCCCTTTGGATGGCTAAACAACTGAATCAGACCACAAATGGGCAAATTCGCATGCCTGATTTTACAAAAATGGAAAACATTATTTGGACTATGCAAAACCCAACTAATGGCGGAATATATACCAACTACAATTCCACTTTCGGAAATGCAGGTTCTGATACTAACGTCGAAACAACGGCAATTTGTTTATTATTCAAATTAATTGGAGTCCAAAATATTCAGAGATTTGTTGTGTATATGGACTAAAATTTAAGCCAACAACAACAATTCAAGGGGTGTCGTCCCCTGGCGGTGACAGGTCTGAGAACCCGCTATGACTTGCGTCATGGGTTGTGAAAAAAAAGATATTGGAAAGGCTTCCGGTTATGGTATGAGGTAGACGTCTATTGAGATAGGTATTGTAACCGCTGCCAGATTGGCATATTGAATCCATAGTTCTTGATTCGGCACGTCGTAAGTTCTCGAGAAACTGATAAGGCCAGATATGTGGTCAACTATGAACGGCTCAGTGCCGTTGATGTGTTGGCAGTAAATGTAACAATCCATATTAGAACTATACGTAGTGAGGCAGACGGTCACTTTTGAGTATCCGTCAACCGAGATGTATGGCGTGTGAAAATACAACCCAGCACCGACAAGCACTGATTCCATGGAATATGCCAGTTTGTTTGCGTGTCCAGCTATCGTCACGTTCTTTGCTGGGTCTCCAGTTGTGGCGTAGATGCTTGTCATTGCTACGACGTCTAGTATGTCGATTTTGCCGTCCCCGTTCAGGTCAGCCCAAGGGTCATACTCTTGACTCTTGGTGGCAGCTACTGTAAACAGTGTTGCGGTTAGGCAGAAAGTCAACAATGCCGTGATGATTATGTCTTTTCTCATTAGAAATCACCACCTTTCTCTCTTAGTATAGGTGATAGAGTGCAGTCTGAGTGATAAGAGGTTTCTGAAAGAGAGTTCTATGCTACAGGCACGAGAGATCCGTGCGTGCGTTAATGTTTCTGTTCTTCCAGTAGCTTCAGAAACTCAGTCAAGGCTTTGTCTTGGTCCCAAGTCCTATGTGGAGCCAGCAGGAGAGCAAGGTAGTTCCTAGCGCGCCGTCTCACAATGTAATACCAAGCCAGAGTCATGGGTACTAGGGGAGGGATAATCGTGACCCACGCATTAATGTGAAGAACGTAGGCTACATATGCCATTACCCATACGTACATACTAAAAGAGGTGGAGATCGTGACCGTCCAGAAAAAAGCGCTTGTAACGAATTCAAAGGTAAGCCCGAGCAAATCAGCCACTTCCAGAAGAGCTTTTCTTAAGAACCTGTTGACCCTTTCCCACAATACTTGTACCCTGCCAGAAGGCTTCCGTGGCCCAGATTTGACTACCGTTGAGTATTCATAGTTGTGCTGGCCAGTTGGATATAACTTCATTCCCGATTACTCTCGTCCACAGGTCATATGTTGGCCAAAACTAAATAGGTTCTGAAACAAAGTTCTATGCAAGCGAAGCTTTAATTTTGAACGATGAGCGTATTGAAATAGGGTTCGGGCATGGGTGAGGAATACGAAGAGGAGGATGAAGAGCGTGAAGAGGAAATCAAGAGACTCGCAGCGGAAAAACGGCGAGAATGGGATTCGAGAGAGTTGTATGAATCGTCATATACGCCGATTCGTCAAAATGTCTCAGCGTGGTGGTATCTTGTCCCGATATTGTTCGGGTTGCTGGGCGACATAATAGCGTATGCTGCGTTGCGGCATGAAGACGAAGACACGGCGCAAGGCGCGCTTCTTCTTGGAATCGTTATTACCGTTGTTGGCTTTTTGCTGATGTGGTGGACGGGCTGGTTGTTCTGAACATGACCGAAGACAAAGAGTTGGACAGGAAGGTCGAGTGTAGGTATCTTATAGGCAGTAGAATCTGTGGGGCAGTAAATAGGTCGCTTGAGGGCACGAGAAGAAGAAAGGGGTTTTGCAGGAACTACGTAAAGAATCACTGCTGTTATGTGTGCGAACAGGAATTATGCTCTATCAGATGTTCCTATCTTGATGAGACGGGAAAACAATATTCCATCGACCATGAGATTGAGAAGTACCAAAAGGAAATAGGCAAATTGACAGTTCTTCACGCCAATGGTGAAATCGGGGAACAATCGTATTTGGCAGCACTCAAGACTATGGAGAACAAAATAGCGGAATTGAAGGCAGATGGATTCACAGATGTACCGCCTAGCATAGTTCCTGAACCCTCATTCAAGCCTGATACCGTGCAGAAACCGTACGAATCTAGGGAATATAAACGTGAGAGGCCTTCTGCTTTATGGTATCTTATCCCCTTACTGTTTGGGTTGTTGGGTGGCGTGATTATGTATGTAGCGTTAAGGAATGAAGACGAGGATAAAGCAGTCTGGGGGTTGTGGCTTGGAATTGGGATTACTGTTTTGGGAGTTTTGTTGGTGTTATCGACTGGCTGGCTCTTCTGAGACTGGAGGTTGAAGTGTCGACAACCAATAAGAACAACGGGGAACATGGTATGGAGCTTCTAGATGCTTGTATGCTTTCAGAGGGAGAGGAGGTAATATTCGATGACGGAAACGATGGACGGAGCACTAGACTTGTACTAACTAACAAGCGATTGATATTCCTACAGTGCAAAGGCAGAATCAACAAGACTTACAAAAAAGAAGATGAGATAACGATTGAAGACATTGAGTCAGCACGCTACGACACCGGATTTGAGACAATCGTGCTTCAACTCAAGAACGGAGAAAAAGGCGTAATCGATTTCACTAGGACAGAAGGTTTTGAAGTCCTCATGGAAACTGACTCCGATACCTTGGATGTGAGACTGCAAGCTGGACAACGCAGATACTGGATTAAATGCATTTAAGAGGAGAGTGTGATCGATCGACTTGTGCACGCTAAATCCTTTGCTCAAGCTTCTCAAGCATCCTGCTCATCTGCTTGCCCACGATCTCACAATTCACGATCTCGCGAGGCTTGTAGATGCATTTCGCCCGCTCTTCCATGCATATGCCCTCGCCCCCAACCTCGATCCTGTGAACACAGAGAAACTGCATTCCCATCTTGAGATCCATTGGCCCGGGTTCTACACCTCTAGAAACTGCAAAGGCGTGATTCATGCATTGCCTCGCCAGTTCTGAACGGTTAACGACGAAGTGCACGGCCCACAGACTGTCCGTCAACTGAATCACAAACCAAGGTGGCTGTCTCCTCAACCGCTCAAAGAACTTGGGCTGGAGACGCATCAATGTTTCCAGGTATTTTAGCTGATTATTCTCCATATGAGTCAGGGCCTGGTCAAAGTCTATTCGCCCTCTGTACAAGAGCGCGCTCAGTCCGAAAGGCGTAAGCTCATAGTACGTTAACCCGTCCTCCCCTTTGGTTGCCTCTACAAAACCGTGCGTGGACAGATTCTGCAGTCTCCCAGTGACAGTGCTGTGAGCTATGCGTGTGCCGTCTCTTTTCAAGTTCTTCTCAAGCTCGTACTGCTTCTGCCTCTCCTTCCGATAGAGAGTCACCATAATGTCAAAGTCATTTTCCTTAATTCTGAAATCGTCGCCTGCTGTTCTCCTCAATTTATCGAATAGATCTTTGAACATGAATTACTCACCATATAACGACTTTTCATGGTAAGTTCCGACGCATATATGTCGAAACCGCATGGAATAATATGTCATAATGGCTATATGAGGCTTCCGACAGCAACGATAGTGAACCAAACGCGTCAAGCGAGTGGTTCAAGGCAATAGGAGAAACGCATACCATGTCTGAGAAAACACGGAAATATGCAATTGTTGAGGCGAGCAAGCTTCACCTTTCTAAAGTCTTGCCCCTAAGAGAGTATAATGAGGAGCTTAAGAAAATAATCAGAAGCGAAGGCATTCAGCAGCCCATAATCGTGCGGCCATCCACGTGGAAAGCTGATGAGTATGAGATAATAGATGGCCACCTCAGATACTGCGCCGCTACAGAGAATCACCTTGTGTCAATAGAGATCAGAGAAGGCGTCGACGATCTGGAAGTCTTCAGAATCAGCGAGGCCACATTCACCCGGAAGGGCAGAACAACCTACGAGCGTGCAATGCACTATACTACGTGGGTGCGAGCCATGAAGGCAGCATACGGAGAAGAGGGGGCCCAAGCGAGAGTTGCCAAAGCGGCTCATTTGAGTGAGGCGGACATCTCCTACTACATTTCAATAGGAGAGATGTTTCAGAGGCTAATGACGAGCAGCGTTTCGGTACCGGTCTTCAAAGCGCTGAAATCTCAGCCTGTGAACAAGCTGTACGAGATCTCGAAGATCGAGAAAGGCGAGGTTTTGACTGTAGTTGCCGGCAGGCTGGCCAATTCGCCGGAAATGACCATGAAACAGCTCAGAAGCGTCATATTGAGTGAGATTGAAGCAGCTGATCCTCTTCACCAGATTGCGGAAGAAGAATACGGAAAAACAGAAGCGGAGATCGAGGCCTCCAAAACAAACGCACTTAAAGAGGCGACACAGCAACTCGAAGACACGTTAGAGTTGACAAGGAAGACCGTGGCTGTTCTCAAGTCAAACGTGCACAGCAATGCCCGCAGCTACTTGAATCCCGAAGCTTTGAAGAGAATCGAGAAGATGATCAACGCGTTGAGAAGAATCGGGAAAGAAGCAGAAAGCATAGCCAATATCCCCCCGGCATGAGTTCATGAGTCTGATCGATCAGAGCGGAGACAACAGTGCAAATGGATGTGGTGTGCTCTTCATGCGGTTCGCGAAAACTGTATCG
>Ga0315280_10011102_pt1 | contig 11145 bp, 10 predicted proteins | sample YL17G06_40_MG_FD_203697 | JGI IMG/M metagenome (GOLD analysis project Ga0315280, IMG submission 203697) | Sediment microbial communities from Yellowstone Lake, YNP, Wyoming, USA - YL17G06_40 | ecosystem: Environmental > Aquatic > Freshwater > Lake > Sediment | place: USA: Wyoming | collected... | reverse complement strand
AATAAAAGAGCTACCCAACCTTCCACCAAAAATAATGGAGACAGCGGAAAAAATAAAGAACTTATCAGTAGAAAAAATAGGCAAGACTGAAATGGAAGGTTTCCCCAAAACCATAATCCAAACAGCTTTCCCTCCATGCATAAAAGCCCTTTACGATGCATCATCATCAGGACGCCATTTATCCCATATAGGAAGATTCACCCTAACATCCTTTCTCATAAATATTGGAATGCCCTCAGAAAATGTAATTGAACTTTTCAAAGGCTTTTCCGACTATAGCGAAAGAATGACACGTTACCAAGTTGAACACATTGCAGGGAAAAGAGGTTCAAAAACTCGGTATATAACGCCAAAATGTGATACGCTCAAAACGCATGGAGTATGTACAAACCCAAATGAGTTATGCTCAGGGGTAAATCATCCGCTTACCTACTACCGAAGAAAACTAAAGTTAACGAAATAACAGGCCACAAATATTTCTGCTCTTTTTTGCGTTTGTCTTTAAATGGCTTTCCTCTTCTCATCACTTCTTTAAAATTTTCTCGTACGCTTCCAAAGTAGCTTTGGCTGTTTTATTCCATGTAAAGTTCATTAATATGTATTCCTTTAGCGCATTGCTTTTTGGGTTTCGGTATGCTTGAAGGACGGCTTTTCTTATGGAGTCAACGCTATGCGGATTACAATAGAATGCAAAATTCGAAAAATATTCATATGTGGAGCCTTCATTTGTAATGCAGACGTTTGCCCCAGCAAGCGCAGCCTCAAGGGCAGATAATCCCGGAGTCTCATATAGGCTAGGAAGAACAAAAACCTTACAGGCTGCATATGCTCTTGCGAGTTCGTTGTGGGGCATTGTAGGTAAAAAAATGAAGGAAGAATCTGCCTCGCGTCTGCATTTTTGATAATACACTCTATCGACAGTATTCTTTATCCCATAATAATCTGAGGAATCATCAGATGATCCTCCGATAAAAACGACACTCATGCCCAACCCTTTCAAGGCTTTGATGAGGGCAAGCTGATTTTTACGATAACTGAAGCGACCTACGTTAAGGATAAAATCACTAAGCCCATATTTTTCTGTGAATTTTTTGGGAGATGCATTGTAAAAAATATCAGCGTCCACACCATTCGGAATCATAGCACACTCCTTCTCGCGGTTTTCAAACACTTCGGCAAAATCACGTCTTAGAATTTCTAGCTCAGCACACGAATTCGGTAACAAACAATCAACCTTAGACAAAACTGTTGAAGCTAATCTTCTGTTAAGCATCATCTCGCGAACTTCGTTCAAAAATGTTCCATTAACCAATGATGAGAAACAAGCTTTTCCTAACTCTATCAACGACGATGGTCTATTCGAATAGAAAATAGGCGTTTGAAAATAGGCGGCCATCACTTTTTTCGTATTCCAGTAAATAGGGGATAATACTACTTTTTTTCCTTGCTTTTTCGCATTTTTTAATTGAGCATATGTAAACGTCACACGCGTTATATTCATAAGATGTACAACGTCATAATCATCTAAATTGGGTGTAAGCTCTAAAGAAATATCCACATGGGCACCTAGTTTTTTCAGGTACTCAGCCGTTTTCAGCATTTGAACAGAGTCTCCTCCAAATACCTCAAGGGCATCGGGTCTATTCTGTATTAGTACTTTCATGTTGAATGGCACCTACTATCCCCAATCTGATACTTTTAGTGACCAGCAATCATTTTGTTAGTGGCATTGAATATCTCTTTGTTCGTGAATACAAATATTTCCTTTCATATTCCTGGGATATGAATGGTCTGGAAATATTTCTGCGAGTCGATAAGGTTTGATTTTTTCCGTTCTTTTCAATATTCTCTAGATCATCTTTGCTGGGCGACTCTGAGATGCTTATGTGGCGAGGTGGAAAAACATGCTTAACTATTTATTTTTTGAAATTGGTGGGCTTTCTGCATCCACATATTGACTATTATGGCTAGAATTATGAACAATATTATTGAGTAGAGAACCCCTATCAAAGCACTAGCTAGATTGGTAATAGATGGATTTACCAGTGGAGCTACTTCTACCCCGCTTATGAGGTGTAGATAATTTCTCCATATAATAATATAAATAAACCCTGTTGAGATGCATATCGTTGTAAATATTAGTAGGAATTTTCTATTTTGGCATAAAATATAGGATACTAGTAATAAACCTGCAATCCATATGGCAAATTGGTCAAAAATTGTTGGAAAAGTCAACTGAAACAATGACGTAACGACTAACATAAAAGTTCCTGTGTAGATTAATCCGTGTGTTGTTTTTGCATGTGCTTTGCAGATTTTATAAGTAAAAATGCCTACAAAAACAAGGAATATTGATGCGGCTACGTAAGGGAAAAATATAGATCCGAGCTCAAATCCCAACATTTCTAATAAGAATCTGAAAGTTAAACCATATCCAACTGAAGAATTTATTAATGTTCCATAAGCGTAGAAATTGTAATTTTTCCCATAGAAAGTTTCTCCAGGAACCGCACCTATCAACCTCTCAAAGCTTGCAAGCACGACAGGCGATTTTGCTTCAAAGAAAAAGGGTAACATTGCAACAGTGAAAATGCCTGTTCCCAATAGCAGTCTCTTAATCATGTCCTTTCGTCCACTTCTAAAATAAACATTTACTAGAAGCTGTATGAAGGTCGCTATTCCAACCGGGTTAAGAATAGCTGCAAAGCCGGAGAAAATTGTCGCCTTAAAACTGTTGTATTCGGCAACCAAGTAATAGATGCTTGCGATAACAGCGAATATGAAAATGGGGTCAAATTGGCCAAGGATTCCAGATATATATACTGTAAGAGGGTTAAGCAAATATAATCCTGGTAACAAGATTTTTTTGTCTGGAGCGTATTTTGTCGCCATCTTTTGTATGTAGTAGAAGGAGCCGAAATCGCCAAGTATGGATGGAATTTTAGTAAATAATAGTTCAACACTATAGATATCTAAAAATAGAAATTGGTAATCATGAAAACCAAACGCTCTTAGTAACGCATAAGGAAAGTAGGAGACTGTTTCCAGATATACAAATCCTGGTAAGCTGACCCACTGTGCTCCTAATACTCCAGAGCCAAAGTATAAAGCACCGAGTTCGGCAAATATTTGAGTGTCATCAGCATAAGCTGTTACAGGTGCCAGAATTAACCTTAAAGCTAAGCCCACAATTGCCACTATCATGATTGTGCCTTTGCCTTCTTTTAGTTTGTTCCTTTTATACAAATAGAATAAATAAAACATTAGAAATGCAGGAAGTACTCCAGCAATCGTTAAGGTAAAGATAGAGGCAATTATCAGAACTTCTGCGTTTATAGTGTGAAATATAAATGCGCTGTATTGAAGCGTCGAAAATGTAAAGGATACATCATGCAGTTGAATCGTCGTCTTCAAATGATTGTTCTTCAAAAATGAAAGTAATTGCGATTGTTCTTCAACAGTAAAAAGAATTGCGTAATCTCCTACGTTCATTGTCGTGTTGAGTGTTGCCAATGGTTCGAAGTCGTGATCTAACTGTATTGGTCTTCTCCAGTCAATGTATGTTCCAATTTCCTGCATGTTTGATAGAGTGTGAAGAAAAACAAAGCCTATTCTCACTGCTGTCAGATTTCCAATTACTTGGGTACCATTTACTTCTTTAAACTCTTTACACAACAAATATATGGTGTATCTAGTGTTTTGAGGGGCGTCCATTGTATACGAAATATATACTCTTTGTAAATACGGACAATCTTCTCTGGAGCCTACGATATCGGTTTTTCTGATTACATATGCAACTGTCCCTTCATCAACTGATGAACCACTTCCGCTTGAGGGAATCAAATCATATATTGGTTCTTTCGTCAGGTACATTGAATTGATTACTGTACTATAAGAATTATTAACAGCTTCATATCCGATTAAATATTCTCTGATTTGCAATCCCACGATTATTTGATCGCTCATATTAAGTTGCAGTACGTCAGGAAGGTAATCTTGAAGTCTTTTAGCCACGTTAATTGTGACGTGGTGCATTTTAAAATGATTTATTTCTTTGCCATATTGAGGGTAGGAGACATTTATCCAAATGACTCCTAGGGTTTTATCTATTTCAGTAATATTATACACATCTACTATTTTATTTTCAGCACTTGATCGATTTATACCTACATAGAATCTAAGAAATACATCTGGATTACTAGAGACAACAGTATGAAGATAGGGAGTTTCTGAAAAATTGATATGCAGTCCTAATAATTTTGCATTAAAAAGCCATGCAAACTTTAGTCCCGCTGCATGTGCTGCCGCCAATGTTATGTCTGTGTGCGTTCCGTTGACGATTAGGTTTCCATTTTTAGTGTTACTTATATTCCATTTTTCTTCAATAATTGATTCGTTCTGTACCCGGACGCCCGGTACTGTGATTCCATGTTTCCACGTTTCATTATCAAGAGGTAAACTGACATTAACTATGTTTTGTTTAGTAACCAACGATCGAATTTTAGATGCTTGGGTTACTGCTATCGTGGCAGTTTGATTCTGTAACCTTCCTTTAAGAAACGCAATGCAAGAGCCGCATATTATTACAACAAGCAAAACTATAATTAATTTAGTTTTTCTGTTCATTAGAATAACCCTCAATTCTGGCAGTTTCTATGTATTCAAAAGCCCTTTTACCTGCCATAAAATGTGGTTTCATTGTCTCCGACTCTGTCTTTCCAGGCTAGTATCCTTTGCATTTAAGTTTTATGAACTCGATTAGGCTTATAACCGCAAGATATGGCAAGCGTGCAATTGTCATAAACTTTGACTTCCTTCGTTCATACACAATAAGTGGAACTTCGGCTACTTTTAAACCTACTTTTCTGGCTTTAAGTAACACCCAAAGATTACAGAGATGAGCTTTTGTTTTTACATCATCAATAATCTTTTGAATTTTTCGAGTATTGTATCCATGATAGCCTTCCATGTCAGAATATTTTAACCCGAAAAATAACTTGGCAAGTTTATTGTAGCATTGGTTTGCTAGTCGACTCATGAAAGGTCTTTTATCGACTCCTTTGTTCTTGGAACAAATAACTATGTCATGCTCTTCTAATGCGCACAGGCATCGATTTAAAACTTCAAGGTCAACATAGTCGATTCCCATGACAATGCTGTACTTGCCCCTTGCTGCTTTAACTCCTTTGATCACAGCAGTAGAATAATCAGCCTTTCTCAATCTTATCAAACGGATGAAGCTAAAGTGCTTCTGAAGTTTCTCTATAATATGTGAAGTTTGATCAGTGCTTCCATTTTCCACAAATAAAACTTCGAATTTTTCCATGAGACTTTGGACGTATTCAACAAGTTTCCGAGTTTGCTGTTCCAGCACTTCCTCTTCATTATGAACCGGAATAATGAGGGATAGTGTAGGTTGCCTATTTGCCGCCATACTTCTGTCACTCAAAGTTGTAACAAGTTGGGGGCGCATTTGAAAGCACTTAAATCATTTTATGCCGACGCTTTCCTCGTTATTTTAAAGGGTTTCATTCTTATAGATTTTAGGCTCATATCAACGGTCAACGGAGGACCATTATACTCAGACAGTGACATAGGCTTAACCTCTGGCGTTGTTATTTTTGCTAACTCAAACATAGAAAGCTTGTCTTTCCCGCAGACGTGTAGTATGCCCGTAATGTTGTTGTCTATAACGGTCTTTATGGCTCTAGCCAAGTCGTCAGCAAATAGATAGGTTCCATACCTGTCTGCAAAAGCTTTTGGATAAGGCCATTTTTCTCTCGCCACAAAATTAGTTCTAATTATCAACCATTTTTCAAGATTAGAATTTTTTACGATGAACTCTCCTAAAAGCTTCGTTAGGGAATAGAAGTTTTTAGGGTAAGGTATGTCTGTTTCCACATAGTTACCTTTGTCTCCGTAAAAGACACATGCCGTGGAGATATACACAAAATAGCAATTGCTAGCTGATTTTTCGCATGCTTTCACAAGATTTTCTGTTCCTTCAACATTAACGCGCCAAGCAGTCGCCTTGTCATCTTCGCATTGTCGGATTCCGGTTAAAGCCGCACAGTGAATTACAATAGTGGGTTTATTTTTCTCAACAAAATTGAAAACTGCTTCTCTATATGTTACGTCTAATTCTTTGTGGGTGGGAGCAAGTGCATTAGGGAATACGTTGACGAGCTCTTTTCCCAGTTTTCCCGAGGAGCCTGTGACAAACGCCGTCAATGCCATAATTTTTTCAGCCATTCCTCGTTGTTGAAAATCGGTTCTTTGTAATCTTTGATCATTCCTTTTGCATACGCATCCTTTATCTCATCTACTGCAAATTCAACGGTTTTATCGTTTTTGAATTCGAAAGTCTTTTCTGCGAGAGTCGAATCTACTGCATAGTCTCTTTGATCCGTCATGTCGTTGAGTATGTTGACGTTGCATTCTACTTTTTTCTTTATAATCTCGGCTACGTCCAAAATCTTGTAATTGGTTCCCCCTACGCTGTATATACCATTCGTATCGCTGTTTAAGGCTTTGATAAAAATGGCTGAGATGTCTTGAACATGCACGAAGGGTCTGCGTTGTTGTCCTCCGTAGACTGCTATTTCTTTGTCTTGAATTGCTTGAGTGATGAACTTGTTTATGACTAAATCGAACCTCATTCTGGGAGATACTCCGAATAAAGTTCCAAGCCTGAATATAACATAATCACTGCAACGTTTCTTGATAGCTTCTTCAGCAACTAACTTTGACATTGCGTAAAGTGATACCGGTGCAATCTCAGATTTTTCTGTAATTATCTCATTGGGTCTTGCGCCATAGACTGAACAAGTTGAAGAAAAAAGAAGTTTCAAACCTTTTTCGCTGCATAAGTCAGCTAATCGCCTTGTTGCTAAGTAGTTAACGTTTATTGTTAATTCTTTGTCTAGATTTGCTGCCGAGTCGCCTATAATTCCTGCTAGGTGAATAACAGCATCAACATCCTCTGTTGTTTTAAGCAACAGATTGCGATTTCTGATGTCTCCTTTTATCAATTCAAAATTTTTTTCTTTCTGACTTAGGAAATTACCGTATATTAGCGAATCTAAAACCCTAACTTTGAAGCCCTTTTCTATAAGTTTCGGAACCATAACAGATCCGAGATAGCCTAATCCTCCAGTGACTAAAACGTTCATCTGGCTTTCACATCCCAAACCTCTTTTCCATAAGTGAAAGGATCAATTCTAACATCATCCTCAAGAGATTCTTCCAAACTCTTGTTCGACATTCCTATCAACATTGTGTTTTCTTCTAAGGATATCCAACCGTGAAAGTATTTTGGCGGAACTATTAACACGGCGGGGTTTTTTGAACTTAATGTGTATGTTGACATTTTTTTGTTTTCGTCAACGACTACAAATTTGGCTGACCCGTTCGATATGAAGTAGCCTTTCCATTCTTCATTATGTTTATGGAAACCTCTTATTGTTCCTTTACTGAAATTTCCAACGATGTAGATTCTTTTAACGCTGGGGAACTTGTCTTCGTAATTGCCATATATCTGATACAGAAATCCTCTATCGTCTACATGGCAAGAGATGGCAACATGTTCTGGTTTCACACAGCTTCACATCCGCTTAAATTTATGTTTGTTTGAATATTTTGTTTAAATCTTTTTCGCAACAAAGGTTAGGAAGTGTTTAATAGTTCCATCAATTCAAAAACCTTTTGTGGTGAGATAAGCAAGCTGTGGTATAAATGGGTGCAAAAAGCCTTAATGATTCTTCTCTGCAATATGTCTGTCGCCTTTTTTCTAATTACTATAAAGAGAACGCAAAAACCCTAAACTTGCCAAATTTGATGGAAAATCGCGAGTTTGCTTTCTTATTGTTTGAAAAGCAAATTATGTTGAGACATAAGAGTTTTAAAAACCGAGATGAATTTACTGCTTTCTTGGAAAATATTGTTCCCTCAGACGTTTACTACTCCTGTGCCTACTATGAAGATCCGAGTGCGGATATGGACCGGAAAAGTTGGCTGGGCGCGGATTTAATATTTGACATTGACGCCGATCACATCTCTACACCTTGCAACAAAGTTCATGATGAATGGACTTGTGGTAGTTGCGGTTTTACTGGAGTGGGGATCACTCCACAGAACTGTCCGCGCTGTGGTAGTCAAAAGTTTAGCGTAAAATCCTGGCTTTGCGAAGTCTGTTTGGAATCTGCTAAGAAGGAAACTGTCAAGCTTCTTGAAATGTTAGAGCATGATTTTGGTTTTTCTAAATCAGAGGTACATGTATTTTTCTCTGGGCATCGTGGTTACCATGTGCATGTTGAAAGTGAAGCGGTTAAGTCGCTTGATGCTATTGCACGAAAGGAAATAGTCGATTATGTTTCTGGGCTGGGTATAGAAGTATCTTTTCATGGGTTAAGCAGGAAAAATCAGAGAGGAACACAGGTTTTAGTGAATCCTCGTTTAGTCAATTTTGGATGGTATGAACGCCTGGTTCAGGGGATGCAGGACTTTATTTTAAAGGCTAAAGAAGAAGATTTTAGGGAGATTGGGATTAAGAAAAATGTTGTTACGGTTCTTCTACGGAATAGGGATTCGCTTTTGAAAAGCTGGTTGAATACAGGAATATGGGGTACTGTTAAAGGCGTTAGTCCTGAATCTTGGAAGAAAATGCTGGAGTGCAGTATAAAGTTGCAGTCTGCGCAAATAGACACTGTTGTTACGACAGATATCCATCGTTTAATCAGGTTGGTTGGTACATTACATGGCAAAACTGGTTTTAAAAAAGTCGAGTTTCCAGTTTCAGCCATACATGATTTTGATCCGTTTAAGACTGCGATAGCTTTTAAAGAGGGCAGAGTAGCTGTTCTTACTTATTATGCGCCAAAGTTTAGATTGGGTGACGAAATGTTTGGTCCTTATAAAGATCAAAAGGTTGAGTTACCAACTCCTGCAGCTGTGCTACTTATTTGTAAAGGTAGAGCTGAGGTTATAGAGTAAATGTATAACGAGTTATACGAAATTTGGAAACGGGAGCTTGAAAGCGTTGAAATTGGAAGGCTTCCTGTTGATTTTTATTCTAAAGTTGCTGATTATTTGAGGCGCCTTAGGGAGGAGGGACGTATGCTTGATAAAAGAACCGTAAAAGCAAGGCTCCTCGAGGGTGAGATGCGAAATGTTAAGTGCATGATCCATGAATTGATTCAAATACGTTATAGAAAAATGGTCAGAATTATGGCTAAGGGCAACAAGGTTCCACCCGACGTTTTGACAGTTGAAGAAGGAAAGATTTACGCTGGAGTTTTACCTTTCACGGAGGCGTTCCGCAAGTTTGCTAAAGATATTATCCGAGGATACGTGGCTAAGCAATTCGATGTCGGGCAAGAGCGTAAAAGGGCTGTTTTACGTTTTTTGAAGGATGTTCCAACAATCATCGGCGCGGACATGAAAGCCTATGGTCCCTTCAAAGTTGAGGATGTTGCATCCTTACCTGTTGATAATGCTAAAATCTTGGTTAGACAGAATTTAGTTGAAAAAGTTGAAGTTAATTAGTCATGACAGTATGAGCTGTTCTTGCCTCAGTTTTTACGATTTCTGATTTTTCCCCACAGAGCTCGGCTTCCGATTATTATTAATGGATATGCCATGATCCAGCTGATAGAGTATAATGGTCCATAAATGTTATGAAATCGTGTCACTTCACTGGCACCACTATTTATCGCAACTATATAAATGGAAACTATTCTTAGAACGTTGACAAAATATGTGACTGTAGCCCCAATTGCGAAGTATGTTATCCTCTGCCACAAGGGGATAGCAGTCTTCTTTAAAAACAATAGAATTGTAATAGCGTAGATTAAGAGGCTCTCGACACCCGCACATGGCCAAGCTATCGCAAATTGTGCAAATTTTGATGGATTTGTCGAATCCTGAACGCTCAAATAGAACAATTGACCGAGGGTGGAACTTGTCATTTGGAATGAGTTTGTTATATACCCCATTAGATTTAGCATGTTTGCTGCAAGAGTTGCTGTTGGTGAGACAAACATTTGAAGTGGTGTGAACCGTCCACCTGGGTATACATCGTCTATTGTGTATAGCAATCCAATAATACCTAAAAAGAATACAGAAATCGAAAAATCTGCTAAACGATTGATTCCATATGCCAGCAGGATTATTAAGCAAAAAACCGTCGCAAAAACCATGTATTCTGTTATAAGCGGCATCAGATTTGCGTGAAAAACATTATTTCGCTCAGCTAGAGACTTAATTATGGTATTTAATCCATAATAGTTAGCAACAACCACATATATTGTAGGAAGCAAAAGAGCTGAAATGAAAGCCAAAGTTCTTTTAGACTCTAGTTTGTTCACTTTGTTTGCAAGTTTTTCCCAACTTATTATCATCTCTAAAGAAGCTAGCCATAAAAAGAAAAGATAGAAGAATCTACCTTGCCATGAGCCTTCCCACGTAGGGTCACCCTCGAAGGATTTCGGATATAAAGAAAAGAGTATAATAAACGGTATGATAAAGGCGAAGACGGGTAAGAGTTTCATTAGAATGGCAATTATACTTTTAACGTTTTTCTTAAATTTCTGAATAATACGCTGCATTAGATCTCCCTGACAAATACTTGAAGTATATAACCTATGCTGTTCATATCGCTTATTTATTATTTTTATGGCAGTTAGGCTCTTATTTATAATGGTACATGTAAGTCAAAGAGAATCAGAAGTTGTAAAGAACCTTGGAAATTCTTTAATAGAGAAGCCTGTGTTAATGTAGGAAGTAAATCAGAGGTCATGGAAAATGAATGTAAAAGAAGAAGGCTTCATAGGCGGTTTCCTTGTTTTGGGATTTGCAATTTTTGTAATCGGTTTTCTAACTGGAATGTTGGCAATAGCCTTTATACCAGTTAAAGCGGATTTTACAACATTGGCCTGTATTGTTTTGATTTTTGGGTTCATAACGGGAATGCTTACAACCGCACTGTTGCTGGTGATAGTAAAATTAAGAGAATTTACAAGAAAGTCTTCATAAGCAAGTTTTTAAGGTTGAAACAATTGACATGGCGAAAAACTATAAGAGAGTGTATGTTTTCTTTATGCAAAGCTGGTCGTGGTTTAAGTGAATGTTCCCAAAGAAATTAGGAAG
>Ga0315280_10011099_pt1 | contig 11145 bp, 10 predicted proteins | sample YL17G06_40_MG_FD_203697 | JGI IMG/M metagenome (GOLD analysis project Ga0315280, IMG submission 203697) | Sediment microbial communities from Yellowstone Lake, YNP, Wyoming, USA - YL17G06_40 | ecosystem: Environmental > Aquatic > Freshwater > Lake > Sediment | place: USA: Wyoming | collected... | reverse complement strand
CACGTTGGCGGCCACGATGAAAAACGGGATGGCCATGAGCGCGAACTTGTCCAGCCCCGCGAAGAGGCGCTGGACGATGGTCTGGAGGGGAATGGCGGAGTGCAGCGCGAAGGCGGCCAGCGTGGACAGCGACAGGACCACGAAGATCGGGACCGCCAGGGCCAGCAGGACGACGAACAGGATGAAGAGCGTCGTCACCATCGCTCACGCCTCCAGATGGGCGCGCTTCTGGTATGGATCCTTGCCTTGCAGGTAGATCAGCAGCGCGGCGAAGAATCGGATGGTCATGAGCGCGCAGCCCACCGGTATCGCGGCAAAAGCGATAGCGATCGGGATCTCCGCTGCGGGCGATCGCTGGCCGTACGTCCAGATGGACCAGGTGAGGAGCACCCCATAATAGGTGATAATCAACGTGAACCCGCAGGCGATGGCCGTGGCCACGCCTGCAAGGACTAACTTGGCGCGCGGCGGGAGGTACACCACCACGATGTCCATGCAGATATGCGCCCCTCGCCGCGCCGCAATGCTCCCCCCCAGGAAGACGAGCCAGACGATGGAGTACCGGACGACTTCCTCCGTCCAGGAGAAGGCGTAGTTGAAGACGTACCGGAGGACGACCCCCTGGAACAGGATATACGTCGCTGCCAGAAGGATGACTCCCACCAGAATGTCTTCGATCCAGGCAATCAGCCGCGCGAATCGGTCGAACATGCGCGATCCCGTCTAGCCTACTTCCGCAGCCGCTCGATGTGGGCGTAAGCCTCCTTCAGCAATTCCTCCCCGATCACCTTCTCGAACTGCTTGTGCACCGGCCGGAAGGCCTTCTCGAAGCCGAGCCGCTCCTCCGTTGTCCACTCGATGACCTGACTGCCGCCCTTCTTGATGCGTTCGATATAGCCGCCCTCCCGCCGGGCTGTATCCGCCCGCTCAGAGGGCGCCAGCTCGCGTGCCGTATCCCGCATGATCTTCTGAATGTCCGGAGGCAGCTTCTCCCAGACTTTCTTGCTGAAGAGGAAGGAGTAGCCCAGGAAGCCGTGGTACGAAAGCATCGTGTACTTCTGGACCTCATAGAACTTGTAGTTCACGATGGAGACCAGCGGGTTCTCCTGGGCCTCGACCACCCCCTGCTGCAGGGCATTGTACGTCTCGGCGAAGTCAATGGGGATGGGGTTGGCCCCTACCTGCCGATACTGGGCGATCAAGAGGGGGCTCTCCATCACCCGGACCTTCATCCCTGCGAAGTCCTCCGGCTTTCGGATCGGCTTGTTGGCTGTCATCTGCTTGAAGCCGCTTTCCCAGAAGGAGACCCCGACCAAGCCCTTGGCGTCCAGCATGGCCAGTAGTTTGTCACCGACCGGCCCGTCCAGGACCTTGTAGCAGATGTCCTTGGTGGGGAACAGGAACGGCAGGTCGGCTAGCTGAAGCTGGGGGGCGAATCCACCGATCTTGGCCGTCGGGGGCAGCACGATCTCCAGTGTTCCCATCTGTGCCTGCTGAACCATTTCGGGATCCGTCCCGAGCTGCTGGGTCGGGAAGACGCGGACCTCGACGCGGCCCTTGGTGCGCTCTTTCACCAGCTCCGCGTACTTGAGGGCCGCGACGTGTTGGGCGCTGTCCTCGGGCATGTCATGTCCGAACTTCATGGCATACTGTGCCGCCGCCAGCGCCCCCGAGGGAAGGACAAGGCTGAGAACGAGACCACCCAAGACCAATGCGCGTTTCATGACACTCCCTCCTTGCGTCGCATCACCGAGAAAGCATTGCCGGCAGGCGCTCATGTCTCCAAAGCATCGTCATCCAGCCCCCTCCTGGCAACAGAAAAGTCGCAGAGGTGTGTTCCCTGAGACGTTTTCAGCCGGCTTCGTGCCGCCTGCCGGGTTTCCGGCACGCCCGGCCGCCCACACCCCCGACACCCCGGCGCCGCCGCCGCCGACCCGCAACCACGCCACGCCCTCCCTCACCGTGTGTTGCTGCTCGACCGTGACCCGACCACGCTTTACGACCAGGCGGGGCCCGGCGAGCACGGTGATGATTTCCTCAAGGGCTCACCCCTCGGGGACGATGTGGGTCCCCGCCTTTTCCGCCACCGCCTCCTGCAGTCTAGCCAGGGAGGTAATGATGGCCACCCGGCCGCCCTCCTGGACGAACTGGATCGCTGCCTCCACCTTGGGGCCCATGCTGCCTGGCGGGAACGCGCCGGCGGCGAGGTGGGCGCGCGCCTCGGCGACCGTCATCCGGATGAGGAATCGCTGTGTCGGCAGGCCAAAGTCGAGCGCCACACGTTCCACCCCGGTGGCGAAGATCACGCGATCCGCGCCGAGCGAGGTCGCGATCACGGTCGTGGCGCGGTCCTTCTCGATGACCGCCTCCACGCCGCGGAGCACGCCCGCCTCTTCCACCACGGGAATCCCGCCGCCGCCGACGGTGATGGGGATGCCGCCGGCCTCTACGAAGCAGCGGATCAGGGGGGCCTCCACCACGCGGATCGGCCGTGGAGAGGGGACCACCCGGCGCCAACCGCGCCCGGCATCCTCCATCACGTGCCATCCCTGTTCGCGGCTATGCCGTCGCGCGACGATCTTTCCATAAAAGGGTCCGATGGGCTTGGTGGGGTTCTGGAAGGCCGGATCGTTCGCGTCCACGACCACCTGGGTCACCATGGCGGCCACCGGATTCGTGAGCCCGCGGGCGCGAAGCAAGTTGCCCATCACCTGCTGGATCGCATAGCCCAGGCTGCCCTGCGTTTCCGCGCCGCAGATGTCGAGCGAGAGGGGCGGGACCACGCGCCGCGCCAGCTCCATGCGGCGAAGCTCGTCGCCCACCTGCGGCCCATTGCCGTGGGAGAGGACGAGGCGGTAGCCCTGGGCCACCAGATCCACCAGGGGAGGAAGGTTGCGCTCCAGGGCGGCAAACCACTCGCTGGCCCCCGCGCTGCCCCCTGGCACCTGCAGGGCGTTGCCGCCGATGGCCACGACGATGAGCCGCGGATCTCGCGCAACCATGGGGTCAGCCTGAACGGGCGCTGAAGGCCTCCAGCGCCTGCTCGAAACAGTGGAGCGGCGCCCGGGCGACGCCCGCGCCGATCTGGCCGATCCCCGGCTTCTTCCCGGCGATTCCCGTATTGATCAGGGGAGTGATCCCCGTCTCCAGCACCTTGCGGATGTCAATCCCGACCGGCGTGCCGCGCTCGTCCAGGGCGGGGATGCGGAAGTGCGGGTGCTCGCCGAGGCAGATCTCGGCCATCTCCTCGGTCGCGCGAATCGCCTCCTGCATGTCGCCGGCACCGACGAAGCGAGCCACCGCGGGAGAGGCAGCCATGGCGAAGCCGCCCAGGCCCATCGTCTCCACGATGGCAGAATCGCCCATGTCGGGATTCGCGTCTTCGGGGCCGAACCCGGGGAAGTAGAGGCCCTGGGGCATCTCGACCGGGGCGGTGAACCAGCGGTCACCCAGGCCGGCGACGCGAATGCCGAAATCGGTGCCGTTCCGCGCCATGGTCGCCACCATCGTCGAGTCGGAAATTCCCAGGCACGGGTCCGTGCTGGCCTTGCCGGCCGCCATGGCGATGTTGAGGAAGAACTGATCGTTGCCCGCGATGAAATCGGCCACCCGGGCGACGGCCTGGGCGTCTGCGCCGGCCCCGGCGCGCGCGAGATGGCCCATCAGGGCCCGGGCCAGGAGACACGAGGCCGCCACGTTGCGCTGATGCATCTCGTCGCCCATCCGGAGGGCCTGGGCCATGAGGACACGGAGATCGATGCCGCCGCTGGCCCGGAGTGCGGCGCCCAGGACCGGTCCAGCCTCGCGGTGGAGCCACCGGAGCCGCTCCACCACGCTCTCGTCGTTGGCGCCGAAGCGGAGGACCCTGCCCAGACCCTCGTTGATGGTGACGTAGCCCCGGTTGCCATGCGCGCGGTTCTCCACGACGAACACGGGCATGGAGGGCGTGATGATGCCTGTCATCGGGCCGACCGCTCCCAGGTGATGGCACGGGCCCACGCGGACCTGGCCCCGCAACACGAGGTCCAGGGCCGTGGCGTCATCCGGCGCCCAGCCCTCGTACCGCACCGCACAGAGCACCGCCGCCTGGATGGTGGGGCAGGCCCGATCCCAGGAGAGGGGCGGCCCGGCGTGCAGCACGGTCCGTCCCGTGAGGCCCATCGCCTGTTCGGCCGGGAGACAGTCCATCAGAAAGGGCTGTGCCTCGACCAGCCTCTGAAGCGCTGCCTGATTGGCGGCCTTGATGCTCATTCCTCCTCCTCGTCGCCAAGGGCGGCCAAGAGAGCCGCCTTCCGCGGGTCGCCGCCGGCCGGGGGAGACCAGGCCACGTGAATCACCGGAACGCCGAGGCGCTCGAGTTCCAGCGCGAAGGCTTCGAGGCCGAGATTGATAACGCGGACCTCTTGGCGGAACAGATCGCGGATGCCTGCCATCATGCCTCCCCGGGTCCGAGGAGCGATCGCATGACTGGGTCGCCGCCGGCAATGCACGCCGCCGTGCGTGCCGCCTGCGCGTTCGACGGAAGGACCCAGACCCCAGCCGCTTCCAGCCGCGCGACCTGCGCCTCGAGTCCCTGGGCATCCCCTGCGGTCCCGATCACGCTGGCTAGGACAGCCAGATCGCGTCCCTGGGCGCGCGCCTCGGCTCGCACGGCCTCGATGGCCGGTACCAAGTCTCCCGCCGGATCGGCCGCAGCGCCATGCCCCAACACCACATCCAGGAGCAGCATCGCCACGTCAGGCTCTCGGGCAGAGCGACGGATAGCCTCCACCCGGACCGTTGCGTCCAGCATGGGGTGGGCCCTGCCCACCGTGAACTCGTCGGCGCCGAGGTCCAGGACGCTGTGGCGTCCCACGGATCCTGGTGTGAGGTTCGTGGCAATGGGGCCCAGCAAGGGTTCCAGGATGAGCACGGCTTCGTAGGCCAGCGTACCTCCCGCATACAGCGCGCGCACGGCTCGCTGCTCGGGAGCCAGCGTCTGCCGGACGGCCTGGACACGCCCGCGGATCTCCCCCGGGGGAGCACTGAAGGGACGTGGTATCCAAGCCATGCCGTGAAGCATCGCAATCGCAGCCTCGCTAGCGTCCTCCAATGTTGCGACGGTGGTGAGCGCCCCGTCCTGCCTCGCCTTCACCTCGCGCCCCAAGAGGGCCATCACGCACGGCTTCTTCAGGGCGCGAAGCCGCGCCTCCACGCGCTCCCGGATGGCGGGGGCAGGGGGTTTGCCGATCACGATGATGAGTTCCGTGGCCGGGTCGGCCCCCAGAGCATCCAGAGCCTGGAGCGTCATGAGGCCGCCGACCTTCTCGGTCATGTCACGGCCACCGACGCCGATCGCCTGGGAGACACCTTCCCCGCGGGCCGCCAGGAGGCACGTCACCTGCTGGAGCCCGGTGCCCGAAGCGGCCACGAAGCCGACGCGGCCACGCGGCATCGCGTTGGCAAATCCCAGGGGCACGCCGTTGAGGATGGCCGTGCCGCAGTCCGGGCCCATCAGGAGCAGCCCCTTTCTCACGGCGAGTTGTTTCAACGCCACCTCGTCTTCGAGGGCCACGTTGTCGCTGAAGAGCATCACGTGCAGCCCCAGGGAAAGCGCCTTGCGCGCTTCGCGCGCCGCGAAGGGGCCGGGCACCGAGATCACGACGAGGTTGGCGTCGGGCAGGTGGCGGCGCGCGCTCTCCAGGGTGCGGGGCAGGGCGCGTCCCGCGCCTTCCAGCCGCTTCTGCCTGGCGGTGAAGAACGCCTCGGCCTGGGCCAGCGCCGCATCCGCGGCCGCGGCGGAGTCTGCCCGGATCACGATGACGAGGTCGTTCACCCCGGCCGCAGCGGCCTCGGGGGTGAACAGTCCGGACTGTGCCAAAAGCTCCCTGTTGGCCGGCGTGGCCATCAGTGCGGCGGCCTCCAAGACGCCAGTCCCCGATCGCAACTGACGAGCGAGGAGGAGCAAGGTAACCGAATCCTGATAGGCGCTTGGCTTTACGACGGCACGGATCGTCTCGGCGGTCATGGCTGGAGCGCCTCTATCGCCAAGGCTATGCCGTAGAGCGTGGCGGCGCCGGAGGTGGCGCCCATTGTCCTGAGATTGATGGCCGCGCATCGAGCCTCGAATCCCGAGACCGCGGTGAGCAGCCGAAGCACAGACTCTGAGAACGATCCCTCCAAGGCATGCAGGATGAACTCCCGGCCCACGGTCGTTGTGTCCTTCTGTGCGGCGGCCGCGATTCTCCCCCGGATCTCGGGATGGTGCGCCGCCAACCAGGCATGGTCAAAACGATGCAGAACGGCCAAGACTCCCACGAGAAAATCGTCGCCCGAGGGAGTGAGACCCTCGCCCAGGCCGATGAGGCCGCAGGCCCCTTCAAGAAAGGAAGTTACCTTATGGCACTCAATGCCTTCGGCGACAAGCCTCTGCGCCCGGAGCCCATGCGACGGGGAGAGACACGCACCGGTTGGCAGGATCGCCAGCGGGGGCACGACCGATGCCAGAATGCCGGGAGGCTCGTTGGTGGGAGGAAGCCTGGTGTCTACCGATGCACTGCCCCCCCACGCGACGGCGAGGGCACCGAAGAGGATCTGACCGTTGAGCCGCCGGACTGGAGCACCTGGGAGAACCCTCTCCGCAGTCGGGAGGCAAGAAAGAGATGCAGCAAATGGGGCTGCGAGGGGCCCGGGACCATGCAAGGCAAGAAGCCGATTGTCGTACCAGAGGATGTTCAGGGCTCGGGCAAAGACCGAGTGCACGTGACCCGCCTCAGGGGGCGCGGTCAGGAGCCGCTCAAGGAGGGTCGAACCCATTGCGAGAATCTGGACGTGCTGAACCTCGGGGGAGTGTGCGGAGCAAGCGGGCGCGGAAGGCTCCGGGGGCACCAGCACGTGGGATGGAGTGGTCGAGCGCATCGCAGGTGTCCTAGCGGTCCGCCTCCCGCCGAAGCGAGGACTCCACCTGTCTATTGATGCAAACGGCAAGGTGCAATGAGCACCTTTCAGGCATTGGCCTCTTCGGAGGCCTGTCCGAGCCGGAAAATCATCATACGCAAGCCGCGGTACTTTGTCTATCCGTCAACCTACGCAAATAGTTTGGAGAAACGCCGTATTTCTTGAGGAGAATCGCGCAGGAGGGGGTCTGGAGGTCGCCGACGGGTAGTGGATGGGACCCGGACGGGCGCTTCGCCCAGAGTCCGAGTCGCAAGTTGAGAGAAGATCACCCCTCACTCTTTCGGGAGAATCCCGCGACGTATTTCGTAGCGGATCAGGTCGGCCTGCGTGCGGAGGTTCAGTTTTCGCATCAATCTGGTCCGATGGGTCTCGACGGTCCTCGGGCTGATTGATAGCCGGGTTCCGATCGCAGCGCGGCTGTGCCCTTCGGTGGTCAGTTGCAGTATCTCTCGCTCCCGAGTCGTCAGGGTATCATACGGGTCCGTTTCTTGGGCAATGGCCTTTTCGACATAGGCTTCGATTGCCCGCGCCGTGAGAGACGGGCTGAGATATCGCCGCCCCGCAGTGACCTCGCAGATGGCATGGACCAATTCGGCGGGACTCGCGTCCTTGACAGCGTAACCGGTGGCGCCGTTTCTCAGCGCCGCGAGCACGTTGGCTTCCTCGCGGTGCATAGTGAGGATGAGAATGCGGGTCTCCGGAAAGGATCGAGCGACTATCCGTGTGACCTCGAGGCCGTTCAGGGCAGGCATCATCAGATCGAGGATGAGAACGTGTGGCCGCAGGCGCTGGACGAGATCGATGGTCTCCAACCCATCTGTTGCCTCGCCGACGATGGAGAACTGCGACTGAGTTTCCAGCACATGCCGGATGCCCTGACGGACGATCGGGTGGTCATCCGCCAGCACGATCTTTACCACGAGACCACTCCCTTGGGCGCGGGATCTACCTGAAGCTTTCAAGCGTCGGGGACCCGCGCTCTGCCATTGTCTTGCATCCCAGGCTTTCCGGTTCCTGAGCCCACTCCTTCCAGGCCGTATCTCCGGCCGAATTCGCCTTCCGATCCCCCGGTGCCTGTTGAATCGGCCTGCGATCGCCTGTCGGATTCAATCGTCTCGCACTTCGGGTCGGCCCCCCTGGGTAGCACGATTCACTGTGGGGGATCACGCGGTGAGGCAGGGCTCGCCCCGCCCCAAGTACGCCTGGATCACCGCCGTCTTCTCCCGGACCCCGGTGGCGGGGCCCTCCAGCTTGGTGCATCCTGGCAGCCCAGATGAGACAAGAATATACCACCAATGCTCGCACAAGCCAAAATCGCAGGGAAAGTTGGTGCGAAGCGGCAGCACTCCTGGTGTCGGTGCTGAGGATTTCAGAATGCAGCGACCACGCCGTCGCCGCGCGGATCAGCGGCACCCTCGAGCACACCCGAGGGATGACGGACGATGCCTCCGGCGTGGCCCATGATGTCACTGAAGTCGGTCACCACCTCGACGTCGTGGCCGGCCCGCCGCAGGGCCTCGACGAGGCCAGGGTCAACGCGTCCCTCGATCTTGAGATTGGTGCTGGTGGCGCCCCACGTGCGACCGAGCAGCCAGCGTGGCGCCGTGACCGCCGCCTGGAGTTCCTGCCCGAACAGGGCGTACCGGGTGAAGACCGCGGCCTGGGTCTGGGGCTGCCCCTCGCCGCCCATCGTGCCATAGACCATCACGCGGCCGTCATGGAGGTGCGCCATGGCCGGGTTCAACGTATGGAATGGCTTTCGCCCGGGGCGCAGGACGTTCAGGGCGGTGTTCGCCAGGGCAAAGCTCACGCCGCGGTTCTGCCAGAGAATCCCCGTGTCCCTGAGCACCACGCTCGAGCCGAACTCCCAGTAGATGCTCTGGATCAGGCTGACGGCCCGTCCCTCCGCGTCAATCACCCCCAGCCACACGGTGTCGCCGCGCTGCGCGGGGGCCGGCCAGGGCGCGGCCTTGTCCGGCCGGATGCGGCCGGCCATCTCCGCCAACGAGGACTCGGTGAGGAAGCTTGCCGGGTCCTCCTTCATGTACGCGGGGTCCGTGACAATGCGGTCGCGCGCCAGGAATGCCTGCTTGGTGGACTCGACGAGGCCGTGGAGATGGGCGAAGCTCTCGCCCTCGGTGCACCCCAGGCGATCAAACACGCCGAGGATGATCAACGACGCCAGGCCCTGGGTCGGCGGGGGGAGGTTGTACACCGTCCCGCAGCGCAGGGAGATGCGGAGCGGCGACGCCTCGACTGCGCGGTGTGCCCTGAGGTCCGACTCGGTCACCGGGCTCCCGATCCGCGCAAGCTCCGCTCCGATGGCCGAGCCGATCTCACCGCGATAGAAGTCATCGAGGCCGGACGCGGCCAGGCGTTCCAGGGTGCCCGCGAGCTTGGGCTGTCGGAACAGCGAACCTGCAGCCGGTGGCTCTCCCGCTACCAGAAAGTGCTCGGCGAAGCCGGGCACATCCTTGAGTTCGGAGAGCTTTGCCCCCGTGAACCGATGCTGGCTGTTGGTCACAGGGACGCCCATACGGGCGTAGTGGATCGCGTCCGCCAGGATCCGGGTAAGGGAGAGCCGGCCACCCCATCGCGCGCTCACTTGGAGCGCAGCATCCCAGCCGGAAATCACGCCTGCCACCGTGTTCGCGGCCAATGGGCCTCGCGAGGGAATGGCCTCGCAGCCCTGATCGCGGTAGAAACCCACCGTCGCCTTGTATCCGGCGCCTCCGGAGGCGAGGACGCCGATGGGTTCCCGCCCCGGCTCGCCGATCAGCCAGAAGTTGTCCCCCCCGATGCTGTTCATGTGAGGATAGACCACGGCAATCGTGGCCGCCGCGGCCACCATTGCCTCGATGGCGTTGCCGCCCTCGCGGAGGATGGCGAGGCCGGCCTGCGCCGCGAGGTGATGCGGGGCAACGACCATGCCCCGTGTCGCCCTGGGGGTGTGCAGCATCGAAAACTCCTTTGTGATGGGGCCGCTGGAGAAATTGCCCATCGACATGGTGCAACGCGCATCCGCACGCGCCGCCAGGATGGCCCTGCTCGGCTCACGCTGTCAAGTGTCAAGGTCGATAGTGTCAAGGTCGATAGAGCGGGACATGTAAGCAAATGGTATCCTCTCGTTGGGGTAGCATATGCGCTAACATAGCGTCCATTTCAATGGGGAGGGGCGGAGCGGGTGTGGGTGGGGCTCGAACGATTTGCCGGAGGCACGCCATGGAGGTACCGCGTACGAACCTCGGAGACGATCCGCACGATCAAGCGGGAATCGCAACCATTCTGGTTTCGGCGCCAAGCGTTCCCTCGGCGATCTATGGCGCTATGCGCGAGGTGCTGGCCAGAGGGTACAGGATCCGGACCCAATATGACCGGAAGGACACCCAGGGGAACTACATCGATCCTCCCAGCCTGGATGTTACCTCCGCGCTGGAGATTCTCAATCCCTATGCCCAGCCCAGATTCCCCAAGTCCAGTTGCGTCGAGATCGGCAAGTACATCGCCGAGACCTGCTGGGGGGTGAAGGATCATCGGATTCTCGATCAGGACGAGTTGAAGACTCAGTTGGCGGCGGGAACATTTGACGAGACGAAGCACACGTACTGGCCGTACACTTACCACCAGCGGCTCTTCGCCTATCCGGCCTCGCACGGGCGAACAGTGAATCAGGTGCAACAGATGCTGGCGAGGCTCGCGGAGGGCCCGCTCACCCGGCGAGCGAGGGCCATCACCTTCGTCCCGGAGATTGACCACTACATCAAAGGCGATCTACCCTGCCTGCAACGGATCGCGCTGCGCTGCACGGAAGACCGGCAGGGACGGCTGTACCTGCACATGCACACGCATTGGCGGTCGCGCGACCTGTTCAATGCAGCGGCCGACAACATCATCGCCATGACCTTCTGGCAGCGGGAATGGGCGGACGATCTCTCCCGGATGACAAACCGGCCGGTGCTGGTGGGTCGGTACAAGGACTTCGCCGACTCCCTGCACATCTACGGCCAGGTCCTCCAGAACGTCGATGTGGAGAAGCTCGTGGGGAAGTGGAGCACGCTTCCCGAGAAAGACCTCGGCTATACCAGCGAGGACGCCCGGGACCTGCTGGTGATTCCGGACCTGGAGAAACTGCTGGCCGAGGACCCGCAATGGCAGTTCCCGCCAGAGGCCAAGGACAAGATCGTCAGGGAAATCGAACGAATGAAGCGA
>Ga0315280_10011098_pt1 | contig 11146 bp, 10 predicted proteins | sample YL17G06_40_MG_FD_203697 | JGI IMG/M metagenome (GOLD analysis project Ga0315280, IMG submission 203697) | Sediment microbial communities from Yellowstone Lake, YNP, Wyoming, USA - YL17G06_40 | ecosystem: Environmental > Aquatic > Freshwater > Lake > Sediment | place: USA: Wyoming | collected... | reverse complement strand
CCGGGGGAGTCTGCCGCCTCGTGGTGGGGTGGGGTTTGGGGTGGGGTTAGCCTGTGACTTATGTGGACCCGCTTTCGGCAGGTCATTCGCCAGATTCTGCTACGGAGTATAGCGGCAGACAGAGAGGCTGTCAAGGGCCAAAATGCGTAACTGTGAGGCGCAGGAGTCTGTTTCAGGGCCCTCCAGCGTTCGGCCGGGCGGAGGAGGGCGCCGTCTCCCTTGCCAGTGGGAACGGCCTGGGCTATACTTTCTGAGGCACCGAATGGGGCCCGCCGCGGGTCACAGTGAGGCTTCGGCCGGGGCCGAAGCTGTCATCCAGGTTCTGGCACGGCTTGCCAGTGCTGAGCTGGGCGCTTCGGGGCTCTCAAGGAGGGGACCCTGATGGGTGGGCGCAGACCACGGGTCGCTGTCGAGCCAGTTGCGAAGGGCCGACCGGTCTGGTTGGGGTTGCTCGACCAGGCGATATGGCTGTTCTCGGCCGCGGCAGTCCTCAGCCTCACCTATCTCATGTTCATCCTCATGTCGGGCGGACTCGCCGCCCCACTCATCGCGGGGTCGGCGCTGGAAGCGGTGGAGCGGAACGTGGACCTCGCCCGCCAAGTGTTCCTCTGGGCGCTCTGGCTCGCCATGCTCACGGCCTGCATTCGCCACTACCGGGCAGAGGCGACCGGCTACATGGTCCTCGTGGTCGGCGGGATCTGCTGGCTGGCGTTCCCCATGCTGATACGCAGCCGAGTCCCGGGAACGAGCGCCCGGGATCTGATCGAGCTTGCATCCAGCATGGTTAGCAGCTTCCAGACGTCGGGCGGGGCGATGATGGTTCTCGGCGTTCTGCGCGTGGTCATGGGCCGGGTTATCCTGGTATCCACAGCCCCCCGCTCGGGAGGGATCACCCGGTCTGCGGGCTTTGCTTCGGCGATGGCGCAGATATCGGAGGAGCCGATAGGGGGCAGGCCGTCGCTGATGCGCAAGTGCTGGGAGCTGCACTTCTGCCGGGGCAGTCTGCGAGTGCACTGCCCGCGTTATCTGGACCAGAGGGCATGCTGGAAGGCCCGCTCGGGCTGCTACTGCGACCAGGGGCTTGCCACGCGACTCCTCGACACCGTCGGGACCAAGGTCAAGGTGCAGGTTGCCGAGGAGATGCAGACCGTGCAGAGCCGGACCCGACAGCAGGAGCAGCGCGCGGCCTCCGCAGCCGCGAAACGCCGCCTGAAGCGCGGTCTCAAGCCACCCTGTGGCCAGTGTCCGATCTACCTCGAGCACCAGAAGTTCAAGTACCGCGTGCTCTCCTGGCTGGCCTACCCGGCCGCGGCAGCCATCGTGGGCATGATCCTCACCCCGCTCCGGAACGGCTATGAGTACCTGGACAGCTACCTGGGCGCCATGCTCGCGGGCTCGATTGCTGCCGTTCCTTACGCGCAACCACTCCAGGAGGCCCAGTGGCTGTCGGCCGAGAACGCGGTGATCGTGCTAATCGGCGTCATGATCGCCGCCATCATACTGCAGTTGACGGAAGTCGTCATCTTCAGGCTGAAGCTGTAGCGCCGGACCAAAAGCAGCGGGGCCCGCCACGGTGGGCCCCGTTTCGCGTAGCCCTGTGGACGGGCTGATCGCCGCCCCTGCCAGGAACGCGGTTGCCCGAGGCGAATCTGACATCAGGGTTACCAACCATTTCTGCGGCAATTTGGAAGGAGTTGCGTCCGTGGTGCAAGAGTTCAGGCTTCCCGGGGTGACGCTGTTCGGTTGGGGCGCGGTGGAGCGCGTCGGGCAGGAGGCTGCGCGGTTGGGCAAGCGCGCAATGCTTGTTACCGGCCGGTCGGCCATGAAGCGCACGGGCACCGCTGACCGCGTCACGAAGCTGCTTGTCGACGCGGGGATGAGCGTAGTGGCGTATGACCAGATCAAGTCCGACCCCGGGTCGAGGACGATTGACCGCGCCGCGCAGGTCGCGCGCAGCGAGTCCTGTGACGTGATCCTCGGCCTTGGCGGCGGCAGCTCGATGGACGCGGCCCGGGCGATCGCCGCCATGGCCGTGTCGAAGGACTCGATCCTGGATCATGTTCGGGGCAAGCCGATTGAGCGCCCAGGGCTGCCGTTGATCAACGTCGCCACCACCTCCGGCACGGCCAGCGAGATAACCGCCGTGGCGGTGGTCACGGACGAGGAGCGCGAGCTCAAGATGGGCGTGAAGAGCCCTCATTGGTTCGCCAGGGTGGCGATCACTGACCCGGAACTAACGGTGACGATGCCGCCGGAGGTCACTGCCGCCACTGGCCTCGACGCCCTCACGCACGCCGTCGAGTCATACCTATCCACCGGCGCGACAGCGCCGAGCGAGGGGCTTGCGCTGCGGGCGATAGAGCTGGTTGGGGCGCATTTGCGCGAGGCCTTCAAGGACGGCGGCAACCGGGCAGCACGGGAGGGCATGAGCCTGGCCAGCATGACCGCGGGGATGGCCTTCGCCAACTCCGGCCTGGGCCTGGTTCACGGCCTGGTACATCCGATTGGCGCTCGCCTCGGCCTCTCGCATGGGGCTGCGTGCGGCCGCATGCTGCCGCATGTGCTGCGCTACAACCAGCCGGTGGCCTCTGAGAAGCTCGCCCGTGTCGGACAGGCTCTCACCTGCCGGGCCAACGCGACCGCGGACGACGCCATCGAGGCCGTTGAGGCGCTGCTGCGGGACCTGAACGTCCCCAGCGGGCTGGGCGACGTCACCATCTCCGAGGAGCAGATGGCGGGGCTGGCGAGGGATGGGCTGTTGGCCGGCGCTGTTCGGACGAATCCCCGGCCGGTGACCGAGCAGGATGCCCTGGAGGTGCTGCAGCGGGCGAGAGGCCGCTGAGGGGGTGTCACCTCGCCCCGCGCTGGAGCTTCTCGAGCAGCTTTTCCGCGCGGGTGTGGTCGGGTTCGACTTCCAGCGCCTTGCGGAGCGCGAGCTGCGCCTCCTGGGTCCTGCCGGCCTTGGCGTGAAGCAGACCGATTTCGTAATACGCATCTGCGTAGTCCGGCTGCAGCCGAGTGACGCGGCCGAACTCCTCCAGGGCGAGATCGTCGAGCCCGCCGAGCTTACAGGCGAGCGCCAGGTTGAACCGCGCGGAGGCGTCATCAGGGGTCTTGTCAACATCACGGCGGGCGTCCTGGATGATACGGTCTAGCGCCTGTGAGCGCAGCGACGCTCCACAATGGGAGCAGAAGTTGGCGCCTTCTTCGGCGTCCCGGCCGCAGTTCGGGCAGACGGACACGGTGTCCCTCCGTTGAATGGTGAGAGGATTCTAGCACAGCCCAATGGCTTGTTTCAACGGCCGACGGCGCGCGGTCGCTCGCGTTGACGCGGTCTGTCCGACTGTGGTAGTATACCGTGCTGGCGGCACTCCGCGCCAGGCGCGGTGGGTTGCTTTTCCGGCGGGGCGTAGCTCAGCTTGGCTAGAGTGCGCGGTTCGGGACCGCGAGGTCGGCAGTTCAAATCTGCCCGCCCCGACTCTCTCCATCAGGGCAGTGAACGCCTACCGGACTGGATGGGTGGCCCGCCCTTGTACTACGGCGCCAAGTGAGGGCTGAGGCGCGAGCGTGAAGCGGCGATACGGGGGACTACTGGCGGCGTGTCTGCTGGGAGCAGTCGCGGCATCAGGATGCACGCGGACGAGTACTCCCACGCGCCAGACTACCCCCGGCGACCCCAACGTGCTGACCGTTTATGCGACGTGCGCCTTCGCGCCCGCGGTGGAGTCCGCTCGCCGCAGATTCGAGGCCGCGAACCCTGGCAAGTCCCTGAAGGTGGAGGCAGGCGATCCGGACACGCTCGTCAGGGAGATCGAGGGCGGAGCTGCCGCGGATGTGTTCATCTCCCTTGGCGAGTCAGAGCACGGCTTGCTGGAACGCGAAGGCTTCATGGACGGCTCTTTTCGCAGAAGCGTCGGCGCTTTCGCGGTGGTGTTGGCTACGCCCGCGTCCAAGCCCTCGATCAGCGGCCCTGCAGCTCTCACGTCGAGCTCGGTGAAGTCAATGGTCATGCCGACGCCAGGCATCACCTCCCTGGGCACTGACGCGAAGCGTCTGCTCAGCCGGCTGGGGGTATGGGAGAAGCTCCAAGGCAAGCTGGTGGTGCACCCGCGGGCATTAGACGCGATGGCAGCCCTGTCGAAGGGTGAGGCGGACGCGGGCGTCATGTACCATCCCTGCCCTCTGCTGAAGCTGCCGGGGAAGATACCGCCTGACTCGGTGAGACTCGGCCCCTCGCTGGCAACCGGCCCTGCACGCCCGATACAGGTCGAGATGGGCATTCACAAGAACAGCCCGCGAACTCAGCTCGCCCAGAAGTTCATCGCGTTCATGCGCAGCGATGAGGCGATGGCGGACCTCGCCCCTGTCGGCGTCACGGCCGGAGACGAGCAGCCGGAGACAGCCACCGGGGCTGAAGTTTCGCCTGGCGAGCCGGACCAGCCTAGGCCGCAGTGAGCCGGCGCCGGACCTCGCGTCCGGCCAGCAAGCCGCTCGCGCCTGCCTGCACCAGCCCTCGCGTCACGCCCGCGCCGTCGCCGACCGCGAAGAGGTTTTTCACCTCGGTCTCGAGCACGTCGCTCAGACGGGGCCGCGCCGAGTAGAGCTTGATCTCGATCCCGTAGAGCAGGGCGTGACGCGACCCAAGGCCGGGCACGAAGCGGTCGAGCGCATCGAACGCCTCGAGTATGCCGGTGAGGTGACGGTGAGGAAGCGCGAAGCTGAGGTCGCCGGGAGTCGCTGATTCAAGCGTCGGCCTGACGAGCCCGCGGGCGATGCGCTGCTCCGTCGAGCGGCGCCCGGACCGCAGGTCTCCCAGCCGCTGGACGATCACGCCGTCGCTGATCAGGTTGGCCAACCTGGCGAGATAACGGCCATAGGCTATCGGGTCGTGGAATGGCTCGGTGAACCTGGTGCTCACCAGCAAGGCGAAGTTGGTGTTTCCCGTCCTCTTGTGCGCGTAGCTGTGCCCATTGACCGTGGTGACGCTGTCGGACTGCTCCGTCACGACCTCGCCGTACGGGCACATGCAGAAAGTCCGAACCCTATCATCGAAGGTGCGCGAGTAGAAGATCAACTTCGACTCGTAGGCTACGGAGGTGACATCGGCCAGCGTCTCCGCCGCCACTTCCACCCGCACTCCGACATCCACGGGGTTATCGGCGCGCCCGAGCCCCAGCCTGGTGGCCTGGTGCATGAACCATTCGGATCCTTCGCGCCCCGGCGCGGCGATGACGAAATCCGCCGGGTAGGCCGTGCCGTCGGCGGCCTCGACCCCGGTGACAGCGCCGTCCCGCACGACGATCCGCTCAATCGCCTCGGACGGATGGATTTCGACGTTGTCTCCCAGCGAGCGACGCATCTCCCTGAGCACGACCGGGCAGCGGTCGGTCCCGAGATGACGGATGCGGGTGCCGATGAACTCGAGGTCAGCTCGCGTGGCGCGCTGCTCCAGCGCTCGCATCGCGTCTTCATCGGCGCCGTAGAGCTGCTTGGGCGCCCCGAACTTGAGCCACATCTGATCCACTTCCTCGAGCAGCTGCTCAACCCGCGCGCGCGGCAGGTAGGTCGTGAGCTGGCCGCCGATCTCGGTGGAGAGGGTGAGCTTGCCGTCGGAGAACGCGCCGGCGCCGCCCCACCCGCAGAGGAGCCACTTCGGGTCTCGCGCCTCCTCCCCCGCGTTGCGGTTGGCGAGACGCTCGTCAATGTCGGGGCCCTTGTCGAAGATGCGGACGTGCGCGCCCTCCGCCCCAGAGAGGGCGAGCGCGGCGAAGATCCCGGCCGGCCCTGCGCCGATGATGACAACGTGCTTCGGGGTGGGCATGCTACCCCTCTCCCATCACCCGCCGTCTCAGGCCTTCGAGCGTCTCCTCGGCGTTCCGCTGCACCAGCTTCCGCAGCAGCTTCTGGATGAGCGGCCCGATGAGAGGAACGTTGTAGTCGTAGCTGATGCCCAGAGACACGCGGGTGCCCTCGCCGTCAGGCGAGAACGCCCAGGCACCTTCGTACCGGTCCCAGTCACCGGACAGCGACCGGAACTGGCACCGCATGGCACGATCGTCCCAGATGTCCTCTTCCACCCACTTGATGGTGCGCTTGAACTCCGGCACCAGCCCCACCCAGTCGCTCACAGTGCGGCTGCCGTCGCGCTCCCGGATCGCCACGCTCTGGACGTTGGGGAGGAATTCCGGGAACCTTTCGACATCCTTTGCCAGGGCGTAGACGTTCTGCGGCGGAGAGGCGATCGTCAACTCGGAATGCACGTCGGGCACAGACATCCCCCGTACGCATGGTATCCGCCGCGGAATCAACCGCGGCGGCAAGCTGATTCTAGGGCAGGCTGTGAAGGGTGTCAACGTGCACCGGAGATGAGAAGGCAGGTTGGCGGCCGGCGGGGCGTTCGGCCACTGTGCAGATGGCTCGGTACAGAGCTCCTGGCAGCTGCCGGGCGAGAGAGACGCTCTACGCGGTGACCACCTCGATGAGCTGCCTCCGCACCCGGCGGGCGAGGTCGTCCGGCTGGAACGGTTTGGTGACGTAGTCGTCCGCGCCGGCGCTGATGCATTCGGCGATGAAGCCGCTGCCGGAGTGCGCGCTGACGATGATGATCCGCACTTCGGCCGTGACCCGGTTGCGCTTGATCTCCGTGCACACTGGGATGCCGCCGATCTCGGGCATGCTGATATCGAGCAGCACGACGTCGGGGCGCTCGACGGCGATCAGATCGAGCGCCAGCATCCCCCGGTCGACATCGAAGATCCGGTGGGCATCACCTGACAGGTCCAGGCTGTCCCGCATGAGCCTCCGCGCGAACGGGTCGTCGTCCACGATCATGATCTTCGCCATGAGCCTCCGCTCCTGCCGAGCCGACGCGGGAGGTTGTGCCCACGATCACCTCCGGCCCGGTCTCCTTCGGCTGGCACACCGGCATAACGAACGAGATTGCCACGCTGGTGTCATAGTTTTCCTCCACCCAGACGCGTCCACCGTGGAGCTCGATCAACGCCTTGGCCGCCGCCAGGCCGAGGCCCTTGCTGGTTGCCCGCCGCTGCAGGGCCAGCGCGCTGGTGTCGTCCAGCAGCGGCGCGAGCGCCTCTTCGCTCTCGTCGCAGCGCGGCACGTGGATGCTGACCTCGACCGCGTCATCCTCGACCCCGGGGCCGATGCGCACAGCCACCGTGTCGGACCGGTCGGCCAGCCTCAGGGCTGCGTGCAGCAGCCGCGCCAGCACCTGCTCCATCTCGTTCTTGTCGGCCCACACGGTCCGCGTGCGCGGTTCGACCGACACCTCCACCCGCTCCCGGTCCTCGGGGTGGTCGAGCAACATAAACGCGGACTCGACCACGTCGGAGAGCTGCAGTGCGTCCCGCTTCAGCACCAGCCGCCCCTCGTCTATCCGCGACAGGTCCAACATGTCTTCGATCATCCGCGCCAGGTGCTGCGACTGCTCCCGCACGATCACCAGGTACTCATGCTGGCGGGCCGGATCGAGCGTAGCTTCGTGTTCGTACAGCAACTGGCTGAACCCGACGATCGCCGTCAGAGGGGTTCGGAATTCATGAGAGACCCGCGACAGGAACTCGCTCTTCGCCTTGATGGCGTCCTCGTAGTGCTTGTTGAGCTGATGATAGGCTCTTTGCTCTCGGGACAGCAGCATGAAGAACCCGGCCATCAGCGAAGATGACGCCGTGAACGTGAGCACCCGGGAGATGACGCTGGTGGTGACGGTCGAGTCGGTCCCCTGGAGCAAGCCGATCAGGAGGTAGCTCGCGGCCGATAGCACGGACGTCCCGATGGCGTCGCGGAAGTTCAGCCGGACGCTGGCGTGAAGGATCGGGAGGAAGTAGAGCAGGTAGTAGTCGCTGTAGATGCCCGAGTCCGCATAGATGAGCATCGTGATCAGCATGATGTCCACGGCCAGCATCGCCAGCGTGCTGCGGCGCACGTCGTACCTCGCCCAGGGGAGGAAGCTGGTGACCAGCGCATAGGCCCCGCCCACACTCACGACGATATCAAAGAGCCGGGAGTGAGGAGCGTTCTGCGCGCGGGCCATGACGAAGACGGTGAGCAGGATCAGGCAGCGCAGCCCAGCCGCGACCTTCTCTCGCGGCATTTCCTGAGCGGCTAGTGACGCCTTAGAACTCCGGCCAAATCGCATGAGAGCGCTCCCGTCGGGGTGTCAAAGGATGACTTGCCCTAGGACACCGGCTATGCCGGCCGCGGCGACGGCGCCCGAGGCCGGCGAGTTCGGAAGGCGGGGTTGAACGGTGAAACCGCCACACCAGTTCAGCTTATTCCACATTTCGTGGGCGGTTTGAGGGGCCGTACCGGGGGCGGCGGGAACGCCCGCTGGCGGCCGTCGAGGCTGCTAGATTGGCTTGCTGTAGCCCAGGCTCCAGCGGTACTCGACCTTCTGTTCACCGGTGGCGTCGGTGGTCCAGGCGCAGCCGGTCTTGACGCTCACCTCGTGGTCGTCACCCGCCTTGAGGGCGTACATGAGAGTCACGCTGGTTCGATCCTTGGCGTCATCGGCGCCGTCATTCACCTCGTGGGAGACCATCGCCTCGAGCTGCTCCCGGTTCGAGAGCGAGCCGCGCAGGCCGAAGCCGATGTCGCGGCGCCGCATCGGTGGGCCAGCGACGCTTTCATCTCCGGTGTACCTGGTCTGTGCCACCAGGCGATCGCCAACAGGGGTGCCGAGCTCTATCAGCCTGCGGCGGATAGGCATCGGGCGGCCCTTGGCATCGCCCTCTTCGGCCTCCGGGCGCCCTTGACAGGCAACCTCGAGGTGGAGGCGGTCGGCAATCACGGACCGGTGTGCCCAGCCCACACTGCTGATCCCGTTGTCGGGGCCGCCGCGGAAGCGCTTGCTGTAGACACGGAAGCCAGAGAACGGCATATCGAGCCAGCTCGGCTCCTTGGGCAGCATGTACTCCCGCGCGTCGGGGAACTGATGTCCATGCGTGATGTCCTTGGCCCAGTCTGCTAGCTCACCCTTCGGCAAGTCCACCGCGACATTGGTCGCGGTCTGCTTCGCCGCGCCCTCGCGCCGCAGCTGCTGCTGCGCCCGGAGACGGTAGGCTGCCGACTGGCGCTCGAACGCGACGCTTCGGGCCACCTGATCGGGCTGGTCGCCGCCCGTCTCGGAGTTGAGCTGAGCCACCACCCTCGACCGGGCGGAGAGCTCGGCCATCATCTGGTAGGCGGACTTGATCCTGGCGGCTATCCGCTGATCGGCCCCAGTGAGCTTCTCTTCGCGTTCTGCGACGACCTTCACGCGCCTTCCCACCGCCCGGTCAGCATGCAGCTTCGTGGTCCGGGTTAAGGACCGGGACGGCCCGGGCCCCCGCTCCTGCAGCACTGCCGCTCGCAGGTTCGTGCGAGTGACTCCCGTCCCAAAGCCCCCGGTCAGGTCCAGGTTGAGCACCTGCTTGGACTGCGCCTGATCCGTGCTCCGGATGACTTTCTGTTCGGCGAGAAGCTTCGCGGACGTGCTGCCTCCGCCCAGAGCGGCGTTGAGTCTGACGTCGGTCTCGCGGCTGCGGGTCCCGCTCTCCGCGGAGAGGGATTTCACCAGAGCCGCAAGCTGCGTGTCCGGGGCAAGCTGCATCGTGGCGCTGAGGCTGTCAGTCGTCTGGTCTGTCCCCTGGCCGGTGCTCTTGGCGACCGAATCGGCGGCGAGCTGCAGCCGCGGCGCCGGCTTCAGGTTCAGGTGCACCTCTCGCACCGACTCGGACTTCTGGTTTTCGCCTTCCTTGGTGCGAGTGGTCGTGAGCGCCATCTTCAGGTCGTTGCCCGGGCTGGCGCCGAGCTGCGTGTTGAACTCCAGCGCGCTGACCCGCCGCTGCAGGTTCATCTTGCCAAGCGACGGATCCCAGGTCTCGTCGTGTTCGTTCAGGCTGGCCCGGAGACCGCTGGCAGGACTGAGCGCGAGCGCGAAGACGTGGCTCATGTCCTGGGTGGAGAGGCCCCGCTTCTTGTCACCTGGCTTGTCGTTGCTGGATGTGGTGTAGCTCGAAGTCAGCGAGGCGACCCGGGAGACATTCCAGAGCGCGTTCAGGTCCAGGTTCCGGGTGCCGGCGGCATCCTGAACCACCTTCGCGTCACCCGAATCCATCTGCTTGAGGCTGTCAGGCGAGAGGGTGAAGCGAGCGCCCACATCCAACAGCTTCGCCCGAAGCTGCACAGGCCCTGTGGTGTACTCGATCTGGTAGTGAGAGGCCTGGTCCTGTCGAGCGAGATCGTCGTCGCGCTCGCCCAGCCAGATCGGGGCCATTCCGGACAGGCTGAGGCCGCCGTCGCGGTTGGGCGTCGGCGTCCTTTGGCCGTTCCTGCTGAGGAACGCGAAGGCCTCGACCTTCAGGCTGCCGGCATTGCCGAACGACAACTGCAGAGGACCCGCGGACGAGGTCTCAGCCGAGTCATCGAGGGGGACCGCCTTCGGGCTGCTGTCCAGACTGAGTTGGCGCGCGCCGTGATCCGCCGTCGGCGTGTTCAGAGCCCATGCGACGCCCCCAGGCGCGGTCAGCCAGCAGATCATCGCGAGCAAGGCGACCAGGCCGCTGATCAGCCAGCTATTGGACTCTCGCACCTGAGACAGACGCACGATGCCCGAACACCCCCACTTGACCATTCCGCAGATGAAAGTCGACTACGCTAACAGGCCCGTGTAGACGGGCACAATCCCATCCGGACCGGATGCCGAATCCCGGCCCGGCCGCTTCTCAGACGACGGAGGCGAGGACGGCTGCGTGCTTACCGGGCGCTCGACGCCCTTCTCGGGGGCCGAGAGAGCGAGGAACTCCGGCATCTGATCGAGCTTCTCTTCAGAGTTGAGGACTGGGAAGCTCTCGGCCGCCTGGATCATGAGCCGCTGTGCCTCCATGCCGTATTCGGCGCTCTTGGCCACTTCCCTCAGCACCTGCATGGCGACGGGGACGGGGCTGGCCACCTTCTTCGGCATCGAGACGGGGCCCACAAGATTGGTGGCAGAGGTCGCCTTCGCCAGGGCCACCTGGGGCCCCATGGGCCGCCGGCTCATTCTTAGAGGAGCTTGCCGCACAGGGCGAACCGCAGGCACATGGGAGGCTGCGGAATCGGTTCCAGGGGCCTCAACCACCGCCTCTGTCACGGGTGGTTCGGCCACCTG
>Ga0315280_10011097_pt1 | contig 11146 bp, 15 predicted proteins | sample YL17G06_40_MG_FD_203697 | JGI IMG/M metagenome (GOLD analysis project Ga0315280, IMG submission 203697) | Sediment microbial communities from Yellowstone Lake, YNP, Wyoming, USA - YL17G06_40 | ecosystem: Environmental > Aquatic > Freshwater > Lake > Sediment | place: USA: Wyoming | collected... | reverse complement strand
GCTGAATTCGCCACCGCAAACGCCTCAGTTCTCGCCACCCTTTCCGCCCTAACTTCATCCGAGAACTCATAAACCTGCTTCACCCTATCTGTCAATTCCGGCAAGCTCTCGCCAGCCTCCAGCCCTTCCTTCAATTTTTCCTTTAACAAATCAAGAGTGGTTTCATTATAACTTTCAGCTAACAATTCAATTCTTTTATTCAAACTATTGACCACCCTTTCCAGATTCGCCTCAAAAGCCTCCTCCACGCCAATTAGTTTCAGTGCCTCCTTTCCTTCTTTCGCCAAAAGCTCTTTCAAAATCGGAGTCACCCCATCGATTAAGATAGAAACTTCCTCCTCGCTATTAAACAAAGAGCTGAAATCGATTTCCTGCTTTTTCCCTTCCAATTTTCTAATCACTCTTTCTTTTTGTTCTTTGTTGAACTTCTTAATTGCCGTTCCCAAAGCCTTCTCGTAAGGCGACACCCTGACCACAAAACTTTTCCATGCCACCTCCCACTTTTCCTCGTCAAACGCTTTCAAAATTTCTTTTATATTTCCAGCCAAAATTTCTTTCACCCCTTTGGCAATCACCTCCCCGATTTCCTTTCTCTTTTTTAAGCTCCTCGAAAACCTTACCGATGGTTTCATCTGATTTTTGATTTTCGGTTTCGCCTTTTTTTCCTCAATCGGCTTCCCCAAAGGTATCGAAGCAAAATCAGTCATCACATTATCCCCTCCCTCGATAGGAGGCAAACCTTCCTTCTCTCTGATTTCATTGACCGAAGCATAAGGTTTCGCCCCCAGAGCCTTTTCATTTTCCATCAATTCCAGTTCCCTGTTCTCCGGCACCGGGTCCTCGAAATCCAAAAAGATATTATCCCCGTATCTCGGCACTAAAAATTCATTCAGATAACCGACAATCCTTTCCATTTGAGGTTTGATGACCCTCAAAGCGAAGACATAATTCGATGCCTCGGCGTTCGCCCGATTGACATCTTCGGTCAAACCCAGTATAGTTTTCGGAACTCGAAACCCGGCCAAAATCTTGTCCCTCGTCATCCTTTGCATTTCCACAAAATCCATCTCCTTTTGTGTCCAGCCGACCGGTGAAAATTCAACTCCTTTCGGCAGTATCAAAGCTTTGTGGGCTTTCTCAACTCCCTTATAAGTTTCCTCAAATGAAGCCCTCAAAAAATCCATCTGCTCTTTGCTCAAATCCGCTTCCAGATGTTTCAGGATCGCATCCGGCCTCGCCGCATTTAAAAAGAAAGCTCTATTCCATTCCGTCGCATAGTTATCGGCATCAACCCAATAAGCGATAGATTCCAAAATCCCCTTGCCCTCGTAGGGATCATTGGGATTAGATTCCCTGAAATGTAGTATTTGTTCTGGTTTAAAAATTTGAGCCACGCCGCTGAGCGTGTATCTGTATTCGTCGATGAAGCCCGGCAGCTTCCCCTTCTTAATCTCGATATACTTCGGATTCAAGGGATAGATTGCCGTCGGCTTATCGCTATAATTTTTCACACCATCTAAAAACCAAAAGGCATTTCCCACCAAATCCAAATGGCTTTCCAACATTTCAAATAATTCAAACTGGCACATAAAAGGATTGACCGCCGCCAAGAGATCCAACAATTCGTGATCCGGCACTTCGACAATCGTCCCATCCTTTTCTTTCCTAAACATTTTCAGTTTGATATTCCCGACCGCCTCAGCTCTCGCTCTGACACAGGCAAAAACCCAGTTCTTATTGTTTTCTAAAAGTTTTGCTTTCGGTATCCTTTCACCACTAATAATAAAATCAGAAATCCCCGCACCTGAAACCAAAGGAAAGTCCGCCGCTTTTTTTCTAATCAAACCGAACGCTCCTAAAAATTTATCAAAAAAATTTGATTTAGCCATAAAAAAAGGGCTCGCAACCGAACCCAAAAAAATTTGGATCAGATTGCGAGCCCTGTAGATTCCTACCCGGACTCTCGATTCTTGCTCCTCTAAAACAAGATCTTATTTAATTTTAGCAAACCAAGAACCCTTGTCAAGACCTTTAGGCCAAAGGAATGGTTTCAAGAAATTTGTCCCCGCTTTTTCTTTTGATATGGTATTCCCATAAGACAATTTTCCCCTGATGTTTTTTAATTATAATTTCGCCGTTTTCTATTTGATCCGAGAGGTGCATGATTTCTTCCCATTCCGGAGAAACTTCTCTGAGCACTTTTATTTTTTTGTTATTCATTTTTAAATTCCGATAACTTTTAAATCATATTCCCGATATTGAACATTTTTCAATCCGATCAAGAAAGCATCCGACAAATCGTCATACTTTCCTCTCGGCAAACTACACAATTCATCAGCAAAAATCTGATGCATCTCATCACCTTTTTTCAAAAATACTTTCCTGTTCTCAAAAAGCGGAGCGAGCTCCTCAGTGAACCTCTTCACCTTGTTTTCCGTCGTCTTCACCCCTTCGATCGGCAAGGCCGTGTTGCTTTTCAAAACCTGCACCGAGTCAGCCTGAAATGTGTTATTTTCAATTTTGATTTTTAAAGGTTTGTCCTCTTTTCCGAAATCCACGACCTTCTTCAGCCTCGTCGGAAAATCAATCCTGTCTCTCCAAACCCTGATGATGAAAATCCTTCCCTTGCTATCGATCCCAAAAGTGATACAGGCAGTATAGTCGCCCTTGTCCAATTCCTTCCCCACCGACAAATCCCAGCCAGTGTAGACCCTCAAACCCTCCGGCAAGACATCATACCACCCGATCCATTCTTTTTTTATGATTTCCCCGAGCAACTGCACAGGCAAGTTCCTGTATTCTTTTAAAAACCACTTCTCTCCTTTTAAAATCGAGATTTCCTCTTTCCTTCTCATCAACTTTTCCCAGTCCCATTTCTCCGGAAACAAGGTCAATTTTTTCTCCTCATCCAAAATCGCATCATAACTTTTAACAACCCAGATTTTCGGATCGACAGCCGCATAAATGTCATCTTCCCTCTGCAGAGTCCCGACCAAAATAATCTGCGTCTCCGGTTCAGCCATCGGCAAAACTTCACTCGCCAATCTTTCCTTTGCCTTCTCATTCTGCTCATCTGAATAAATGACCTGCGTATCAATCACATCATCCAGAATAATCAGTTTCGGATGCCCACCTCTAATCGCCGACCAGAACCCCTGAGCATAGACCGTTGCCCCATTAGAGCACCGGATTTCCGTCTTCGACCAGAAGTCCGCTCCCTTTCCTCCGAGATAAGCCAGATCAGGATTTTTCAAAATTATTTTTTTAATCTTGTCCAAAATCCTGACCGCCAATTTATCAGTTTTGCTGAAAATCTGAATCTCATCATCCTCGATATATCTCAATCTTTTTGTCGGATAGCTTTCTGAAAAGAAAAAAGTTTTTAAATGATCTCTTGGTGCTTTGATACAAATCCTTTTCTCTTTTAAAAAATCATTCCACTCGTTATGTAATTTCCCTAATTTCCATTTTCCTCTTTTCGCTTCGGAATCATATTTGTAGATTTCCTTCCTAATAAAAGATGGTAAATTTCTATCATAAATAGCTTCCTTAATCTCCTCTATCGAAAAACCGCTCTGCGGCCTCAATAAATTGTTTGCGACTTGATTCATCTAAATTATCTAAAATGACTTTTAACAATTCAGCTTTATTTTTAACCTCAACCGTTCCTAACTTTTTAGAAAAAATGCCGGCATCAAATTTCCTCCCGAAAAGTTTGTCAAAATTTTCAACAATAGCCTGAATCGCCGCTATTCTTTCTCTCGGTGTTGTATCGACCTCAATCTCCGTTCCCATTCTATCAACTATCTTTTTCTTCCCCACGGCGATATTCCACAAAAGCGGTGCTAATCCCTTAACCAATATTTCAAACATTGCTATTTCCACCTCGACTCTTTCCTCAATTGCCCTCGCATTTTCCTCCTCAATTTCGCTTCTCAGATAAGATATTAAATTATAACTTCTCCCCAATTGCGTCGCCAACTGTGATATTGTAATCGTCGGTATCTTGACCATCAATTCCCTAATCTCTGCTTTCACTTTTTTAATTGTTGATCTTTTTAGTTCAGGCATAAAAATTTTGAAACTTCCACTTTTATCACTGTTTGTCAATTCAAAACCTATTTCTGCCTTATTCCCCTAAAAACGACCCGCCAGGTTCGATTGTGGCACGACTTCAGCCATCGACCCGATATTTAATACCTCTCCTCGAATAGGTTTTTTAAAAACGAAAATCTTTTCAAAATTGTAGTCCCTCCTTTTCTTTATCACCCTTCTCCGACTTAAACTCGAAAACCTATTCCCAATTAACATTTTTTTGAAGCCCAGATACTCAAACCCAACCTCTTTTCCTACTTCAATAGTCATATTTTCCAAATCAATCTCTTTCCCTCTATCTGTAATATTCGCAATATTAACTAACAAAAAAGCACCCTCTTTTAATTTTTTCATCAAAATTTTAAAGCTTGCCAACAAAAACCCAATTCTCCATTTTTCGATTTCCGGATATTTAATACAAGATTGCGTTTCTTCATTACTATAAATTTCTTTATAATTATCTTCTAAATCAGAATCACAATCTTCAAATGGTTTCTGGATTATTTTTGCCCGATTTCTAACATTTAAAAAGTCAATCAATTTATTCAATCCTTCTACCGCCTTTGTCGAAGGATCAATCCCGACATAATTATAATTAAATCTACTGCTCATCGCTCCAATCAACCTCCCCCCGAAACCAGCTGACCAATCCAGTAATTTCGCATCTTCCATTGGGCAATATTTCTCATAAATTGTTTTTGCCACCATCGGCGGAAAATTATTCAATTCCTGTGTCCCACCTCTAATTCTTGCCCTATCAAAAATATCTTTTATTGATTTTATATCATTTGTCCTCTGCATTCTAAAATGGGTTTGGGTAAAATAATGAAAACCCTTTTTATCCCTCATTCCTTCAAGAATAGTTTTTTTATTTTTCGCTCTTAAATTTAATCTAAATCCCATAAAATAATTAGCAATTTTAATCCCTACCAGATTTCTAAAAACAAAAAAACTTCTATCCAATCTTTTTGTATTAAACCTCTTTAAGTTCAGAAAATCTCTTTGAATATCTTCTACCGATGGTTGAATTTCTTTCAAAATAATATCATCTTCACAATTTTTAAATCTATCAAATGCAAAATCAACTACTTCTTCAATTGTCTTGAAATATCCGACTTTTCCTAAAATATTAGCTCTAAACATTGATTATTTGATTTAAAAAATTTTCTAAACCACCGACTTCCTCAATTTTCTTTTTTATTTTTTGATATTTCTCATCTTCAATTTCACAACAAAAATCCCCAATTCTAACCCACGAATTTATTGTCCCAAAAGGATAACCAAAATTATATTCTTCACTTTCAAAAATTCCAATATCAAATAATCCTCTATCCAATTCAATTTCCTCGAATCCGACATCCAACAAAAGATTCTCATCAAATTTTGCCAGCAGATCCCAATCCCAATGTCCAAGATTACGATTAAGCCTCAGGTTCAATTCCTTTTCCCTTTCGATTTCAGGTATATTGACATAGACCACCGGCATCTCCTTCCACCCCAATTCCCGGCAGATATAGAACCTCTGATGCCCGCCAATGATGACATTCTTCCTGTTCTCCGCCCCGTTGACCACGATCGGCTCAACCATCCCAAACCTTTTTATGCTTTCCATCAGATCCCTCTTTTCCTTTTCGGTCATCCCCCTCGGATTGTATTCCGTCGGTCTTAGTTCCTCGATTTTCACATATTTAATTTCCATCTTTTTTCTCCTGATTTTTAATCTCCTTTTCCACGACCTTGATCGGCGAGTCGGCGATCTCCACCTTCGCCTGAATTCGAAGTCCGTATTTGTCGCACAGCTTTTTAAGTTCATCGGAAAAAGCCTTCGCCCTTTTCTCGAAGTCCTTCCTCTGCTCGTATTCCTTCCTTCTTAAAAATTGGTTGATTGAAAAGCCCATACTTATTTCTCTTTTTTATTTTTCATTTTTTAACTTTTCTTTGATAATTTCAAAATATATTTTATGTTTTTCCAGCTCCTCTTTCAAACTTTCCAGCTTATCTTTGGCTGTTATTTCCTTCCTCGTCGGCATCCCCGCTATGAATTTATCCTCATATTCGACTATCTTCTTAGGATCCATTTTACTGAAATAATCGATGTTAATTTCGCATCTTATAATTTCTATTAGATGTCCATCGTAAAACATTTCTAAAATTTTTCTTTTTGTTTTCATTTTAATTTGCCTCAATTATTTCCGGCTCCCTCGACTTGAATGACCAGATGACGACCCATTTTTTGACATTATCCGGCCACGGAGCCGACTTTAACTCCCTGATGCCCTTCGAAGCATCACCCCTGCTCGTTTTATTTTGAATCACAATCAATTCCGAACCATTAGAGGCGATGAGATCTGCTCCCCACAAATCCCTCTTAATAAAGATCACCTTCTTGTCATTGGTAAAAATCCGCATTGTTTTTTCCAATGTTTCAACTTTAAACCCATCCGCCTCTAACCATTTCTTGGTTTTAAGCCGGTAGTAATTTCCTTTTTTTATTTTGTTCATTTTATTTATAAACCATCACTAACAAATTTCTTTTTCCGAATTCCTTTGCCTCCTCCAGATCAAACATCAAAATATCGAAGTAATTGCATCCGTATTTCTGATTCATTCTATCTTCTACCGCATACACCTTCCCTTCTATTTCGACCAAAGTTCCGAATTCCAAACAATTATTAGCGATTATTCCCTCCCTAGCCTGAGAGCCCGACGCGGTGATATGGGGCGTCGAATCGGTTTGCCACCAGACCGGATTGTAAGCCGTGACGATCCCTTCAACTTTCTCAGATATTATCCCAGTAATCGGCAACAAAGAATTCCCCTGTATCATCGCCATTGTCGGCATTTCTCTCATCTCAGAATATTCATTTTTAGCAGGTTCGGCTGGAAGGGACTGACCCCTCGACCACAAGGAAACCAAGAGGAGTATTCCAGCCACCCCGACTAAAAATTTCTTTTCATTGAATCTTCGCCAAAGTCCTTGAGAACTTATCAATCGTATCAATCCCTATGAACCCGCCGAGAACCGTAATAAAGGCATCAACCAGAACAGAAGGCAATGCTCCGACGGTCTCTAATGCCTTGAAAATCCCGATTATAACCAATGCCCAGAATCTTCTTGATTTTAAGAATGACCAATCTCCAATCATTTTTTTGAAACTAAATTATTTGACTAATTGATTCGACCTTTAAGCAAAAATCTCGTTTAATTTCACCAAAGTCACCGCATTGACATTCCCAGTAATGACCAACTGGTATTTTTTCTGAAACCTCTCCACTGCTTGCCTTGTAATCCCCCCGTAATAGCCCGTGGGGATCGTTTCAAGAGGAAACAACCATCCCAACTCGTCCTTCTCGTATCCCAGACACCTCTGGAGCATCGCCACCTCATAGCTTCTCGATCCCAGAGCCATCTGCTGGGTAAACCTGTATTTCGGCTTCTCGACCACCGCATCAGGCAACTTATTCGGCAAGGTGGTAAAATAACCCCCGCCCACACATTTTGCTTTTAGAAAATCCTCTGTTATGATTCTCCTGCCTTTGATTCCTACTCCCTCGCCCCACGAATCCTCTATCAAAAGGCATTTTTTCTGTTGGTATAGAAAGTAATCAACCGAAGCTATCATGTGCCCATAGGGATTAGAGTTATCGATCACAATCGGCACTTCCCGATTCCATTCCGCCATCGAGAACCTGACCCCGATTTCAACCCCCCTCCCCTGAGCGATAACGAAAGCGATTTTATCAATGTCAGAAACGAAAACATAATTTCCACCCCTTGCCAGATAGGCAATCTGATCGGTCAAAGGCGTCCGATCCAAATCGTCATTCATCATCACTTCTGCCTGATTTTGCGAAGGCATCAACTGCTCGATTGTCGCCCCGAACTTCGACCCGATCGATAACCCGTCCTGCAACCACATCCCCAGACCCGGCTTGTTAGACCTCCTCGAATAGATATCCCTCGCCGAATAGTGAATGAACTTCCCCTCTTCCAGATAGTTTTCGATCCCCAAGATCTTCGCCGTTGCCTGAGCCACGCAGGAACTCGACTGATCCTGATTAAAAATAGGAAACTTCCGCCAGTCCGCTTCCGGCTTCTCCTTCCACTCGACCGGAAACTCGGCGAACAGCTCCTCGACCGCATAATCTTTGGCTTTTTCAGTCTCAGGTCTCGGATCTTTAATCAGCCCCGTCCCGTATTCTTTTTTCCTTTTTAAAAACCAAAACATAGAAATTAAACTGGTAATTTTCTTAATTCTTCCACAATTTTTTCAATGATTTCTTCATAATCCTCCTTGCGAGCAAGTCCGGCATTATTCCATTTTTTAAGCTCTTCAATGCATATATCTATAATTTCCAGACAATCCAATGGGGCAAAAGATCCGATTCTTCCAGAATCTTTTTTGTATATTTCGTAATTTTCATCCTTATAAATTAAATCTTCTGTTCTCATTTTTTTACCCAAAAACTCCCATTTTATTTAATTCCTCCAAAGTGAACTTCTGGCCGGAGCCGACCAAACTTCCGACCACTAACTGCGGATAGGAATCCGCATCAACCGTTATCTCGTCCTTCATTTTTAAGTTCCTCAAAATATTCCCGATCTTTGCCACCCTTTTCCATCTCCAGTAATTCCTAAAAGAAGGCACGAGATCGGTTTTTGCCCATTTCCCATCTTCCATTTTGAATTCAACTCTCAAATAGGTTTCATCCTCATTCCTCGATTTCTTGAAAGGTAGAATTTTAATAATTTCTCCGATCATAGGTTTCTTTCCAATTTTTAACCTCATTTAAATTTATCCTCAGGATACAATCGGGATTGGTGCAAACATAGCAAAAATTTTGGGTCTCCACCCCTTTCTCATTAAGCCGGACTATCTTAACCATCGGCTTCTTGCAGGAAAAACATTTTTCAAATATTGGGTAATCCATTTTTTATTATTTATAGATTGGCCTCATTACCCGACTTCCATCAGGTTTTATAATCTCTTCAAACCTAATTATTTTAGGTCCTAATTTCTTTTTCTGGGCTATAATTTCATCAATATATTTTAGGCAGGTTTCCAGCGTGAATTTTGTAAGATAGTCGGTGTTTTTTAAAACCTTGATCGTTTCTTCGATATCCTCGTTCTTGTAGCCATTCAGAAGCCGAGCCGGTCGCAAGTTCCTCTTGATCAAGGACTGCATTTGCTCAGTGTTTTCCGGCCTCAATCCCATAGATCTGATCCAAACCCCGATTATCTGAATATGCCTCTTCGGATCAGTTAAGAGTTTTTCGATCTCTTTCTCTAAATTCCAGTCAGTCGGCTCGTCCGACATACTCTTATTATTTGTTATCCTTAATACTGTGTTATCCTTAGTAGGCACTTTACCACCGGTGGTTTTTGACCGCTGGTGAACCATAGGTCGTTTTTGTCCGCTGGTGGGTTGTTTCCATTCTGATTTATCCAAAAGAGTATAAATATAATTTGAAAACTTGCCCCTCGTCCTTTCTCGTTCAGCAAGAATGATATTGAATCCGATCAACTTTTTAAGCCCTCTCCTCACTGTCCTCACCGAGATCCCATGTTCCCAAGCGATTTTTTCCTGCGAAGGAAATGCCTTTTGAGAGTTGAATTCTGCGTGCCGACATAGAGAAGTATAAACAGCGGTCGCAACAATCCCGCAATATCTTGCCCAACCATTAAGATAGGCATCATCAATCTTAAACTGATCCTTTTTTCTTAGATCTCTTACTTTAAAAAATGTTAATTGTTGTTTTCCCTCCATATTTTTAGCCACTCAACTGGCTTCCCCACCGTGGCAGTAGAGTTCCTCCTCCCTACTTGCCCCTCACTCTCTTGCCGTTCCGAAGAAAGCACAAGGATTGAGGTGGTCGAGGAAGCCGATGAACGGCTAACTATTCTCCATCTCTTTCAATCTCTCTTTGATTTTTAAGCAGGCGAGAAACACCTCTTTGTCTTTCCCATCCTTCCTTAACTCAAAGTTCTCGAATTCCCCATCATTTTTTCCGAACCTAATCAACATTTTCCTATCAAACTTCTTCCCCGTCTCCTCCTCATAGGCGATCTGATATCCCGCCACCTGAAACCACATCTCCGGATAGATAGCGTTTCCCGACTTGAAGTCGAACAGCACCAGATCCTTCCCCATCTTCCCAACAGCATCCAAGATACCAGCGAAACCGTGCTTTTTGGAATAGACAACCCTTTCCGATTCGAGCCACTTGATTTTGTGTTCCTTCTGGAATTTCAGGAAAGCAGTGATCCCATTTACGACCTTCTCATCAAGAGGCATTTCCGGCTTCCTACCCTTGATCCAATCCGAGACCCACTCGTGAATCGCCTTCCCGACATCAGCCTCAGCTATCTTGATCCTCCGGTATTCCTTTTTGGCGGTTTCAATCAGATTCAATTTCGCCTCCTCAGTTCTAATCGCCTTCAAATCCCAATTTTCGACCAGATAGACCCCCATCATCTTCGCCGCCCAGCCCATCAGAGCCGCCGACTTGTCAATCACCCCAGTCGCCCCAGTTACCGAAATCAGCTGGTTTCCCTTCTCGTCATAAAAGATGTGCCTCTCGTCATCGAATCTGATCACCACTTTTTTCCCGTAGAGTTTAGTTTCTTTCAACATTTTTTTCTTCTTTTAAATACTTATCAACTGCTTCTCTGACCATTCCGACAATCGTTGCCTTTTTTCCTTTCTTTTTTCTTCTTTCCCTCACAAAATAAAGTTTTCCCATCCTATCCTTATCTAAAATCAGAACATACATATCACTTCTTGATTTCGTTATTTAACAAAGAAGCAACCAGAATTCCAGCGTGCCTCTCCGTAATACCAAAATCTTTTAAATTTATCCCAGTCCTTTTCCTCAAATCGGCCAATTTCTCCTTCTCGTCCTTGCCATTCAGCATCGCCCACAGCTCAGTTTTCTTAGTTCCCATTTCTTTTTCTTCCTTTTTTTCCACTACTTCAGCCTCTTTCACCTCGTTTTCCTTAGGAGGAACGAATCCCTTATCTACCTTCTGAATTTCCATAAACTCATTCT
>Ga0315280_10011096_pt1 | contig 11146 bp, 6 predicted proteins | sample YL17G06_40_MG_FD_203697 | JGI IMG/M metagenome (GOLD analysis project Ga0315280, IMG submission 203697) | Sediment microbial communities from Yellowstone Lake, YNP, Wyoming, USA - YL17G06_40 | ecosystem: Environmental > Aquatic > Freshwater > Lake > Sediment | place: USA: Wyoming | collected... | reverse complement strand
GCGCTGGCTGCCGAAATCGTCGCCGCAGAGCACCAGGTCGATCCGTCCCCGCGCCGCGTCCAGCACCCGCTCGATCTGCCGCAAGTAGAAGCGGTGCCGCTTCTCCATGATGAACTCGAAGACCGGGTCCGCGGTGGCGATGTCGACCAGTACCTGCTCCACGCCCCGGCCCATGGCCACGCTATTGATAAAGTCCTGCACCCAGAAGCCGCCCGCGGCGATCGCCAGGTCGGGGTACTTCCCGCAGATCGCCGGGATGGCGTCGTAGTCGTACCAGTCGGGACTTGGCCAGGGGAATCGCTCCGCCTCGTCGACCGTGGTCCAGCCCGCGTAGGGGAACCCGACCGGCTCGGCGTAGGCCCCGTACTCGTTGGGCACCGGCCGGCGGCGGATGCCCCAGACGTTCACCGTCGAACCGTCGTCGTAGCTCGGCAGCGGCGGGCCCGTGTAGGGCGGATCGAGGTAGCGGACGTCGGTCCCCAGGCGGCCGCGCAGGGCGTCGTCGTCGGCCGCGTGAAAATGATCCAAGAGGGCCTGCTGGATCTCCGGCGTGGCGAAGTAGTCGCAGGGGGTGAAATCGGGCTGGACGTGGGCCAAGGCGGCCCGGACTCGCTCCCGGGGCGTCATCTCTTGGGTTCCTTGAGGATCGGCAAGGATCTCGCAAAGCCGCCAAGACGCAAAGGCGCTACGAGGCTATCCTCCCGGTTCCTGGGTAGGGCGGACGCCGGTATAATAGCGGAGTCCTTCAGACCGTGCAAATTGGAGGTCGCGCCATGCCCAGTGCCGAAGAACTCTTGCACGCCAAACAGCAGCGGATCGACCGGCTGCACCGCTTCCAGCCCGGGCGCACGGCCCTGCTGGTGATCGACATGCAGCGCGGCTTCCTGGAGCCGGGCGCGGCCCTGGAAGTGCCGCTGGGCCGGGCGATCGTGCCCAACGTCCGGCGGCTCGTGGAGGTCTGCCGCAGCAAGGGCGTGCCGGTGGTGTTCACCGAGTACGTCTACGCCGCGGCCGTCCCCTGCCTCCGCGGCGATCCGTTCGGCCCGGAGCACCTCCCGGCGGTCCCCGGCGAGCCGACCGGCTTCGGCCTGCGGTCGAGCAACTGCCTGGTCGGGCCGGAGCCGGGACAAGGGCCCAACTCGGCCGAGATTGTCGCCGAGCTGGCGCCCCGGCCCGACGAGCTGGTGGTCCCCGGCCAGGGCTACGACAAGTTCTACGGCACGCCGCTGGACCTGGCCCTGCGGAGCCGCGACGTCCGCTTCCTGGCGATCACCGGGGTCGTGACCGACATCTGCGTCAACAGCACGCTGATGTCGGCGGCCCAGCGGGACTATCGGGTCACGGCGGTGACCGACGGCGTGGCCACCCTCTGGCCGGAGATCCAGGAGGCCTGCTTCGCCATCTGGCGCCGCAAGTTTGCCCGGCTGCGGACCACCGCCGAGGTGGCCGAGGAAATCGAGAGCCTGCCGTAATACACCGAAACAACCGCAGAGTCGCAGAGAACGCAGAGAGGAAGGAAAGAGTGTCGGCGAGGTTCCTTTGTGCTCTCCGCGACTCTGCGGTTCATTCTTTCCCCGATTTACAGGCGAAGGAAGATTCCGCGTTTCTCCAAGACGCGAACGCCCAGGTAGCAGCAGCCGAGGAAGAGCCCCAGGGCGATCGCGCAGGCCCACGGCGGCCAGTCGCGCGAAAGCCACGGGCTGAAGGACCAATCCAGGACCATGTGCAGGACGTAGCCGGCCAGGGCGTTGGAACCGAAGGTCCGCAGGGGGGCTACCGCGAGGCGTTTCAGGTCGCAGGCCCACACGAAGGCGGCCAGCAGGAGCATCGAAAGCCCGCCGCCGAAGGTGAGGTACGAGACGCTCCCCGCCCGCTGGTTCATTGTCCAGACGTTGACCGGCCGCGTGGGCGGGACGAAGGGGGGCTCGACCAGCAGGCCGCGGGGCCCTCCGCCGCAGTACTGGTTCGGCGGCGTCACGAGGTTCAGGCAGGCCAGGCCGTAGCCGAGGAAGTTCACGACGAACATCGCCAGCACGGTGTAGCCGCGGAACTGGTCGAGCGAGGCGATCCGCCCGCCGCCGGCGCGTGGTTCCGCTGCGCCATCTTGTTTGCGACTGGCCGACACGATGGATCCAGCTCTCAGGGCTTGGATTGCGGCTTGGCGAGTTCCTTGATGCGGATGTTCCGCCAGCGGACCGCCAGCGGCTCGGTCCGGCCGCCGACCCCGTGGACCTGGAGCGCAATGAAACCGCGGGGCGTCTTCGAGTCCTTCAGGTCGGCCGCGGGAACGCCGTTGAGCCAGGTCTTGATCGAGTCCCCCCGGCACTCGATGCGGAACTGGTTCCACTGGTTCTGCTTGAAGGCTTTGCGGGCCGGCTCGTTATTCTTGAGGTCGCAGAGCCAGCCGCGGCGGCTCTCGTCGTAGATCCCGCCGCTCCACGCCCGGCTCGACGGGTCGATCTCCACCTGGTAGCCGTGGACCACGCCGTTGCGGTAGTCCTTGCGGCTCTCGCTGCGGATCTGGACGCCGGAGTTCAATCCGGGATCGACCTTGAACTCCAGTTCGAGGATGAAGTCGGCGAAGGTCTTCTCGGTGCAGAGGAAGCTGTTGGTGGTGTTGGGAACGGAGCTTCCGACGATCGCGCCGTCCTCGACGGCGTACTTTGCCTTGCCGCCCCGCTGGACCCAGCCGGCGAGCGATTTGCCGTCGAACAGGGGCACGGAGCCGTCGTCGGCCGCCGGGAGTGGTTCGGGGAGAAGAACGGCCAAGAGGACGGCGAGGAGTAGAAGCGGCAGGGGATTTCGAGTGCTCATGGCGGCTCCTTGGCGTGGGTCGTGGTGGGAGAGGACTCCCGGGCCTGGCCGGACTTTCAGCCATTGTCCGGCCTGCCCAGTGCTCCGAACATACCTCGGCGTGCGCCCGCCCGCAAGGCGGACGGTCAGCGGATCCATCAACGCGGAGAAAATCAGTTGCCGCCGCGGACGTCGTAGGCGTAGAGCCGGTCTCCGTGGCGGAGGTAGAGGCGGCCGCCGCAGATCACCGGGTGGGCCCAGCTTGGTCCTTTGCCGCCCTTGGGAAGCTTGAAGCGGCTGATCACCTCATGGCCCTCCGGCGTCGCCCGGACGAGGCCGACGTCTTCTTTCTCGCTGAGCGTGTAGAGCATGCCGTCGGCACAGGTCAGCGAGCCTTTGCCCACGCCCTTCTCGGCGTACTTCCTTTCGCCGGTCTTCCAGTCGAGGCAGACCCATGGGTTGCGGCCCGCGCCTCTGGCTTCGTGGGCGGCGCCGTAGAGGTAGCCGTCGAGGAGGACGACCCCGCCGTGGTGGTTGTCGAGGTCTTTGGACTGCCACACCGTTTCCACCGAGGCCGTCTTCCCTTCCACCTTGAGTTTCAGAATCTCCGACCCGGCGCTGTAGCCTGAGGTGATGAAGACCTGGCCGTCGTGGAAGATCGGCGTCGTGGCGTTCACGTCCCACTTGGTCTCGTGGGGGTGGCGGAAGAGGAGGTCCCCGTTGTCGGCGTTGACGCCGATGAGGGCCTTCTGGGTCATGGCCAGTATGATCCGGAGGCCCTGATACTCGACCAGCGCCGGGGTGGCGTAGCCGGCCAGGTCCCCGGTGGATCTGGCCGTCCACACGGTCTTGCCGGTCTTCTTGTCCAGGGTGACGACGCTGGTGTTTTTGCCCCCGGGGCAGCAGATCAGCCGGTCGCCGTCGACGAGGACCGATTCGGCCAGGGCCCACTGGATGTTCTTGGAACCGAACTCCTCGAGAATATTCAGGCTCCAGATCTCGTCCCCCGTTTTGGCGTTGAGGCAAACGAGCTGGCCCAGCGGGCTCTCGTGGTAGAGCCGATCGCCGTCGATGGTCGGGGTGCCGCGAGTGCCGGGATGCTCTCCGGTCCAGGCGTCCCCGGCGGCGACCTGCCACTGGATCTGCCCGCTTGTGTCCAGGGCGGTGATCGCGGTCTTCTCCTTAAGGTTGCCGGCGGTGTAGATCAGGCCGTTGGCGATCGAGACGCTGGAGTACCCTTCCCCGATCCCTTGGGCGGTCCAGAGGAGCGTCGGTCCTCCGTCCGGCCAGGACTTCAGCAGCCCGGTCTCGGAAGAGATGTTGTCCCCCTTCGGTCCGTGGAACCGCGGCCAAAAGCCTGCCTCCCGCGCAGAGAGAATTCGAGCCGCGCTCGTGGCCGGTTTGGACGGAAAGACCTCGGCTGCGGGCTGGGCGGAAGTGCCGCCGCCGGGCGAGGACGTCTGCGAACAACCGGCCAGGGCAAGAATCAGCAGGGTCGCCAGGTTCCGCGGGAACGACATCAGCAAAGCTCCTCGATATGTCCATATACCAGAATCCCTGACCCTACCACAAGTTTGCCGGGCCGTCTACCCGCTCCATGGCAGCCCGAACGGGTGGAACGTCCCGACGGGTCCTTCGGATTCGCCGAGCCGGCCGTTTTCAGGCTCTCAAGCGCGATTTACAATCCGGGGGTTACCCGTGGTCAGTCGCCGTTCGTCTGAGAGGCATTCGTCTGGAAGGGAAGCAAGCCATGACCGACATCCGTCGTCGCCAGTTCGTGAAGTCCTCTATCGCCGTGGCTGCCGGGGCGTCCGCGGGGGGCATTTTGGGAGCCGGAGAACTGCTGGCGGCCGCCGAGGATCGGGCCGCCGCCGGCGCAAGAGCACCGGCCGAGAAGCGCCTGCACGTCAACCACGACCTCCACACGCACACGCTCTATTCCGACGGGGCGCACCCGATCCCGCTGCACGTCTTGGAGGCGCGGGCCTTCGAGCTGGACGCGATCGCCATCACCGACCACTACACCCCCGGCAGCCGGATCGCCCAATCCGAGGCGGAATTCGAGCGCTACTTGGCGGAGATCGAGCGCGAGCGGTCGGCCCAGAAGGACCTGCTGGTGCTCAAGGGGGCCGAGGCGACGGTGCTGGACACCTCCGGCCGGATCTCGCTCGACGCGGCTCACGCGGCGAAGCTGGAGTGGGTGCTGTGCGACCTGGGGGGAATGTCCGAGGGAACGCTGAGGAAGACTCCCCGCGAAAAGCAGAAGTACGTCGAGAACGTGGTCCGCACGTACCTGGCCCTGTGCGACGTTCCCTATCTCGACGCGATTGCCCACCCCTTCAACACCGGCAACACGGAGCCGGCGGCGCTGCCGGCGGACTACCCCGAGCGGCTGCTCCGCGAGCTGGCCGCCAAAATGGCCGCGAAGCGAAAAGTCTTCGACGTGATGAACGACATGATCTACTGGTTCAGCCGGTCGGGGATTGCGCCGCGGGCCTTCACGGCCCAGTACGTCGAGCTGGTGAAGATCTTCGTGGCGGAGAAGGTGATGTTCCAGGCGTCCTCGGACGATCACCGCACCGGGCTGGGCAACACCCGCTGGTCGCAGATCGTGCTCCGGCGGGCCGGGGTGCCGGAGAGCCAGATCGTGGATCCAAGGCGGACTCAATGCCGCCAGCCCAAGGCGACTGCCAGACCGACGATCGCCAGTCCCAGGGCGGCAACAATCAGCATTCCGCGAACCGCCAGGGCCCTAATCCGCGTCCCCATTCGAGCCGCATCCCCGCTTCCGCCCGGCAGCGGCGCGACCGGGGTCCGCGGAAACAACCCCTCGATCTTCGTCCCGGGGACCCAGTCGTCCATGTCCCCCTTGCGAATCTCGTCGGTCGGCTGAATTGCCCCGGTGACGGCCAACTGCTTGAACTGCTTGGGAGAATAGGGTCCGCGCTGACGGCCGTGTCGCCGATAATACCACTGGGTCATTGCCGTGGCACTCCTCGTTCGCCTGCGGTGGTCCCCAAACGTCCTTTGCCCGAGGCTCCTCCTCGGGCTGGTCCCTGCACGCGAGCCAAGCCGCATACCGGACTTCCACCGACTCGTTGACAAGTACTTGCCAATCTAACGTCCTTCAGTCAATGGAGCAAGGGTCGCGGTCGGGCGGCTCTTGGGGAGGAGGGGCGGTCCCGCGGCGGGCGACCCGCTTCCACAGGGCACCGCACGCCTCCCAAAGGCGGTGCAGCCGGCTCGATCTGCGTCGGCTCACCAGCATCAGCCGGTCGAGTACCTCCTCATAGGCCGCGTCGAACTCCTTCCTGCCCGAAGGAGCGGCGTCCCCTGGCCCCGCCGCGACCTTCGGGACGGGATGCTCGATCGGGGCGGCGGGCACGATCTGGGCGGAGCTGGCGGGCAGCGCTTCCAGCACCTCCGCCCGGTCTGAGCGCGGCTTGTCCTCGGCGGCCAGCGTCCTCTGGAGCCGCAGTTCCGCTTGCTGCCGCTCCACCTCGGTCCGCAGACGCTCCAGGGAAGCTCGCTGCTGGTGGAACTGGGCCTCCAGCGCCTCGCGTTCCGCCCGGACCCCGCGGAGCAGCTCCTCCTCGCGGCGCGCGGCCTCCAGCCGCCGCGCCTCCTCGGACTCCCACTGGACTTCCCGCTCGTGGACCTCCTTTTGTCGGCGACGGCTTTGTTCCTGCTCCGCCTCCAGGGCCGATCGCTGTCGCGCGAGATCGGCACGCAAGCGCTCCATCGAGGCCGTCCAGTCGGCGATCTGCTGCTGCGCGGCGCGGCGTTCCTTGTCCAGCGCCATGCGCTGCCGGTGCTGCTCAGCGGCCAGCGCCGCCTGGCGCTCGGCGAGTTCTACGGTCCGCTCGCGCCACTGGAGCTCGCGCTGGCGCTGCTGGGCGGCCCAGGCGTCCGGCTCCTCCCGGATTGCCCGTTGGCGGGCCTCCAATTCCGCGCGCCAGGAGGGTTCAGGAGGGGAGGGCTCTGCCGGCCGGGACACCTCGCGTTCTGCCTGCGGGTGTGGCTCCGGAGGAGGTGGCTCTGCCAGCCCGGTGGGGGCGCGATCCACCGGCTCCGCGTCGGGCGGCGGCTCCTGCTGGGCCGCCACGAGGGGCTCGAGGACAGGTTTATCGCCAGTTGGGGCGGGTGCCTCGGCGGGAGGAGCGACCGGCAGGTCGGCCCGCCCCCCGCGGCGGCTGCTGAACAGGCCCGCAAACGTGAGTCGCACCTCTCCCACCGTCAGCGAACAGCCCAGGGGAAGCTCCGCGCACTGGACGGGAATTCCCTCCAAGGAGGTCCCCAGGCGGCTGAGCAAATCGATCACCCAGAGCGTGCCTGCGTCCCAATAGAACACCAGGTGCGAGGCCGACAAGTCGCTGCTGTGGATCGGCAGCGCGGCGGGGCGAAGGCGGCCCACCACGGTGAGGGCCCGACTCAGACGGCGCCGGGCAACCTCGCGATCTCCAAAGGCCACGGCGATGATCGGGCAAGGCTCGCCTGCCGTCCCCTTTTCGGTGAGGTCGCGTCCGGGCGGGGCCGCGCCCTCGGGCGAGGCGGGGGGACCGGCCAGACGCGCGGAAACCTGGTACGGCCCAAAGCCGGCGGTCTCTCCCCGCTGCAACCACCCGTGCCACGGCTCCTCCGCGGCTTCCGCATGGGAAAACCCTAGACAAAACACGCCCGCGTCGGTGGCGTGCAGGTACAGCCCCCGGCTCGCGATCCGCAAGTCCGGCAGCACGATCTCCGCCGATCTCCGCGCGCTGAGCCGCGCAAACGGTTTGTCCACGGTGGTGGTCCGCGGGCCCTGGGGACCGTCGACCGTGACCACTAGGCTGTGGGGGCACCAGTACTTTGCTCGCAGCGTCATGGCAGGTCAGCCGGCTACCCGATCTTCGCAGACCCCGCCCATCTTGTACACTAATCCCCAGCCCGTGCTGATGCAAGGATGGCGGTCTGCGACGGAAATGACATGAGTTAGAGAGAGGCACCACCCATGTGGACTAGGGCTGCCGGTTCTTGAGGACGGTTCATACCTCCGGCGGAAGAAGACTTCCCCCCTTGTGTGTTGCCTTGTTTGCCTGACGGCCGACGAGATTGCCCACCTTAACTCTTTGGCGGGCCGACCTTTCCGCGCCGATCGGAAAGGCGAAATGGATAAGGTATAATAGACGGATCGGGTGGCAAAGTTGCACCCGGCTCGTCGTTATTGAGGCATACCATGATCAGGATCAATTACCGCTTCCTGGCGGTAGTGCTTGTCTGCTTCGTGCTTGTGGGCGCGGGGGTCCAAGCGCTCCATTACGTCCAAACCCGCCGCACCGCCCACGTCTACCTGGAAAGGGCCCAGGCGGCGCAGCAAGAGGAGAATCTTCCCGAGGCGCTAGACCTCTTTCGCCGTTACCTTCAACTCATTCCCAACGACATGGACGCCCTGGCCGGATACGGGGTCACCCTGGCCGAGAGGTGCGCGGAATTGCGGGACCTCAAGCAGCGATTGCAGACCCTACCCGCACAAGAGGATGAAGAGCTGCGGAGGTCCCTTCGGCGGGCCTACGGGGTGCTGGAACGGGTCCTTCGCAGCCAACCCGACCGGGAAGACCAGATGGTCCTTCGCCGGAGCCTGGCAAGCGTGGCCATGTACATGGGACGCTTCAAGGACGCCCTGGAACAACTGCAAAGCCCCGCGATGGCCGCCGTCAAGGATTGGGAGGTCCTGGAAATGAAGGCGGTCTGTCAGGAGAACACGGGTGACAGACTCCAGGCCGTCAAGACTTACGACGAGGCGATCCAGCTCGCCCCGGATCAACTTGACGTCTACCCGCAGCGGACAAGACTGTACCATCAGCAAACGACCCTCCTCCGCAGCCTTGCATCGGATCAACTGAGAGCCTATCAGGAGACGGCCAAATCGCTCGGCGGCCTGGATCGCCCGAAGAAAAAGGACTCCCTTGCCGAGACGTTCGATCCCCGCCAGGACGCGGATTGCTACATCGAGACGATGCTGCGCAAGAACCCGACGTCGGCCCGCGCCTACCTGCTTAGCGCGGGCTATTGGTACGCGATGGCTGCGATCGACCGCGCAGAGAGCGACGCCGACAAGGCGCTGGCTTTGGCTCCCGATACGGCCGATGCCTTGATTTTCGCTGCCGACCTGAAACTCGCCAAGGCCGCACTTCCCGCGCCGCCGAACAGCAAGGATCAGAGCCAGAAGCAACTCCAGGAGCACAAGCGGGTCGTTGATCAGGCCCGGCAGTACGCAGGGCGGGCAGTGAGATTGGCTCCCCACGACTACCGTTGCTATCTTCGCTTGGCCGAGATCGAGCGACAAGACGGGGCCATCGAGAAAGCAATCGAGTGGTTCCGGGCCGGTCTCAAGGAGTGCCCCGAGGAGCCCCGCTTGCTCTTGCCCATGGCAATCTTCCTTCTCGATTTGGGGAAAGACAAGGCGGGGGAAGCAGGGAAAACGATCGCCGCATTGCAGGCTGTCCCCGCCGATCGATGGCCGCGGCCCGACCAGGCCGGCGCGACCATCGACTATCTCCAGGGCCGGCTGGACTATCTCCAAGGGAATTGGGCCGATGCCGTCGCAAGACTGGAACGCGCGTCTGCGGGACTGATCGCCCCTGAGACGGAGACCCTGCTCCGCAGTGCGCAGCTCTGGCTTGGCTCCAGCTACGCGCAATTGGCGGCGGCGAGCAAGCAGCGGGACGAGAAGCAGCAGCTCGTCGAGAAGCAGTTGGCAGCTTACCGGCGGGCCCGCGGCAGCGATGGGACCGGGATGCAGGCCCGGCTTGCGGCCGCCCAGACGCTGGCCTCAATCGGCCGACTCGGCGAGGCCGTCGAGGAACAGCGGATCGCGCTGGGGCTTCCCGGCGTCCCGGCGATCGGCTGGCTTCAGCTCGCGGCGTGGCTGATCCAGCGCTACCGTAGTCTTCAGCCGTCGGAACGGGACTGGGAGGAAGTCGAGAAGGCGCTTGGGGCAGCGAAAAATGCCGGTGACGATTCGCCCGAACTCCCGCTGCGGTACGCCGAAATGTGGGCGATGCGGGGAGATGCCGCCAAGGCGGAGAAGGTGCTCCGGGAGGCCCTCGACAAACAGCGTAAGGGCTCCGCCCAGGACGCTGCACGCCAGCGGCTGAACCTCTGGATCGTCCTCGCCGGAGTGGCCCAGCAGGAACAGGCCGCCTCGGAGCCGGAGAAGCGAGATTGGAGTCGCGTCGAGGGTATTTTCAGCGACGCCGAAAAGGAGCTGGGCGACAGCCTGCCGCTGCGGCTGGCGCGGGCCCGGTATCTGCTCCGCCGCTACGGAAACCAGGCCGCGCCGGGACTGCTCATCAAGCTGGCCGAGAAGAGGGAGGGATTCTCCCCCCGCGATCAGGCCCAACTGCTGACAAGCCTTGCCGAAGCACTCCTGCAACTGGGTGAAGTGAAAGAGGCCAAGCGACTGTGCCAAAGCGCCGCCGAAGCGCTGCTGCGATTGGGCGATGCGGAGAAGCAGCCGGACAACCGCCAGGTTCGCCTCCAGGTCTGCTTGCTCCAGTTCGACATGGCGGCGCGGGAAAATGACCGCGATGCCATGGAGAAGCTCGCCGGAGAGATCAAGGAGCTCGATGCCCGCAGAGAGAGGTGGCCCGTCGCCGAGGCGATCCGGCTGAGAATGGTCGCCCAACAGCAACTCAAAGAGAAGAAGGATCAGGAAGCGAAGGGATCGCTCGAGGACGCCCTGAAGCACCTGGCGGAGGCCCGCCAGCTCAATCCCTCCTGGTCGCGCGTGCCGTTGTTGATGGCCGAGATCTACGATCAGCTTGGGCAGTCCAGCGCGGCGCTTCAGCATTACCGGGAGGCGATCGATCAGGGCGAGCGGAGCGTTGCCGCGGTCCAGCGGGCCGTCCAGCTCCTCTATGCGCAGCCCGGCCTGGACGCCGCCGAACAGGCCGAGAAGCTGATTCAACAGTGGGGCGCCCAGCCGAATCTGGCCGCCTCGGACCTGTCCGCGGTGATGCAACTAGCTCCCGAGGTCGCGCTGCGGCCCGAGGCCTTGCCTCAATCGCTGGAGACGGCGCGAAGGGCTGCGGAGAACTCGAAGAAGTACGGCGATTACGTCTGGCTCGCACAGGTCCTGATGGTGGCCGCGGGGCAGGACTCGGCTGCCAAACAGCTCGGCGCGGTGAAAATGAAGCTCGACGAGGCCGAGAAGGCCCTGCGCCGTGCCACCGAGTTGGCCCCGAAGGAGCCGGCGACCTGGATCGTGCTCCTCGACTTTCTCGCCCGGAGCGGCCGTGCCGAAGAAGCCAAGAAAATGATCCCGCAGGTGGAAAAGAACGTTCCCCAAGGCCAGCTTCCTCGAGTTCTCCCC
>Ga0315280_10011095_pt1 | contig 11147 bp, 8 predicted proteins | sample YL17G06_40_MG_FD_203697 | JGI IMG/M metagenome (GOLD analysis project Ga0315280, IMG submission 203697) | Sediment microbial communities from Yellowstone Lake, YNP, Wyoming, USA - YL17G06_40 | ecosystem: Environmental > Aquatic > Freshwater > Lake > Sediment | place: USA: Wyoming | collected... | reverse complement strand
TTTTTGTTGTGCCTGCCTTCGGCTTATGTATTAGCCGAATAGGGCTGACGCCCCACAAGCACTCTTTTAGTATAGCATATGGCAGCAACTCTAATCAAGAGGTTGTGGATAACACTAAGACGGCCTAGCCAAAGCGAGCCCCTTTAATTTTTCTCCATCATAGCGTCTTGCGATGACGATAGAAATTTATTGCGCCTCGGCGGAAATGTTTTAAGCGTAAAACTAAAAAAATAGAACCGCCTCCCCGCGGCTCGCCCCGTTGTCGCATAGCGACTTTACGGGGTTTTTGTTTTAATTATGGCGTCCTGTTATGACGCCAAATCATATCGCTTGACATCTCTTATTTAAGTATATATAATTCAAAATGGTTCTCTGCAATAATTTGGGGGGGTGCTATGGTGAACGTAAGGCCAATAACGAATGAGGATTTCTCTTTTGTGCAAAAACTTGCTGCTGAAGAAAAAAGTTTTACCGTACCATCGGATTACATCCTCTGGGTGCTGACGCAACGGCTCTATCCGGATGTATGCCTAGTAGCAGTTAGTTCAGATGGCGAACCAATCGGCTATCTCTTGGGCCTTATCAACGATTTGGAGGGCGTGCTTTTTATCTGGCAAGTCGCCGTGACGCATCGGGGAGGCAAAGAAAATGCCTCCATTACTCTTTTGGAAGAAGTAAAACGGGTCGTGAAGGCGAGGGGGTTAAAAAGGATTTCTTTCACGATGCAGCCCCGCGTCGCAAGGCTTTGGGGATACCGCGCGTCCAAGCAAGTATTAGGTGTTTTCCCGGAACAAGGTGGCCCAGGAATAAATGGGGAGCCCGAGTATTTTGTTTCGGTTGAATAGTGGTTCAATGCCCCGCTTTAGTGGGGCATTCTTTTTTACTTCATTCTTATTTATAATTTTGATATGGAACACAACTTAAGGACATATAAACTTTCCAACTTGTACAGCGCAATCCCAAGATTCTCAGAATTTGTTGAGAAAGCGTTTGGTAAAAAGTTGATTAGCAAAGATTGGCTGGCAGAGGTTAAAAAAATAAGGCCGGGGAATTCAGTGCTTGAAATCGGGGCCGGACACGGCCGTTTTACTGAAATATTAATCAAGACGAAGGCTTCCATTACCGCTATTGAACCCGACCCTTATTTTAATTTTGCCTTTAGGCGTAATCCCCGCCTTAAAAAGGCGTCCAACGTAAGGCTTTTGAAGGCGTTCTTCCCGTTTCCCTCAAAGGAAAAATACGACTACATACTTTTACATCAAAACGTCTTTCTGGAACTTATCAATGAAATGCCGTTACATCGAACAATTCAAAGCTTGAAGAAATTTCTCAAGCCAAAGGGCATGGTTATTCTGGATTACGTTTGGCCCTTTACGCCAGATACTAAACGCGAAAAAGTAATTTACCGACACAACGCAAAAAATTTTGGCCAAGTGAAATATTCGTATCGTTATATCCTCCCAAAACTGCAATTTTACCACAGAGTAGAGCTTTACTTTTCAATATCTAAAAAAGGGGGCGCTAAAACATCAAAATTCCAGCTACGATTTTGGTTGCCGCCATGGTCTAGAATAGCTAGCGAAGTAGTTCAGTCAGGCGGAAAAGTTTCTAAGAAAACTATGAAGGACTACTCATTTTTTCCGGGAACCCTGATTTTGGGAAAATTTCGGTTTTAAAGACGCTTCTATTGACCCCGCGGGTTAATAGATTTGACCGATCGCACCTGCTGGGAAATGTCTTGAGTGTAAAAATAAAAAAATATAACCTCCTCCCCGCGGCTCGCCCCGTTGTCGCATAGCGACTTTACGGGGTTTTTGTTTTTAACCATCTGGCATCTTGCGATAACGCTAGGCCCTATCTATTCTTCTAATATTGCTCTTGTTTTGTCCGCTCCTTCAAAAATAAACGATTTTATCCCAAGCCCCGTAGCTATTTCAATGTTTTCTTTAACATCATCGAAATAAGCACATTCCTCTGGTTTAAGGTCATTCTCGGTCAGAATCTTTTTATACGCTTTTGGGCCAGGTTTAATGAACCCTGTCTGCCAAGAGTAATAAATTTTATCGGCTACTTCTTTCAAAAATGGGAAGTTTTTCCCGTAGTAGGTAGCTCGTTCCACAAAATTATTGGATAGTATAAAAACCTTTAACCCTTTCCTCTTAAGTTCCTCTGCGAGAACGGTCATTTCAGGAACTTCTTTTTCGGTACCGAACCAAAAATTAAAGAATCTCTCCTTGGATAAGTTAACGCCCCATTTATCTAGATGTGGTTTCCAATATGAGAAAGCGTCGCCAGCCTTAGGCATTCTTACTTTAGCCATTATCTCTTTAAGAACCAGCAAAAATTCTTCCGATGGGACGCCAAATTCATTACAAAATCTGTCGCTTAGTTTTGGACTTTGTATAAACACACCATTAAGGTCAAATATAACTGCCTTGAGTTTGATAAACGGTTTTATGTCCGATTCAATTAATACTCTTTGAATATCTGAATTGTAAATCATTGTCTTTGTCGGTTTGGTGCTTTCATCAATTCCATTTTGAGGATCGGCATAAGGAATTGAAAAACCAACATATTCCACCCTCTTCCTAGAGCGTTTTCTAACCCAATCTATCGCCGGGACGAGGTCAGTATCGGAGCTAACAACAATGGCCGTATCATATTTGTTATCGATGACTCCAACAAGTAAATCTACTGCTAGTTTAACGTCTATGCCCTTTTCTCTGGATTTTTTATACTCTATTTCGCTTATACCTCTTTTCAAAATCTCTTCATAGTTAGTAACCCTGTTATCAATTTTAATTTTTTCGGTTCTAGTCCTTAATTTGCTGGTTTTAATAGCCCAATTCCCTGATTTCTCTAAGTTGCTAAACAACTTTGTTTGATTTTCCATCGCCTTTTTGTTTTCATGACCATCTTGCCTTTCCCTAACGGTTCCTACATAAAACCTCTTTCCTTCTTTAATAATTTGCCTACCATCTGCGAGAAAATTGGCGAATTTTTCAAAATTAAATCCCACCTCTTGTAAGTTAAGTTTTTTCAATACTAAGTGATAAAAATTGCCAGAATCTATAAAAATAGACACTCTCTCCATACCCATAATTTTAAGGCAATTCCTTATTAAAAACAAACCCGCACACTACCGAAGTAGGCGCGGGCGACTTTCATTTATATTTATACTCCCAATAAATATGAGTGTCAATAGGCCTTATGCACAGGGTTGTAAAGAATACCAATAGAGCGTAATCAAAAATTTAAACCAATTTTGTTTTAACTAGGTCATATTATTTTTCTAAATACTTCTTCGCTACTTTTTTCCACACAAAAGCTATTAAAACTGCAACAGCTAACGACTGTATAAGAATAATAAATCCTTCACTAAAATCGTAATTAGTTAAAGCGTCCACTAAAAAATAGGTGAAAATCCACAATGCAATAAAAAGTAGGATATTTTTGGTAATGATTAAAAATGTTTTCATATTTTTTATATTATCTAACCAATTTTGTTACTACTCCTCACTCGCCCTGGTAGTAAAGTTATTCATAGATCAGAAATATTAAAAGTATCCTTTCTAATCACCTCCCCTACTTGACTTATTTCGTAAATATTTTTGACAATAATATAGCCCAAAAAAACTGAAAGTAGGGTCTCAATAATCAGTAAAAAAGAGAAATTATTGATTATAGTCTTGATAGACCAGAATCCACGAATGAAAACAAGATAACAGCCAAATAAATAAGGAGTGAAACCGATTAAGATTAAAAGCATGGCCAAATAACTTTTCTTCTTCTTTGCCCCGTAAATTAGAATTGCAACTTCATATGCTATCGCACCTACCACAGAAAGGATAGAACCGGGAAGCAGGATCAGATAATCGTTCGTATTTCCAAGTCTAGTTAACTGAATTATCGCGTATAAAAAGACTGGGAATGAAGCAGCTAAGATTTTTCCTCCTAATGCCGAAAGGTTTCGTTGTATTTCCGATATTGTAACGGATGGTTTATCGTCTTCCATAAAAGTGTAAGACTATCAACCAATTTTATTTGAGGAAGGACATAAACTAAGACACAAAAAAGACTTTAGTTATTCCATAACGGATGATCGCTGCCGCCACCCTCTAAACAATCCGGGGAATCCCTGCCAATTACACAATCATTTTTACTCGGATTATTACCAATATAATTAAAAACTATCATTATCAAGACCCCGATAAGCAAAATAAAGACAAGGGTTATTATTGTATCTTTTACCTTTTTCATCTTTTAGATAAATTCGGCTAGAAAGATAATTGCGAACAGTATACTGATATATAATATTTGCTCGCCAAGGGGTTTTCTCTCCCAGCGGTCAATCTTAGAACCTATTAAAACAGCGAGGGTCCATATATATGTAAATATTATAATTTTTTGCATAATTTATAAATAAAAACACAAAGCCCTGCGCTAACTAGACCTTGCGGCCCCCAATTTAAACCAATTTTGCTTTAGAAAGGTCGTATTATTTGAATCTAGGCCGAAGCGAGTTAATTACCCCGATTTTTTGATATTGGCCCGGCGTGGTTTAAGCGCAGGCAATACCTTGCCTGAACGACCTCGCAGATAAGATAGGTTAGCGAGCCGTTGGTATTTATTTTTGTTGTCGCAATGGTTACAAATTAACGAAGCCGTAGCGATAATTTGCCGGTAACATAATCTTGGTCGCCGTAGGCAGGAATGGATAACAAGATTTGTTCGGCAAATTGAGCGAAGCCGACGGGGATGTCTATCCCCTAGGGCAGCGAGTATAATTTGTCCAGCAGCGACACCCAAAAATAAATACCAATGGCTCGCGCCTACTCTTTCTTTGCCCCCGCCTCTTCCAAAACCTTTCTCAATCCCTCAACGTCAACTTCCACTTTTGGCTTGGCGGGAATGGGCTTCGGTTGCAATTTTCGCCCTCTAAAATCCACGGGGCCTTGTTTTAATGCCTCGGAAAGCGACATAGGTCTCGGCGCTTCTGCCCGTGGTCTGGTGGGCACTGGTCTGGAAAAAGTGTCGCGGCTTGGCTGTCTGAACGGTTCTTGCCTTGGCGGCGGATAAGCCGCCCGGCTCGGGCCTCTTTCTACCGGCTCGCCTCGCGAAGCGGGTCGAGCTGCAAATGGTCTTTCCTCAACAACCGGCGCGTGCCCCGTTAGAGGCAGATCGCCCCTAGGCGGTCGTAGCCGCGCCTGCGGCGGGGCGGCCTCTAACGGGGCATGCCATTTGGCAATTGCTTTTTCCACTTCATCGCGCCTGGCGGCATAATGTTCCCGCGACCACTCAATTACTTTCTGGCGATTGTTGACCGGCAATGGTTGGGGCGTATCCATCGTCCTCGCCGAAAAAGCCCTTGAAGCCAAACCGTCTATCATCAGTTTTATATAGACCTCTCTCTTTCCAAGGTTTACGATATCCTGCGCCAAAAATTCGGGGGTTAATTCTTTTTCCAACATTTCCGCGTCTTCGGCTCCGACGCGGAACGCTATGATAGTGCCCACATTGCCGAAAATTGCGTCTCTCACGGTCTCATCCATTTGAGCAATATACTGATGACCAACAACCAAGCTTAGATGGTACTTGCGCGCCTCCGACATTATATTCGCAAAAGAGGCCGTGGCGAAACTCTGGAATTCGTCAATAAACAAGGTAAAGTCCTTTCTTTCACGCTCGGGCGTATCAACGCGCGACATTGCCGCCAATTGGAGCTTGGTTATTATCAAAGCGCCCAGGAGGCGCGATGCGTCTTCTCCTATACTGCCCTTGGAGATGTTGACCAGCAAAATTTTCTGGTTATCCATTATCCCCCGCATATCTATCGTTGATTTCGGCTGGCCGATAATGTTCCTGACCAAGGTTGAGGAAGCGAACTGGCCGACTTTGTTCTGAATGGCGGCCGTCGCCTCGGAAGCAAATCTGTCGGCGTATTTGGCAAATTCCTGGGTCCAGAACGCTTTTACCACCGGGTCTGTCAGCTGGCTGACCACGTAGTTGCGGAAGTCCTTTTCGGCAAGCATCCTGTTGATGCCAAGCAGTGTTGAGTCCGGAACTTCCAGCAATGCCAAAATGGTATTGTTCAAAATGTATTCCATCCGCGGTGACCAAACGTCAACCCATATTTTTTTAAAAACGCCCATAACGCCGTCGGCAACCAGATGCCGCCTGTCCGGGTCAACCTGTTCCATGACATTGAACGCGATCGGGTATTCCAAATCGGCTGGGTTAATGTATATAACGTCTTTTATCCTTTCCTCCGGAATATAGCCAAAAAGGTCCTCAACGGGATCGCCGTGAGGGTCAATAAAGGCAAGGCCGCGGCCGGCTTGTATGTCCTGTATGGCAAGGGTTTTCAATAATTCCGACTTGCCCATACCGGTTTTACCGACGATATATATATGCCGGCGGCGGTCATCAATTTTAATGCCGAAAGTTACTTTCTTATTACGAAAGTTCGTTTCGCCGAATAATACTACATCATTGTCATTCGCGGGGTTCATTAAAAGCGTTTAGCGTTGAGCGTATAGCGTTTAGGGGTTTTTGAAATTTTTTACTAACCGCTAAACGCTAATCGCTATACGCTATCATCGGGTAGGCAATCCTACGGGGGGCTGGCCCTTTTTGGCCTCCACCCTCGGAAATGCCGGCGCTTTCACACCGATGCCCGGCAGATGGAAAAGCGTCGCCAGTTCTTCCGTATTCAAAATCACGACCTTTCTGACAAAAGCCCTTTTCTTATACGCCTGGTAAATATGCCACTTGCGCTTAAACTCCTGCTGGGCAGCAAAAAATCCCTTATGCGAAGGAAAAAGCCAGGGGAACCAGCCATCTGGGGAAGTATCCGTATCACCGTTCGGCTTAAAAGTATTGAGATTATTTGAATAGAGCTGCTTGAACATGCCGATAACGGTGGAAACGCGGACTCGCTTGAAAAGTTCTTTGCGAGCAATGTATAAAAATCTGTAACCGGCCTTGAATGCCAATTTTGCTATTTTGTTCTCCACCTGCTCAAGCACGAATTTCTGGCCCGGAGTAAGTTTCATTTGCGAAAATTCTTTCTTCTCCTTTTCTCCCTCTGCCGCTGCGCCACCCGGAAGCAAATCGTCTATAAAATCAACTACCGCTCCCAAGGCGCCCCTTTTCATTTCAGGGTCTTTACCCACAAGTTTATCCAATACTGGCTTAGCTTCCTTTGCCCAACCATTGCCGGTCGGCCTTATCAGTAACTGAAGCCAGAGATGCTCCCCTGGCTCAATGGCGCTCATTGCTTCGGCAAGGGGCGCCAGGGGGTCAGTTCTTTTAAATTCGCCCTTGCCCGACTCCTCTTCAAAAAAGGGATACGTCTTAATGGGGTAGGCATCTTCTTTGGTAAAAATCAGTTCCGCACCAAAGAGGTCGTATTCTTCCGTGGGCAAATAGCGGGGCAGAGAGTTAACGTAGTCGTCGGCAATCTTGATTTCCGCGTCCGGATATTGAGCAAAGACCTGCGCTTCAACCAAGTTGCGCAGGTCTTCAGGAGTACGAATATAAAAATTAATTTCCCCGCCGTTGCCGACGATCTCAAAGGAAAACCAGTCCTGAACTTTTCCTTCAAAAAACCTTTTGTGCCACTTGACCGGCTTAGAGTAAACACCGTGCAGACCGGAAAATATATTCTCGGCTATCTTCGGGCTTTTTTCTACGTCCGGCGGCGGCTTTACTTCCAGCAAAACCCACTTGATAGACAAAATGTATTTCTGCCTTATATATGTTGTCCAGCTTTCAAGCGCAGCCAAAAACAGCAAAATAGGCATATATGCCCACCAGTAATTTATCAGCAACGAAAAAGCTGTTTTAAGTGGACTAAGGATTTCTGAAAACACTAGGGAGCGTATAGCGATTAGCGTATAGCGTATAGACCAGAGGTCAAAAAAACTAATCGCTAAACGCTAATCGCTAAACGCTATTTTTTAGGCCTCGCGGAGAGTAAATGTTCCGTCTTCTCTCTTTTGAAAAACTTTGGGATCCTGCAGGTTCAGAAGTATCGTGTTTTCCTTAACCATCCTGTGAGACAAAACGTTCGCTAAGATTTCGTCCTTTAGGAGAGGTTTGCCGGCGGAACGCAGGAGGTCCACTAAAACATCTTTCACTGTGCCGGCTTTCAAGCCCCACTCCGCCAAACCATACAGCCCGCGGCCTACGAGCACGAATCTTTTATCCTTGATAAGTTCATTATGAACGGTCTGGGTGTTCGCTTTGCGGTTGCAAAAACCGGTAGTATTTATCATTTGAGTGATTTCCCGGAAATGTTTTGGCGAACCGGATTTTTTGAGCACCAAAAATGCCTTGTCTTTGACGCCTCTGGGTTTAATATCCGGCCAGCTGGTCAAACCGACCTGTCCGAATACGTTCTTGTCAATATTTTTGGAAATCGCGAGATAGGAAATAATCGTGGAGGGAGAAACGCTTTTGGTCAAAGCTCCCGATTTTTCATAAAAATCAACAACGGCCGACTCGGCAATAGGCGTTTTGTTTTTAGCCAGCGCGCTCACAAACGTGGAAACCGATTTCCTAAATGACTCGGCGCTCCCATCCGACAAGCTCCAAAAAGTACGTAAATCGTTGTCTTCGGCAAATCTCTTGAACTTTCCGTTCAGCATCAGGAAGAAAGTCAAAGCGGCATTGGCCGGGCTTTCCTTGCCCACGCCGGAAAACTTGGCAAAAAGGCCTTCTTCTTTTATCACGCCTCCGGCTTGATCTAAAATATTCTCCGCCAGGGCGACAAAGGGCTTGATCTTAGCGTCCGCACCATTACGGAAATTTTCCCTGATTTGCTTGAGGGACGCTTCTTCGATCTGCCTTACTCTCTCCCGCGTAATTCTATAACCTTGGCCTATTGATTCAAGTGTCTCCTTTCTGCCGGTTTTCAAGCCAAAACGCCGTGAAATTACATCACGGTTCCGGGTATTTAAAACCGCCAAAAGCTGGCCGACCACCCCCCTGACTGCATTAGTCAAATTTGCCATAGATCTGAAACTAGAACTTAGAATCTAGAAAATAGAACCTGGAATTTTCCCCGTTCTGTTTTCTACACTCTATTTTCTATATATAAAGATAGCACAAGGCCAAAAATAAGTCAAACAATAGGATATCAACCCCCACACCTATTGAGTATCTGCAAGCCCCCACACCAAAATTTGGTGGTGGGGGCAAGTCTTACCTGTTCTGCTTATTAAAATGGCCATTATTTGCATAGTTCTGGCTATGTCAATGACAAACGCTCTAATAGGACTTGCGATATGCAGAACATATACTCAATAGGTGTGGGGGTCAACCTCCTCTACTTCCTCCCCATCTACTTTCTCCTTCTCCCCCACCAAACCAATATCGGCGATGCGATGAAAATTGACGAGTAGGCGCCGCAGAAAACCCCTACTATCAAGGCCAATGCGAAGTATTTGATTGATTCGCCGCCAAAGAAAAATATGGCGACGAGGGAGAGCAGAACGGTAAAGGTGGTATTCAGCGAACGAACGAGGGTTTGTATAATACTTTTATGAACGGTTTCTCCAAAATTTTCCCTGGCTCCGAATCTTAATACATTCTCCCTGATCCTGTCAAAAACCACCACGGAGTCGGAAATGGAATAACCGAGTATCGTCAAAACGGCGGCTACAAAGATGGAAGTTATTTCTATGTTTAAATAATGGCCAAGTAGGGCAAAGAGACCGATGGGCACGAGAACATCATGAACCAAAGCCGCAACGGCAGATAGCCCCAGGGCCCACGGAGACAAAACCGAAGAAAGTTTCCTGAAAACGATGGCAAGATAAACAACTACCGCCAAGAGTGAGATTATGATTGCTTTTATGCTTTTGGTTTTCAAATCGTTGCCGACGATAGGGCCGATTGAATCAAAACGATTTTCGGTTATTTTTCCGAACTTGCCGGAAATGGCGCCAAGAATGTTCTGGTGAACTTGTTCATCAACATCGTTCAATCTTATCAAAGCGCCCTTATCGCCCGTTGGACTGACGCTGACATCGCTTACTCCCTTCACCGTACCGACAACTTTACCGAGTTCATCCACCGACGGCCTTTGGTCATTAAAGACGAGCTCCATAACCGAACCGCCCTTAAAGTCCGCGCCAAAATGCAGACCAAAAGTTACCATCAAAACGACGGCTATAATGGTCAAGCCCGCCGAGAAGAAAAACATAATTTTATATATGCTCCGCATAGATACTGCGAATTACGAATTTTTACGAATATACGAATGGGTTTTTATAAAATTCGTATATTAGCGTTTATTCGTATTCGTAGTGGTTAGAACAGCCATCTCCTCTTTTCCGTTCGCGGACCGACGAACAGGCTCAAAAACAATCTGGTAACCACGGTTGCTGTGAACAAACTGGTCAATACGCCAATACCCAAAGTCAGGGCAAAACCCTTAACTGAAGAGGTGGAAAACATATAAAGGACCAGCGCGCCCAAAAGCGTAGTTACGTGGCTATCGCGAATGGGGAACCAGGCCCGGTGAAAACCGTCGTGAACGGATTGCAGCAACGTTCTGCCTCCCGCCAGTTCCTCCCTCAAGCGGGCAAAAATCAAAATATTAGCGTCAACGGCCATGCCCAGAGAAAGTATAAATCCCGCTATGCCGGCGATAGTCAAGGTTACGGGAAGCAATTTGTAAACGGTTAAAACAATGGCGATATAAATAAGCAGGGCCAATACCGATATTACGCCGGGCAGACGATAGAACAAGACCATAAAAAGGGCTACTAGCAACAGGCCGTATATTCCGGCTCGGAGCGACTTTTCCAAAGAATCCTGGCCTAACGATGCGCCGACTGATTGCTGGGAAATCAATTTAATCGGTACCGGAAGGGCGCCGGCATTCAGGCGGTTTACTAAAAGTTTGGCTTCTTGGACCGAAAACTTGCCCGAAATGACGGCACGGCCGTTGGGAATCTCCGACTGGACAACCGGGGTACTGATTGGCTGGCCGTCAACATATATTGCAACGATCTTATTCAGATTACGCTTGGTTATATCGGCAAAAAGTTTTGCGCCATCGCTGTTCAATTCAAGAGAAACCTGCGGCTGACCGGTTGTTTGGTCAAACGTCAATTGCGAACGTTGCAACTGTTTGC
>Ga0315280_10011094_pt1 | contig 11148 bp, 7 predicted proteins | sample YL17G06_40_MG_FD_203697 | JGI IMG/M metagenome (GOLD analysis project Ga0315280, IMG submission 203697) | Sediment microbial communities from Yellowstone Lake, YNP, Wyoming, USA - YL17G06_40 | ecosystem: Environmental > Aquatic > Freshwater > Lake > Sediment | place: USA: Wyoming | collected... | reverse complement strand
ATCCACGGGCCTCTGAGGGCTCCCGGGTATGAGACGCTATAGCCGGATTTCCGCCTACGTGATGGAGGAGTTCCTCCTCTCCTTCCTCGTCGCCTTCCTGTTCTTCTTTTTCATTTTCTTCATCAACCAACTACTCGTGATGGCGGAGGAGATATTCTCCAAGAAAGTCCCCTTCTTCGACGTGGTGCTGTTCATCATCTTTTCCCTGCCCGCGATCGTGGCTCTGGCATTCCCCTTCGGTTCGTTGGTGGGGGCGCTGATGGCGGTGGGGCGGCTGTCTTCGGACAACGAGCTCATGGCCTTGAAGGCCTCCGGCGTTCCCCTGAGGCGGGTCTTCCTGCCCCTTTTCCTCGCCGCACTAGCGCTCTCCGCGCTGTCCTTCACCATGAACGACTATTTCCTTCCCCTGGGCAATCTCCAGCTGGGCCGCATCTACAGAAAGATCCTTTACACCAACCCGGCTATCGAGCTGGAGCCCTATGCGGTCAAACGCTACGAAAACACGGTAATCATCACCGGTGGAGTCACGGAGAACAGGATCGAAAACGTGCTCATCATCGATAGGACGGCAGAGAATCAGAAAAGGATCACAGTCGCCAAAAGGGCGCTCCTGGAGGAGGGAGGAAATCAAAGGGGAGTGCTTTCCCTGCGCCTCTCCGAGGTCTTCGTGCATGAGCCGTCCGCCAAGGATCGGGGTCAGTTCGCATACACCACCGCGGGCACCATGATCTATAACCTGCTGCTGAAGGATTTCAACGTTTCCTTCATGAACCCCGGCCCCCGCGAGATGAGCTCTCCCGACGTCTGGAGGGAGATCCAGGGGATGCAGAAAGAGCTGGACAAGAAGAGGCAGGAGCAGCTGGAGAACACCCGCCGCGCCCTTTACTCACTCGGGATGGAGGCGCGCTACCTGCGCGATACCGCGGCGGAAAACAGGGAGGCGCTCGCAGAAGGGCTCAAGGGCCTGGCCGGGAGCTACCAGAGCTTCGGCAGCCTGAAGAGGCAGCGCCCTACCGACCGCAGCCTGCAGCTCTACAGGCTAGAGTTCAACAAGAAGTTCTCCGTGCCCCTGGCCTGCGTGGTGTTCATCGTTTTCGCCTTTCCTGTGGGCCTTTTCGCCAGGAAGAGCGGCAGATCCGTGGGTTTCGGGATCGGACTGCTCGTCTCCACGCTCTACTGGGGGTTGCTCTTCACAGGGCAAACCCTTGGCTTGCGCCTGGAGCTCGCCCCCTTTCCGGCCATGTGGCTGCCGAACTTCATCATCCTTTTACTGGGCGCCGGACTCTCCGTTTTCAGGCCTGGGCGATGAAGATCCTGCACCGTATGCTGATCGCAGCTTTCCTTCCCATCTTCGCCTTTTCCCTGCTTTTCTTCGTGACGATGCTGCAGCTTGTGGATGTATTCGCCAATCTCTGGCGCTACCTGGCTCACAACGTTCCACTGGTGGAAATACTCCGCCTGGCCTTCCTTTACACCCCCAAATGCGCCGCCTACTCCATCCCCTCCGCCCTGCTGTTTGCCATCGCCTTCAGCCTGGGAAATCTCTACAAGAACAACGAGCTGATCGCCATTCTGGGCTCCGGGGTGAGCCTCAACCGCCTGATCCTCCCCTACCTGGGACTGGGCCTGATCCTCAGCTTCGGGGGCTTTCTCTTCGAGGACAGGATCGTGATCGACACCTTTAAGGCGAGAAACGAGATGTACAGGAGCCTGGTCCAGCAAGTGGCCACCTTCAGCAACGCCAACGTGACGGTCATCGGCCAGGATATCCGCATCGTGTACCAGGTGGATTACTACAACGACCAAAAGAAGACGATCAACGGCGTCATGATCGTCAACCACGACCAGGACGGGAGCTTCCGCTACCGGATCGACGCGGACTGGGGAGAGTGGAACGGCCGCAACTGGGTGTTGCACAACGGCAGGATCTACACCTGGGACCAGGGCGCAAACAGGCTCAGCGCCCGAACAGAAGGAATCTATGACCGCCCGGAGCTCTCGGAGCCTCCACAGACCTTCCGCCGGGTAGCCCGCAACATGGATGAAATGGGTTGGAAGGAGGCGAAGGCCTGGGTGGCCAGCCTGCGGAAAGCCGGGCTCCCGTACAGGGAAGCGCTGACCGAATACTACAAGCGCTTCTTCTTCGCCTTGAACCCTCTCATCGTAGCCCTGATCGCCAGCGGAGTGGGAGGGAGGTTCAAGCGCAACGTGCTGCTGATGAACCTGCTGGTTTCCCTGGTAATCAGTGTGGTCTATTTCGTCGTGCAGATGGTGGCCCTGATCCTGGCCAAGAACGGCTACATCCCCCCGTTGGCAGGGGCGGGAGTTTCTTTTATACTCTTCTCGATCTTCGGCGCGGCCATGCTGAGGATGGCAAGAACCTAGCAAGGTAGCGAAGCAATATGAACTGCTTGGCGGGAGTCGATCGAAGCGGAAAGCTGCTTGCCTGTGGTGCGGGGGCGCCGGGATGCGCGGACAACCATACGCAAATCCTGCTCGAAGGGACCCTTGCGGCCGCAGCTCAGGCCGGCGAGAGGCCCGGCCGCTGATGCTCTTCCAGGTAGCCGAACGGGATCCCGACACCCGCGCCCGGACCGGGATGCTGGAGCTGCCCCACGGCAGGGTGGCCACGCCGGTCTTCGTCCCCGTGGGCACCAATGCCACCGTCAAGGCGGTCGCGAGCGAGGATCTGGAGGCCTTGGGCCTCGACCTCATTTTGAGCAACACCTACCACCTCTACCTCAGGCCGGGAGCGGAGGTGATCGCTGGCAGCGGCGGGCTCCACCGCTTCATGGGCTGGAAGGGAAACATCCTGACCGATTCCGGCGGCTTCCAGGTCTTCTCCCTGGCGCCCTTCAGGAGGATCGAAGAGGGCGGGGTCTACTTCAAGTCCCACCTTGACGGCTCCGCCCACCGTTTCACCCCGCAGGAGGTGGTGCGGCTGCAGAGAATATTCGGCAGCGACATCCTGATGCCGCTCGACGTCTGCACTCCGCCCGCTCCGCAGGTCTCCAGGCAAGAGGCCATCCGCGCCCTGGAGCTCACCAGCCTGTGGGCGGCGCAGAGCCTGGCGCACTGGAAAGGCGAAAGGAAGGAGGGGGAAGGCTGGCTTTTCGGAATCATCCAGGGGAACTTCTTCCAGGATTTGCGCCGCAGGAGCGCGGAAGAGCTGCTCGCCCTGGAGTTCCCCGGCTACGCCATTGGCGGGCTCTCCGTGGGGGAGCCTTTCGAGACCTTCAAGCAGTATTTGACCTTCACCGTATCGTTGCTCCCGGAGCAGTTGCCGCGCTACCTCATGGGCATAGGCACGCCGGAGTACATCCTCGAGGCGGTGGAGAACGGGATCGACCTCTTCGACTGTGTCTTTCCAACCCGTAGCGCGCGCAACGCCCTGGTCTTGACCCACCGCGGGCCCCTATCGCTGCGCAAAGAGGAAAACAGGTTGGACAGCCGCCCCATCGACCCCGAATGCTCCTGCTCGGCATGCAGGCGCTATTCCCGCTCCTATCTCCGCCACCTCTTCAAGGCCAAGGAGATCCTGGCTCCCATCCTGGCCACGCACCACAACCTCAGCTTCATCACCGGGCTCATGGTTTCCATCCGCCGTTCCATCCGGGAAGGTCGCTTCCGCGCTTTCAAGCGGGATTTCCTGGCGCGATACCATCAAAACCGCGAAGAGGAGGAGCCGTCATGATTCGCCGCTACAAGGGTGCGCATCCCGGCGCGGAGGGTTCGAGAGCTCTCCGCGAAAGAGCTGGAAGATATCCCAAAAAATGCCGAACACTACATTGAGCTTGCGCGCAGCTACGCCAAGAGGCAACACGGTCGGGACGTCCCCTGAAGGAGGAAAAACAGTGCGGAGAATTGGCTGGCTCTCCCCCTTGGTGCTCTACCTTTTAATTCTGCATTCCGCCTGGGCCGCCGAGATAGCGATAAACGGTGACGACTTTCGGCCCGGCGTCGTTCAGGCAGCCTATGGTTTTCTGCACACCCCCTACCTGTACGGCGGCAGCGAAGCGGCGGGGATGGATTGCTCCGGATTGGTGTGCAAGGTTTTCTTCGATACAGTGGGAACCGCCCTGCCTAGACGGGTGGAATCCCTCTTCCAATCCGGAGAAAAGGTCGGCAGCGGCTTGAGGCCGGGGGATCTGGTTTTTTTCAACACCACCGGACAGGGTCCCTCCCACGTGGGCATCTATATCGGCAACCAGCGCTTCATACATTCCGCCTCCGAGGGCCCTGCCACGGGGGTCATCATCTCTTCTCTGAGCGAGAAATACTACGGCGAGCGCTGGTTGGGGGCCCGGAGGGTGATCGAAAACGATTTCCCCATCCTGAGTCTCCGGCTCGCAGCGGAGCCCAGGAGCCTGGCCATGGAATCACGCTTCGTTCCCGGCTGCCCGGTGCAGATACTCCTGAACAGCAATCTGCCCCGCAAGCAGTTCGTGACCATCAGCTTCAAGCGGGCGGACAGGGAGGAGATGGTCAAGCGGGTGCGCCTCCTGCCCGGAGAGACGACTCCTCCGCTCTGGTTCACGCCCCGGGAGGGAAGGTGGCAGATCGAGGTGAAGGACCAGGAGGGGGGCTTGCGCGGCTGCGTTTCCTTTACGGCGGGTGAGAATTGAGCCTCAGGCGCAGCGCCTTCGTCACCGTCATGGTCATGGGCTGCACCCTAGCCACCCGCCTGTTGGGCTTCGTCAAGATCGCCCTGGTGGGGGCGATCTTCGGCGCCTCCGGGGTGGCGGATGTCTGGAACGCCGTGTTCACGATCCCCAATAACCTGCGCAAGCTCATGGCCGAAGGAGCCATGTCTTCCGCCTTCATTCCCGTGTTGTCCGCCAGCCTGTTGAACGACCCCGGCAGGCAGGGGGCCAAGAAGACCACCCGCGCCATCATGAGCTTCCAGCTGGTGCTGCTCGTCCCGCTGATCGGGCTGGGCATCCTGTTCGCCGAGCCGGTGATCCACGCCCTGCTCAGTTTTCCCCAGCCTGAGAAGATGAGGCTCTCCGCCGAGCTTTTCCGCTGGATCTTCGGCTACCTGCTGCTCATCAGCGTCAGCGCCGTGCTGATGGGGGTCTTGAACTCTCATAATGTATTCGTGATCCCGGCCCTCACGCCGCTGCTGTTCTCCATAGCCGTCATCGCCGCCACCCTGATCTTCTGGCGCAGTCTGGGCATATTTTCCCTGGCGGTGGGGATCCTCGCCGGGGGAGCCGCCCAGATCCTCTTCCAGTTGCCCACCTTTTTCAAGCTCGGTTACGATCTGCGCCTGGACTTCGATTATCGCCACGAACAGTTCAAGCGGGTGCTGAAGCTGTGGATTCCGGTGCTGGTCTCTTCCTCCATCTTCGCCATCAACCAGCAGATCGCCGTGCTCTTCGCCAGCGGCCTGGAGGACGGGAGCACCTCCGCCCTCAGCAACGCCGTGGTTTTCTGGCAACTTCCCTTCGGCATTTTCTCCTCCTCGATCATCACCGTGCTGTTCCCCAGGATGAGCCGGCAGGCCGCGGGCGAGGACCGCGGCGGGCTGAGAGAGTCGGTAAGCTACGGCCTGCAGTTCATCCTCATCCTGATGATACCGGCTTCCATCGTTTACGTTTTAATGGGCAGGCAGATCATTCAGGTGGCGCTGGAGAGGTCCGCCTTCACCGCTCAAGGCACGCTGATGGCCGCCTCCGTGCTTACGGGGTATTCGCTCGGCATGTTCAGCGTCGCGGCCTTCACCTTCCTCCAGCGGTTCTTTTATTCCCGCCAGGATTACCGTACCCCTCTGGCGGCTTCCCTGATCGTCAGCGCCCTGGATATCGGCTTTTCCCTCTGGCTCAAGGAGACCCCTTTGAGGGTCACGGGTTTGGCGGTGGCCAATTCGCTGGCCTTCAGCGCGGGAACGGTGATCCTGCTGAAAAAGGCCCGCGCGATCCTGGGCTCCCTCAATGGGCGGATGATGCTGGACACGCTGCTGCGCATGGCGGTATCCAACCTGCCGCTGGTCGTCTTTCTGCCGCTTTTCCTCCAATGGACCGCGCCCTTTTGGACGCGGGGAAGCTCTTTGCGCAACCTCCTGCTCCTGCTCGCCGCCCTGGCGGGTGGCGGCGGGATAACCCTGCTGCTGTACTACCTGACGGGCATACGCATGGTGCGGGATGTCCTGCCCGGGAGGTTGGCGAAGCGATGAGCAGGGGAAACCCTCGGGCCGAGCTCCAGGAAAGGACTAAAGCCCTTTCCGCCCGGGATCCCCGGCCCGGGGTGAGGCAGCTGGCCGCGAAGGCGCTGGAGAAGCTTTAGCGGGCTTGACGGAACGCATCAACCTGTTCAACTCTTCCAGGGGGGAGACGTATTCCCGGAAGAGGAGGGCCACTCTGTGACCCCTCTTGGAAAGCGCCACTATCTCTCGGTTCAGACAGTCATCCAGGGGAGAGAAAAGGGCGGGGAAGAATTCCCTTTTTACGGGGATGAAGCGGTACTGCTTGCCGTCGTAGCGGATGGCCCCGATGCGCCGCGGCATGGGGAGGTAGTAGATGAGGAAGGTCGAGCCATGTCCTCCCACGGATCTCGTGGAGCCGCGGGGAATGCGGTGCACGTTCCTGAAGCCGATCTGCGGGTTTTGGGACTCGACTCTCATCACGATCGGGCGCTGGAAGGGCCGTGAGGAGAAAAGGGGCGCGGGGCGGAGATAGTCCGGAAAAAGCGCTTCCTGTAAGAGGTCGCGCAGATAAAGCGCCAGGCGGATCAGGAAAAAAGCCAGGAGCATCGCGGCCAGCGCCGCGAGGAGGACCGGGAGCCAGGGGGTCTTCAAGGCGATTAGCCAGGCAGTCTCCTGGAGGGTGAAATCCAGAGTTCCCTGCAGGGGGGACAGGCGCAGATTCTCATCGTCCACGAGCAGGCGGACGGGCAGCTGATAAGCGCCCGGCGCGAAAGCTGCGGGGAGCCTGAGGGTGAGGGTGAAAGCCTTCCTCTCCCCCGCTTCGGCGCTGACGGAGACGCCCTTGGGCAGGAGATTGCCCCGGTCGCTGCGCACCTCCAATACCTTGAAGCGAATGGGCCTGGGCGAGAAGTTCTCCACGGAAAAGACCGTCCGGGGCCTGCGGCCCACCCGGCCCAGGGGCGCCGGGAAGCTGAGCGAGGGGAAGCCGCTGGCCTCTGCATAAAGGGACTGCTTTCTTTCCTCGCGGTAGGGGAGCACCGAGATGCCGAGCTCTCCCGCGTAATCCCCCAACAGCCTGGCGCCCTCCCGGGAGGAGGCTTCCGGACTGGAGGGCATCTGGAGGATATGCACGCTCCAGCCCTGTCTCTTGATCTCCCGGGCGTTGGCGAGGAGGGTTTCCCTCAACTGCTCAGCTTTCATCCGGTTCGGGCTGCCGGGGGGAGGATCGTGAATACCGTCCGTGAGCAGGAGGATTAATTTCTTGTTCTCCGCCGGAAGGCTTTGGGTGTAGGAGAGCAGGAACTGCACCGCCGCGACCAGGTCCGTGTAACCTCCCAGGGGAACGAGAAGGAGGATTCTGCCCAGGACCTTTTCCAGATCGGCTTCAACGCCGATCTTGGCCGAGATCTCCAGTTCCGGTTTATCCGCGAAGCTCAAAAGGTGGAAGGTGTCCCCCCGGTGGAGCCGGTGCATAAGCAGGTCGCGGATCAGGTAATCCTCAAGGTCCTGGAAATGGGCGAACATGCTTTCCGAGGTATCCACCATCACCACCAGATCTATCCCTTCGCACCCGGTGCAGGAGGCGACCGCAAAAAAGAGGAATAGGAACAGGGCAAAACCCCGTGTTTTGCTCATGTCACGCTGGGGATCTCCGCTTTTTCGATCTTATCGACGAAATAGTCAAACTCCTGCTCGTTGACGATGAACTTCAGCCTCTCGCCCGCGCGGTGATTCAGCAGCTCGAGACCCAAGGGCGAGAGATAAGAGATGATGTTCTTGCCCGGGTCCGATTCCCAGGGGCCGAAAAGGAAGTACTCTTCGGTCGCCTCGGTGATCATGTTGCGCAGCCTCACCTGCGTGCCGAAGGAGATCGCCTCGACGTTCACCTGTTCCAGGTTGAAGATCTGGGCTTTTTGGAGCTCCTCCTGCAGTTTTGAAGCCGCGCTCTTGAGCATCTCCTGTTTCTCCAGGGCGGCTTTGTACTCGGCGTTTTCACGCAGGTCTCCCTTGGATAGGGCGACCCCGATTTCCTTGGAGTTCTCCGGAATCTCGAACTCGATGATGTGGCGCAGCTCCTTCTGCTTTCTCTCGTAGCCGGAGTGTGTCACCATGAGACCCCGGCTGACCTTCTCCTTCTCCAGCTCGCCGCGGAACTTGTGCAGGGGATAGGCTTCTTTGATCCGCTGCTTGAGCTGGATCTTGCGGCTGGGCTTCAGTTCCTTAACGTCCTCCACCAGCGTGTACAGCCGGGTGATGGATTCCTCGCCCGCCTCCAGGATATAGTGGATCAGTTTCTCTTCCCCGAAGATCAGCTCCTCGATCTGCTTGTTGAGCTTGCGGTTATGGCTGACCTCTCGTTTGTTGTTGATTTCCCTGAAGGTGATATCCAGCAAGTGGATCAGGCCGATCAGTATCTTTTCGCGCAGGATCTCCAGCTTATTGAACCAGGGCTCATCCGCCACGTTGCGAGCCAGCCAGACGAAGGCCTCGCGGTAGTCCCGGTGCTGGGTGACGATCTGGTTGAAAAGCTGCCCTAGCACCTCCCACTGGCCGCCCGCGACCAGCTCGTCGATGATGAACTTGTTCTGGTACACGTGGAAGAGCTCGGCATAGAGCTGCGGCCAGTTGGCGATGTACCTTTTGATGCTGATCAGCAAGTCGCGCTTGATTTCCGGGTCGGGTATGCGCTCGAAGACCTCGGCCGGGTTGTCGATGCGCTCGAACAGGTCTTTGAACGAATAATCCAGGCCTGGGTTGAGGTAGGGTGAAACCGAGACGATCCTCTGGATCTGCAGATAGCTGGAGATAATATACTCCGTTGCCGCCGAAGGGGACTTCAGGAAAGCGGTGAAGTAGGAGAACATCTCCGCGAAGTAGTCGGAATCGGGTTCGGCGTTTTGATAGAAATCCCTGAGGGTCTGAATGCGGTCAAAGAAGTTCTTTTCGGCTTTAAACTTGTTGAACGTCTTCTCTTCGAAGGAAATCGGCTTATCCCGCACCGTGAAGGTGTCGAGCTTGTCCGGTATGTTGCCGAAGGTAGGATCGGTTTTCAGGATTTTTCTGGCATCGACGCTCCACTTGGACCATTCATTCAGCGAAAGAACATCGGGAACCAGCTCCGCCTTGATCCTCTTCATGTCCGCGGAATTGTTGAAGCTTTTAACGATCGTTTTCAGGATCCAGGCCGGTTCCTTCTTGACGCGCTCCCGCAGCTCGGCGGCGGGAACCGTGTTTTTCACCACCCAGATATGATCGAAGCCGAGTATCTCCAGGGCGCCAACGGCCATCTTGAGGGACATCTTGTGCTCCGGTTTGCCTGGAAAGGCAATGACGAAGACGTCGTCCTTGATGGTCGCGATTTTCCCGATACCCCAGCTGCGGTGGTACACGTAGTTGCCCGCGTCGAAGGAGATGTGTTTCTCGAAATCCATGATGGCGTCGTGGACATTGCGCCAGCTCTGGTTGAGGTTCGAGATGCGGATATACTCCTCGATCTGGCTGTGCTGCTTGTATTTCTCTCTGAAGCAGTCGACGATGTCTTTTCTGGCCTGCTGGTTTTTGGGCTCATGATCGAGAATGCGCTTCAGAATCTCGATCGCCGTGTCCCATTTTTCTCTTTTTTTGTAGTAGGGGTACAGGAGGTTGAGCAGGGAGGCGGCCCGCTCTTCGCTCAGCACCTTGACGATCTTGCGCTCTATGGAGAAGAAGTAATCGATGTCCTCAGGAATATACTCGACCAGCTTTTCCCAGATGTCTTTGACGTTGGAGAACATCTTCTTGTTGATGAAGCGGTGGATGGCTTTCTTGTAGTATTCGATGGCCTCCGGCTTCGCGCCTTCCTGCTCCTTCTTTTCCGCCAGAAGCCGCACTATTTCCGCTTCCTCGTAATCCACCTTGATCAGTCTTTCCCAGACCTTGTACTGGTTCTCCTGCTCGTTCTTGTTCTCGAAGCAGTCCGCCAGGGTCCTCAGGGCGTATTTGTTTTCGCCGAACTCAAGCATGCGGTTGCACAGGTACTCCACGATGTTCCATTTGTGGTTGTCAACAAAGATATTGATGAGTATGATCAGGTTCGAATCGTCAACCAGTTGCTTGGTCAGGGCGATGATCCCGGCGATATAAAGAGCGATGATGCTGTTCTTGGTGTGTTTCAGGTGCTCCTCGCAGATGGCCTGGATTTCCGCCTGGTGTTGGGATTTGTTGGTCTCTTCGATAAGCTTATCGAGATCCATGAAGTTGTTTATCGTGTAGCTGTTCAATGCGGCGCGGGTCCATTTCTCCTCGTTGAGCAGCTCGTTCACTGTTTTCACAATGCTCTCTGACATTTAGTTTCTCCTGAAAGAAGTCTTGAAAAATTAGGTGATGTATTCTTTATAAATCACGGGGTCGAGGTCTTTGATCTTGGCTAGAATTTCATCGATCTTGACCCTGTCTTCGCTCGCGCTTACGTAGTGATCGATCAGCCAGAAGTAACGGTTGATCAACCGGGGGAGCAACAGGTTCGCATTCTCCTGCTTGAGCTCATGCTCCAGCTGGTAGATGGACTGCTTCAGTTTCCCGAGCTCCAGGGGGCGGAGCTCCCTTTTGACGTTAAACAGGCTGTAGATGCCGGCGTAGACGGGCAGCCACTCCCGCATCTCCGCTTCGCCGTACCCCATCTCCTTCAGCTTGGCGATAAGCCGCTGGATCATCGGCGACTCCAGGTAGGAAAGCTCGACGGCCTGGGGGTCGAGGAAAAATGCTTCCCGGAAGAAGGCTTTGGCGGAGCGGTTTTCATTGACCAGGGAATAACAGTCGGCGAGCTCTGAGAGGATGACGGCATCGTCCCTTCTCTGCTGGCTGGCAAGCTCAAGGGAGTGGATCGCATGCTCGTAGTCGCCGATCCCCTTGTGGCAGCGGCCTATGCGCAGGAGGATTTCCGGCTCACTGGCGTCGACATCGGAGAGGAGGCTGAGATAGTTCTCCAGTGCCTGGGAAAAGATGAAATACTTCATATTGTACAA
>Ga0315280_10011093_pt1 | contig 11148 bp, 8 predicted proteins | sample YL17G06_40_MG_FD_203697 | JGI IMG/M metagenome (GOLD analysis project Ga0315280, IMG submission 203697) | Sediment microbial communities from Yellowstone Lake, YNP, Wyoming, USA - YL17G06_40 | ecosystem: Environmental > Aquatic > Freshwater > Lake > Sediment | place: USA: Wyoming | collected... | reverse complement strand
TGAAACTTGATAGAGATCTGCCAAGCTGCAGATGTGCGCTAGAGTAATACCCTTCTCGCTGGCGCGGTTCAGGTCCGTGAATCGCCGATTAAGGCCGCTGGCAGGCATCAGAAAAGCTGCCGCAAAACTGTCGGCGACTCGCTCCTTGAATGAAGTCCGGCGTTTCTCATACAACAGAGTGATCTCGGGCTGATAGCGTGTCGTCAGAAAGTGTCCGTATTCGTGGGCGAGCGACCAGTGCCGCCGATCGTGGGGATGATTGGCGTTGATACTGATTGCACCTCCGGTTTCATCGTTGTACGCAAACATCCCGGCGATCCTCGGTGGCATTGCGAGATAGAAGACTCGTAGCCCCACGTCGTTCTCCAGGCGGTCACGCAGGTTGCCGATTGGGCCGTCTCCAATGCCCAGGCGATTACGCTCTGCGGTTGCAACCTCTTCACCGATCTGCTCTGGCGTAGTGCCGCTGGTGTCGTACGGCGGCGGATAGGACTTCGAGAGGGGCACCTTGGTGATCCGTTCCAGCTCCAGATAGTCCTCCGCAAGGCGTTGCAGTTCAACCGCCGCCCTTTCAAGAGCGGGATCGGCGTCCATGAGTTCGCGCTCGGTCGCCCGGAACTGGGGCACAAACCCTTCCACAAGAACCTTCCGGCTGACAAACTCAGAGACGCTCCGTCCATACAGAGCAGCAAGCCGGACTAGCTCGTGTGCATTCACCCGGCGCTCTCCCTTTTCAATCGCCACAACGGTGGTGCGCGCCATGTCTAGATGTCTCGCCACATCCTGCTGCGTCATTCCGGCAGCTTTGCGAGCATCCTGAAGACGTGCCCCGAGAACCCGGGGGTCGATTTGTTCCAGAATCCTTGTGTCCATGAGGGCTCCGAAGAAAGATGAACCGCCAACCTAAGCAGCCACTTTGAGTGGCGTCAGTCGGGCGCGGGCCGAGAAGGTGAACCAGTCGTCCACGTAGTGACGGTACAAACGAAGCAGTCGCTGCTTCACCTCGGCCTGCGAGACACTCTTGGATTCCGCAATATCGTCGCAGCTCCGCCGGATATCTGGGAATTCAAGCGTGAACTGATCAGTCACTTGCTCTGACGTAGCCCCACCGGCTGCTAGCCGGTAGGCTGATCTCCAGCCCCAGCCCCGTAGGCTTCGTTCGAACCTGTCGCCGTCTGGCATGGAACATTCCCTCTTATAAAAAGACTACACCATGCGTCTGACATTGTCAACATAAAATAGAGATATTTCATCGAAATGTCAGAGATCGCCGGTTTTCTTCTCGTGGGCCAGTCAGGGAGTCTTAGGCCCTGTCCGATTCTCTGGAGACTGCGATTGAGCCTCAGGGAAGACAGTAACTCGTTGATTTCATTGGCCGATGAGAGGAGGTCTAAAGCTCCGACCCCCTGGTCGGGCCTGGCTTGGTTCCGAACCCAAGCCGGACGGGGGCGTCCGGCGCGGTCCGGGGGGACCGCCCCACAGGAATTGTCAAGGTTCGGGCGCTAGAATCCCCCCCTCGGCCGGTAGCCTGGGCGGGCCCGAACGCGGTACTTCCTGCCCACGTCGGAGACGATCTCGACGGTGATCTTGCGGAAGCCTTCATTGGGGTTAGGGGCGGGGTAGTAGGTGACGGTGTAGGAGTTGCCCAGGTCCTCACGGATGGACTCGAAGGCCTCCACCTGCTTCTGCCAGGTCTTGGCGAAATAGGAGCGGCCGCCGGTGCGCCCGGTGATGCGCCGGAAGACGCTGGAGGAGATGGGATCCTTGTTCACCTCGTTGGTCGAGATGACGTAGATCGGGATGCCCTCGTCTTCGGCCACCGCGCGCACATCATCCGGGGCCACCATGCTGGCGTTGTCCGGGCCGTTGGAGAACACGATGACCACCTTGCGGCCGGGGATTTTAGCGGCGTCCCGCAGGGTCAGCAGCAGGGTGTTGTAGAGGGCGGCGTCATCGCCGGCCACAGCTTTTCGAAGGCCCAGGATGGCCTCGTTGCGGTCCTGGCTGAGGGGGGCGGCGCGGGAGAGGTTGCGGCTGAAGGTGTAGACCGCCACGGAATCGGCGCGGTCCAGGCCACGCACGAAATCGGCGATGGCGTCGGAAGCGTAGACGAAGCCGCGGTACATGTAGTTGCTGGTATCGAAGAGCACGAAGACATTGGTGCCCACGAAGGCGTCAGCCTGGGCCTCGGGCCCCGGCTTGGCGCCCGGGGCGGGCTTGGCGGAGGGCACGACCGGCCGGGTGGAGCCGTCTTCGAGCACCTGCCAGGGGGGCCGGCTGCCCTCGGCGAAGGTGGAGACCTTCTGAACGATGCCGTCCTCCAGGATCCGGAAATCGCCGGGTTTCAGCCCGTTGACGTACCTCCCTTTGCTGTCGGTGACAGTGAAGGTGAGCACCACCATGTCCACCTTCACCCGGAAGGTAGGGCGCTGCCCCTCCTGGGCGTAGGCCCACGGCCCGGCCAGCAGGCCGGCGGTTCCAAGGATGGCCAGTTTTGCGATGGTCTTCACGGCTTCCTCCTGCCTTCTATTGCAGCGACGCTTTCGGCTCGGTATCCATCTGGACCCGCAACTTCAACCGGACATCTTCGCCCACCAGGCGCAGCGAACGCAACAAAGCCGGCCAGTCCTCCAGGTGGGTGGCGAAAATCTTCTCGACGGTTTTCTGCGTCCACTCCGGGATCAGGACGTTGAGCTGCGCAGGGGAGACGTGCACCTGGTCGGCTAGGGCGGCCCAATACAAAATGCTCGACTCCCAGCTCTCAGCCATGATGCGGCTGGAGAATCCCATCAGGGTGGGGAAGGTCCGCAGGTACAGCAATTCCGGCTTGTAGGAATTGGTGAGCGTGGGTTTGGGGGTGCCGAAGGCCCTGGAAATGGCGCGATAGTTGACCTGCGCGGGCGATTCCTGCTCGAGCCGCCGGATCTCGCTGGCCAGGGACCCGCTGGGGTTCTTCTCGCGCCGCAGGGTCTCGGCCGCCAGCACGAACAGTTCTGCGGGAGTCACTCTGTCGAGGGCCGCCCGCACTTCGCCTTCCTCGAGCAGCCGGATAATCTTCCAGGCCCGCGCCGGCGGGGCTTGGAGGTCCAGAATATCGGAGACCTGCTGGCGGCGGCGGGCATCCAGGGCGGCCTCCGCCAGCAGCGATTCGGCGTAGCGCATGTGCAAACCCACCCAGTGCATCTGGGCGGGAGTGACGTTCCACCAGCGGGGGATCTTGGCGCTGAGGATCATCTGAGGAACCAGGTCGCCCCAGATGAGCGCCTGCTCGCGGGCCGGCACCATGAAGTTCTGCTCCGACTCCGCCAGGGCGTAGGGCAGCCCGGAGAGAGAGCCCATCAGGCGCCCGCCCGCACTGGAGGGCCAGCCGCTGCCCAGCACCTCGGTGAACCGCCAGGTCTGTGTATTGCCCTGCATGCCCAGGAAATCATGGCTGCGGACGAACATCGGGTTGGTCAGCAGGAGCTGCGCGCCGGGCGGGGCATAGTGCACATAGTTGAGCCCCACCAGCGAATCGCGCAGAAAAGACGCCAGCGTCCCGCGGGCGTCCAGCAATTTTTCGGCGTCTGCGCCCGCACGGTCGATTACCGCCCGCAGGTTCAGCTTGCGCTCGGTCTCGATGTGGCGCTCGGTCCAGTAGCCGAAGGCGAAGGCGTTCTTCTCGACGGTGGTCAGGCTGGCGCGCGGAAGCTGGATCTCCGAGATGCGCGCGGCCAGCCGGTTCACCAGCGCGGTGTTCAGTTTCTCCCCGCGCGGCAGGCTCTCGAGGTGGTCGGCCAGCTCGAACAGATGGTTCAGGGAAACCAGGCGCTGCGCTTCGAAGATGCGCATCATCTCCTGGATGACCTGGTTGAGCGACTCCGATTCGGATGGTTTGGCGGCGCCCGCCAGCAGCTCGATCAGGCGGTCCTGCGGCTCCGCTTTTTCGCTCGAGCCGCTGGCCTTCAGCAGCAGCTTGACGCCCGCCCGCCCGCTGTCGAACAGATCGCGGTTGTTGCGGACCTTGGTGAACCCGGACAGGATCCCGGCCAGAGTCTCATCCGCCGCGGCCGCGTCGATCGAGCCCTGGCGGCAGAAGATCTGCCAGAGGCCCCCCAGAGCCTGGAGGGTGCCTGCGGTGTCCGAGCGCAATTGCAGGTCTCCGATGCGGCTGAGCGTTTGGGCGGTATCCAGGAATTGAAGAATGGTTTGGTCCCGCAGGGTGGGTGCTTCGGCGAAGAGGGGATACTGGGCGCTGTACAGGTGATACTCGCGGGCCAGGCGGTCCACGGTGGCCGCTTCCAGGGGCTGGGTCCGCCCGCGGTTCAGATCGCTGAGCGCCATGAAGATCTTCAGCGGCTCGTTCTCGACGGCTTTGCGGCACAGCCCGAACAGGGCCTCGATCACGTCATCGGGTTCCTTCCAGGAGGTGGCCGCGCGGGTCAAGCGCCCGTCGTACTTGCCGTGCGGGTGGCGGATGAACAGGTTCTTCCAGACCTCCAGGTTCCCGGGAATGTGCGGACGGCCGTCGGGCTCCAGCCGCAGACGGGTGGTCAGCAGCATCATGTCGGTGTTGGAGCGGAACACCGGGCGGGCCGGTCCGGGGCTGGTGACCCTTCCGCGAATGGCCAGATAGAAGCGCTTCATGCGGGCCGGCTCGGTCAGGTAGTCCTGGAGCGGACCGTTGATGCGCGCCAGGGCATCGAAGTAGCTGGCCATCCAGCCGTCGTCCTTGGCGATCAGACGCTCGAAAAAGGCCGCGCCTTTCTCGGGAGGCACGCCCACCAGTTCGGCCCACATGGCGGTGGAGCGCGCGCCGCCCGGCGCCACGGCCTTGCCGCCCCGGATGGCGAACATGCCGCCAAAGAAATCCAGCACGTGCGCGAAGGATCTGAGGCGCTGCGCGGGAACCCCTTTGCGCAGCTCATCGGCGGTCTCCCGGTCGGGCTTGGTCAGGCCCAGGTAGAGCCGGCACAGTGAAGGGTCTCCCAGAAAGATATCGATGAACTCGGCGGTCTGTTTCTCTTTGCCCGAGACCCAGTAGTCGGGGCCGTACATAATGGGGACTTGGGTGGGCTGGTACTCGTGAACAAAAGGCCGGTTGGTGCGCAGGGCCTGCTCCAGCTCCGCCAGCGGGAAACCGGAGTCAATGGTCAGGAAGGCGCGCGTGGCATTGACGGTTTCCAGCACCACTTCGCTGCCGCAGCCGCCCCGCATGCGGTAGCCCAGGATGCGCAGCAACTCGCCGGTTTGCTGGGATTCGCAGGTCTCGATGCGGATGGTCTTTTGCGGTCCGGCCAGGCGGTCCAGTTCCCGGGCCTGGGAGAGGTAGCGCAGGATCAGCTTCATGTACTCGGTGGGTTCCAGGGCCTCACCGCCGGTGGATGCCTGATAGCCGTTGGTGACCACGTTGCGGGCCAGCGCCGGCAGCAAATCGACCGGCCCGACGTCGGGAGAAACCGCAGCCATGCGCGCGAACGAGCGCAGTGGGCCGGGAATCACGATGATGTGTCCCTCTTCCGGGGGGCCGCCCTTGGGAGCTGGAATGAGCCCGCCCCAGGGCTGGCCTCCGGCCGCCCGGTAGGCCGCCAGATGCCGTTCAGCCGCTTGGCGATCGCCCTCCGCCAGGTCCAGCAACACCAGGCGTTGCGCCACCCCCGCGCGCGCCGGCCCGCTCAACAGCGCCAGCAGCTTCTCGTAGATCGGCCTGGTCTCCGGATCGTTGTAGCGGTCCAGGAACTCGGCGTAGGCTTCGAGGATCTGTGCGTCTTGGGCTGCGCTCCGGGCGGCCCGCTGCAACAGGACGCGCGCGCCCAGGGCGTCGCCGGACTTCTCCAATTGACGCGCCTCGCTGACCGCTCCTTGCGCCAAGACTGCCGGAACCCAACCCAATGCCACCAGTGAAATCGATGCGACGAGGTTCATCAGTAGCTCCCCCAGTCTCTCAATTACTGTAGCACGACCACCCGGCCGTGCGACACCCACCAACCAGAGTAAACTGTAATGCCTCAGTCTCCGGGGGGCCCGCGTGGGATAAGCTTCAGCTTGTCTCGCGCTGTGGTGGAGAATGGGCCAGACAAGCTAAAGCTTATCCCACAAGGCATCCGGCACCCCCCGGAGACTGAGGCATTACGGGAGATCGTCGTTAGCCGGCATGGGCCCGCCCATGAACAGAAGGGCGCCAGCCGAATCCCAGGCTACCGCCCGGCCAGGGTCTTGCGGAAGGTCAACCGGCTCGCAGGCAATGCCCCGGCTGGCCAGCTCCCCGGCCCCGCGCTGAGCCTGTGAATTCTTCAAAAGGAACCTGGCCGGCGGACGATAAGACAGGCGAAGGACAGGGAACTTCCAGACCGCGAAGGTGACCTATGCAGATTCTGATCGCTGAGGACGACCCGGTTTCCCGCCGAGTGCTCCAGGTCACCTTGGAAAAATGGGACTATCAGGTGGTGGCGGCCTGCGACGGGGCTCAGGCCTGGGAGTTGCTGCAAGAGGCCGGTGCGCCCCGGCTGGCCATTCTGGACTGGATGATGCCGGGCCTGAGCGGCCCGGAGGTGTGCGCGAACCTGCGCCGGCAAGCCAAAGAGCCCTATACCTACCTCCTGCTGCTCACCGCCAGGACCCAAAAGCAGGACCTGGTCGAGGGGATGGAGGCAGGCGCGGATGACTACATCACCAAGCCCTTTGACGCGCAGGAGCTGAAGGTTCGCCTGCGGGCCGGCAGGCGCATTCTGGATCTCCAGGCCGAGCTGGTGGCCGCGCGCGAGGCGCTGCGTGAGCAGGCTACGCACGACCCCCTGACTTGTCTGTGGAACCGCTCCTCCATCATGGAAATCCTCACCCGCGAGATGGCCAAAGCGGAACGCGAGGGCGCCTCGGTGGGCGTGATCATGGCGGACCTGGATCACTTCAAGCAAATCAACGATACCTTCGGGCACCAGGCCGGAGACGCCGTGCTGCGCGAGGCCGCCAAACGCATGCAGGCTTCCATGCGCAGCTACGATGCGGTGGGGCGCTACGGCGGCGAGGAGTTCCTGATTGTGTTGCCCGGATCCACCCACTCCAGCGCCGGTCACCTGGCCGAGAGACTGCGGACCGCCATCAGCCGGGAACCCATCAGGCTGGAGGAGCACAGCTTGGCCTTCACCATTAGCCTGGGCGTGAGCCGAAGCATCCCGGGCGAAGGCATGAGGCCGGAATGGGTGATCCGCGCCGCCGACGAAGCCCTCTATCGTGCCAAAGACCTGGGCCGCAACCGGGTCGAGTGGATGGAGCCGGTTGAAGAATTGGCACACTGAAGAATTGTGTCATTGGGCCATTGAGCCATTGCGCAGGTTGACCGTCATTCCAGCCTTTCAATGATTCAATGACCCAATGACTCAATCACTCAATTTTTTTGGGCTACCTGAAAATGGCTGAGCGTGCTGGCGTACTGGGAGATGCCTTTGAAGAGGGCTTCGGCCACCCGCTGGCGGTGGTCCCCGCGCTGAAGCAGCTTCTCTTCCCTGGGGTTGCTGAGGAAGTCGATCTCGGCCAGCACCGAGGGCATCGAAGCGCCGATCAGAACCACAAAGGGGGCCTTCTTCACCCCCCGGTCTTTCATCCCCGGCTTGCCGCGCCACAAGGCGGTGTAAAGCGCTCGTTGGACGGTCGAGGCGAACTCGCGCGACTCCTGCACCTTCTCTTTCAGGGCGATCTTCTCGATCAACTCCTGAAGCTCGTAGATGGACTTCTGCGAGGTGGCGTTTTCCCGGGAGGCCACCTCGAGCGCGCTCCGGGAGGTGGTGAAATTCAAGTAGTAGGTGTCCGAGCCGGCCAGCCCGCGCAGGCCGGCAGAGTTGGCGTGGATGGAAAGGAACAGGTCGGCCTTCTTCTGGTTGGCCAGTTCGGTGCGCGCCTCCAGAGGCACGAAGGTGTCGTCCGTGCGCGTGTAAATGACCTGGCTGTTCAGGCGCTCGCTAATCAAGGCGCCCAGGCGCTTGGCCACGTCCAGGACCAGTTCCTTCTCTCTCAAGCCGCCGGGACCGATGGTGCCGGTGTCCTGCCCGCCGTGCCCGGGATCCAGAACCACTCTCTCCAGCTTCAATCCCAGAGCGCGAATCAGCGAGCGGCCCCCGCGGCTGTCCCGCTTGGCGGCCAGAGCATCCGCCTTGAGGGCAGCCGTAGCGGCGTTTTCGGGTTCCGGGGCTATGGGTTGTGGGCTGTGGGTTGTGGGTGGCGGTGGGGAGGCTTCCGTCTCGGGTGCACGCGCGGCGGGAACGGTGGGAAGCACAGGCGCTTGGGCCGCCAGGCGCAGCTCGATGATCAGCCGGTCGGGGTTGGCGAGCTGGGAAGCGGCGAACTCGACCGGCGCAGCCAGATCGAGGACCACCCGCGTGGTTCCCGGCCGCGTCTCCGCAATCCGGATCTGCTTCACCAGCTTGTCGCCCACCGGAATGACTTCCATCCTCGGGGAGCCCGCGCGGGGCTTCACGCCCTCCAGGTCGAAGAACAGCCGGTCCGGGTTCTTGACGCGCTCCGAACGGTACTGCACGTCCCCGCTCACTTCCACGGCGATGCGCGTGATGTCTCCCAGGGACCAGAACCGTATGGCGCTGACTCTCCGCACGGCGGTCCGCTGGGCCAGCGCGCAACACAGGAATAGGCCCCCGCCCAGCAGAACCGCTGCCAGCCATCGTTGGATGGATGCCCGCGCAGGAGACGGTTTCATGGCGCCGACCGAGGGTAGTTGTAGTAGAGCACCCTGCCCTGCGCGTCTACGGTCTGCTGAATGGGCGGGTGTTCGGGCGGTTTGACCAGCTTGGGCGGGACCGGCTCCGACTTGCGGGCCGCCTCCAGCGCCCCATACTTCGTGGCAACCCTGTGAACGTACTGATGGGTCTCTGGGTAGGGCGGGATGTTTCCATACCTGAAAACCGCTCCTTCGCCGGCGTTGTAGGCGGCCACCGCCAGTCGCGGGCTGTCAAACAGGTCCAGCAGATACTTCAGGTAGCGCACCCCGCCGTCGACGTTCTGCCAGGGGTTGAAGCTGTTGCTGACCGCGAAGCGCCGGGCGGTGGAAGGCATCAACTGCATCATGCCCCGGGCCCCCTTGTACGAGATGGCGAAGGGGTTGTAGTTGCTCTCGGCCTGAATGACGGAGTGAACCAGCAGCGGGTCCACCTGGTGGCGCCGGGCAGCCTCTTCGATCAACTGCTCGACGCTGGAATTTTTGGCGGGCGGTGTGGCGGAGGGCTCCACGGGGAGGACCGGGCGGGCCTGCACCACGTTCTCGCGCACCGCGTGCGGAGGCACCACCAGGGTGCGGACCAGGCGCCCGCTGTGCGGATCGGCCCGCACCACCGAGCTAGCCTCGTGAAGCCGCTCGGGCGGGCTGGCGCTGTGGAGCAGGGCGCATCCCGCCAGGCCGATCCCGGCGCATCTCAAACAAAAACGCATGGCTTTGTTTTGACTCGATTATACTCCCAAAAACCGCTTCCGGCAATCTCCCGCCGCTAATCGCCACCGGCCCTCGATGTATCATTGTTACATGAAGCGCGCCGGCTTTGTCCTGGTGGGCGGAAAAAGCTCCCGGATGGGGCGCGACAAGGCTTTGCTGCCTTACGGCCGCCACACCCTGGTGCGGCATGTCGCCGCCCAGGTTTCGGCCGCGGCCGGCTCGGTCACGCTGGTGGGGCGCCCTGAGAAATACCGCGCTTTGGGATATGCTGCCATCCCGGATGTGTACCCGGACGGGGGCCCGGTCTGCGGCATCCAGGCCGCCCTCGAGGCTTCCCCGGCCCAATGGAACCTGGTGGTGGCCTGTGATATGCCCGCGCTCACCGCCGGCTTCCTCGACACCCTGTTGGAGGCGGCCGAAAGCTGGCCAGGCGATGCTCTGATCCCCGTCTCGCCAACGGGCTACCCGGAACCTCTGTGTGCCGTGTATCGCCGCACCTCCCTATCACTTCTCACCCAGGCCATCCAACGGAACGTCCGGAAAGTCACCGAGGCCCTGGCCGGGCTGCGGGTGGTTTACCGGCCGGTCTCCGAAGGGTTTTGGTTTCAAAACCTGAACACGCCGGAAGACTGGGCCAGGCATCGCCATGAGTGAGATTTACCCGCACTACGTCGAGTTCCGCCACGTCTATAAGACGTTTGACATCCCGGTTTTGGTCGATGTCAGCTTTCACGTCAACGCCGGCGAGACGGTGGCCATCATCGGGCGGAGCGGGGTGGGCAAGTCCGTCACCCTCAGCCACATCATGGGGTTTCTCAAGCCGGACAGCGGCCGGGTGATTGTGGCCCACGAGGACATCACGGATTTTCCGGAAGCGGCACTGCGCCGTATCCGCAAGAAAGTCACCATGGTGTTCCAGTCCGGCGCGCTGTTCGACTCCCTGACCGTCGGCGAGAACATCTTGTTTTCGCTGGAGTTGCGGGAGGACTACAACGCGCAAAACAAGCAGGACGTGGTGGATGGTCTGCTGCGGATGGTGGATCTCGCCGAATACGGGGAGGCCTATCCGGGCGACATCTCGACCGGCTTCAAGCGGGCGGTGGCGATTGCCCGGGCCCTGGCGGCGCAGCCCGAGTGCATTCTGTATGACGAGCCCACCACCATGGTGGATCCCATCATGTCGGCCCACATGGCCAGCCTGATGTTGCGCCTCAAGCGCCAGTTGCGCCTCACCTCCATCGTGGTCACCCACGATCTGGACCTGATGCGCAAAGTGGCCGACCGGGTAGTGGTCCTGCACGAAGGACGGGTGATCTTCTTTGGCCCTACCCAGGACCTGGAAACCAGCCAGCACCCGCACATCCAGGAGTTTCTCGAGTTGGACCGGGCGTGAGGAAAGTTGCGGGGAGCAGTGATGAGACTCTACCTGGATGTGTGCTGTCTTGGGCGCCTTGATGATGATCCCGGACAGCCACGAATCCGTCTTGAGGCTGACGCCATCGAGTTGATCTTGCACAGGATTGCCGCAAACCAGTAGCAGTGGATCTCAAGCGAGGCAATGGAGGTCGAAGTCCGCCGCCACCCCGACCCAGAGCGCCGGCGCCGCGCTAGTGTACTGCGTCAAAAGTTCTGTAACATGCGGTCGGCGCGGCGACGGTCACTCTAAACCGCGGCCCTGGGCCGGCCCGGACGGGGGCGCTCCTCCAGGCCAGCCAAACGTTTCGTAAAGAACC
>Ga0315280_10011092_pt1 | contig 11148 bp, 11 predicted proteins | sample YL17G06_40_MG_FD_203697 | JGI IMG/M metagenome (GOLD analysis project Ga0315280, IMG submission 203697) | Sediment microbial communities from Yellowstone Lake, YNP, Wyoming, USA - YL17G06_40 | ecosystem: Environmental > Aquatic > Freshwater > Lake > Sediment | place: USA: Wyoming | collected... | reverse complement strand
TCTTGGCGGTCCAGGCAATATTACTAACATGTCTTCTGTTTCATACGCATTCATCGCTTCATCTTCTGTCATCAACTCTTCATACAATTTCTCACCCTTCCTCTTTCCAACTATTTCCACTTTGATATCCCTCGGATCATAACCGTATTTCGGCGCCAACTTCTCGATCATAACCTCCGCAAGATTTCCTATACGTAAAGCAGGCATTTTGAAAACAAATATCTCCTCACCCTTCGCCACTTGAGCAGCCTTTAGCACCAATTCGATCGGCCTGTCCATGCTCATCACAAACCTCATCATGTCTGGATCCGTGACTGTGACTGGCCCTCCATTCTGAATCTGTTTGTCGAACAACTGCACCACGGATCCTCTTGAACCCAACACGTTCCCAAATCTAACACAGGAAAAAACTGTTCTCCTCAATCCCTTATAGTAGTTAGCAGCTATCGTTAACCTCTCAGCCAACAACTTCGTCGCACCCATAACATTCACTGGATTTACCGCTTTGTCCGTGCTGATAGTGATCACCTTTTCTACTTCCTCATCCATTGCAACTTCCAAAAGATTCTCCGTTCCAATCACGTTTGTTTTTATGGCTTCAAATGGATTATACTCACAGGAAGGAACATGCTTTAGAGCAGCAGCATGAAAAACTATGTCTATATCTTCCGTAGCCCTTTTCAACCGCTCCTTATCCCTAATATCTCCAACGAGAAATCGAAGATTGTCATATTCTTTCAACTCCTGCTCCAAATCGAATTGAGCATTCTCATCATTGCTATAAATCCTTATTACTTTGGGATTAAATTCGAGAAGCTTTTTCGCCAATTCGCTGCCTATAGAGCCTGTGCCGCCGGTGATAAGGATTCTTTCGTCTCTAAACGTTTCTTTTAGGCTTCTCCCCTTCATTTCTCATCACACCCTTCTGAAAAGAAGGCTTTTATTTCCTCAGCAATATAATCCATTTCTTCCGTTGTTAATGAAGGATACATGGGCAAAGTTAAGACTTGCCTAGAGACTTCCTCGGTTGCTAGCAACTTGCAGTCATAGTTGAGTTCACTCTTGTAAAAATGAGTTAGGTGAACTGGGAAGAAATATACTTTTGCCGTAATTCCTTTCCTGGTTAGATACTCTGCCAAATTATCCCTTAGCCCTTGTCCCTCTTTCACCCTCACAGTATACATTTGATATACATGGAAATAATCGTCACTGAGTGGTTTTGGAAGTGATATGTTTCTAATCTTAGATAGTTTATTATTCATGTATTCTGCATTTCTCCTTCTCATTTGGATAATTTTATCTATCTTGCCAAGTTGGGCGATTCCTAACGCAGCTGTGATGTCTGACATTCTGTAGTTGTATCCTAAAGTTACGTAATCCATGTATTTCCAAGAAGAGAAGTAATCCGTGTCCTCCAATCTGCCATGTGCCCTTATCAGCTTTAATTTCTCATAGATTTCTCTCGAATCTGTCACTGCTGCCCCTCCATCTCCAGTGGTAATCACCTTATTTTGACAGAAACTGAGCATTGCAGAATCGCCAAAGGTTCCTACCTTTTTGTTCTTAATTCTTGCGCCGAATGCTTCGGCAGCATCTTCTATAAGAATCAAGTTGTGATCATCAGCGATTTCTTTTAACTCCCTTATCAAGCAAGGAGAACCGCCATAATGTACCGGAATAATGGCTTTTATTTTGTCAGTAATTTTCTCTTTCACATCTTCGGGATCTAAACCGAAGGTTTTAGTTTCTATATCTGCGAAGACTGGTTTAGCACCAGCGAAAAGAAGGGCATTTGCAGTGGCAATGAAAGTGAAGGAGGGGACAATGGCCTCATACCCTTCCTTGATGTTATGTGCTAGAACCATAGCGTGTAAAGCGCTGGTTCCAGAGTTAAAGACAACAGCGTACTTTGTTCCAACGTATTCGGCGATCATTTTTTCGAATTCTTTACTTTGCGGGCCATTTGTCCAATACATTCCCTTCCTGATTGTCTCATTTACCGCCCTTATATCTTCCTCGTCCCAGAATATCTTAAACAAGGGAATTTTCATTTTCTCCTCCTCAGGTTGCTCTTGATTTTCTTTATTACCTTTGCGGGGATGCCAGCGGCGACAACGTTGGCTGGGATATCTGTGTTTACAAAGCTAAAAGCCCCGACGATCGAGTTTTCGCCTACCGTAACGCCGGGCATTATGACGCTGTGGCTACCTATTTTGCAGTTTTTCTTCAGTATCACCGTTCCTTCTTTGTTGTCTATTGTTGAAATAGAGTATATGGCACAGTGGGAGCCTATTTGCACATAATCTTCGATCGTCACACCATTTTTAGCGTTGATGTAGGTGAAAGCGCCTATGTCTGTCTTATACCCTAGTTTGAGTTTGTCTTTATGCTGAACCATCCAATTGTACTTGGTTAATTTTCCTTCCTCGATTTTTGGATACTTCCAATTTTTAAATCTCATTTTAATATGTCATCCTCTTCTCTAACAGTCTTCTATCAATTTTTATATCACTCAGAATCCTCGCAATTCTCATTCCGGCTTTCCCGTCGCCGTAGAAGTTTTTAACGTTTTTCACTTTTTCTTTAAACTTTTCCTCATAGAGCGCTTTTTGAATCGCCATCTTAATCTCTTTCTTGTCATAATTTACATCAATCACATTTTCTGCCCTTTGTCTACCCTTCTGCCTCGTTCCAATGTTAACAACAGGCAAGCCGAAGGACGGAGCCTCAATGATCCCACTGCTCGAGTTTCCGACCATGACGCTGGCTAATTTCATTAAACTCAAATACTCTTTATGAATAACGCTTCTAAACGTTTTAATGAACGGATACTTCTCATATTCTCTTATTACTTCTATCATTCTCCTTCCACCAGCATCCGCGTTTGGATATATTAAAATGGTTTGGTAACCCAATTCTACGATTGCTTCGAGTGTTTCACGAATTTGGTTTGGCGCATCATCAACTTCTGTTATTACCGAATGCTGTACAACAAGTAGGACAGGTTTTGACAAATCTAAGTCATACTCTCTTGCTAATTCTCTCGGTTCGATGAGCTTTTCATTCAGAATCATATCCAAGCCGGGGGCTCCAACAACATGAACTCTCCAAGGCTCCTCTCCCATCTTGATTATCCTTTCAGCGCCTTCCTTTGTAGCGGCAAAATGAATGTGGGCTAATTTTGTGATAGCATGTCTAACTGGTTCGTCAACATTGCCTGAGATGTCTCCACCATGAATGTGAGCTATGGGTATGCCCATGTATGTAGCCGAAACCGCGCCTACTAACATTTCACTGCGGTCTCCTAAGATGAGTAAAATATCAGGTTTTATCTTCTCTAGTGCGCTGGCCGTTCTCATCATACATCTTCCAATACTTTTCGACATCGCTGCCCCGGTGTCCTTGCTGTGTAGCACATCTATTTTTGCGTCAATCTTGAAGCCGTTTTCTTCGATTTCCTTGATTGTGTATCCAAATTCGGTTGAGAGATGCATTCCGATAACGATCAATGAGAGATCTAACTTGGGATTTGCTTCTATTTCCCTTAATACCGACTTGAATATACCGTATTCCGCTCTGGTTCCAGTAATAACAGCTACTTTTCTCATATTATCACACAAGTTTGTCAAAGGTGATTAATCCGTCAGGTTTTATATCCTTCTTCGCTTTTTTTCCGATGATCTCATTCAGGTATTTTGGTTCAATTCCAACACCTGGCCTTTTAAAATCCAGCATATCTTCAGTAATGACTGTTCCCTTCGGAATTCCCATCTTTGCCACTATGCTTCTTCTTACGACTTTTTTGATTCTCTCCTCGTCCTTTGTGGGCTTCTTTACCCTGTCACCCAAAGCTTTCTCCACATCCCTAACGGCCCTTACCATATCTTTTAATTCATCTGGCTCTAAAGACGCCCTATGATCCGGACCTGGCAAAGTCCTATCCAGAGTAAAATGCTTCTCGACGAGTACAGCACCCAACGCAGCTACGGCTATTGGTATTGTGATGCCAAGTGTGTGGTCGGAAAAGCCGACTGGAAGCTTAAACCTGCACCTCAAAGCCTCAATGACCCTTAAATTTACATCCTCAATTTTTGCTGGATAACTAGTTACGCAATGAAGCAAAACGATGTTTTCAACTCCCTTTTCTCTAATAACCTCTAAAGCTTCTTCTATTTCACCTATTGTGCTCATACCCGTCGATAGAATAATAGGCTTCTTTTTTTCAGCTATGTATCGGAGTAAAGGAAAGTTAGTTATCTCTCCAGATGCAACCTTGAACGCTGGAACCCCTAAATTGTCTAATAAATCAACGCTTTCTTTATCAAATGCCGAAGATAAGAAAATAATATTATTTTTCTTGGCATAGTTATATAGTTCTCTGATTTCCTCATCTTTAAGCTCTAACCTTCTGATCATGTCATACTGTGACTCACTTAGACCAGTAGTTTCCTTCTGATACTTTGCTTTTTCAGCATATTTTGTAACAACTTTTTCCGTTTTAAAGGCTTGGAATTTCACAGCATCTGCTCCAGCATCCTTTGCAGCATCAATCAATTTCTTGGCTAATCTAATGTCCCCGTTGTGATTTACACCAATTTCTGCGACGATGAAAATTGGCTGTTCATCGCCAACTAATTTGTTGCCTATTTCTATTTTTTTCATACTCGTCTCCTTTGCTTGTAAATTTGTACATTACTTTTCCAATCTGTACGAACGTTTTGCTGAACTTGTTACTAATGATGGCATCTTTCATGTTCCTCTTCGCTCATGTGGATAACCCCTTTTTATAAGGAATTCTGCAAACTCAAAATCTATCGGACGGTCCAAGTCAATTGACCTTTCTTGAGACATGATAACTGCCTTTGTATTGTCTGTAAAAATCTTGTTTTCATTGATCAAAACATTTCTTCTTACAGCATACACTGCACCATTCAGCCGATATACTTTCGGTGCTTCTTGTCTCCTCGTTATTGGTTTTTCTGTCTTTAGGAGTGGCATTAGATTATCATTTTGAAACTTCATCATAGTAAAGTAAGGATTATGTTCAGCCTCGCACACAGTCACCACCGAATCCACTTTTTCGTTTTTAAGTTTTTCAATACAATTTTCGATATCTGAAACTTCCCTAAAAGGGGACGTGGGCTGAAGAAGAACAACAATGTCTACATGAGATTTTCCGTTTCGTTCTACATACGAGACAGCGTGGTGCAACACGGGTAACATAGGAGTCGTATCTAAAGCCAGTTCTCTGGGTCTTATGAAGGGAACCTCAGCACCATGTTTCTTAGAGATGACCGCAATTTCCTCGTCATCTGTAGAAACGATGACTCTATCAAGAAGCTTACTTTTCAAGGCTGTTTCAATTGTATATACAATCAAGGGTTTGCCAGCTAGCAGTTTAATATTTTTTCTTGGTATAGTTTTGGATCCCCCTCGGGCAGGAATTATTGCTATAATTGTCATAAGACAACTTCCATGTTATTTCAGTTATGCATTCTAAATAAGTTTGTTCGTTTCTATGTGCACACGATCTTCTGATCAAGTCTTAGAGCATAAGCTTCCTATAATTTTCATTTCATCGTCTCCTTTTTTTTTATCATTCTTTCAATTAAACCAATTACTCTTTCAGTTGCTTTTCCATCAATCTTATAAAGGTATTTCTCAATATACCTCTGCCTATTCTTTGCCAATTCTGAATCATCTTTTAGCAACTTCTCAATAGAAGGATTCAGATCTTCTTCTTTGTAAACACCTAAAGCCACCCCTTGCTCTGCATAATCAACGATGTCTGCTTCTCCACCGAGGTTCAAAACTATTACTGGCTTGTTTAATGCCACTGCTTCCATTGCGGTCGTAGAGCTTTTTGTTATCAACAAATCACATGCGTGCAACTGCTCGTATGTATCAGAACTCGTCGGCGTTACAACCGCATCTATCTTGTAGTTTGCCAAATTGTCTCTTATCATCTCAGTGTATCTTTTATCTTCACCAGGATGTTGTTTTATGACCAGAGTCACATTCTCGATTTTCTCAACTGTCTCAAACACCACTCTGAAATTTCTGATGTTTTCTTCGTCGCTGAAGCCGTGGCATTGTGTCGTCCACAATAAGACCCTATGAGAAGGATCTATCTTGTATTCTTTCAAGAATCGATCTTTAGAGTAAATCCTGCCTGCGTGATAAAGTATGTCGTAGCGAGGTTGGCCCGTCACTACAACTTGACTTGGCTTGTAGATGCTCTCATTGGCAAGCAAGTCATAGTAATACTGTCCAAAAACACAGGTGATATCGGGCAAGACCACCTTTGTTCTATCTTCTTTCTGAAACATGTAGCCAAGATGTTTTGGTGTGATTACTCCATGCTGGACCGCCACTGTTGGAATTCCTTTCAGCTTGCCCGCAACCACGAGTGCCCGCTCAAACTCTCCATACTCGTTCTGTACCAGAAGAAGACTTGGCTTTTCATTGGCAATCATTCGTTTAGCCACTTCTATATGTTTGACAACACGAGGAAACAGTACGCAGAAATAGAATTCGAGTTCGGCTTCAATCTGAGCGTGAAGGTTTCTTCCATTGTACGTGCATAAATTCTTGAAACTCACATCTTTGGCTAAGTCCTTCCATAATCTTCTGAAATGGTTGGAAGCTTCCTCCTCTTTCCTCCACACATGTAAAGACCAGTACACGTTGAAGGGTTTATGGGGAACGTACCAGTTTCTCAGCTTATCAATAAAGACTTTGAAATTTCGCGTAGAGACTTCAATGGGGTATATACCCACAAACTTGCACGCGTCGCCCAATCTCTTGATTGTAGAATCAAAAAAGGCGTCGGATTTTTCCAATTTGCCTGTCTCATAGTTTCGGACAACTTTCCACTCTATGTCTTGTGCAATAAAACATATTTTGGGAAGGCTACTTTTGCTTTGCTGAACATCCTTCTGTGGATAAAATGTCATGACAGACGAAATCAATGTCTTCGTCAAGAGATCCAGAAAGGGTTCAATGATTTTGTAAAACATCCAAACAGGCCTTCTGCGTGTCAATCTGATATGAAGGCCTTCGTTGAGTACTCTGGTCATGAAATCAAAGAATCTGACTCTTACAAACAACCACATGGTCAGATCCTTATATGTTGTCAATTCGATTAGATCCTTACCACGACCCAACTTTGTCTTAGTAAGCTTGTCTAAAAAATCGTCATAGAGTATCATTTTCTCATCTCTTTGAAAAGGACATGGTAACTTCTGTATTTGGCCAAGTTATTTACCTTCTCAACATTGGAAAGCTCAAGGTCAACCCAATAGTTCCCACCTATCGCGAAAGCAACGCGTAGAGATGTTCTTACTTTCCTTATCAATAAAACATACCTAGTGTATCCCTGAGAGACAATAATCGGCAATTTGCTCATATCACTTTTCCTTTTTACCTTTTTCTTCTAAACAGATACTCTGCAATTCTTACCAGGGCACTCTTTCTTTCCACGCCATAATAGGGAACTAGCCTCGGGTTCAGTTGGGCTACAAACCTTGCAAGATTCGGGGTGTTGGCAGCCATTAGGTTGATATTCTTAATGCCTCTCGTCTTCAGATCCTGAAGTACTTCGTACAAAAGTAGCGAAGGCGCACCTGTCTTTCTCAGTTCAGTATGCGATGCAGCAGACCAACGATAGGCTCTTTTCTCATCATACACTATTATCTCGGCCGCCGCAACGTCGCCAGACTTGGTTCTAGCAATCTGCATCTCACCATTGTTCTGTCTGTGTAAGAGATCAACTACGTTCTTGAGAAACTCTTTAGATACTGGTGGTCTTAAATCTTGGCGCGCATAAGTCTCAGTAAGCAGATCATAGAATGTGACTACGTCTTCGGACTTCTCAACTGTCACTCCGCTTTTTGCTGCTTTGTTAATCGTCCATCGCGCATCTTTTGAGATGCTGTTTTCGAAATTGCTTAGGTCCAAGTAGTATGTGTAGTAAACAACGCTTTGCCACCCATTCCACGTGAAAGGCCTGAGGTCAATAAATTCTGGAGAATTGACCAATCGAATGTAGTCGAAGTGTCCATTTTCAAGAGTAATACGTAATGATTTCAAAATATCGTTAAGGCTTTCCTCATTTCTTCTAAAATCACTAGCATGTGGTTCTTCTAAAACAATCCCACCAAAAGGTGTCATCTGAACAGTTGCAGATGCAATCTTCAAGAATCCTCTCTTAGACACATAGAAAGAGCAGCCGCCAACTAATTGACCTCTCCTAAAACATCCAAGTATTCTCAACTCTATACCTAAGGATTCGGCACACGTAGTTGACCAATTGCTACTATGAAATATCGCGCCGTGGGGCGACCTTCTAACGAGTTCATCCCACGTGTCATAGTCTTCCTTTCTTACCTGCTTGACTTCAATCGATTCCATTTGTCCTCGTTTTTTTTATCTCATTAATGCTTATAAACCTATTAACTCAGTCTAATACTTCAAACGTGGTCCCTGTAGCGCTCGATCCTAATTGAAGGTAGCGAGAGACCAACGCGAAATAATCTCGACAAACGCCTGAAAAGGATATGTCTCGTTCCTGACAGAATGACTTGAGGCCATTTCGAATTTACCGCGGAAAGCCTTGGACCCGCAACTAGACTCATATGACTTTTTTCAATTGAAGATATTCCCGAAAGCCCATAATCTCCTCGCAAAGACTGAACACCTTATCAACCTTTTCTGCAACTTTTGGAAAAAGCCCATCTGCATCCTCAGGATGAATCAAAACCACAACATCATGATCTCTCTGATAATCAATTAACCAATCAACGGTGAACTTGCTATCCTCCATGTACCCAGGCGAAACCCAGAAAACACTCGGAAACAGGCTAACACCTTCAACGTTTCGGAAAGCATCCGTTGGAACAACATCATTACCACAAAAATAGGTCAAATTGCTTTCTTTCGCTCTCTTGATATAAAGCTTGAGATTATAGACTTCACCCAAGCCCACACCAAACGGCGTGTGCAAACCCCTACTTCCATGCTTTGTAAAACCAGCAAACCTCAAAGTGTCGGCGACGTATTCCAGATCAGCCCTGAAATGAGATTCATTAATGATCCTGTCGGCATGAAAACCGATTTCATGCCCCTCCTTGACAAGATTTTGCCTAAATTCTTTAGTAGGTTTGGTGACCGTTCTAAAAAACCAGGAAGCGTGAATCCCTGCCGATCTTTCACGTTCGAACAAACCCTGCGCACTCCGAAGGTATCCAAAGCTGTCCCATACAGGGAACACCCTTCCAACTTTCAGCCGAAGGTAGTTCAAACCTTTCGGAAACAAGCCTCTCGGAGAAAAAGCATTGTCAACATCGTGCCTCAAGATTATCAACAATGTCCACCTGAGTTGGCTAAGTGTACAAGCTAGTAGAATCTTTATATAGGTTTGCGCCTATGTGAAGTTCTGTTATTTTAACTCTTTCCTCTTCATTGTCCTCCATCCTTTTTCATTCATTCTTTCCTCGCCAGTGATGAAGGGCACGCGCCTATTCGCCGACTCCTGCGGCACTGTGGCTTCGCATCCAGACCCTCCTCAATCGCGCTAACGTCCTGCATGGGACAGCGCGTCCGCGAGGAACAGCTTAGGTCTGATCGTGATACGGCCGCTTATTCTTCAGCACCGAATAGCAGCACATCAGCAGCTTCCTTGCAGCAGCCACGGCTGCAACTCTTCTTCCCCTTCTTTCAACTATTCGGTGATAAGCTTTCGTTATGGCCGTGTCGTACTTGTGAACATGCGTCTGAGCAGCTTCAACCATCACCCAACGCAGTCACCGGCTACCCTCCTTAGTGATGCCACCATGTCTGACCGTAGATCCGGAAGCATGCGTGGAAGGAGCAAGCCCAGCGTAACTGCAGAGCCTATCGCCAAAAGCAAACCTGGTGACATCACCGATCTCGCTCTTCACAAGCAACGCCGAGTAATAGCCTATCCCCGGAATTGTCATCAAAAGCTTAACATCATCATCGTTTTCGGCTAATCCTCTGAGATTCTTGGACAGAAGCCTGTCTCATCATCCAAAACCTTCAAAACCCGGAGATAAGACTCGACAGATTCAAGATTCAAACCGTGAAGTCAGGCTTCTCCTTTCTCTGTGAACAGCCCATGGTCAGATGGCCACTTCAGCCCTTCATACGTGAGAATGCTCTTGATCTTCACTCTGAGCTTCACGCGCTCCCTCACCAAGAAGGCTCTTCGTCTCACCTTCTCTCGCAGAGCAGCTGTCTCTTCATCAGGAATGTAGGCAAGGGGCAACGCGTCCAATCTCACCAGCTTAGCAATAGCCTTAGAGTCCACACGATCACTTTTAATCTTTGCCTCCGCAATGTACCTCGTCTTCTTAGGATGAGAAACAAACATGCAGTAGCCTCTCTTCACCAGCTGCCTGTACAATGCGACCACTTGGTTCGAAGATTCCATGGCAACCCTGTCAACATTGAAATTGACCAGATACGAAAGCACTCTCTCATTATTATTCTCATCTCACTAACAACCTTTCCATCAGGATCTAGAATAGTCGCATAAGTCGAATCCTTATGCACATCCAAACCGCAAACAAAGGCGCTCATAACATGGCGTGAGCGCCTCCCACCTAAAACACTTCCCATACCATCGCGCTATCAAAGTCGTGGAACCAGAACGCGGAATAAACAGAGACGAACTATACAAAAAACTTTCCAAGGAAGGCATAGGACTCAGCGTACACTACACACCCCTACACTTTCTAACATTCTACAAAAAAACACTCGGCTACAAAACTGGAGACTTCCCAATCGCCAAACAAATATCCAAAGTTTTATCACTGCCCATCTACCCCACAATCACCAAAGCACAAATAGACCACGTGGTAAAAAAATATTAAGATAACCTCTAAACCCAACAACCCATATTTGGCTCCAAATAGACGGGCCCTAGCCAATTGCACGCACACACACAAACTCCACAAGCTTCATGAAAACCTAATTATATCTCTTCAATCAAACTCTTTATAAGAGAAGATGAAACACATGCACAAAGTCTCCTTCATCGGCATGGGCTACGTTGGCCTCTGCACCGCCGTATGCTTCGCAAACAAAGGATTCAAAACCATAATCTCAACAAACGACCCCAAAAAA
>Ga0315280_10011090_pt1 | contig 11149 bp, 6 predicted proteins | sample YL17G06_40_MG_FD_203697 | JGI IMG/M metagenome (GOLD analysis project Ga0315280, IMG submission 203697) | Sediment microbial communities from Yellowstone Lake, YNP, Wyoming, USA - YL17G06_40 | ecosystem: Environmental > Aquatic > Freshwater > Lake > Sediment | place: USA: Wyoming | collected... | reverse complement strand
CGGCCAGATATTCCAGGATGGTTTCCACGGGGTAGCGAAGGCCGCGCACGCACGGCTTCCCGTGGCAAACCTCCGGGTCAACCGTGATGCGGGAAAGCAGATTCTCGTTCGACATGTCCAAATTTTACACGTTCAATTTCCCGATGCCAAGCCGGTGTTTTCCCCGCGCATTGAGTTCAGCGAGTCTGGGCTGGTTGTCGCTGCCTCGCGGGTCGCAGAGTTCACCGGGGGTGGTCTCCACCATCGCGGCGGGCGGCGTCGCCTTGCGGGCTCTGCCTAAGGATTCCCAGATATTCCTCGAGGCGGGTGGGTGCCATCTTCACCCGAACAAGCGCCCGGAACGACTCGACCGCCGTCTCGCAGGCGCTGTGGGAGGTGCCGAGGAGCTCGGGTACCTCCGTCAGGCGCTGGTGCATCAACCTGCTATGTCTGACCGTGATGGTCTTTTGGCCGTCTGCCAGTGCGAGGATTAGCGTATTTTCGCAGGCACCGCGAGTAGGCGTAAGCGGGCGGTCGGTCAGTTTCGGACAAGGGCGTTATACGGCCTTGTGGATTTGCGGAGGGCAGGCCGTTTCCGCCGTGCAAGGCATGATCGGACCATTCGTAAACACTAGGCGACTTTCGGCGAGTAATCTTGGGCTTTGTCTCCTCGACTACGTTTCAGGGGTTTCGATCACTTCTCCGGTAAGCTGACTAACCGGCCGTCTGGTGGTGGCTGGCGTTCCACTTCCCAGAAGCCGACTTGTCGTGCGGCTGGATGGCGTCGGCGGGACGGAAGATCCCTCAGTTGATGTATTATGTCCGCTGACTTGGGACTGAGGGCCGGGGGATAATCGACTTGAGGATATCAGGTCTCCAGGACGTCTTGCGCGGAAATCCGTTCTTCGCGCTCCTTAAGGACGACGACCTGTTAGAGCTGGCATCGCACTTCACCGTCCAGTTCTTCGAGGAGCACGAGCCGATCTTCTATGCTGGCGACCCGGGCGGCGCATTCTATCTCATTCACTCCGGAAGCGCCAACGTGGTTGCCGAGCGCGGCGAGGCTGGACGAGAAACCGTAGCCCTGCTCAAGCCGGGCGCCGGCTTCGGCGAGCAGGCGCTTCTCTTGCAGACACCACGGACGCATACGGTGGAGGCGGCGGAGAAGCTCTGCGTGCTGAAACTGCCGCCGGAGGAGTTCCGCCGCTTTCTAGAGAAACGTCCGGATCTGCTGACCGCGATGACTGCGGTAGCGCGGCGATACCTGGAACTGAGTTTTCTCCGCAAGACGGGCGCGCTGGCCGTCCTGACCGCCGCCAAGACCGAAGAGATATTGGAGCAAATCGAGGAGTGCAAATTCGCGGCGGGCGAGATTCTCTTCCGGGAAGGCGAACCGGCGACGCGCTGCTACATGGTCAGCCAAGGACAAATGCGGCTGACGCAAAGCGACCGGGGGGAGGGGCAGAAGACGCAGATCGTTGGACCCGGAGCAGTGATCGGCGTAGTGCCGCTGCTCGAAGGGACGCCGCAAGACGCGGAGGCGCGCGCTGAATCGGACTGCTCCACGCTCAGTCTGGCGCGGCAAGCACTGGGAGAGGCGCTGCGCGACGATGGCGGACAGCGGATGTTGCACGAGCTTTCGATCGGGCACTTGCGTGAAGCGGGATGGGAAGCCCATCTGGAGGGCGCGCCCCCCTCAGCCCGCCTTGTCGTTCGCCGGACGCGGCTGCGATTCGGCCCTTTCGCCGGGCATCATGCCTTCGCCACCAGCGACACGCCGACCCTGGCCGGGCTGGCCTGCCTGGCGACGGTGCGCGCGAAACACGGTCAGGCTCCCGTGCCACGCGAACACATCGAGCGGCGCTTGCGGCAGACATCGTCCGAGACGCTCTCCTCTCTCGGGGTGCTGGCCGAGGAGCAGGGATACCTGGCGCGCGTGCTGCACTTACGAGAAGAACAACTGGATCCCGCGCTGTGTCCTTTTATCGCCGAGTGGGAAACCCGTTTCGCAACCGTGCTGGAAGCGACGGCGGGGGCCGTTCTCCTGGCCGATCCCTTAGCCGGCCCGCGGGAACTGGATCGGGATGAATTTACCCGCAAGTGGAGCGGCAAGGTCCTGGTTCTCCAGCTTCTGCGGGAGCAGCCGCGCCAGGGCATGGCTTTCCCGCGCAGATTCTGGGACATGTTGCGGTCGGCGCAAGGCGGCCTGGGTGCGGCGCTGGCGCTCACCGCGGGCCTGCACCTGCTGGGGCTGGCTGCCCCGCTGGCCGCCAAATGGCTGATTGACGGGGTCCTGGTGACACACGACCTCTCGTTATTCTGGCTGTTGCTGGCAGGGTTGGCGGGCGCGGCCATCTTCCAGTCTGGATTCTGGCTGGCGCGGGAGTCCTTTTGGGCCGATGCGCTGGGACGCGTGAGTTACATCGAGCAGACCCGCTTCCTCCGGCGCATCTTTTCCTTGCCCTTGCGGCTGCTGGCGGGGTGGTCTTCCTCCGACCTGGCGCTACGCTTCCAGCTCACCACTCAAGTCCTCGAGGTGATGGCGCGCCGTGGCCTGCGGTCCTGCCTGGACGCTGTCGCGATCGTCATGGCCATGGCCGTGCTCCCGCTGCTGAGCGTGCGGCTGGCGTTACTGGCGCTGACCTGCCTGGCCGGTTACGCAGTGCTGTTGTGGTATGCATCCCCTGGGCTGAAACGAATGAACCAGCAGGCGTTCCAGGCGCGGCAGGAATTCGAGCGGCTGGCCCAGGAATCCCTGGCAGGCATCTTGAAAGTGAAGAGCCTGACGGCCGAGGAACCGATCACGGAGAGCGGCGAGCGGCTGATCGTTCAGAAGAGGGCGCGCGAACTAGAGGCGGCCATCGGCGGAGAGCGAACCTCCACCCTGGCCGCCTTTCTCAACCAGGCGGCGATGCTGGCGATTCTTACTTATGGGGCGGTGCTGGGCTTGCGCGGACAGATGACGGCGGGCTCGCTGGTGGCTTCCATCGGGCTATTCGCGGGCATGCTGGCGCCCATGGCGGCGCTGGTCCGCTTGGGGAACGACGTCCAGGAGGCACGCGGATCTCTGGCGCGGATTGACGAGCTGGAGCGGCTCGAATCCGAGACGCCGCAGGGAGGCGTGGTCACGGAATTGAAGGGACACGTGGAGTTCCGCGATGTGCGGTTTCGCTACCCCGGATCTCCGAGCGACGTCCTGAATGGCGTCAGCTTTTCCGTGCTGCCAGGGAAAAAAGTGGCGATTGTGGGGCGGAGCGGAGCGGGCAAGAGCACCCTGGTGAATCTGCTGGCCGGACTGTACGAGCCCTCCGGCGGCGCCGTGTTGCTCGATGGCGCCGACCTGCGCAACCTGCATCCGGCCACGTTGCGGCGGCAAATGGGGGTGGTCGAGCAGGGTCTGTTCCTCTTCTCCGGAACCGTGCGGGCGAACATCGCCATGGCGGAGCCGGATGCGGCCACGGAGCGCGTGGTAGCGGCGGCGCGGCTGGCGGGGGCCCACGATTTCATCCAGGCGCTGCCTCGCGGGTACGACACCGATGTCGGCGAACTGGGCAGCGCGCTCAGCCAGGGGCAAGTGCAGAGAATCGCCATCGCCCGGGCCATCCTGACCAGTCCGCGAATTGTTTTGCTGGACGAAGCGACGGCCTCCCTGGATTTGGAGACCGCCCGGGCGGTCGAGAGCAACCTGGAATCGGCGTTGGGGGGAACCACGATGTTCATTGTGGGGCATCGTCTGGCAACGGTTCGCAACGCCGACAGCATTGTGGTCCTGGACGGCGGGAGGGTGGTCGAGTCTGGCAGCCACGCGGAGTTGATGGGACGCCGCGGGCTCTACTACTACCTCAATGGAGGCACGGCTTGAACAGGCAGCGGGGACGGCAGTAAGCCGAGAGGCGATCTGGCTATGATTACCGGGGTGGCGCCGGAGATTTTGGGAACCGTCGAACTGTTTGCCGCACTGCAAGAGGCGGAGCAGCAGAAACTGGCGGAGCAGTGCGAGTGGCTGCTTTTGCGTGCTGGCGCCCTCATTGCCCGCGCCGGGGACCAGTGGGGCGCGCTGTTCGTGGTAGTCTCGGGCCAAGTCCGCCTGGTGGACGACCGGGTGCAACCCGTTCCCGTGACCATTGACGTACTTTCAGAGGGATCCGCATTTGGCGAAGCGACTCTTCTCGACAAGACCGGCGGTGGCTTCTCGGCGTACAGCCAAACCGACGCGGTCCTGCTGAAGCTCGACCGCGAGGCGCTGAAGCGCGGAATTGGCTCCGACCCGGAGATGGCCCGCGCTCTGGACGACTATCAGAAGCAGCGTGCGGTGCGGACCTTCCTGCGCACCACGACCGTTTTCGGCGCCCTCTCGCCGAGGCAGTTGCAGTTGTTGGTGCGATCCCTGGAAAAGAGACACGCCGCGGCCGGCGACGTCGTCATCCGGCAGGGAGACGAAGCCGACGGCCTCTACATCATCGAGAAGGGCAGGCTCCGGGTTTACCGGGAGGCCGATCCGTCGCATGCGCTGGCAGCGCTGGAGTCGGGCGCGGTGGTTGGGGAGATCGCTCTGCTGCGGGGCGAAAGGCGCACCGCCAGTGCGGTTGCGGAAACCCTGACCACCGTCTGGTTCCTGCCGAAAGAGACGTTCGGCACGCTGCTGGAACAGAACGCGGAATTGACCAGCTCCTTTGCCACCCTGGTACGGGAGCGGATGGGCCCGGAGGCAGCTCCGCCGGCCGCGGAGAAACCGGAAGAGGGCGGTGCGCGGGATGCGGCGCCCACCGCCGGCGCGCGCGGCGCGGGGCCCGCTACCGCCAGGGTTCCCCCCCTGTTGCGGATCCAGCCGCCCTTGCTCTTGGAGATTGGGATCGCTTCGCTGTTGGCACAGTTGCTTTACCTCCTGCTACCGGTGTTCGCGAAATTCGTGCTCGACGACGTCATCGCGGTCCGGGACGACCGCTGGATCTGGACGGTGGCCGCGGGCATGGGCGTGGCGGCGGTGCTCAGCTTGCTGGCAGCGTTGTGCCGGTCATACCTTTCCCACCATACCGCGCAAGGCGCCGAGCAGAAGCTGCTTCGGACCGTGTGGCGACAGGTCCTGAGACTACCCGTGCGTTTCTTCGACCGCCGTGCGTCTGACGAGATCGCCGCGCGGCTCGCCGACGCCGGGGTGCTCACGCGTTTCCAAGTGCAGACCGCGGCTGGGTTGGCCACCGACACGATCGCCGCCCTTTTGTACCTGGGGCTCATGCTGCACTATAGCGGGCGGCTCGGGGCCATGGCCCTGCTGCTGGCGTTGGCCAATGCGGCCCTGCTCTGGGCGGGGACCCGCCGGGAACGGGAATGCGAGAGCGCGGCCGATCCGAAGTTGCGCCAGGATGCTTATCTCCGGGAATCGCTGGCCCGGCTGCGCACCATCCGGCTGCTCGGCGCGGAGGTGTTCGTGCGCTGGGAGTTCGAGGCCCGCTTGGTGCGCGCGGCGAACTCGGCGCGGCGCCTGCTCAACCGGGTCCTGGCGGCCGAAACCGCCAGCCGCTTCTTCAGCCACGCCAGCGCTACGGTGGTGCTCTTTTACGGAGCGTGGATGGTTCTTCAGGGACGTTTGACCGCCGGCGAACTGGTGGCCTGCATGATTCTGGCGCCCGGATTAACGGCGCCGCTTCGGGGTGCGCCACGTCTCCTGGAAGCGCGGCGCGAAATGAAGCAGGCTTCCACCCGCTTGGCGGAATTGCTGTCGCAAGAGCGAGAGCCGCAAGCGGCGGCGGCAGAATACCAGGCGGAAGGCCGGCAAATCACAAGGCCCAGTGCGGCTCGAGGGTGCCAGCCCGGGGCAATCCGTTTCGAGGACGTTTGGTTCCGCTATCAGGAGGGCGGTCGCTACGTGCTGCAAGGCTTCGATTGCGAGATCCCAGCCGGACAGCGCGTGGCCCTTCTGGGCCGCAGCGGCTGCGGCAAGTCTACCGTCGTCAAGCTTCTGATGGGATTCTACGAACCCGTCTTTGGGCGTATTACCCTCGACGGCGTGGATTTGCGAGACCTGCCCCGTGAGGAACTGCGGAGGCGGATAGGTGTGGTCTTGCAGCAGCCGTTTCTGTTTCGCGGCACCGTTCGCGGCAACATCGCCCGCGGCGCACCGCGGGCGGCGCTTAGCGACATTGTCATCGCCGCTCAACGGGCCGGCGCGCATGACTTCATTAGCTCGCTGCCGCAAGGCTACGAAACCCCGCTCGACGGACAGGGCGCCAACTTGAGCGGCGGACAAAAGCAGAGAATCATGATCGCCCAGACACTGGTGCGCGATCCGGAGGTGATGATTTTCGACGAAGCGACTTCGGCCCTGGATCTGGAGGCCGAGCGCTTCTTCTTGTATAACCTGGATACCGCTTACCGGGGCCGCACCACGGTCCTGGTCTCACCGCGCCCCCGCACGGCCAGGACGGCCGATCTGATTCTAGTGGTAGACGGCGGCCGTGTCGCCGAGCAAGGCACTGACCAACAGTTATCCGCGGGACAAGGTCTCTATCGCACGCTGATCTCGTAGGAATGAATCAATCCACCGATTCCACAGAGATGTGTGTCATCTCTCGGGTGTTCCTGGGTGTAATCTGTGAAATCTGTGGATGGTTTTTTCAGGGCGTTTTCGGGAGAATCACGCCCTTCACCTCGAGCAACGTGCCGCTGGCGACGAGCAGGTTGTTGAGCGCGTTTTGGTAATCTATGGTGGCCCGCAACTCGCGGACACGCGACTCGGCCAGGTCCCGCTGGTAGCTGAGGACCTCGAAATTAGTGGCGAGATTGGCTTCAAAGCGCGCCGTGATCGCGTCTACCTGAGCTTGCGCGGCTTCATGTGCCAGGCGGGCCGCCACTACGTTGTTCTTCTGGATCACCAGCGATTCCCAGGTGCTCATGACATTCGTTTCCACGGAGAGGAGCGTGCTCCTGGCCTGCGCCTGAATGCGCCGGTCCGCAATCTGGCTCTGGACATACTGGGCTTCGAGAGACCGGTTGCGCAGCGGAAACTGCACGTTGATTCCGAGGCTCCATCCCGGCGCGTTGAAGCGCAAAGCTTGCCCCGCCGAGCTGCCGTAGCCGCCGATGTAGGGTCCGGTGGCCGGATCCAGATCCTCGGGAGCGGGTGGAACAAGGATCCCGGACTGGCCCGGAGACGTGACACTGCTCGTGAAGTTGACACGGGGAAGCCGCTGGTTGGCGGCAAACCGCGTGTTCTCCAGGCTCTCGTCCCGCTGCAGCGCCGCGATTTGGAGTTCCGGACGGTGCCTGCGGGCCGACTCCAGCGCTTCCTCCAGGGTCATCTGAGGATTGGAGGTATCCGGCGGTGTGCTGGGCAGCAGCGTCGCTTTCCAAACCTCCGCCGACCGTTCCGCCGACAGCAGGTTGCGAAGCGCGTTCTGGTTGAGGACAATTTGCACCTCCGACTGAATCCAGTCCTGCTCCCGCTGCATCACCTCGGAACGCGCGGCCGTCAGTGCCGAGCCAGCCAGCAGGCCGCTTTGCACGCGCAGCCGGGTGTTCTCGAGTTGGATCACGGCGAGGTCCCGCGAGTTGCGCTTGACCTCGTAATTCTCGATGGCGAACAGGAGTTCGTAGTAACCCGACAAAACTTGCTGGACGATGCCGATCACGCGCTGCCGGAACGATTCGCGCGCGATGCGCGTGTCGTAGGCGGCGATGCGGATTTGATGGACGCCGCTGCTGCCGCGGAGTGCTCCCTGTAGCAGCGGCTGCGAGAAGTCTATCCTCAGTGTAGAAGCAAACGTGGGGTCCAGGATCGAGCTGCGCGAGGCGCTGAAACTCCGGCTGTTGCCCAGGCTCGCGCTCACCGTGCCGCCGCTGAACAGGTTGACGCTCACCGACGGGGTAAGGCCGGAGTTGCGGCTGGCGGAGAACGCCGGTCGGGGAAAGATGCCCAGCGACTGGCTGAAAGATCGGTTGGCGGTGAAACTCAGTGTTGGATCGTAGAAACCCCGCGCACCGAACAGGCGCTGAGCCGCCGATTCCACGTTCATCCGCTCGATGGCGATGGCGAGGTTATTGCGGAGGGCCGTTTCCAGGGCGTCCTGGACACTCAGCTCCATGACCGGACCCTGACGGCGGACGCGGTCGCGATAGGGCTCGGAAGCGCCCTTGCCTGGCGATGGAGCCGCCGCGGTCTGGGGGACCGTCTGGCTGAAGGCGCACAAAAGACTGAAGAGAGGGAGAAAAAGAAGGAGCAGGAAAAAACGAAGGAATCTCATTTCGTCGTGGCTCCCGAAGAAAAAAGCAGTTCGGCCAGGCGCAGCTTCGCTGTCATCAGTTCGGCCTGCACGGTCAGGCCCGGGAACAGGCGCGCTTCGGCGCCCTCGCGCGGGCGCAGCGTGTTCTGTAAGAGCTGCAGCTTCACCGCGAAGGTATCGCCTCCCCCAATCACCGGAAGGACCGCGGCCACCCGCGCCGGGACGGTGCCATAGTGTTGGAAGGGATAGGCGTCCACCTTCACACGCGCTTCCAGGCCGGGGCGCACGAAACCGCTGTCCTTGTTGGCAACGGTGGCCTGCACGATGAGGGGCACGCCTTCCGGCAGGACCGCAGCCACGCGGGCCCCGGCGGCCACCACCTCGCCGGCCCCGTTCAGCTTGATCTCCGCGATCACGCCTTTGACCGGCATGGTGATGGCGGTGAGTGCGACTTGCGTTTCCGCCAGGCGGATCTTCTGGCGCATCGCGGCGATACTGGTCTCCAGTTCCTGGGCCTGCAGGGTCAAGCGGTCCCGTTCCTGGCGGAGATTCACCAGCGCTTGATCGAGCAACGCCCCGGCCGCCGTGACCGCGTAGGCGCGGCTGCTGGGTTCGCTCTCCAGCTTGCCTTCCGTGTTACGCAAGATCTGGCGCTGGTTGTTCATGTCTACGGTGAGCTGCTGCATCCGCTGTCGGTCCTCGAGCATTTGACTCTCGGCCTGGATCATCCTTTCTTCCTCGCGCTGCAGTTCCACCGGCGACACCAGTCCCCTTTCCGCGAGCCTGCGGAAATTCTCAAGCTGGGTGCGTTTCTGGGCCAGCCCGCGTTGATTGGCTTCAAAGAGCGCTACTCGGCTCTTGTAGTTATCCCCGAAAAGCTTGAAAGTTTCGCGGGCGGCGGTGATTTCGGCCTCCACCCATTTCTTGGAATCCGGCCAGGACTGGACGGCGGCCTTGGCCCCGTCCAATTTGCTCTTCGCCTCGCCCACCGCCAGGATCATCTGCATGGTGTTCCCGAGGGTGGGAAGCCGTTGCGTGCTGCCGCTGAAGAACGTATCGGGATTCGTGAGCGCCTGATTGGCCATCGTCAAGGTATCGCGGACCGGGCCCAGGGTGCTCTCCTGCAAGCGGAGTCTCCCGTTGAGCTCGGCCAGCGCGGCGCCGGACTCCGAGGTATCCAGCCGCGCGATGACCGCTCCGGCCTCCAGGCGGTCTCCAGCGCGAGCCAGGATGGCGTTCACGATGCCAGGCCGCAGCGCCTGAACGATGACTACATCGCCTTCCGGCAGGATTTTGCCGACCGCAGCCACCACCACGTGGACCCGTCCGAAGTAGAGCAGCCCGGCCACCAGCAGAACGCCCGATGCCAGCAGCCAGACGGTCCCTCGGCGGACCAATACAGGCATGGTTCTGAGAACTTCGGAGTTTCCCTCCGGGAACGCGGCTGGGGGGACTTCTTCTTTTGCCACTCCGCCGCCAGTGTAGCACGTCGGAAACGGAAGACAACGGGTTCCGTTCCTGGCCCTTGGCAATGCAATCCCCCAGCGCTGCACCCAAGGCAGGGTTCCGACAAATGCCGGTCACGGTCCAGAAACGGCGTTCCGGGAGTGCCGGCTTCACGTGGTCCCATAGCGGGCTACTCGTAGAAGTGCCATGGCCCGCAGGAGATCGCAATGCAAGAACCTGTTTTCGACGATTACCCGCGATAAACGCCGTAGTGTTTACGATTCTGCCTCGCTTGGCCGCATAGTCGGAATTTCGGGAACTGACCCAGTGCCCGTAAGCGCCTGCCGTTGCAAGTAGACCAGACAAACATCCAGGGCGGGGCGACCGGACCGCCGTCCAAAGTATGTTTCCTCGCGCCTTCTGTTTTGGCTGAATATTTGACGACAGCAGTGTCTCCTGTCCGGACTTTATTTCCTTTGTTTTCAGCGCGCGACGGGTGAAAAAGGCCTAAAACTCTTGACACGTATGTCATAATGAAATTAGAAGTAGGAAATGGTAATTCCTATTTCATTATCCACTTTCACCTGTTATTCGCCTGTTTTAGCAGGTGAAGGGGCCGTGGACAGACCGCCGGACGAATTGCCCGGCATCAAAGAAAGCGAGTAGACAATGCAAGCAACCAATGAAAAACCGATCGCGCAGAGGAAACACAGCCGACCGGCGGCGGGACGCGGCACGAGCGGGCGGTTCCCTGCCGGCGTTTCGGGCAACCCGGCGGGGAGGCCGCAGGGCAGCCGCCACCGCGCCAGCGTGCTGGCCGAAGGGCTGCTTGACGGACGCGTCGAGGCCTTGACTGAAAAGGCGGTCGAGATGGCGCTGGCCGGCGATGTGACGGCGCTTCGGCTTTGCCTGGAGCGCCTGCTGCCGGTGCGCCGGGAACGGCACCTCACCATGACCCTGCCCTCACCCCTAACGGCCGCCGACATCACCGCCGGCTTCGTGCGGGTGGTGGAGGCTCTTGCCTGCGGGGATCTGACACCCTCGGAAACCTCTTCCGTGGCGGAGTTGCTGGAGAGCGCCCGGCGGGCGATCGAGACCACCGACCTGGCTCGGCGAATCGAGGAACTCGAAGACCGTCTAGAGGACGAAGAGCAGGATGAGCCTGCGGCGGACAATTGACCGGCTGAACAAGAAGGCGCCACAGCCGCCCGTGACTTGGCAGGTGAGCCGGGTCCAACCCAAAACCGGCCGGATTCTCTACTGACTGACTATTTGACATCCGTATACAGCCCCTTGTCAGCGGGCGGCCGGAGTGATGAAATAGAAGGCAACATGAGGCGGCGGACTGCACGACTGCTGAGTATCTGCATTTGCGCCCTGCTGCTTTGCCCGCTGGGCCGGGCGCAACCTCCGGCGGCCCCGCAAGCCCCGCGCACCGGCGCCGAGGTGCTGGAGGCGCTGCGCAAGGCGCGCCTGGACCCCAAGGGCATTTATCGCCTCCACGA
>Ga0315280_10011089_pt1 | contig 11149 bp, 13 predicted proteins | sample YL17G06_40_MG_FD_203697 | JGI IMG/M metagenome (GOLD analysis project Ga0315280, IMG submission 203697) | Sediment microbial communities from Yellowstone Lake, YNP, Wyoming, USA - YL17G06_40 | ecosystem: Environmental > Aquatic > Freshwater > Lake > Sediment | place: USA: Wyoming | collected... | reverse complement strand
GCTAATACCGGGCGGCGTAGCTGAGACGATGACGAGAGTATGAAGCCGAAGCAAAATCTCTATTAGCGGATGTGGTGTCACCTCCAACCTAGTCGGTGCGGCTGCCCGCCTGGTATTAAGGATTTATAGGTATTTTTTGAGTGGTGGGGTCGCCGAGATTTGAACTCGGGTCACTGACTCTTTTGCGTTGACCTACGTCCCATTTGGCAGACCATCGAAGAATGATCTTAAGCCAGTAGGATAGGCCAAGCTACCCCACGACCCCGCTTCATATGTTTCAATAGCTTCTTTAAGGCAGTTACTTTTTCCTATTAGCACGTCTCGTATACCAAACAAAATTGCGTTTTTCTCAAACCCACGAAACTTAGGTGATTTGTGTGCCTTGACACCGTTAATGAATCCGCCATATTCAGAAAATTTCAACAGATTACCTTTTCGATCTGTGTTGAGCCCCTGAACCCCTGACCATGTATTTTTGTCCCTCGTCACATTCATCGAGATTTCCAGCTCGTTTATCAGTGCTTTCCATTCCATTGTCAAAGTTGGATGCGCACAGCCAAGTCTCAATCTGTACTTTAGACCCCTGTCGCCGTCGTTGATAACTGCAACGTTTCCATCTGCGCTCATTGCAAGTCTAAACGCCATGACCTTTGTCCTAAACGATTCACCAGAAAGAAACTTCAAGCTTGGATTTTGTGACGTGAAGTATTCACTCACGTTTTTCTTACCTGGGCTCGTTTTAAAGGAAGGTGTCAACGAGAAAAGTGCGTTTGTAGATTGAGAATTCAGGCCGCGCTCAAATACCGTTCGATAAGATCGTTTATGGCTTCCTAAAAAACTCGACGGTTTCCCTCCAAAACCGCTCATCACTAAAAACTTGAAAATTTGATGTAATACCACATCTCTTCCAAAATACACTATCCAGTACGCTTTTCGATTGTTTCTCCTCATGACGCAACCATCTGTTAAGAGCATGACGGCCGCTAATTTGCGACATTCGTCAGAAGATAACTGTTCTAGTCGATTATCCACTCCCAACTTGTTCACCTCCGCTTAGACAATGAGAAAGTGTTTTTAAGCCACTTTGGGACACCCCCCACCGAAAGTATTCCAAAAATAAAAAGAAAATTTAGACTTGATTCTCGAAAATAAGGAAATCTAAAGCTCTACATATAATTTTGGTGTTTCAAGGCTCCTTGTATCTGCAGGGTAGACCAGGCTACCCCACGACCCCGAGAAATCTCTGGGCCATTTGTTTAAGAAGTTACCCTCAAAATCAAGAAGGCCTAACGATTTTTATTAGATCATTCGTTTTTCCGACAGGTCCAAAACCGTGCCGCCTGTACCAAGGAACCCGTGCCTCGAAGACGTTAGCTGTAACAGACCTATCTCTAAAATCCGCGAGGATCTGATTTAAAAGTCCGGTTCCAACACCGCGCCCCCTGTAAATGGACCCCACGTTTATGTCCTCGAGATATATATGGTCATCCCGCTCCAAGACCACAGCGCTCGCTATGATCGAGCATCCATAGTCGTCCCAGCACTCGTAGCGGTGCAAGCCATCCTGTATGGAATGTTCAATCTGCATGATAATCGAGGCACTTTGCGCCCGAGGTATAAAAGGGTTAAGTCTGGGCGGCAGCAAGTACGCGGTCAGTTGGGGTTGAAAATATCGCAGGTGTCGGTTCAGCCAGCGCCCACAGCCAAGCACATTTTCGTTTGCCCGCGCGTTTTACCAAGCCTTGTTTTTCCAAAATCGGGATATGGTGGGCCTGGATCGTCGTTCGGGCCTTGCCGAGCGCGGCGGCGAGGTCGTCATAGGTCTTCGGGCCGGAGGCCAGCTGCTGAAGGATTACTTTCCGAGCTTCTTCACCATCCAACACGTTGATGCGCTTGTAGCTGGCGAAGCCACATTCGAACTTTGTGCGCTTCTCAGGGTGGAGGGTGTGGATGCCGAGTTCGCGGAAGCGTTTGAGGTTTTTATATCCATAAATCGGGAATTTTCTACCATTTGACATGTACTTACCAGAAGAAATGTCGACTAGTTGTAAGCATTGTTTAAGAAATGAAACTAACTCTAAATCTGTAGATGAAAATGTAACATGAAAAGAACTGGGCCTCCTCAAAGCAACTTGTCCTTCAGCTGCAAACATTCCTCTAAGAAACGAGACAGCACATTCTTTGGTCGATGAGATCGTCTGCCCAAGTTTTTCTTGTAGGTTTTTCACCAACTCTACGAGGATAATTGAGTTTAGGTATACCTGTGCATATTCGTGATTGATCCTTGTATCTAAACAAACACCTGTAAAATTCACCATAGGGATTTGCAAAATTTTAGACCATCTCTCTTTTAAATCCGCTTCGCACCGGGGACTGTTAACGGTGACTTTGAACATTTCTCTGCTTAACCCAAGTTTCTTCTCGACGAATTCAAGGAAACGAAGCATTAACTCTTGGCTTGTATTGCCAAAGTAGATTCCTTTAGATTTTCCCCCTTCACCAACCCAGAGACCAAGTCCTTCAAAAAATAATTCATCAAGGACAACAAAACGATTGACTGTTATTTTCTTAGACTCTCTGCCACCGCCCCATTTCTTGGATCTAGGTACGTGAAGATTTAGTTTGTCTTGATGATTTTCGGCGATAATGTCCCTGCCTGTTGAAGTCTGCAACGGAAGTAACGTCACTAAGTCCGTTCTATCGGACATTTCATCCTCCATCTAAGAAGTAGCTGATATTATTCAAACCGTTTTGGGGGAGGGGTCGCCGAAAGTAATCCCAAATAAAAAAGGAAAAATATGCATTATATTTTAAAATAAAGGATTAAAAATGCTATAATTCAACATCCAATCCTAATTTATCGCACAATTCCTTGTACCTGTTTCTCACGGTAACTTCCGTTACTCGCGCCACATCCGCCACGTCCCGCTGCGTCCGCCTCTCACCCGTCAGCACGCTCGCGATGTAGATGGCAGCTGCCGCCACCCCCGTCGGCCCGCGCCCGGAGGTGAGCCCTTTCTCCGTCGCCTCCTTGAGCAGCTCGATAGCCTTCGACTGCGCCTCCCCGCTCAGCCCCAGCTCGGAGCCGAACCGCGGGATGTAGTCGTTCGGGCTCGTCGGCCGCAGGTGGATCAACAGCTCCCGCGCGATGAATCGGTAGCTCCGCCCAATCTCCTTCTTGGTCACGCGCGAAACTTCTGCAATCTCGTCCAGCGTCCTTGGGACCTTGCATTCGCGGCAGGCGGCATAGAGCGCGGCTGCGGCCACACCTTCGATGGACCGCCCGCGAATCAGCCGTTCCTCGACCGCCTTTCGATAAATCACGGCGGCCGCCTCCCGCACATTCCGTGGGAGTGACAGGTGTGACGACATCCGGTCTACCTCTGAAAGAGCGAATGCTAGATTTCGCTCGGTCGCGTCCGAAACCCTAATCCTGCGCTGCCATTTGCGCAGGCGGTAGATCTGGGCCCGGCGCTTGGGGGTGAGGTCCTTGCCGTGGGAGTCGCGATCACGCCAGTCGATCATCGTTGACAGACCTTTATCGTGGATCGTGAAGGTCATGGGCGCCCCAACTCTCCCCCGGCGATCCCGTTGCTCTTGATCAAACGCCCGCCACTCCGGCCCCATGTCCATTATCTTGTCGTGGATGACGAAGCCGCACGCTGCGCACACCAGCTCGGCGCGTTCGTAGTCACGCACGAGTTTGGTGCTTCCGCACTCTGGGCATGTCTTTTGCTTCCCGACCTTTTCCATACATCTCCCCCATAATAATATCCGAGCCGACGAGTTTCCCGAGGTCAACCTTGGAAATTCCTGAAGCGGGCCTTATTACAACGTATGGCGATTTTACTGGCCCAAAAATGTCCGAAACTCTCCCTAAATACTCCCCTGATGAATCTAACGCCGTCTGACCCATCTTTGGAGCCTGATCCGCCCGCACCACCAGCCCGCGGGAGGTGGTGTGCAGTCCCTTACCCCTAATCTGCAACTTGATCCCTCCGAAAATTTAAAATCAACGCCTTACTCTCAAATATATAGTTTTCGCAATATTTAAAAGATATGGTTAGGGGGCCGAATTTCATGTGATTAACTGCTTGACGGTGGGGCGAGGTCCTTATGCAGAGCGATGTTTCAAGCTCAGGATTCACGAGAACTAGGGTCAGCTTTTCAAATACCAGCACACGAGTTCTTTACAGGTCTTGCAGTCGGTCTCTATTTTTGTTTCGGGCTCGCCTTTCACACTCTTCACGAGTTTTCTTACGACACGGAGCTGGGCCGGGCTTCCCCTGACCAAAAGAGTCACGCTACCCCCCGCACCTGATACTCCACCCTTACCAATGACTACCGCTTCCGCGCCGGTGAGAATTTGAATCGCGTTCAACTCGGTGACGACCTTCCCAGCGACGGGCATTATTCCAACCGGACAGCCGGTAGCGTAATCAAAACGGAATATTCCTGCGAGTCTGGAGTTGTCTTGTATAGAGCCCGGGATAAACTTCTCCATTCCAACCGAGATGATCAGGTTCACTCCCCGAGACATTATTGTTCCCAACACCTTTCCTATTGTGCCGCCGTTTGGTGACGACATAAAAATCCCAGCCGTACCGCTGGCGTCGATGGCGTTTGCGCCTTTGATGAAGACATCGTTTTGGGTAAGGTCTTTGAGCACATGGTCCATCCTGACATCGATGACTTTTCCCCTGCGGATGACTATTTCGTGGAGACGCTTCTCGGCGGGCACGCAGCAGGTTCCCTTCAGCAGGATTACGCCGGCCACAAACCTCTCACGATCAATCTTTCGTTCCAATAGTTCCTCGGCAACGCAGGCGTTCGTGGTGCCCACTCCTATAATTATTATTCCCTCACGAAGCGCTTTCTTGACCTCGGGAAGCGCGGCCACCCCTTTACCTATCAGCCGCTTCGATTCGGCCGGAGTTAGCGTCACTTGGATTTGCAGCATATAGACCACAAAAAGTTGAGTAGGTTCCTTTAAAAATTTGCTGCTATGAAAAGCCTGACAAAATCCTTGTATATCATGAACGATGGAAAACTGAAAATGGCATAACTAGGGTGCTGCGGGTTCGACCTTTTTTGGTTCGACAAGTACTGCGTCAATGGCGCCGCTCTGCCCGGGGCGGCTGGTCACGCGCGCCTTGCCCAGCTCGGTTTCGATTACCGCGCCTCGCGTCAGGACGTTCCTGCGCACGAAGTGTGAATCAGCGGGATTTTCTACCACTGTGAGGATTTTGACTTTCTTCGCGCTGCCGGTTTTGGGATCTATCACGTTTGCGGAATCCGTGGAAAGCAGGCCCAACTTTTCGTCTCCCCCGAACGTGCGCAATTTGAGAGATTTTGTCGGACCAATTTTTGGCTCGAGAAATTCTCTGCCCATTTCTTGCTTCCGCTTGCCTCTCTTGGCCCATATCCTCCCGCCGCTGGGCTTCTTCAGAGATCTTCCCTGCCACCTAGCCATAAGTATCGTTGAAATAGTTCGGTGCAGGTGTATAAATCTTCTACCGCGCTAGCTCCTCAATCCGCTCACGGATCTTATCCATGTCATCCTCGAAGCCGAAGTAGCTTGCGAACCTCCGCGAAGTTCGGAGCATCCGCGTGCGGCCAAATGGCTTTGATTCAACGAAACCTAGGGCCGAGAGTTGTCTGATGTGGTCGTAGACCCGGTTCCCCCGATACTCAGCGAGTTTGGCCTGTGAGACGTTTTGTTTGTATGCTATCATGGCAAGGGTCTTTAGTGCCCCCCTTGAAACTCTCGTTTTAGGTATGATCCCACTGAGCTTTGTCATGCATTCATCGTTGAGTCGGAGCGTGAAGGTATCCTTGCTCATTTCGACTAATACAAGCGGCCCCCCCCGCTTTTCATAATCGGCTTTCAGCTCACCAACGAGCTTTCGTACATAGGTTTCAGATGAAGTTTTTAAAATTTCTTGAATCTCCCCTAAGGCCAGCGGATGGTCAGCCGCGTAGAGTGCGGCCTCAATCATGGAGCGGTCCTGTTTAGCCCCCATGTTTGACCCCCTGCCTTGGAAGCGAAACCAAAATATCGTCGAAGAGATCGGGTTGTTCCAACACTACTTTACCATCTGCGCACAGGAAAAGTAGCAATAGTAGAGTTCTGGCCACGGCAAGTCTCGTGCGCTCTTCCACGAGCGTGAGTAGCGTGATTCTCGCTCCCGCATCGACGAGGGCCGATATTCGCTTGTAGAGAGCGTCTAGATGTTTCTCTATGTTAACATCGTACTCGCTGAGAATTTGAATGATTTTTTCCATTTTTTTGCTCTGAGGTATCCTTTTGGCTGGGATTTCCGAGAGCGCTTCATGGAGCGCGCCGAGCAGGTCCGCAAGGGTTATTTTCCGAGGGGTGTTTTGTACGAGCGTTATCTCCCCCAAATCTGGGAAATCCAGGTCGAGCAAGTCATCCAGCCCATCTTCCGCAACTTGCTCTCCACCGTTTCCGTTTGTCGCGTAGCTAGATTTTATCCGCAGGAGCACGGACGCTGAAAGAAGCGCACGCCCCGAGGCCCGTAGGTCCAGCTCCCGCATTTCTCGTATCCTCTGGATATACACGTGGGTGAGCTTCTCGATGTCGATATCCCATGGGTCAAGTTTGTGTTGCTGCACCAGCTCCAAGAGCGTCTGAATTGGTTGGTCGGTGAGGGTGGTCATCTTGAATCATCCCCCTAAACCCGAAAGCTCTACGGAGAACAGGCGGGAGATATTATTTTCCATTGTGACGCCGAACAGCCGGTCAGCAGCAGACATCATGGCATCGTGTAAGGTTATGACGACGATCTGAGATTCACGTGAGAATTGACGCAGCATTTCAGCGACCCGCTTTCGGTTTTGAGGATCGAGGTGGGCGTCTATCTCATCCAGCACGTAGAAAGTAGCCGGCCGGTATCTCTGGAGGGCAAAAATAAACGCTAGGGCTGTGATGGCCCTCTCCCCTCCTGATAAGGCATTCACATACGAAACTTCTTTTCCTTCAGGCCTAGCTTTTATCTCAAGCCCGCCATCAAACGGTGCTTCCTTATTTTCTAAAACCAGCTCCGCGATCCCTTCGGGTGATAGCTGACTAAAAATCTCGCTGAAGTGTCGTGAAATTTCATTAAATGTTTTCATGAAAACCTCTTTCTTTTTCTCGTCGATGTTGTGCATGAAATCCAGCAGCGATTGTTTTTCTGCAGCCAGCTTGTCGTACCTCTGCTTTTCGGAGTTATACCTGCGCTCAGCTACTCTAAAATCTTGGATCGCACGGAAGTTGACCTCTCCAAGCGAGTTCATCTCCTCTTCTATTGCGCTGGACTTGTGTTCAAGAGTTTTGGGGTCTGGAGTAGTAGAAAGGTTTATTTCTACTTTAACTTTTTTCATCTCTTCTTTCACGCTTCTGATATCAGCTTCGAAAGAGGCTTTTTGAATCAACCATTCTTGGAGTCTCCCCTCAATTTCTTTTATTTTTTCATCGAAGCCGCGCGCTTTTTCTTCAAGCTCGTGGACCTTAGCACGTAGCTTGCTTTTTTCCACGCGGAGGGTTTCGATGGAGGAGCGAATTTCCTTTTCAGATGTGCTGGCGCCTTCGAGCTTGGACTGTGCTTCTTGGATTTTTTCCTGTAATTCGCAGAGCTGCTTTTCCAGCTCCAAGCGAGTTCTCTTCAAGCCAACGAGTTCGTTATGTAGCTCCGCAGCAGCAGATCCCTGTTGGTGCTCCGAAGGCAGTCGTGAAGGAGAGAAGATCTGTTTTGAGAGCTTATCCACAATGGGGGCAAGCTCGTCCAGAACCGTTCTTAGCTCGTGTAAGATTTCTCGGGCATCAGTTAATGACTTGCTTTCGTCTAAGGACTTGCTCAGTACATTGAATTTTTCGTGGAGGTCGTTGAACTTTGTTGTTAGCGGAGTGACTCTGTTGGAGGTTATTTCGCTATCTGGCCCGCCCATCTTTTTAATACGGTCGGTCAGCTTCGCTATCTCTTGATCAACTTCGGACCGTTTTCTAGCCGTGGACTCCAACAGCCCGCTCATGGCGCTAACTTGCGCCCGGGCGCTTCTAACTTCCTCCAACACATCCGCGCCATGTTTCTCATCTATAATATCGTCAAACTTTCTGATTTTTTCCTCGTGCTCGCCTATCTCGCTCATAATGGTCTGATGCTTGCTTCTCAACGTCTGAATTTCCTTGTTCAGTTTTTCGATCCTCAATTTCAACTGCGAAAGTTTCTTCGCGTGGGTTTCCTTTTTCATGAGCAGGAGTGTTACCCGAATCTGCTCGAGATCTCGCTTCAATTGTTTATAGCGGACGGCGGTTTCCATCTGCGTCTTTAGACCTTCCATCTGACTTGAGATCTCATGTAGGACTGTACCTGCGGTGTTGAGGTTTGTCTCCACTTTCTGGAGCTCAGCCATCGATTTTTGTTTTTTCTCATCGTATTCCGCCACGCCAGCGAGTTCGTCTATGATCAGTCTGCGGTCGATTGAATCCATCTTCACGAAGTGGTCCACATCTCCCTGCATGACAAAATTGTGGCCACCGGGGCTTGTCATACTGGCCGCTAGAAGGTCAACGATTTCTTGCCTGTTGACACGTTTCTTGTTTATCCTGTAAACACACTTTCCACTGCGGTTGACCCAACGAGATATCACCGCCGTTTCAGAATTTATCGGGAGCTTGCTGTCTTCATTGTTGAAGTGCAGCGCTACCTCAGCGAAGGGCGCGGGGCGGTGACCATTCCCTCCTTTGAACAGTAGATCTGAGAATCGTTCGGCCCGCATAGTTTTGGCGCTCATCCACCCCAACACAAAACATAGAGCGTCGACGATGTTGCTCTTACCCATCCCGTTAGGTCCCACGATTGCCGTGAGTCCTTTAGAAAGAGGGATGCTCACTTTCGAGTTCCCAAACGACTTAAAGCCTCTCAGCTCGATTTTGGATATGTGGGGCACATTTTCGACCCTTGAGGGTGTTCACCCCGCTTCCCCCTAGGCCCGCCTCCAAAAGCTGTTTATAGCTTCTTTTCTGCATTTAAATTTCTTTTGTTTGACATGGATTGGCAGAATAAACCCTAAGATAACAAAAAATAACGTCAAATGTGAACTAATTTCACCTCTCGCCCAATTTGCCCCAAACGCTTTAAACTGTTAAGGGATTGTTTTAGATGATTAAATGCCGATAGAAAAGTTTCCGATACACAAACTGCTCGGCATATCTAGGATCAGGAACATAGCCGCGAAATACTACGAACAACAGTTATTGGCAGATGTTGTCCAAGCCGGGAACGTTCCGCAGCACATCGCGATCATCCTAGACGGCAACCGCAGGTTTGCTGAAAGTAAAGGGTTTGACAGGCTTGAAGGGCACATTTTCGGCGCCGAAAAACTAGAAGAAGTACTGGGATGGTGCCAAGAGCTGGGGATCAAACACGTTACGGTCTACGCTTTTTCTACGGAGAATTTCAACCGGTCCGAAAAGGAAGTTGAGGCGTTAATGGATATCTTCGCAAAAAAATTCAAGGAAGTTGCGAGCGACGAGCGTATTCACAAGTACAAGATTCGTGTCCGGGCGATAGGCGACCTCGGGGCCCTGCCTGAGAAGGTTAGGCGGGCGATCGAAGAAGCCCAAGCTGTAACCAGGGGATACGATGGTTATACCCTCAATTTAGCTATCGGATACGGTGGCAGGGCCGAAATCGCGGAGGCCGTTCGGCGAATATGCGAGCGTATCGAGCACGGTGAAATAAAACCGAGCGAGGTAGATGAGAAGGTCATAAGTAGCTACCTCTACACAGCTGACTTGCCCGACCCGGATTTAATTATCCGGACCAGTGGTGAGGAGCGCCTCAGCGGATTCCTACTCTGGCAGTCAGCCTACAGTGAGCTCTATTTCTGTGAGGCGAACTGGCCAGCTTTCAGCAAGATAGATTTCCTGCGCGCCATTAGGACCTATCAGGGCCGAGACCGAAGGCTTGGGCGGTGAAACTTTGAGCGCCGAGATCGCGATAATCGGCGGTTCCGGCCTGTACTCAATTGCAGAATTCGAGAAGGCCAGAACTACTGTGGTGAAGACACCTTACGGCAACTCTCCAGAGCTTCTTCTCGGAAAGCTTCGAGGGCGCGAGGTGGTGTTTCTGCCGAGGCACGGAAAAGGACACAGAATCCCACCCCATCTAGTAAACTATCGGGCGAACCTCTGGGCCCTCCACAAGCTCGGGGTTAAACGCGTGTTCGCCACAGGCAGCTGTGGATCCACTAACCTACGGATGCGCCCTGGCGAACTCGCTGTCCTCTCGCAATTTATCGACTTCACGAAATGCCGCCCCCAAACCTTTTACGAAGGTGGTAAGGGCGATGTTGTACACGTCGAGGTCACTGAGCCCTACTGCCCGGAGCTGCGCGAGATCCTGATCAAGACCGCAGGGAAGTTGGATCTCAAGGTGCACCCCCGCGCCGTATACGCCTGCACAGAGGGCCCGCGTTTCGAGACGGCGGCTGAGATCAGGGCGCTGAGGATGCTGGGCTCGGATCTTGTTGGCATGAGCAACGTGCCCGAGTGCGTCCTCGCCCGTGAGCTGGAGATGTGCTATGCCACACTCGGAATAATCACAAACTTCGCTGCTGGCATCTCCAAGAAAAAGCTCACCTACACCGAGGTCGCCAAGATAATTGAGGGAAGCACCGGACACGTTCAGAAACTTATTCTGGAAGCTGTCAGCCAAGTTCCAAAACGACGCTCATGCCCCTGCGGCCGCGCGCTTGAAGGGGCGGTCGTGAGGGTTTAGTTATTCTCCCTCATAAAATTCTTCGTAGTACTCCGGCGGCTCGATCTCGTACTCGCGTTCGGCGGGTTTTTTAGACTTCTTTTTTTTCTCGACGATTACAGTTACCTCTCTCGCTTCCTTGCCCTTCTCGCTTATCTTGTACGCGGCTGGTTTCTTTACCTTGCCCTTGTAGCCGCAGCGCGGACAGGTAAGCCGCTTCGAGTGACCGACAGTAGTTGGAACTAACACGGTACCACACTTGGGGCAAAACTCCATGAGCACCACCAACGTGAATGAGTTTTAAAAGTAGGGGGTGCTTATAAAGCTATCGCTCCTCGGGAGGTTCTGTACTATCTTTTAGTTCCTAGACTTTAGCCCAGTAAACA